>Ga0116192_1000081_pt1 | contig 75771 bp, 64 predicted proteins | sample AD_UKC113_MetaG_FD_89876 | JGI IMG/M metagenome (GOLD analysis project Ga0116192, IMG submission 89876) | Active sludge microbial communities of municipal wastewater-treating anaerobic digesters from Hong Kong - AD_UKC113_MetaG | ecosystem: Engineered > Bioreactor > Anaerobic > Digestate...
CACCTTTTGTCTTTAAGCCTGGAGTTTTTATCCAGCGCGCCCTGGCGATCTTGTCGCAGCAGGGGCTGTTACTGCCGATGAGATCGGCTAATTTTGAAATATCCAGGGTCACTTCCTCCAGGGATGTGGGCGGCTGTCCGCCAAGCCAGGCCTCCCGCCCCGGCTCCAGGTTGAGGTGTTCCTCCAGGTAACCGATGCGGAAAAACCTGTCTTTGTATTCCACGTGAATTAACAAGAGAGGCTGCTGAATGCCCCGGCCGCGGGCCTGCCTGTGCAATGTGCCTTTCCAGAGTCCTTCCAGCAGCAGTTCCAGGTCCTCCCCGCTCATTTTAGTCTCCTCCGCTATGGAGGCGTTGATCACTCCCGGCATGGCAAAGACGGCAAAAGGCAGAGTGTAGGTGGTCCAGATGGTGCCCTGCTCTTTCCCTTCATCTCCACCGGCGTCACTGATGTCACGGCTGGGCATGACTACTGTTCCCTGGACATACCTGGTCTCCACCGGGTGCAGGGAATGCGCCCAGCCAAACTGAACCGGGCCGGTCTTATGAAAACTTTTTTTGGACACAGCGAAAACGGCACCAAAAACCCGCATATCGAAGGCAGACTCCAGCAAGGCTGCAGGCTTGTCCGGGTGTTCCTTACGGCCCGCCTTTTCCAAAATAGCCTCCGCCAGCCCGTCCCGCCCAAGCAATTTGCCGTCTGCTTTTCTCTCTTCCCGGCAGAAGACGTAGTAGCGGCCGCCGTCACCGCCCCCGTCCGGGTACCTGGCCAGTACATAGTCCCGCACGTCCCTTTTAATGCTGACGTCGGAAAGGGATATCCTGCCGTCGTCCTCACCGAAAATGCGCCTGGCGTCGGAGTCATTCAAAGGATCCCGGTTCGGTATCCCGTCCTTCACAGCCTTGACAAACAAAATTTCCCCGCTGTTAACTGCCATTTAAATAATCCCCCTTTCGGAAATTTTATAAAACAATTTATAAAAACCTGTTGATTATACAATTAAAGCAACAAGAAAAGATGTTATTAACCTTTTCAACTCCCTTCTTTAGCGGCCTCGGGTGCCAGCATATAGCCGCTCCAAAAAGCACCCATAAACTCATCCCGGTTTCTTTCCACCTGCTGGCGCAGGCGCCGAAATTCACTTTCCACCACCCCGGCGCGACGCCGAAAATCATCAGGCATATTGATGTCCAGCTTGAAGGCATATTCCTGAAAGCGGCTCAAGGCCTTGCGCCAGACCATGTCCGGAGTTAGCCTGGAACCAAAAGTCATTACCCGATGTTTGATAAAATCCTTTCCCTCTGACCTTTTTTCCTTACCCCCACCGGTATTATAATAATACCAGCGCCCAAAACGGTTGGTGAGGTACCCGGCAGCGAAGCCCAGTTCCTCCACACTACTGAAAGTTAATTGGTCAGGTGCTGTTTTGGCAATCTTGTCCAGCATTTGACGCCAGTCTGGCACAGCGGAACCCTCCTTTAAAATCTCTTTGCCATAGAAGTTCAAAAATCTCCTGAAAGCCAGGTAAAAAGCCACCTCTTCCCTTAAACTCCAGAAAGAACTGTCGTCAGACCGGCCGGCATAACCGTTCATGCGCAGGGCAGCCCCCCGCACAAACCTTTCCCTGCTCAACGGCCGCCGGTTTAAAACAGACCGCAGGGTGTGCCACAGGTAGCCGCCGCCATAGGCCCTAATTAAGATATAGATTAAGGAGCGGTAATTGTCCGCCGTGAAGTCGGTTTCTGTAACGGCTATCTTCCGCTTGACTTCCGCCGCCTCGTCGGCCACCTGGGGCATATAGCCGGCCAGAATTCTCACCGTGGAAGGCAGTACATCCTCGATCACCGCCCGCAGCTGAACATCGGCCTGGGATGCCTGGTAGTAAACGATGGTCAGGCGGTAATCGTCGCTGTTGAAATCACCGGGTAAAACGGCTTCAAAGCCGGTGATAGCGGCAAGGGCCAGGTCGTTTTTATCCTTGCGCATGTTTTTGCTGCGAAAGGCATCCAGAGCCTCCTTCAGCATCTCCCCGCTCTCAGCAGTGTCTATCCCTCTTTGGAAGGGTAAAACGAGGGCGCAACCGTGGATGGCAGGAGGTCTGGCTTTGGACTTTTTGGCTGCATCCCTGCCGGCTGCCGAGGCCACCGGGAGAAAAAGCTCCTTGGTCAGGTAATAAGGCAGGGGGGCTGAAATCTCGCTAAAAATACCCGCTCCCATGATTAGCGATGAATAGCACGACCGGCACAAGGCTCCCACTGCTCCGGCCAGATCCGGCTCATTTCCCCGGAATTTCTCCGAAAGGGGCGCGTCCCAGGTGTAACTGAGCCAGTTCCAGGCTTTACAATAAGGTGAAACCGACTCTTCCTGCCTGCCGCAGATGGAGCATTTTTCCCGCCGTCCCTTCTCCATCCCCTCGGCCATCTTGGACTCCCAAAAGCACTTCTCCAACCGGGCAACGTCGGCGACGATATATTTACCCGGAAAGAGTATACTTTCACCTACCAGGATGTACTGGCGTTCGCCCTTTACCGGCGCTCTATGGACATAAAGATAAGGACCTCCGCTATCAGGAAATATCAGGGCAATCAGGGCGTACCCCTGATTCTCCCTAGCAACCACTTGTACGTTAATTTTCTCCATCAGGCCGCTAACCTGCCCGGCAATGGCCTCCAGATCATTTCCAGATATGTCAACAGGCAGGTTGATGGTCTTGTCCAGCCTCTTGCGGAGAAACCTGGCTACCTCGTCTGAGACCGTCATTTTAGATACACTACTGGGGTAAGCCGGGTATACGGCTACCCCGTAGCGCCCCTGGGACACGGTGGGACTACCGCCAGAAGCCAGGGTATAGGGCAAGGCCAGGCCGCGAGCGGTATCCGCTGCGAATGCCGCCCTTTTTTTCTTGCCGCCTTTCTTTTTTCCCCCACCTTCTACCTCATCGTATCCGCCCCAGGTCATGAGGGGCAGGGTAGCGTACTTCAGCCGTTCTTCCTCGCGAGCTAACTCAACAACGATGACATTTTCGAGAAACCTTCCGTCAGTAGAGACATCCGTAACCTGGTGGAGGGTTTCGGCAGGTGCCATGCCGTGAGCCAGGAAAGGCTCACCGATAGAAACCAATTTCTCCAAAAACATCTGTTTCACCACCTTTTAAATAAAGTTAGCCGGCAAAAAACCTTTACTGCACGAAAGATACCCGCCATATTTCTACTACAGTTTTCAGTGCACAGGATCATTATTTCCCGGGGCAGCCTTTCCGGCGGCAGCAATCGGAGCAGGGCCAGGGGCGACTGGTTTGCCCCGGCCATCCTGCCGCCGGGAAGCATCAACCATTTACAAAATCCTCGTTTCCCCCTCAACCAATAAACCGCGCTCGCTGGAATAATAACCCTCCCGCAGAATCCAGTGCCCCAGATAATCTTCGGCTATCTGTTGCGGGTGAAAGCCAGGCCTGGCGTAAACACTGACGGAGACCCGGGCAATACGGCCGGCCAGCTTTCTCCAGGCTTCCCTGCGTTTCCAGCGGTCAGGCTCACCATTGGCTCTGGCCATGTCTTCTTTTAATTGAGGATCTTGCTGAATTACTAAAAAAGTATGCTGCATTTTTTCTTTTCCCCGCAGAAGTTCATGCACGGGCAGGTCTTCCTGCCAGCGGGCAAACCTCATCAAATGGATTCCACCGGTGTCTTTTTTAGAAAACAAACCTTGAAAGTAGCTGTTCGACAATTCAAGCACATCTTCTTCCGGCACTTCCGTTACGTTTTCAATCAAATCCCTGGTCACCTGGAGGTGAACGGGATCATAAATAATTTCGGAATACCTTTCTCCCTCTTCGTCCACCAGGTCCACGATCTCCACCGGACAGCGCCCTTTCCTTCCCTCCCGGTTGCACCGCCCGGCAATCTGAACCAGGCTGTCCAGCGGGGCAAAGTCCCGGATGACCAGGTCCATATCGATATCGACACCAGCTTCTATGCATTGGGTGGAAACAACAATGCACGGTTTTTCTGCCTTAATCTCATTGATAATTTTCAGGCGGTCCCCGGGAGTTACATCCGCGCTGATAAAATAAACAGGTATCCCTGAAACAGTTGAGGACGGGCCGGCCAGGGCATCTCTTACTTTCCTGGCGCTCTTGCGGGTGTTTAATGTAATCAGGACACGTTTATTTTCCTCCACCCATGCCGGCAGGCGGCTCTCCACTTCCTCACAAAACTGTTCTATGGACAATTTCTCTTCAGTTCTGAAACGAAGAACGTACCTTTTACAACTGGAGAAATAGTTTTCAAACCCCGGGAGAAGCGGTACCGCATCACTTACAAAGGGAGGCAACGTGGCCGACATCAGTAAAATCCTGCTGTTGCATGTCGTGACAAGGCTTTTGAATATTTTTTCCAGGGGTTGCCATAGCCTGCAGGGAAGAGACTGCACCTCGTCCATGATAATAACGGCGTCATAGAGATTATGAAACCGCATCTGGTACCTGGCCGCAGGGTCCATGAGGCTCATCAGGAACTGGTCGTAGGTGGTGATAATTAACTCGCTCCGCCAGGTATCCACATAGAAAGGCCTCTCCCCCTCTTCCAGCCATTCCGCGTAGTTGCGGTCAGCCAGGGAGTGGCTGGTCAGCAGCCATGCACCGTCCGCCTCACAACCGCCTGTTCGCAGAAGATCCCTGTACACTTTTGTTGTCTGGTCGATGATGGACAGAAACGGCAGGACCACAATTATCTTTGGGGGGTTGCCGGTTTCAGAAGCGGCCCTCTCTCTTAATTTAAAAGCCCAGGTGGCGGCCAGGAGGGTTTTACCGCTCCCGGTGGGAGCGGTCAGGCTGAAAATTCTTCCCTTCTCGTTTTTATCAACAGCATCTAACACCTCAATCCTGGCTTTTTGCCTCAACTGGTTCGTCGCCGAACCTTCAGGCATGCCTATATACTGGTCAATCCACCGCGCCTGCCATATTCTGGCCTCTCTTTTCAGATAACGCTCCGGGTCGGAAACAGCCAGAAACGCCTTGTCGGCCTCCAGGAGCATGGAATAGACCAGCTGGGCTTTCAGCCGGAAATCAACGGCATTTTCTACAGACAGGGAGAAAAATTTTGCAGCAACCCGTCCGGCAAGAAATTTTTTCAATTTCACAAGAAATTTACCGGCATCTTGAGCAGCAACGCGTTGAAGGGGGCCTTCAAGATCGACGCCTGCTTCTTCTGCCAGGGCGGAGAAATTCACCATGTTCAGCTGTTTTTTCAGCAGCCTGGCCTTTTCACCGCCGGCAAAATTGTCGATATCCCATTCCGGGCAGGAGGCTCCGCCGAGCTTTTTTTCCGGCACCGTGGGCAGCCTGCTGTGGTGACCCCTGGCAGCGGCCGCCAGAATCAGAGTGTCCAGTTCGTCCCACCCCCCGTCCAGGGCTATGGCGAGGGTAAACAGCAGGGACAGGGGGGTATGGGACTTTTCGTCACTGGCCCCCGTGTAGCTGGGGGGATCTTTGATATATTCCTGAAAGGCGCTCGTTCCCTTGCCCAGGTCGTGCAGCACAACCAATCTTTCCAGCAGGCTTTTGACCGCCGGCGTTATTGTTTCCGGTGAGTGCCAGTTCCAGACGCCTTCCAGGGCTTTTTTGACCTGCTCGACATGTTCCTTGAGAAAGAGGTGCGGATGTGAGTTTATTCTTTCATTCATAAGAACATCAAAACCCTCTCTCCCGCCAGGTACGCCCCGGCGGTGCTGACCGGCACCGGGCGGCCTTCCCTCTCCAGCAAGTAGCGGTCGTGGCTGAAAACCCTTTCCGGGCTTACTGTTCTGGGCATGCGCAAAAGGTTGACGGCCAGCTCATCGCTATATATCCTCTCAATGTCCGGTTTAACCTGCTCCAGCCTCATAACGGTTTCCACCGGATAAGTTCCTTCCGGCAGCTTCTGGGCATCCACGGTACCGATATACTCCAGATCCGCCATCATCTCCGACAACCCCAGATACGGCTGGAAATACCAGCGCCTTTCCTTCAACCGTTCTGCCAGTTCGCCGTGGTAAGGCTCGGGCAAGCCCGCCCATACTAAATACGATGGTTCGAACAGCCATTCCTGAGCGATCAAAGTGGCCTTTTCCGGTTTGGTTATTTTTTCTTGTTTCTGCGTCCTCTTCACCTCAAAAGGAAGCGATTCGGGCGGATCCTTACGCAGCTTCGCCTTGTGCCAGTGAGTCAGTGGGATCCTGCCGGCAATCGCTGCTTCCATAGGCTCAAGAACCACCTGCGGCTGGTCCTTGGCCAGGCCCAGCACGGCTCCCACTATCCCCATGAGCGCAGTCCGCGGGGGGACAGGGTAACTGATGGCGCTGGCCCCCGCATCCGCCCGTAAAAAATGGCCGAAGCGCCCCTTTAAGCGAAAGTTGATCAATTTTATCATTACAGATCAGCAACCTTCGGATATGCTCTCGATGTCCATGGGCACCCAGCCGGCGGGCAGGCCGGGCGCAAGCTGGACATCTTCCGAAAGGGCGTAGCGCACCGTCTCAATCCGTCCGGATTGGCCCGCGATCCTGTCTATAAGCATGCTCAAATCCACACGGTAGTCCGCCGGAGAGGACCAGGCCTTCTCTTCTTTGCCGCCGGCGGCGGCCAGACGGACGTAATCGTGCAGCCGGCCGAACTGGAATTCCTCTCCATGCTTGTATTCCACGCTTATCAGCAGGTGCGGGACCTGACCCACCTTGGTCCTGGTGTTTGCCGCCGACCGCACGCCATGCCAGAGGGATTTCAAAAGCATCTCGTAATCGGCGTCGGTCATCCTGGAAATCCCGGCGGAATGCTCGTTGGCCACCCCCGAAAAGCCAATCATGGCGTAGCGCAAGCCGAAATAAGTGGTGAAGGTCCCCTGCTCCTTGGACTCGTCGCTGGCAAAAACCGACGTGCCGTGGATATCGATACTTTCCGCCCGGTGCAGCACCTCACCCATATTTATCTGGACGGCCCCGGTCATGGTCTTGGGCTCCGGCTTCGGCTCCCATTTTTCTTCTTTGCCATCTTTGGTCGTGATTTTCCCTTCTTTAAAGGCGAAGGAACTGCCGAACAGGCGGGCGTCAATGAAAGCGTCCAGGAGGATGTCCACCAGTTCTTTGCCTTCGGCCTTTTCTTTTCCCACAGTATTCAGGTAATGGGCCACCCGGCCGGTCAGGTTGGTCGTCCTTCCCTCGATGTTGTCCACCAGGATGTCACATCCCCTGAATTTCAAGAAATCCCTGGCAAAACGCTTCAGGCGCACGTCGGTGACGTAATAAGTCCCGTCGGGCAAAACCCTGGGGCGGTTTTCGTCGGGGTCCCCGTTCGGGTTCCCCATCTTGATGTCGTACAAAAAGAGAAATTCTCTCCGTCCGGATAAAGTTTTCACGTCGCCGCTCACTTAGAACCCCCTCCTTTATTTTGTTCGTCTCCGGGCAGTATATCGGCCGTCATGGACTGTCCCAGGAGAAGATAATAGTTGGTCTGGGTTTCATTGAGTTCGATGGCGTCCCCCAGTTTAACCCCCAGTCGGCCTATTTCGGAAATGAGCCTTCTTACCTTTTCACTTTTTTCGGTTTCGTAGGCCAGCAGCTTTTCCCTGATCTTTGTGTAAAGTTCCGGCAGATCTTTCCCCTGCAGGGTGAGCCTTTTCAGCCAGCTCAGGGCGTTTGCGCTGACATTTACCTTTCTCGCGCCCTGCACCTGCAGCAGCTTCCCGTAAAGCACGCCCATCAGGAAGGCGAACGCCTTTTCGGGCGTGTTTATGCCGCTCTCCGGCCCGAAGTAAGGTTTCAGTTCTTCCATCTCAGGTTTGAAGTATTCCTTTTCCATCTCCATACACCCCACCTGTTTGAAATAGTACAGCCACCAGTTCAGGTGCCTGACCCACCCGGCCGCCGTCAGGTACGGCCCCTTTTTACCCATGCCCTCGTACAACAACCCTCTATGCCCGTCTTTCTGCTCCAAAGCCTCCAGCCAGTACCAGCGCGCCGTCGTCATAATCTCCTCCCAGAAGCGATCCTCCGGGATCCTGCTGTGATGGTAAACGCTTGCCGCCACCAGCCTTTTTAGCTGGAAAAGACGCTTGCTCTTATTTGCGCCTTCGGCCTTTTTGCCGCCCGGCCGCCAGAACAGCGGCCGCAGCGCCCGCAGGGACAGGTCCGGCTTGAAGTTCGTCTGCCCCTGCCGCAGCGGCGCCTTTGGAAACAGGGGGTGCTTCCAGTCCATCGCCGCGGCGTTTTTTTCAGACAACTCCCTCAGCCGGCTGGGAAGCACATCGGCAATCATACCGGTCACGTTCGCAATCTCCTGGCCGACGTCGGCCCAGAGGATGAGCAGGTTCAAGACAGCCCTTTTGTCCTTCAGGAGATCAAGGAGCCAGTCCTCATCCTGTTCCACATCATCAGACATGTTTTCAATATAATCTTTTACTTCCTTCAAGACTTCGAGGCGGTCTTCCACAGGCAGGCCAGGGAAAAATGACGGGATTACCAGGGCGTTGTCGCCGGCGATCCTGGCGCTGAAGGGCAGCCTGTCTTTTTTCGGCCCGGTTTTTTTCAGGACGTGAAATTTGTATATATAGAGGAGATCGGCACAGGAACCGCACAGGGCGTACCTTTTCCAGGCCTCGACCGTGTTTATGCCGGGAAAAGCGCCGGCCCGGTCCACGTTGCAGAGGTTTATACCAGCCCCTTTCAATGCGTTGGGATAAACGGTTACTCCCCCGGCACCGCAAAGGTAGCACGTTTCTTCCTCATTAGCTGGCGCATCCTTGGTAGCATATCTTTCCCCGGCCAGTTTCTCTGTCAACAGGTAATCAAGATACAGGGCGTTTTCACCCGGCAGCAGGCCCTTGCTGTCCCTTACGGTAAACATTACCGTGCCCTTTTGCGGCCCGATCCTGTCCACCGCGCACGCAAGCATGTTTGCGTAACCGCGTTCCCGCCAGTTAAGCACTTCACCACCGGGCAATCTGATCTCGTTACAGTCAAGGATATCTATAATATCCTGGAAATAGGGTGACCAGGGCTTGTCCGCCTTTGCCACTTCAGCGAAATAATTCATCGTTGTAACAAGAACTTTTTCCGACGGCCCGCCTCCTTTCGTCTTATCATAGCTCCTTTTAATAACAGGCCCGACCTGGGCGCTCTGCGAGCCGGAAGGCCGCATGAACGGCAGCTTGTCTGGCGTGCATCCCTGGCCACCGGCACCACTCACTATATCCTGTACCGAAAGCCGCACCTGGTCTTCCGCGCATTTCTCCAAAATATATACCGTTCCGATCCTGCCGCTGTCCTCCACCAGGTAGGGGAAGATCAGACCAGGGGAATCGCGGCGAAGCTTTTGGAACCAGCTTTCTACATCAACAGGCAGTTCTTCCCCGACCAGTTCGCCCGCAAGATAATCCATGGCCATCACACGTGCCGCATCAATCAATTTATCACCTCCGAAATTAACAAATAATCTATTAGATTGTTTTTATTGCAACCAATGTGCTTTACTTTAAGTTACTCGCATGGTAAAATCTTGTCAATAGTTTTTTTCTCAATCCAGATTAAATTTCATATAGCATCCCTGGCAAGGAATTGAAACGATTGTTTTTATTGCCATCTAATCAATAGCCTACCTATAAGGATTTAACTCGTAATCAATAGGCAACAAGGAGGCCTTTATTTGAGCCTGGACAAAACCCGCCAAAAAGCCCTTTTCTGGAGCGTGCCTGAAGATATCCTGGAAAACCCGGATTTTGCCACGTGGCGAACCAAGACTATCCTGTGCGAAGGGTCAGCAGGCGACATCAGTACGCTGGACAGGCAACATATTGAACAGGCCCTCTCCCAGAGATTTCTTCCTGTCCGCATCAAAAAACTCTGGTCCGAGTATTTTGAAGCCGAAGCTGAAAGAAAGGAAACCGGCATGAAACTCACCGCGCTTCAGAAAAAAACCTTAAAAATTTTTCCAGGGTCAACAAACATGGTGATTTCTACTTCACCGGAGGTACCGCCCTCGCCGTCTGCTACCTCCGCCACCGGGAGCCGGATGACCTGGATTTTTTTACCGCCGACCCCGCTTCCCTCCGGCTCCCCTCCCTTCTCGCCACCTTCTCCACGCACCCGTACCCCTGGCTCCCCTTGCCCCCCAGGCCGGCGTCCAGGGCTAACTGCAACAGATCCTGCGGGCCTTGGAGCTTCAGGCGGCAGGTGTAGCCCTTCACCACGGTGCTCTTGTATGCAGTTACGTGCAGCCGGGGCCGGTCCAGGGGGCGCGCCCGGACTTCTCCCTCCGGCGGCCGGCGTCCGTAGAAGGCTTCGTATTTTTTGGCCAGGTTTGCCGTGACCAGCCTGTCGAACTCTCCCTCTCCCGGCTGGTAATAACAGGTGTACTTGCCGCCTTCCGGACGCAGGAGGGTGCTGTAGGCCACCACCGGGGAAAGGGTGCGCACGGTTAAAACCTCACCGTCCGCCACCTGCTCCTCAAAACGGATCTCGTCAATCAACAGCAGCGATTGCCCGACCTGAATCTGACCCCTGGTGAGCAAATTATTGATCAGGGCCAGGAAAAACCCCGTATCCGGGGAGGTAATCACGAAGGATATTTCTCCGGGAAAACTGATTGTTCCCTCCGTTTTATCCAGGATAAACCGGCCCGTCAGCCTCGAAAAAGAAAACATTTTAAATATGCGCTTGCCGGCGGCAAAGCCCTGATCATGAAGGCGCGCGGCTATTTCTTCCGGCAGCGCGGCGTAAATGGCGGCCTGGATTAGATAATTGTAATGAATGGGCACTGCCGGCGAGGACGGGTCCATCCTCATTTTCAGATATGCATGCAAGACTTTGCCTCCAATATCGTCTTATTATTAAAAAGTATAACCTGCCGTAACAGCACTGCCGAGAGCAATAGATAACATTTTTACTGGTAGCCGGTTACTATGTTACCAGCTCACAGCAGCCGTAGCCCTGGGAGTTTCTTGCCCCCAGGCCTGCGTCCAGGGCCACCTGCAGTAGTTCCGGGTCCCCGTTCAAGTAGTACTCGCCCAGCCAGCCCTTGATGACGGTGTCCTTGTAGCGGGTTATTTTAAAGTCTTTCTCCCCCACCTCCGCCGGCCGGATGACAAAGCCCTCCGTCTCGACCCGGCGCCCGTGAATAAGCAGGTGCTTTTTGGCCAGGTTGGCGCCGATGAGTTCTGAAAAGAGCGGCTCGTAAGGGGAGTAATAATAGGTGTAGGAGCGGCCGTTTTCCGATTCGGCCGTGCTGTACATGACCACCGGGGAAAGCATTTTCACCCTGGCCAGGCTGGAAGTCACCCTGGGGCTGGCCGTGGCCATCTCCTGCACCTCCAGCCTGGCCTCACCCAGGCGGACCCGCCCCTGCTGCAGGAAGCCGTGGCCCAGTTCCTGCAGGATGAAAGGGATGGGAGAGCAAATGACCAGCTTCAGGGGCGGGGCCAGCACTATGGAGCCGCTGGAGCGGTCGAAGCGGGCCGACCTGCCCGTCAGGCGGGAAAAGGTGAACAGCTTGAAACGCCGCTTTTCCAGGGGAAAGCCGTGCTCGTGCAGGTAGCGGCGCAGGGCCGGGTTTTGCATCTGCCGGTAGATCAAGCCCTGCACCAGGGTGGCGTAGTGCACCGGAACGGCCACCTGGGACGGGGCGTGGAACAGGATGGTGAGTTGCAAAGGCGATTCCCCTCATTTCCGGTTAAATTACTCTCAAATCAGTCAACAAGACTCGCCAGCAAATCTTTATACCAGGACTTTTCTCTTGACTGTTTTTCCCGGCTGGCCTCTTTCACTCTGGCAATAATAGCCTCTGCTATGCGGCGCTTTTGCTCCGCATTTATCTCAATATTTTTCCACTGCTCGTAAAATGCCTGGATCCGCCCGGCAACATCCGAATTCTTTAACGCCTTGATCTGGCCAACTAATTGATCAGCTCTCTCTTGATCCTTATCCGCGACAATAGAAGCTGGTTTCAACTTTAACCGTCCGTAACCGCTGGATGTTTTTGCTCCTACCCCCAGCTCAAGAAAGGCATATTGCAAAATTTCAAATACTCTACTTGTCCAGGCAGCAGGGCCCGCGACAGCAATCAGGTACTTTCCTGTGGCTGAAAGGAACGGAACCGGGCTGGGATTGTCCCAGTCAGCAGGTGGCAGGTTGCCTTTTTGGTAATAATCTTTGTGATGGACAGTGATCACGTCAGGATACAAATGCCCGGTCCCCGGCAGGGGCAGCGCGTCGAAAAAAATGAAATAGCCGGCATTTTCTGTGTCGCCGAAAACAGTTTTATATGCACTAGCACCCACCTGCCATTTATCGCCCAGATATTGACGGGCGAAACTGGCGGCCATTCCTTTGATGGCGCTGCCCGGTATATAAGGCACGCCATACGTGTGGTGCAGGGCAACCGATGTTTCCAGGACACTCTCCTCACCCAGGCCCACGGCCATGCGCCCCAAAACTTCCGCCACCCGGCATTGTGCGCCATAATTGAGCAACGTTCCCTCCCAGCGTTTGAACCAGATCGAGTATTCATCCGACTCTTTTACGCCAGCCACGTCGTCTACCAATGACCGGCGGCTCTTCTTATCGTCTTCAGCCTGATTATGGATGAACTTGTCCAGCCAGAGCCCCGCATTGGTTGTGGATGCCTCTTGTAAGCTCAAGTTAGCGAGACGGTTCCGCCTGCTGCTCATTTGACCCCGTCCTCCCCCTCCGCGCCCGACTCCACACCCAGCACCGACTGGGCAAACCGCTTGTACCAGGTCAGGGCGGCAAGAACCTGGCGCGTCAGGAGCATGTATTCAGGGAGTTCTGCCTCACGGCTGGATTTAAGCAAGTTTTTCTTTCCGTCAAACTCCAAAACATCTGCCATGTCTTCAAGCAGTTTCTTCCCGCCGGCATCACCCCTGGCTTCGACAAACGCAAGCGCCTGGGCCAGACCAGCCGTGCGGATGAGCACCGGCAGCCTGTGCGACATGGAGCCGTATTTTTTGCGCTTGACTTCATCTTCTCTATCTTCCAGCAGCTTCACCTGTTGAAATATCCTGGCGGCATATTTCTGGTTGCGGGTCAGCACAGCTAATTTCACCTCTCGTCATCAGCAGGCGGCACAGGCCGCGGCCGACCGTCGCCTTGCCGCCCAACTGCAGCGGTTTTTCCATTAAATCTTCAAGGGTCTTAAACACTTCCTCCGGTTCTACCTTCACCGGGGTTGCGAAAACCAGCCCTGAAAGAATTGTCTCCGCCGGCAGGGCTTCCTCATACCAGAGGGCGTTGTTTTCCACCGTTTTGGCATCTTCGCGCAATCTTATGCGGGCAAAGACTTCAGTCGCGGTTTCAAGCAGGAAGCCCATCACATCGTCATGCACGACGCAAAAACGCGCAGACAGCATCTTCTGCCAGTCAGCACCATCCGGAAAAATTTGCTTGCCAATCCATATAGCCCACGCACGCACATCTTTATCTGACACGGCGGTAAAATCCAGGTCCTCAAAGATGACCCTGTGGTCATCCAGTGTAATCGCGCACTCATTATCAGTAACATAGCAGCCACTAATAGAATCGGGAAGGGGTATTTTCGGTAATTTGTCAAAACCAATGGCATTTTCTATATCCCTGCGGCAGCGGCGCAAAATGTAAGGCGAGGTTACCCACGCAAACGTTCCCCTAAGGCTCCGGACGGGCAGCAGGAGCAACCGCTGGTCCGAAAACTGGACCGAACCGGCATGTTCGTGGGCGCTGTCTTTGTCCGGACCAAAAATTTTTTTCCGCGTCTCGCCGTTCTTGCAGGCGTCGCGCAGCACCCCTTTCAGGGAAGAGCCGGGAAGGTAGGGCAGGCCCGTGGCCTTCTCGCGGGCCACCGGGAGATCAATTGCCCCGGCGCCCTGCCCGGTTCCCGCGTGCAGGGGGGAAAGCGCGTGTAAGAGAAGCATGCGTGCCTCCATCAAGTTGACCTCCTCATCAGATTCTCTTTAAAAAAGCCCGTAAAACATCCGGTTCCCCATTGAGCGGCGGAATATTTTGCGCTTCGTTTGCATCAATACTTGCATCAACGGACCAGCATTTTTCAGGTTCATCCTCTTTTTTAAGTAACAGGCCGCCCGGAACCATCCCCACACCTGTCCCCTCCAGGATCAGCGCCAGACCGACCGCGCCATCCTTGCAGGCAAGCGGCCTTAAAATCAGGGGACTGGCCAGACGATCGCATTCTTTTTCTCCACACGTTAATTTGGTATTATATGGATCACCCGCATCCTTGTCCTTGAAATGGAACACAACCGGCAACCCGAAGGCAGCCCGCGGGAATTTGCCGATACTGGAAATGGGAACGGCGTGCCTTTTGCATTGGCACTTTGTAAGCCTTCTGATTTTGTCCGGCTCGGGCCACCGGCTGCGCCCGGGCTGAGCTTGCGATCCTGCAGTTCGGCTCTGGCGGAAATTCTTTAGCTGCTTGATCAAGTAATCCCAGGCAGCCTTGAAATCCCTTTGTCTACCGGTTACTTTCATTTGAGGATTCAGGGAAAGATGCGGCACGCCGTCTGGCCACGTCCCGCTCACCACATGCTTTTCCATGTCCCGGCGGATTTTGGCCTCAATCTCTGCGGCTGCTGGTTGGAGCACGGGCTTCCCGCCGACACTCACCAGTTTCAATGCCCCAAAACCGCGCCTCGTCCGGGCGCCAAGGCCGCCGAAAGTTTCCCAGGCCCAGAGCGCGGCTTCCACCTCCTGCTGTTGTTCATCAGGGTAAGTAATTTTCAGCGCAAATCGTACCTTATCTTGAACAGTTCTAGTTTTCATGCCGATACCGCCGGCTCGGATTTCCTCCTCAGAGGGTTGCAGTGGAAATGCTGCATATGGCAAGGCCACATATTCTTTTGCTTTGATTTTGGGCTTCGGCCGACCCGTTCGGTTATCCGCTACAACTTCAAATGGATGTTCAGCATTGCCTTTGTCCCATGCTGACAATACCACATCAACCCGTGAAGGCAATGCTTTCTTCTCCGTGCTGGCCGATCCCCAGATTTCGTCCTCCGCCTCTTTCATCTCAGCCAGGCTCCCGTTGAAGCGGCCGCCCCGGCAGGCGCGCCACCAAAAACGCAGTTGCCCCCTGATTTCCGTGCCGCGGACGACCGTTAAAGGGTCAGCCTCCCCGGGATTTACGCCGCCGCCAAACAGAGGGGTAATCAACTCGTAACTGCGCACCTGGGTTATCAACTTTATTTCTTTATCTCCTCTTTTAAGACGGTCAAGCCGGGGCTTGACCGGGGGCGGCAGTTCCTTCGGCAGTTCTCTCATGTTTGCAATCACACCTCCATCTGATGAAGTTTACCGTCCCATACTCCGGCAACAGCCAGGCCGAACCCATCGCGGCGATCCTGCTCCCCGTCGCTGACGCAGCTCAGCCAAATGCTGTCCACCCATCTTTTAATCGATGCGCTGTCGCCGTTGAGTTTCAGGAAATATACCGTGCCTGCCGGCGCCAGGCGGCGGGTGGGTTTGCGTTTACCCTTATGGAAATCCCAACCGGAGACAGTCTGGTGCCTCTTGAGGGCCGCCGCCAGTAAATAGGGCTGTACCCCCTCCCGGTTTTCAAGGAGCCGTGATGGTTTCCATCCCTCCCCGAAATGGGCTGGCGTGAGCAAAATGAGTCGGCAGTATCCCAGGGTGGCTATTTTCTCTTTTATGTCTTCCGGACAGGCAGGAAGCGCCTGCTTGCTTTGCCGCCAGAAGACCGGGCGGCGCTCTCCGCCCATAGGAGCGATCCCCACTTTAAGGTTTGGGGCATCCGTAGCTACCGCCAGCCCCATGCGGCGCAAACTGGAAAGCACACCGCCATCGGCGTTTTCACCCGCCGGACAAGCAAACTCCAGTCCCCGCGTTTGGAAGAGAGCCCCCTTCTCTTCATCTGCCGTCTGCGTGTCCGGCCGTATGCTGGCGTGCATCCGCACCTCCTGGACGGGGCCGTTATGACCCACTTCAACAAGTTGAACATCACCATCACAGGGATCCACAAGCCATTTTTCAAAGAATTTCCAATACCAAAAGGCCGGTGTTTTACCATGCGGTTTGCGGGGGTCCCGCCTGGACATTCCCACAGGCGCCAAAGTATCTTTCGGCAGGTTTGTGTATGATCCCGGCAGCTTTCTTAATGGAACGAGTTGCCTGATTGCCGCTTTGGTAAAATCAGACGGCACAATTTCAAAAAAAAGCGCGTCAGCGGGCGCCGGAACCAGCAACCTGTCAATGTCCCCTGTTCCGGCGTCCAATTCCACCAGCAGCGGCCCCAGGACCTCTATCTGTTTCAAACGGGGAATTTCAGTTGTTTGAAAGCGGCCCGAGGCGTCGAGCCCGTCCCGTGTGCGGACAGCCCCGGCAATGGTCGATGGAAACGGGAAAGCCAGGGTAAAGGCCCGGGCGCCGGGCACAGGCCCAAACGGGCGCCCGTCGCGGGCAATAAGGGGATCGCGGGGTTCAATGAGCCAGACATTCATTTTTTCACCACCTCGCCGGTTGAGACTGGGAACAGGGGGGCTACTGCCAGTTCCATGGCAGCGGCGAACTCCCGGGCAATAATGAGGCCATCCGCCAACTGCCTGAGTTTTTCAAAGGAAAACTTATCTCCCCCAAGTAAGGACTCCAACCCCGTTAACACTTCCTGCGCTATACGCTCGGTACCGCGCCGGGTTCTTTTGCGGCGTAGAATACGTTTGGCTTCCGCGCAAGCTGCTTCTTGAAGCGTGCCCTTTAACTCTTCATCTCGTGTTTCAAGCCGCCTGGCCAGATCGTGCAACTCATAAGCGGCCCCGTCAGGTACTTCTTCATTGCGGTGTAAGTTGACCAGCCATTTGAGCTGCCGGTCCAGGTCCCCCCAGGTGCCTTTGACCGTCCTTTCCGAACCGCTCCGCTTGCTCAATGTCACCGCCAGGGCGTCTTTGCCGGGCACGGATTTAGCCGCCTTTTCCGCCCTGCGCGCCAGTTCAAGGACGTCGGAGAGAGGTTCGAGGTGATGAGCAACAGCAATGCCAACCGAAAGTGTCGGTGCTGTTTCCTTCCCGCCGTCCTCTCCCTTGAACCCGGCAAGCCGCTCCCGGAATGTTTTGGATAACCTGCAGGCACAGTCGAGCACTTTGTGCAAAGGAACTAAAGCCAGGACGTCGTCGCCGCCGGAATATACAAGGGATCCCTTGTTCTCTTTCACTATCCGGCGCGCTTCCAGGGCAAAGCCGCTCTGGATCAGTGAGAGTTCCCGGTGTTTTTCGAGAGTTTTCTGGGCGTCGATTACTTTGCCCATGTGATCTCCGTCAGCGAGAAGAAGCGCGTAGTAAGGCAGCGGCTTTTTACCGCCGAAGGCTTTTTTCAAAAACTCACGCAGCGCTTTTCGGGCCGGCAGTACCTTTTCCTTTTCTTCAAAGAAAAACTCGCGGAACCGCTCTTCATACAATAAATGGCCATCGTGGGGACCAAATACGGGGTGGGGTGGCCGTACCGTCTCCAGATCACCCGGCGGGATGCCGAGTTCCTTCAATTTGCCGAAATACTCTTTTACAAGCGGCCGGTGCTGTTCGGTAAGCCTTTCCAGCAATGGAAGTGCCGCCACGTGGGAAGTGCTGTAAAAATACTTCTCGCTTTCTCGTTTGCCGTGACGTTTCAGCAGGCATACCCCGCACAAATACTCGCCGCGCTGCACGCGGTAACTCTTATAAAGCATGCTATCGTTCATCCGGTTGTAAACATTTTCAGCAATGACCGACTCCCGGCACCCGTCAAGGGAACATTTGGGCGCGCTTGATCCCCATGCCACTTGGGTAAAATCGCGCGTTGCCTTCCGGGCGCTGAGGACGGCTTCGGCAAAATCGCGCGCCTGCTTGTAATTACCATTTAAAGGATACGAAGCCCAGAAGAACTCAATAAAGTCTTTCACCTGCTGGACGGCCACTTCAGGCTCAAAGCCCTTGATATTCCCGAACACAACACCGGACAATTCATCCAGGCGCCTGTGAACAGATTTCTTGATGGCATTACCCAATTCAACCGGGTTGCAGCTGACCACAGCAACCACCTTATTAGTTGCGCTAAAATCAAATGACTTCAACTGTTCCAGGCTGTCCCCTTCAGGAGCCGGGAATATAAGGCATGACGGATCATCCCCGTTATACCGGACAACTTCCAGCGCGGCCGTTTTGGCCAGTTCACTCAACAGCCAGGAGCCATACCACAGATCATGACTGCGCCGCGCTGTGGCGATAAAATCCTGCACCGGGCCGATGTGAAAAGTGACCAGGTGTGTCCCATTCATTGGCCCATCCTTCCTCCTTTCCTTGAAAATTCTCTGAACACCACTTTTTTAGCATCTCCGTCTTTTATCAGCGCCCTTTTCTCGACTTTTCGCGCACTGCCTGGAGGTTTACTATTTCCGCCATCTCAAATTGAGGCGGCACGCTGCTGGCTACTGGACGCAGGCGCACCACCGCCGGAAAATAACCGCACCTTCCGTGCAGTTCTGCAAGAAGCGTTACAGCACTGATGCTTAGGGACGGTGGGTTGATGATTAGCGGTGTTGTCTGCCACTCCTGAGGCGTAAGCCCGGTCCTATCCGCCATGGCTGCGATTTGTGGGACAATGGGTTGCTGGGGATCGATCTGGGCGCTAACTTCGATGACGCGTTCAACTTTTTTCCGGGCAAGCTCCTCAAGTTGCCGCAACTGCTCATGGGTAAAGGGATGTGAAAAGTTGATGAGAACCAAGAACACCTAGCCTCCTAATGCCTTCTTTACTTCATCGACCAGCTTTCTTCGATCTTCTTCAGTTAATTCTCCGCCTTGTGCTGAGGGAAGCTCAATTACCTTGATCCGGTGGGCGTCGGCAAGCTGCCGGTTGTTTTGCTCGTATTCACGGTCTAAGATGAGAAACTTTTCAATATAAGTCCCAAGAAAGCGCTGCTCGGCAGCGGCAATAATTTGCTCGATACCCTCCTTACTCCTGGCCTTATTACCAGTTTTAACTTCAGCAATTCCCACACAGTTGCCGCAGCGAAGAGCGAGATCAATTTCGAGGCCACCCAGCTGGGGCACTGGTTTCACCGAATTCTTCACTTCGTCAAGTTCTGCCTTTAATACTGCATGCACCATTTCTTCAAATTTGTTCTTAAATTCATTAGTTTCAGTATAATTGTCGTGATATGCTTTAATGTATAAATCAATATCCAAAACAGGAGGAATCTCGCTTTCATTCTTTAATTCCGGGCCACGTTCGGTAAACTGGTAATAATAAATTACACTTTTCTTTCCTTCACTCTGAACGTAAAGAAACGGGCAGGAAAACTGCTCCGCAAGGCGGTAGGAAGCCAGCGCCATGGGCTTGGTGCCGCCCGTAAGATTAAAAATAATTTTGCCGGGCACCCATTTTTTCTTTTCTATGAATGCCTTTATTTTGTTCTCAATATCGACCATATCATAAGGGGCAACATTTACAGGCTCGTCCTCAACTGATATATTACGTTCCTTAAGTACAGAACACAGGCGCTGGCTAATCTTTTCAGTACGATCAGTACAAACCCACACCGCATGCAATGGCTTCGCGTAAAGCACAGCCAGCAAATTCGGTATCGGCTGTTCGCCAACTAAAGAAATCATTATTGTCTCATTCACAGCATCTATTCCCTCCCCCAGCATTTTTACTCATTAAGTTGATTGATTTAACGATTCACTTCCTCCACCAGCGCAAAATACGGCGCGAACTCGGCGATCAGCACATTGCGGTCCACGTTTCCTTCAGGGTACTCCAGCCACTCCCGGAGCTTTTCGTAAACCCCCCGGAGCTGGTTGGCCACCGTTTGCTCCCGCTTGTAAAGGGCCCCGGCAATGGCGGCGTTGTCCAGACCCCGGCAGGCCAGCCGGACCACCTCCCGCTCGGCCCGCGTCAGCCAGCGGTCAATAAACTCCCGCTGTCGTTTTATCCGGTTGCTGCGGCTGATTTTTTCATGCCAGGCCACCACCTCGGCCGGGTCGTTGAGCTCGGCGACGGTCTGCATCAGTGCCCCGGCCTCGCTCCAGCGCAGAACGGGCACGGGCACAAGCCGGACCCCCTTGCCAGGCGGCAGGTGCAGCCGGCGTTCGGCGCCGGGCTGCCAGCCCTCCGTGACCAGGTGCCAGACGCAGTCCTCCGGCCCGAAAAGAAGCTGGGCCACCACCATGCCCATGATCCCCATGACCTTGCGGCCGCCGGACACGCAAAAATGCACCACGCAGCCCGCCTGGCGGGCCCGGCGAATCTCCACGTACAGAGTGCGCAAGAGATCCTGCAGCTCTTCGCCGGTGCAAAAATCCCCCGCCATCCCCTCTCCTGAAGCAACCGGGACGGCCTTCAACCGGACACCCGGGTAAGCATCCTTTTGGAATTCCTCCTCAATGACTTTCAGGGCTTCCTGCACCTTGGGCGTTTTTGTACAGATCACCACTGCTTCAATTATAGACCAGCCGCCGGACAGCAGCATGTCCAGCGCAATGGTCACCACCTGCGGCTCCACGCCCAGGGTGGCCACCAACACCGCGGACCGCCGGCTGCGCTTCTCCGGAGAACCGAAGGAACTGCTCATACAACATCTCCTTCCCGTGCTGCAAAATTACACCTCCGGCCGCCGGTACACGCAAAAAACCCCGCTCAGGGAGCCGCCTCCGGACAGGAGCTTCCATATTTCAACCTACACCGGGGACAGCCGTCGCTGCCAGGGCTGCAGAATACCAATTTAACCGGTAATTCTTTACCATATCCGTGAAACATTAAAAATAAAAATCTTCAATGAATTTCCAAACAGCCCTTTACAAAAGTAGAAACCATAATCAAATATTTTTCAACATTTTTCTATAGATATTTTTCTGCATATTTCGACAATAAACAGGTGGTTTCAGTTTCTATGGGAGAATAATCCTTCACGGGGTCCTGGTATTAAAACTGGGCGATAGGTTTCAGTTTCTATGGGAAGAATAATCCCGGGGGCCGTGCCGCGTTGAATTCTCCGGACACGGGGATTTCAGTTTTTGGGAGGAATGAATTGTGGAATGGTTTGGACAGAAGAAAATTGATATAATTGTTTTAACCATAATTTTCTGCTTAAATCAATAGGGGGGTTGAAATTATGAGCGGTACAGCCGTCTCTCAGCTACGCCTGAAAAAATGCTGTGAGTTGATGAGAGCAGAGGGGCTTGACGTTTTGCTTCTGGCCAAGCCCGCGAACATGTTTTATTTCACCGGGGACGGGCGCCTCTGCGCCTACGCCATTATCACGCAGGACGGAAAAGTCGCCCTGGGCGTCCCTTCCACCGACGTTGCAGACGTAAAACAGTACGCATATTTCGACCATATTACCGGTTTCGAGGACGAAGTGGGGATGATCCATTCGATCGCCCGCTATTTCAAACATTTCAGCCTGCGAAGCGGCGTCATGGGGCTGGAGTATACGTTCCTGACCCATACCATGATGCACATGTTCACCCACCCGCACGCCAAACCGAAGGACATGATCGTGAAGGACTGCACCCATATCATTTCTCATCTTCGCCTGGTGAAGGATGACGGAGAGATCGAAAAGATCCGCGAGGCGGCCAGAGTCGCGGATGCCGGAATGAAGGCGGCAGTTGAAGCCGTAAAGCCGGGAGTTACTGAAAGCCGGGTGGCGGCCGAGGCGGAGTACGCCATGAGGCAGGCAGGCGCGGAAGGCTTTTGGCGGACTTACGTCTCATCGGGCCCGCGGACCAACATCGCCCACGGTCTGCCCAGCCTGCGCGAAATTCAAGCGGGAGACCTAGTGATGATCGACGTTCACCCTGTCGTCAACGGTTACAGCGCCGACACCTGCCGAACCGTCTGCGCGGGCAGGCCGTCTCCCGAACAGCAGGCCGCCTATGACCTGTACGTCAAGGCGCAGCAGGATGCAATCGGGAAAGTAAAAACCGGGGTGAGGATGTCTGAACTCGAGCGGGCCGTGCACGGGACGCTCCGGGAGGCCGGCTACGGCAGTAACATCTTCGGGCCGCCCATCCACGGTGTCGGAATTGAGTTTGAAGAAGCCCCGCTTCCCGCGGGACATGCCTTTTTCCACGGGGAAAAGGAAGCCCCGCCGCTGGAAGCCAACGTGGCGCTTGCGGTGGGCAACTGCGGGCTTTACGCCGGCAACTGGGGTGTCCGGGTAGAGGACACCGTGGTGGTCGGAGCCGCCGGGCCCATCGTCCTGACCGGATTCCCGAAGCAACTGGCAACCGGTTGACGCGGCCACGCCACCCGCCGAAAACAAGACTGCTCAAAGCGGCTCTCCCCCGGCGCCCCGCGCGGGGAGAGCCGCTTTCCAGCAATCAGTACGGACAAGACCACAGTTTTTTCCTAAAGGCTTTTTACCCTGGAATGTATGTCCTCCAGCAATTCTTTTCTAACCTCGTTGCTCATTGCGGCAAAACTGAGCTGAACTGTTTTCTTTGAGCCGCCTTTGGTTTCTACGAATTCCACACCTTTCATCGAGGAATCTACAATTCTGAGATTCGACAGCAAATACTCCTTCCTGCTCAAATCATAGTTGATGATCAGCTTCCTGTCGTCAAGCAGGATATAAGGCTTTAAATAGTAATAACAGTTGTAAAAACAAAATCCGGAGAAGAGCAGAATCAATACGCCGGTAGTTATTCCGCCGGTAGAGTAGTCGTAGAGCCCGGCCGCCAGAAGAACCGCTCCCGCCGCAAGAGACACCAGGGACAGGTATCCTTTCCGCTTGTAGCTTTTCATAATTACCTCCCAAGCCCATTAAATTTTTCCCAATCTCTCCGACAAAAAAACAACGTGCGCTATCGGCGAAGGCGCCCGCCCCGCCCTTTTTTACCCCGCTTCTACGCCACTTTACCGGCGGTAAAATATATTATACTTCATGTCCCGCCCTCATTCCTTTTTGTACCCGGAAAAACCGGCGCGCGTTATACCGGGTTGCCGTTTTGAAAGCAGGAATTTCCGGCGCGCTTATAGTATTTATGCTGCACAAAGGCACATGACAGGGGGCTGTTTGTTACGGACACTTCCTCCAGTATCGGCAAGCTTGCGGTAATGCTGGCCATAACCGCCAGGGACGGCGAAAAAAACCTCCTGCGGCAGGCGCAGGACCTGGGCTATATGGTATGCACCGGCCGGGCTGGGTCTTTGGAGTCGGAAAAAATTTTCGCGGCGGTTGAAACAGCGGCCAAGAGAAACCATCTGATCCGGGACCTTTACCGCGAAGAACACGCGCTGTACCACAGCGTGCTGGACGCGTTCCACGGCATCTGCCGGGGGCAGATAGCACTGGGCAGCGTATTGAGAAGCGCCGGCCTGGCCTTCAGCATCGTGCGTGGACCGCGCCTGGCCGGAGACAAAACCGACGGCCAGTGGCTGGCCGTGGCGCTTTACGGGACCATCGGGGCGCCGGTGAAAGGATACGAACACGAGGTCATCGGGCTGGGCATAAATCACGTGTGAGAAAAAGCCTCCGAAACCTTGCCACATCCAACTGGGTGTCATATAATAATTTAAAACAGCATCAGTATCAAAGCCCACAGTCATTAGTCATCAGGGGGCTGATAAAGGCGCCAGGCCTTTTTCAGCCCTTTGTCTTTTTAAATGGGCTGCGGCGCGGCCGGTTTTTGGAAAGGGGATAGCTCACCATGTCCTTGGAATTCAATATGAAAAAAAACCAGTTTCTGGCCTGGATCCTGGACGACGAGTTGGAAGATCACGACTTTGAGAAAGAGCTTTTGGGCAAAGAGGGCGTCCGGCTTGTTCACTCCACGGCCCGTACCTTTGCCGGGGATTATCCGGTATACGCCCCCCGGGCGGACGCCGTCCTTCTGCAGGTGTCATTCCGGATCAGCGCTGAAGAGGTTGCCGGGTTGAAGAGGTGCAGGGTCATTTCCGTACTGGGGGCGGGATATGACAACGTTCCCCTCGAGGCCGCCGCCATGCGGGGTATGTGGGTCGCCACGGTGCCGGACTACTGCGTCGACGAGGTGTCCGACCACACCATGGCCCTCCTGCTCGCTCTTTCCCGCCGGATAGTCCGCTTTGACGGAGAGGTCCGCCGGGGGCGCTGGCAGCCCGTCCAGAAGGGAATTCACTCTCTGTCGGGACAAACGCTCGGTCTCGTGGGCTTCGGCCGCAACGCCCGGGCCGTGGCACGCAAGGCGCAGGCCTTCGGGTTGAGAGTGCTGGCCTGCGATCCGTGCGTAGGATCCGGGGAAATGGCCGGACTGGGCGTGGAAAAGACGGAACTGGCCCCGTTGCTGAAACGCTCTGACTACGTGTCGGTGCACGTGCCGCTGATGCTGCAGACCGAAAGACTGATCGGGGCCAAAGAACTGGCCGTGATGAAAAAAACGGCTTTTCTCATCAATACCAGCCGCGGCGGCGTAATTGACGAGCAGGCTCTTGCCGAAGCCCTGCGGAACGGGGCTATCGCCGGGGCGGCGCTGGACGTAATGGACGAAGAACCGCCCGCGCCGGACAACTTCCTTTTGAAAAGCGGCAATACCGTGATAACGCCCCACGCCGCCTATTACAGTGAGGAATCGCTGCTGCGCCTGAGAAAAACGGCGGCGGAGAACGTGCTCAGGGTGCTGCGCGGCGAACAGCCGCAATACCATGTCGGCTCTCCCCCGGCGGGCCCGGGCGGCATACCGGACGGCGCCGGCGTTCTTGCGGTGTAGCCGGGAACCGGGAATAAACCGGGAGGCTTTAAAATGCAGGCTAATCGGGTTGCATTGCCCTGGGGCGGGGAGCGGACTTTGAGCATCCCCCTGCCGCCGGGATGGAACTACATGGGGGCCATCCTCCCCGCCGCCGTACCGCCGGTCGGGGACTTTCCCGCCGCCCTGAAAAAGGCGCTCGCAAATCCCGCCGGAAAAGCCGGGCTGGATAAAATGAACCTGTCCTCCAGCCGCGTGGCGGTTGTGGTGGACGACTTCAGCAGGCCGACACCGGTTCCGCAAATATTTCCGGAAGTGCTGGCCGGACTTCTTCGGGCAGGCGCCCGCGCCGGGCAGATAACCGTCGTTATGTCCCTCGGCACCCACCGGCCCATGACCGGGGAAGAAATTACAGGACGGCTCGGCAGGGTAAACATAGAGGGCTGCCGGGTGGTAAACCACGACTGCCGCGACGCCGGCATGCTGACCAGAGTCGGAAGGACGGCAGGCGGGACAGAGGTGGTGCTCAACCGATACCTGTGCGAAGCGGACCTGGTGGTGCTGATCGGCACGATAGAACCCCACCCGCTGACGGGATTCGGCGGCGGTCTGAAAAACGTCGTACCCGGCTGCGCCGGCCTGGAAACCATCGCCTCCACCCACCTGCGGGTCGAAGCCCGCCGCCGGTTCGGCTGCACCGGGCTGGACGCCGCCCATTGCCCCACGCGGCGGGACATCGAGGAGGGGGCAATGCTGCTGGATACGGACTATTTTCTCGTCAACACTGTGCTCACGCCTGAGGGGGAGGTTGCCGGAGTATTCTGCGGGGATCCGGTCGAAGCCCACCGGAAGGGATGTCAGCTCGCGGCAAAAATTTACGGGGCGCCGGTGGAGGAAAAAGCCGACATCCTGCTGCTCGGTTCGCACCCGATGGACACGGACCTGCGCCAGGGCGTCAAGTGTCTCGCCAATGCCCTCGGAGCGGCCCGCGAAGGCGCGCTTATGATCGGCTTCTTGAGGTGCCGCACGGGCGTGGGTGATATGATTATCCCGAAAAAATACCTGTCCGCGGATGAAACGAGGCTGCTGGCTCGCCGGATCGGAACCGAAGCCTTCGTGAAAGAGCGTGAAAAAACCGCGGGAATCCCCACGGACATGGACGACAGGTACATGCAGCAGTTCCTGTGTGAAATCGCCAGGCGCCACCGGGTGCTCGTCTATTCTCCCGACCTGCCGCCCGATACCGGGGAGCGGCTGGGCTACTTCGAACTTTTCAGCGACCTGAGCGGCCTGATGGAGAGAGCCGCAAAACTGGCGCCGGAGGGAACGGTCCTGAGTTCTCCCCTGGGCGGCATTTGCTACCCCCGCACGAACGGGGCGTTTTCATAAATACTCCGGGCTTTTTCCGCGATGACGTCCTTTTCCCGATCCGCTTCCCGCTTGAAACACTCGTCCTTTATGCTTTCAAGATTTACCGAAACATTTAAAAGAGCTCCCCGCAGCCCCGCGCAGGCCAGCCACAGGGAAACTGCCGCATCGCTCCTGACGTTCGGGTTGCCCAGGTCAAGAGCGGCGCTGGCCAGTTCCATTACCGCCAGGCACTGCCGGGCGGTCTCCAGGGGAACCAGCGCGGCTTGTTTGAGCGCTTCCTGGATCACCGCCGACCGCTTTTCTTTTCCTTCCCCGGTATCCTTCGGCATCCTGTAGCCGGCGACGACCCTGCGGTATGCCTGCGCGTCGTCGTCTACCAGCCGGATCAAGGATTCAACCAAGACCCCGGATTTTCCGAGCATCTCCCGGACGGCTTTTTCGTTTTCCTCAAACTCCTTTCTGCCCGCCGTAAGACCGGCAACCATGGACACCAGCGCCGCCCCCAGGGCTCCGGCCAGAGCCGACGTGCTGCCGCCGCCGGGGGCGGGGGAGGAGGAAGCCAGTTCCCTTACGAAATCTTTTACTGTCATGTCAGTCAGCATATCCTGCCTGCTCCTTTCCAACAGATCATGCAATTGAACGGGCTTGCGCCTCTCCGGGAAGATGGCCGCCCGCCCTTACTTCAGCCTGGTTTCAAGAATTTGGTCCTTCCTGAAGCCCTCCAGTTGGAGGTAATACTCCGCCGCCTCGACCAGGGCCTCCAGCGGCACCAGCCCGACGATTTCGCTGCCCGCCACATTCACTCCGTAACGGGCGGCCTCCCGCTTGACCGTCTCAAAAATCCTCGACAGCGGCACTTCGCGGTAGTTGCACACGTTAATGGTCACCTGGGACGTATTCCTGTCCTCCAGCATGACCCCGAGGGCCTTTATGCTGGGGTAGCCGCCGCTCGAACCGCGGATGGACCTGGCGATCTTTCTGGCAATGCTCACATCGGAAGTGGCAAGGTTGATGTTGTAGGCGATCAGCGGCGGGCGCGCGCCCACGGCTACGGCTCCGGCGGTGGGGTGCACCCGGGCGGGGCCGAAATCAGGCCTTCTCTCATCTGTTTGAATGGTTTCTTTGAGTCCCTCGAATTCACCCTTCCGCACATTGGAAAGATTCTTCCTCTCCGGCCTGGCGGCCGCCTCCTCGTACAGGTAAACCGGGATGTTCAGCTTTTCCCCGATCTCCCGCCCCAGTTCCCTGGCCAGTTCGACGCACTCGTCCATGGTAACCCCCTCGAGGGGAACAAAGGGGATGACGTCCGTCGCCCCGATGCGCGGGTGCTCACCGCGGTGCTGCTCCAGGTTGATGAGTTCCGCGGCCTTTTCCGCCGCCCTGAAAGCGGCTTCTTTTACAGCCGCGGGGCCGCCGACGAAGGTGATTACCGTGCGGTTGTGGCTGTAATCCGAGGAACAGTCCAGCACCCGGACGCCCTCCACCCCCCGGACGGCCTCCAGTATCCCGGCAACCACCTCGGGGCGCCGGCCTTCGCTGAAGTTGGGAATACACTCGACCAGTTTGCCCATGATTACCCTCCTGTCACTACTCTGCCGTTTTTGATCACCGTCCGCGCCAGGTTCGTCCCGAACCGGTACGGAATATAGTTGTACGCGGGGGCGTCGAAGATCACCATGTCCGCCTTCTTGCCGGCCTCGATGCTGCCGATCTCGCGGGCCCTGCCGATGGCGTGGGCGGCATTGATGGTGACCGCCGAGATCACCTCCGCAGGTGTCATCTTGAACTGGCGGCAGGCAATCCCCATAACCGCCTGCAGCGAATTAACGGGGCAGCTGCCGGGATTGAAGTCGCTGGCCAGCGCAACGGCCACGCCTTCCTCAATCATCCTCCGGGCCGGGGCGTACTGCCGGCCCATCAGGCAGAAGGTGGTCGCGGGCAGAAGCACGGCGACGGTGCCGCTCCCGGCCAGCATGGTGATACCCCGTCCGGAAACGGCGGTCAGATGATCGGCCGAGACCGCGCCCAGCTCCGCGGCAAGCTCTCCTCCCCCGAGAGAGGTTATCTCGTCCGCATGAATTTTCAGTTCGAGCCCCAGCGCCTTCGCGGCAAGCAAAAGGCGCCGCGACTGTTCTACCGAAAAGACGCCTTCCTCGCAGAACACGTCGCAGAATCCGGCGAGGCCGCGCCCGGCCACGGCGGGGAGCATTACCTCGACAACCAGGGACAGGTAGCCCTCCGGATCGTCCCGGTATTCTCCGGGTACGGCGTGCGCCCCCAGAAAGGTGGGCACGACGTCGGCCGCGTGAAACCGGTCAAGCTCCCTGATCACCTTCAGTATCTTCAGCTCGTCGTGCACGGTCAATCCGTAGCCGCTTTTGGCCTCCGCCGTGGTGGTGCCCTGGCTGAGCATCTGGTCGAGATACTTGCGCGCCGTCCGGAAGAGCTCCTCCTCTGAAGCGGCCCGGGTGGCGCTCACGGTGGAAAGAATGCCGCCTCCGGCCTTCAATATCTCCAGATACGTCATGCCGCGAATTTTCAATTCAAACTCGTTTTCCCGGGAACCGGCGAAAACCAGGTGGGTATGCGGGTCCACCAGGCCGGGCAGGACCACCTGCCCGCGGGCGTCCACAACTTGCGGGGCGTTGCTTTTGTCAATCCGGCCAAGCACCTCGCCGGTGGTCCCCACCGCCGCGATAACACCGTTGCAGACCGCCACCGCACCGTCTTCAATAATGTCCAGCCGCGCCATTTCCTCCCCCCGTTTAGGGGCGGCCGAGGCCCCCGCCACGGTCACCAGTTGGCCGGCGTTTACAAGCAGGAGATCCGCCTTTAATTTTTCCGCCATGTTATAAAAACACCTTCTCCAGCCGTTCCACCTGAAGGTACGGACCCCCGGCGCGGAACGCCGGTTCTCAAGCGGAAGGCGTTCATATTATTCCACTTCCGGCCTTCTTCAAGTACCGGGCGGCTGGTGCAGTACAGCAGAAAAAAGCCGCGGCAACAGTTCTTTACTTCAGCATGGGAATTTTAATGCCGTAGTGCCTGGCCACCTCAACCGCCCTGCCGTAACCGGCGTCCGCGTGCCTGATCACACCCATTCCGGGGTCGACGGTGAGCACTCTCTCAATCCTTTCCGCCGCCTCCGGCGACCCGTCGGCCACCACTACCACGCCGGCGTGCTGGGCGTATCCGATTCCCACTCCCCCGCCGTGATGGAACGACACCCAGCCCGCCCCGGCGGCGGTGTTCACCAGGGCGTTTAAAACCGGCCAGTCCGAAACCGCGTCGCTTCCGTCTTTCATCGCCTCGGTTTCCCGGTACGGGGACGCCACCGAACCGCAATCCAGATGATCCCGGCCTATTACGACCGGAGCCTTGATTTCCCCGCTGGCCACCATCTCGTTGATGATCCTGCCGAACCGTGCCCTTTCGCCGTAGCCCAGCCAGCAGATGCGGGCGGGCAGCCCCTGGAAGGCCACCTTTTCCCCGGCCATCCTGATCCAGTTGACCAGGGATTTGTTGTCCGGGAACTCCCTCGTCACCACCTCGTCCGTCTTGTAGATATCAGCGGGATCGCCGGAAAGCGCGGCCCACCGGAAGGGGCCTTTGCCCTCGCAGAACATCGGCCTGATGTACGCCGGCACAAAGCCCGGAAAGTCAAAGGCGTCATCGACGCCCCGGCTTTTTGCCTGGGCGCGGATGTTGTTGCCGTAGTCGAAAACAACGGCCCCTCTTTTCTGCATTTCGAGCATCGCCCTCACATGAACGGCAATTGAATCCAGGGCCATCTTTTTATAAGTGCCCGGGTCGCGCCGGCGCAGTTCAAGCGCCTCCGCCAGGCTTATCCCGCAGGGCACGTAGCCGTTGACGGGATCGTGCGCGGAAGTCTGGTCGGTAACCACATCGGGGATAACATTGCGGCGGCAGAGTTCCGGATAAACGTCCGCCGCGTTGCCGACCAGGCCGATTGACTTGGCCTCCCCGGCGGCGGTAAACCTCCTGACCAGTTCCAGGGCCCTGTCAAGGCTTTCCTCGACAAGATCACAGTATTGCTGCCTGATGCGCCTCTCTATGCGGCTCCGGTCCACCTCCACGTCCAGGCAGACGCCTCCGGCCATGGTTACCGCCAGGGGCTGGGCGCCGCTCATGCCGCCCATGCCCGCCGTCAGGACGAACTTCCCCTTCAGGTCACCGGAAAAGTGCTGCCGGGCCAGCTCCGCAAAGGTTTCATACGTTCCCTGCAGGATCCCCTGGGTGCCAATGTAGATCCAGCTACCCGCGGTCATCTGCCCGAACATGATCAGGCCCTTCTTCTCCAGTTCCCAGAAATGCTCCCAGTTGGCCCAGGCAGGCACCAGGTTGGAATTGGCAATCAACACCCGGGGGGCAAAAGGGTGAGTCCTGAAAATTCCCACCGGTTTGCCCGACTGCACCAGCAGGGTCTCGTCGTTTTCCAGCCTTTGCAGGGACGCCACGATGGCGTCGAAACATTCCCAGTTGCGGGCGGCCTTGCCGGCCCCGCCGTAAACTACGAGTTCCTCCGGCTTTTCGGCCACTTCCGGGTCCAGGTTGTTCATCAGCATGCGCAGGGCGGCCTCCTGGACCCATCCCTTGCAGTTCAGCTTGTTGCCTCTCGGCGCGCGCAATTCCCTTGACATTTTTATACCCCCTGTAAAAATAAACGAGGCTAAGACTTCTTCAAAAAATTCAAGGCGTCTTCCAGACGCTCCAGGAAAAAGCGGCACTCTTCCGGCGTGCCTGTGGTAATGCGGGCAAAAGTAGGGTACCCCCACATGCCGGCCGGCCTGACGATAACTCCTCTTTTCAGCAGTTCGGGAAACAGCAAGTCCATATCCGCGCCCAGGTCGGCAAAGACGAAGTTGGCTTCGGTAGGCAGGTAAAAGATGTCAAGTTTTTCAAAGCCCTTATACAGGATCTCCCTGCCTTCAAGGTTGAGCGCCCGTACCCGGCTGACAAACTCAGCGTCGGCCAGTGCCTCGATCGCCCCGGCCTGCACAACCCGGTTGGCGGCAAAAGGCTCCCTTATTTTGTCCATCTGCCGTACAAAATCCGGCCGGGTCATGCCGTATCCCAGACGGAGACCGGCCAGACCGTATATCTTTGAGAAGGTGCGCAAAATTACTACGTTTCGATCTTCTTTCAGGTATTTCAGGCTGTCGGGGTAGGAAGCGTCATTTACGTATTCGTAGTAAGCCTCGTCCAGCACCGCCACGACCCCGGGAGGCAGGGCCGCGAGGAGCCGGTCCAGTTCCTCTCCGGGGACTATGGTTCCGGTAGGGTTGTTGGGGTTGCAGATGAAAATGATCCTGGTTCGCGGGCCGACAGCCTTATAAATCAAATCCGTATCTATCCGGAAGTCCCTCAGCGGCACCTCCACCGGCACGGCGCCGGCGACCACGGCACTGGTGCGGTAAGCGGCGAAACTCGGCACGGGGACAATCACTTCGTCGCCATAATTTACAAAAGTGTTCACAACCAGCGGAATCAGATTGTCGACGCCGTTGCCGAATACAAAACAATCCGGCGGCAGTAAATACTTTCTGGAAAGCGCCTCCCTCAGCTCGAAGCAGCCGCTGTCGGGGTACTGGTTGACTTCTTCCAGAACTTCCTTCATCCTGGCCACGGCTCTGGGGGACGGGCCCACGGGGTTTTCATTTGAGGCCAGTTTAACTATCCGGCCCGTCAGCCCCATTTCCCTGCGCACCTCTTCCGCAGGTTTCCCCGGAACGTAGGGTTTTAAAGCAGCCAGACCGTCCCTGAAAAAAAACTCTTCCCTGCGCATGTTACATTCACCTTCTATGGAGCGAGGAGGATTTTGCACTCCGTTTTTTCCGCGGCGGTAAGCAGGCTGAATCCGCGAGCCGCCTCATTTAAGGGAAGCACCCGGGAGATCAGCGGAGCAACGTCCACCAGCCCGCCGGCAATCAATTGAACGGCTTTGACCAAATCCGAAGTCCCGTACGCACTCAAGCCGATCAACTCCAGTTCCTTGACGACGATGTCATTGGGATCCAGACTTACCCTGTCCTCGTAAATGCCGGCCATGACCAGCCTGCCTTCCGGCTTCAGCCACCTGACGGCTCCCGCCAGGGTCTCCTCCAGGCCGGCCGCCTCGACCAGAACGTCAGGCCGGTCCGCAGGCTCCTCCGGGAAAGCGGCCAGGACGGTCGCCCCTAGTCTTGCGGCAAGCTCAAGCCGGGCCGGGGCCACGTCGATAACGGTCACCTTCTCCACCCCCATGGACCTGGCGACAATCAGGGTAAGCAGTCCGACCGGGCCGGCGCCCGCTATCCCGAGATGATCCCCGGCGGACAGCCTGCCCCGGCCGGCGATGTGCAGCGCAACGGCCAGCGGCTCCACCAGGGCCGCCCGGCGAAGGTCGATTTCAGGCGGAACTTTCAGCAGCTTTTTCGCGTCCATGACCAGATACTCGGCGAAACAGCCCTGGGAAACCTCGCCGATAAAACCAAGACCGGGGCAAAGGTTGAAATCCCCCCGCAGGCACCATCTGCATCTGCCGCAAAAAACCCGCGGGTCGCCGACAACGTGATCCCCGGGGCTCAACTCCCCGACACCCGCGCCGACCTCTTCAACGACGCCTGAAAACTCGTGTCCCATTGTTTCGGGGACACGGGCGACAAACATGCCCTTCCGGAAAATGTGCAGGTCAGAGCCGCAGATGCCGGCGCAAGCGACCCTCACCAGCGCCTGGCCGGGACCGCAAACCGGACGGGGAATTTCTTCGGCCTTCACCTGCCCGATCCCGTAATAGCGGACAGCAAGCATAAAACATCACCTCTTTTATGGGGTCAGGCAACAATCCACCAGCTTATTGCGCTCACCGCGCAAACCTCTCCAGAATGGCGTTTCCGTGAGCCGGGAAACCTTCGTATTCGGCAAGCTTGACCATGGCGTCCTTGAGGTTGGCCAGGCCCTCCCTGGAGAAGTATTCGAACGTCACGGCCTTGTAAAAATCTGCCGTCTTCAACCCGCCGGACACCGTGGCCTTGCGGCCGGTGGGCAGGACGTGGTTGGGGCCGGAGCCGAAGCAGCCGCACGAAAGCGGGGTGTAATGCCCGAGGTAAATACCGCCCGCATTCTTGATCTTCTGCATGTCGTGGAGCGGCTCCCTGGTCATTATTTCCAGGTGCTCGCCGGCGTATTCGTTGACAAAGGCAATCGACTCTTCAAGCGAATCGGTGAGGATGATGCCCCCGTACTTCTTCAGGGATTCCACCACGAAATTTCTCCTGTAGTCGTTCAGCCTTTCTATATGCCGGCCGATTTTCTCCTGGACGGCGCGGGCGAGCTCCGGCACGTGCGTTACCAGCACTCCCGCCGAATCCACCCCGTGTTCGGCCTGAATGCAGATATCGGCGGCGGCAAATTCCGGGTCAGCCGTCTCGTCGGCCAGTATGATTCCCTCGCCGGGGCCGGCCAGCGTACCGATTTCCACCTGTCCGTAAAGGAGCTTGAAAGCCGCCAGCACCCATTTGCTGCCCGGGCCCACAATCTTGTCGACCTTGGGAACGGTCCGGGTGCCGTGCGCCATGGCGGCAACCGCCTGGCTTCCGCCGATCCTGAAGACGGCGTCGGCGCCGCAGATGTCGCAGGCAATCAGGGTGCCGGGCGGAACAGAGCCGTCCGGAGCCGAGGGGGTACACACGTACACGTGCGGCACGCCTGCCACTTTGGCCGGCAAAACGGACATCATTACCGCCGAAGGGAACCATCCCCGGCCGCCCGGCACGTAGCAGCCCACTTTTTCCAGCGGGATGATGATCTGGCCGGCGACCAGGCCGGGGGAAACTTCCATGGACCACATCTTTTCGGGCATCTGCGCGGCGTGAAACTTCCGAACGTTACCGGCCAAAACGCTGATTGCTTCAATGGTTTCCCGGTCGACCCTGCCGTAAGCCTCTCTGATTTCTTCCGGAGTCACCCTGATCCTGTCCGGCTGAATCTCGATCTCCTCGAATTTCTTCGTATATTCAACCAGTGCCTCATCCCCGCGCTCCTTGATGCCGGAGATGACCTTCTCAACTTCGGCCATAATTGAATCGGTTTCCGTCTCGCTTCTTTCAATTATCCGGGAATAGTCCCCGGCCGACATTTCTTTCAGCTTATATATCCTGATATACATTCTTTCCGTTCTCCTTCTCAGATGTTTGGGGAAAACCCGGTTGGAAAAGCCCCCGCGGACACTCCTCCGGGGGGCCTCAGCGCCAGATCGGCCGCAACGGCGAACCTACTGTTTCCAGAGATGGCTCAGCTTGTTTTCCCAGAGGCGCTGGTCATCGGGCTTGACGTCTATGGGCACGAGCGGGGCTTGCAGGACCATGAACGCGCCTTCCTCAGCCCACGGGTTTTTCACTATTTTGGCGGGGGACCACAGGGCGCCGTCCTTGGTCACGGTATCGCCGATCTTGGGAGTGGACTTGCCGGTCTTGATGTCATATAGGTACTGCACGGCCAGCTCCGCGGAGTCGAAGGCGGGCTGCTCGACGATGGCCAGCACCTTGCCCTGTTTGATCAAATCCAGCCCCTCGGGACCCATGCAGATACCGGCAATTCCGAAATTCTTCGGATTGAGGCCGGCCGCCTCAATGGCGGAAACGACCCCCGGGCCCATAATATCGGGGGTATGCACATAGATTCCCAGAACATCCTTGCCGTAGCGGGTCAAAAGGTCGCTGGTCCTCTCGTGGGAATCCACGTTGTTCCATTTTCCTTCGCCCTGCACGACTTTAAGCTGCGGGTACTGATCCACCACCGAATGGAATCCCCTGGTACAGGCAGCGGCAAACATGTCCTCAAGCGAGCCCGTTATTTCGATCACCACGCCCCGGGGAACTGTGCCGCCGTTGCGATCCTTGATCCCTTGAACAAAGGCTTCGGCTGCCTTCTTGCTGGACTGTTCGATGTCAAAGGAGATGAAATAGTCCACTTTGCCGCCCTCCGGTGAGGTATCCAGGGCAACAACCGGAATGCCCGCTTCGTTCAGCTTTTTAATTCCCGGCACGATAGCTTTCAAATCAACCGCACCGGCCATGATGAAGCCGTCCACCTTTTGGGTAATGAAGTTGTCCATCAGTTCCATGATCTTCATGGAATCCGCCTGACCGTCCTTGATATCCACCTTGACGCCCAGTTCCTGGGCTTTGCCTTCGGCACCCTTGATAAACGCCTGAATAAATGGAGCGCCGGGTTCCTTGATGACCATACCGAAGGTAAGCTGCTTTTGCTCTCCCTTCTTATCTTCCGCTTTCTGGGAAGCGCAGCCGGTCAGGAGCCCCAGTACCAGCGCAATCACCAGAAGGTGTTTTACCCAGCCGAAACGCATGAAATTAGCCTCCTTAAATCGATTTTAAAAACCGCGCTTCGATTTCCTTTTCCGGAACCGGCATACCACCTCCTCAAACGGCAGATGAAACAATTTCTTTCTCCTGCTCCAGAATTTTTAATTTTCTCACCTGCTCCTGGTGCAGCAGGTAGCTGCGCACCTTAATCCGCACCCGGTCGAGCACGATGGCGACAAAAATCAGCGCGCCCTGGGTCGCGTACACCAGAGTTACCGTCACCCCGAGCAGGTTGAGCGAGTTGGAGAACATTCCCAGCAAAAGCGCGCCGCCGAGCATGCCCATCGGAGTGCCCTTACCGCCCTCAAGGCTGGCCCCGCCCAGAATGGCCCCTGCAAACGCGAGCAAAACCATCCCCTCACCCATCGAATTGGAAACGGAACCCTGCCGTCCGGCGGCAAGAAGCCCCGCCACCGCAGCGAGCAGACCGGCTATAACGAAGGCGCAAATCACCATCCGGCCGGTATTAACTCCCGAGATGAAGCTGGCTCTGGCATTGCCGCCGGTGGCGACGAAATGCCTGCCGAACGATGTATAATGGAGGATGAATTGAAAAATCAGGAATATGACCAGAACGACCGGCACTGCTACCGGAATGTTGCCCACCGTTCTGGCCTGGCCCGCGTAAGTGTATACCTTGTGCAGGGGGAATATGGAGAAGGGGACCAGAAAGAGCACCAGCCCCCGGAGAATAATCATCATGGAGAGCGTCTGAAGAAACGGGTTCACTCCGATTTTGGCTATGCAAACACCGTTGAACAGGCCCACCAGGGCGCCCACCGCAAGTGTCAGAACAATGGCCGTCACCGGGCCGGCATCAAAGGGAAGCCATTTGGAAACCAGCAGCATGGCCAATCCCGGGGCGAAAACGAGAATGGACTCGATGGAAAGGTCTATCTGGCCGATTACCAGGATCAGGCCCTCCCCCAGCACAAGCATGCTCATAATCGCCGAGTGGTAAAGTATGTTGACAAGATTGCCGTATGTGGCAAACTTCGGGGTTATCACGGCGTTGATAAGAAAGAATCCGGCCACGATGACCCAGATAAGGTTGTCCAGCAAGAACAGTTGTATCTGCAATTTCTTAGGCATAGCCGCTTCTCCTTAAAAAATATTGATAACTGAGGCTGTTGACAAAACACTGCCCACCTGCGCGGGGTTGCAGATTGTGCTGCGCAATATCTCTCGATTCTTCAACCTCAAGGTCCCGGAACCGTTTGTCAACAGTCCAAATGTTTTATTCCGCCCTGCACGGCCAGGTACAGTTCTCCCTCCCTGAATTCCCCGCGGGAATACTCCCCGGTGATTTCACCCCTGTATACAACCAGGATGCGGTCGCAAACCTCGATCAAATCTTCCAGCCCGGGCGAGGTGATGATTATTCCCGCGTTCCTGCTCAGGTTTTTCCTGATTATGGAAAGGATGCTCCGTTTTGCCGAGATATCCACCCCCTTGGTGGGCTCGTCCAGAAGGAAAACGCCCGGCTGAGCCGCCGAAATCTTGCCGACCACCACTTTTTGCTTGTTCCCGCCGCTCAAGGTGCTGACTTCCTGCTCGGGCGAGGCGACTTTTATGTCAAGGCTGTCAATCAGGTTCTCAACAAGCTTTTTCTCTTTTTTTCCGTTGATCATAAACCGTCTTCTAACCTTGTCCAACGAGTTGAGTATCAAATTTTCCCTGACGCTCAGTATTTTGATCAAACCTTCCCTTTCCCTGTCCTCGGGAAGGTAGACGATACCGTCCCTGAGCGCCTCCGAAGGGGCGGCATACCGCTTTTTTAAACCGTTGACGTGCACGAAGCCGCCCTCCGCCGGATCTATCCCAACAATGCCCTTCAAAATTTCCGTGCGGCCGCTTCCCCTCAACCCGGCGAGGCCGAGAATCTCCCCCTTCTTTAGCACGAAGGAGATGTTCCGGTACGCCCCGACCCTGCTTAAATTCTCAACCCTGAGAACTTCGCCGCCGGCTGCGCCGGGCTCTTCCAGACCCGCGACGCCAGTATCCCCGGCCGCGCCTTCACCGACGATCAGGGCGGAAAGCCTGTCCCCGTCAAGCCCGGCACAAGCCGTTGTCGCCACGGCCCGGCCGTCACGCAGGACGGTAACCCGGTCGCATACCCGGAGAAGTTCGTCGGTGCGGTGGGAAATAAAAATTACGGTGCTTCCTTTCTTCTTCCTCTCCTGGATAATCCTGTACAAAAGCTCTACGTCGTTTTGGGACATGGAGGCCGAAGCTTCGTCCAGAATGATTATTTGGGCGTCGTCGACGTAGCAGGCCTTGAGCACTAGAAGAAGCTGCTGCTCGCTGATGGACAGGTCCCCCGCCTTGACTCTGACGTTCAGGCTGAGGCCGGCTTTTTCAACCACCTGCTCCGCCCTCCTGTAAAGCTCCCGCCAGCCGATCAGCCTTCCCATGCCGCGGTAATCGGATATGAAGAGGTTTTCCGCCACGGTAAAGTCGAGGATCAACTGCGGCTCCTGGGGAACAATGGCGATCTTCCCCTTCCTGGCGTCAGCCCGGGAAAGGGATTCGTATTTTTTCTCGCCGATCAGTATGGACCCCTCGGTGGGAGCAATTATGCCGGCAATAATTTCAACCAGAGTCGACTTGCCCGCCCCGTTCTTGCCGATTATTCCGTGGACCTCTCCTCTTTTTACTTCGACGTTGACCCTGTACAGGGCGACCGTCCCAGGGTAGATCTTCGAAATGTTCCGGAGCCTCAGCGCGCTGTCTCCGCACGGCCCGGCAGCCGGATTGCCTTGTTCCGCAATGTTCATCGCCGTCCCCTCCTTTCCGCATCGACTGAAACTCAGCCTTTGCGCAGGGAGGCCGAACGCTGGTGGGCAAAGAGCCCCTCCACACCGGCCAGGTGCGCGCAAGCCCCGGCCAGGGCGGCGGCGCCCTCCCCGGTCAGCTTCTGGTAGGAAGCCACTTTTATAAACGTGCCCGCCCACACCCCGCTGGCAAAGCGGGAACAGCCCATCGTGGGAAGAATGTGATTCGTTCCCGAGACGTAGTCCCCAAAGGCCACCGGGGCATTGCCGCCGATAAAAAGCGAACCGTAATTCACGAGCATTTCCGCCAGCCTGTCGTTGTCCCCGGTATGCAACTCGAGGTGCTCCGGGGCGAAATCGTTGGCGACCGAGGCCGCCTCCTCCAGACTGTCCACCAGTATGACCTGGCCGTTCTCCTCCCACGCCTTCAAGGCGGCCTCGCCGGTAGCCAGCGACCTGCCTTCCTCTTTGACGGCGGAAAGAACGCTTTCCGCCAGCCGCCTGCTGGTCGTCACCAGGATACCCCTGGCGTCCGCGTCGTGTTCGCACTGGGCGAGCAGGTCACAGGCGACCAGCGCCGGCGAGGCGTGCCCGTCCGCAATGATCAGAACTTCGCTGGGCCCGGCCAGAATGTCGATGCCCACCTCCCCGCTCACCTGCCTTTTTGCCTCAGTCACAAAAACGTTCCCCGGACCGACAATCATGTCCACGCGCGGGACGGTACCGGTTCCGTAGGTATAAGCGGCGACGGCCTGGGCGCCCCCCATGCAGAAGATTTCATCCGCCCCCGCCAGGTCCATGGCCGCCAGCACGGCCGGGTGAATGCCGGACAGCGCCCTGGACGGCGGCGAGCAGGCCACCACCTTTTTCACCCCCGCCACCCTGGCCGGAATGATCGACATCAATGCAGTAGAGGGGAGCGGATAACGGCCCCCGGGGACATACGCCCCGCAGGTCGATACGGGAATGAGCCTGTGGCCCAGCACCACCCCGGGCATAATTTCGCATTCCAGAGGCTTCAGGCATTCAAGCTGCTGTTCGGCAAAACGGCGGATATGGCCGGCGGCAAGCTTCAAGGCCGCCAGGGTTTCGCCGTCCACCCGCCGGTATGCTTCCGCGACCGCCTCCGCGGGCACTTTTAAATCATTTACCTGAACCCCGTCGTACTGCCGGGTCAGACCGATGACGGCGCGGTCGCCTTCAAGCCGCACTTTTTCGATGATCCCGGCAACCGTTTTTTTTATGCTTTCAAGACTTTCACCGGATTGTCCGGCGGCTTTCTTGAGAACGATCATTACTCTTCCCTCAGCTTTTTTACGACTTTAATTTTACCATTTTCAGCATCCACTTCAAGCCGGTCCCCGTCGCCGGCCTGCCGGTAAAATAAGGGTTCGACCCCGGTCACCAGCGGCATCTCCATAATTATGGCGCTTGCCACCAGGACCGTATCGGGGTGCCGGATGATCATCGCAGCCGGAGCCTTCCCGTGCATGGACAACTGGTACAGTCCGTCCGCCTGCACCACCGAGCTTCCCTTCCCGCCCGGAAAAACCAAAACTCTGCCGGCAATGCTCCGCCCTTCCAGCGAATGACCCTTCTCAATCACTTTTCCGGTTTCCGGCTCGACCAGATAAAAACAGATGTCATCCCCGGAAAACAGCGCCTCCCCTTCCGCCCGGCCGCCGGCAATGCGGCGGCAGGAAAAGGCAGGAATGTCCCGTTTCACCGCACTTCCCCCCTAACCGCCGCCTCAATACATTCCGGCAGGCTCCTGATTACGAATTCCATGCCCCTTCTCCTTGTGTAATAAGCGCACTTGGGGGAATCGGTGACACCTCTTTTGCCGTACAGGCGCCGCCAGCACGGCTGGTCGATGCAGGTCCCGTCCACAATGTGCCCGCCGGCGCTTTCAATGACCTCGAGGTAGCCCATGTCTTCAGCAAGACGCCTGGTCAGGGAGGAGGTCAGCACCCAGATTTCGACGGCAAGCCTTCTTCCCTGCAAAAGGCGGACTATCTCGCCGACCTGGGCAATGGTAAAATGAGGGCAGCCGAACATGGCAAACTCAATCCTGCCTTTCGGGGCGGATATGGTATCAAGAGTCTCCTTCAAGTCCCTGTCGGCGACAGTCACCACTTTTCCGGGCTTTTCCCCGCCGAAGGCCGCTTCGACGGTGGGAGCCTCCGGGGTCACCCCCGCGATATGATACATGGCTACAGCTCCGGCCGTGTTCAACTGGGCGCCGAGGTTCATCAGCGCCTCGGGGCCGACGTTGCGGGGTATGCCGGTAAAGACGGGAACTCCCGGCCCGGTTTTTTTCGGAACGCAGTAACCCAGCAACTGGTAATCGAAATCGCCGGTAAGTTTCGCCTCCACTTCCACGAGCACCGTCCCCCTGCGGTTTTCATCAAGCAGGAAACCGTACAGCGGCGTCCGTCCGGTCACGGCGGCGCAAAGGGCGCTCTGGGCTGATTCCCGGTTGGTTCTGGCCCCGCAAACGGAATTTATGTAAGGAGTGGCGCTTGACTCAGAATAAGCGGTTATTTCACCGGGACGCGGAATGTTTTTTTCCAGGTAGGGGGTGCAATTATAGGTGAGTGTGGCCCCAATAGCCTTATAAGCGGATCTGGTCCGCCGCAGGATCGCCTCATCGGCGGGCTCGACGCCGGTTGCGTTCTTAAAATACTCGAGATTATAAGCGGGATTGACGGTTGGGGAAACCCGGCAGAAAGCCCCGCCTTCCACGAGTTTCTCCACAAACCACAGATCTGCCTCCTGATTGCTTAAGGCCACGTGCGCCCTGCTTATCTCAACCATCTTCTCCGCCCCGAAGGCTTCGCCTATGGCCGTCAACACCTTCATGGCCAGAGCGGGCCCCTTACCTTTTCCGCCCTCGAGCATCTCTTTCTCTTCACGGGTCAGGCGCAATTCAATACCTCCCTGCAAGGAAACCAACTGCCGGAATCCGGAAGCGCCGGGATCAGGCGGCAGCCGGTGAATCTTTTCAAACATTTTTGTCAAAAAACATCTTTTTCCGGTGTATTTCCCGCATACAGGTAACTTACACAAGCAGCATGAAATTCCTGCATCCCGCCGCCATTTTTTTGCGCCGGGAGCCCGGCTGCGGCTCCTTTAAAAGCCCCCCGCGGCGACCCTTTTCTCATCCGGAAAATTTTGTCCCACAGATGTACGCTAAAAAAGCCTTCCCCGGCAGGATATCACGGCAATCGTGTCAAATATAATTTTGTCGAAATTTTTTAAAAAGTTTCAATCTCTAAAACCTTACTGAAATAACGGCAAAAAAGCATAATAAAACGTGGAGGGGTCGATTTGCTGGTACACGAGCTCATCTTCCGGGGAGAAAGCAACAAAATCGCGTTGTGTGAGAAGAACAAAAAGTACAGCTACGCCGAAATGCAAAACAAAGTGGCCGCCTACAGGAGCTATCTGTACGCCCGGGGGGTGCGCGAAAAAGACAACGTGGCCCTTTTCGCCAAGAATTCGGCAGAGTTTGTTTTTGCCTACATGTCCATAGCGAGTCTGGGCGGAGTAGTCGTTCCCCTCAACACGATGCTAACATCGCGGGAGATATCATTCATTCTGGAAGACGCAAAAGTAAAACACATTGTTGCCGACAGAGAACTTCAGACAGCGGGGGAGCATATCCGGATATCCGTTTCAACCCTCGACAAGGAATCCGGAAATCCGGCCCTGTCCAAAATACCTCCGGCGCAGGTGAGCGGCCGCGATCCCTGCGTGATCCTGTACACCTCCGGCACCACCGGGCGGCCGAAAGGGGCTTTGCTCTCCCACGACAACCTGGTTTCCAATGCCCGGGCCTTTTCCGGGGTCACTCAGACAAGCGCCGGCGACAACGTTTTGTGCGTGCTGCCGATGTTTCACAGCTTCGCCTGGACGTGCTGCGTGACAACAGCCCTTTACAACGGCGCGTCCATTACGGTGGTGGAAACCTTCTCGCCCAAAGAAGTGATCGCGACCATTCGTGAAACGGGCATTACAGTGGTAATGGGAGTTCCGGCCATGTACGGCTTTTATTCCAGCCTGGCAGCCCCCGGGGATCTTGCGGGAGTCCGCCTTTTCGCCTCCGGCGGCGCGTCTCTTCCCCTCGAAATCCTGAACAAGTTCTATGAAAAAACCGGGAAACGGGTGGTTGAAGGGTACGGTCTTTCCGAAGCTTCTCCAGCCGTGAGCTTCAATCCGCTGAATGCCACAAAACCCGGTTCGGTAGGCCTGCCGGTCCCCGGCGTGAAAGTGAGAATCGTCGACGACCACGGCAGGGAACTGGAACCCGGTGAAATTGGCGAGCTTCTTGTTCAGGGGCCGAATGTCATGCTGGGTTATTACGGCCTGCCGGAGGAAAGCGCCGAGGCCCTGCGCGGCGGGTGGCTGCATACCGGGGATCTGGCCTACATGGACGAAGACGGGTACATCTTTATCGTGGACCGCAAAAAAGACATGATCATTGTCAGCGGCCTCAACGTATACCCGAGAGAAGTGGAAGAAGCGCTGTATCAGCACCCTTCCGTCAAGGAGACCGCAGTCGTCGGCGTTCCGGACAAAAAACGCGGAGAGACGGTCCGCGCTTTCGTAGTCATAAAAGAAGGATTCGAACTGAACAAAAAAGAGCTTATGACATTTTTAAAAACAAACCTGGCCGCGTTCAAACTGCCCAGGGACATCATAGAACTCGAATCGCTTCCCAAAAACGCCACGGGCAAAATTCTAAAAAAGGAACTGAGAAAGTTATGTGCGGTTTAATTGCCGGAAACCGCCTCCTCCATCTGATTGAGCGGCCTGTTGAACAGGCTGAGCGCCTCTTCAACAGGCCGCGGCGAAGTCATATCGACGCCGGCTGATTCAGAAGGTTAAACGGGTAGTCGGAGCCCCCCTTTTTCAGAAAAACGATGTGCCGGGAAACTGCCGGCCCGTCTTCTTCTAGGATGCGCCGGGCCAGTGCCGGCGGCGCCCCTGTGCTTTTCAATTTCTGCCGGCATCCCGCCCGCCATCCGGAAATCCCGCTCCCATTCCCCAACATCCCCGGCAATCTGCCCGGATCGGGCACGAACCACCGTTCCTCCATGCGGAATCCCGCCAGGCGCCGCAACGATTGCAACAGCAAAAAAATATTTACAGACATATACAGTAAAACATATTTCGACCGAAGTACCAGATAGAAGCAGGATTTATCAAAAATGCAAAGAATGGTTTATATTCAGGAATAATCCACATAAATCCGGCAGAAGTTTTGTGTATTCAGCCATCAAACCTGATCAATATAATTTGCCCGGGGGAGCCAGAAAAAAGTGTCTGTCGTAAAAATCGGCATCATCGGCGGCGGCCGCGGAGGCACGTCAATTTTAGACGCCCTTTACAACTTGAGAGAGGTCGAAGTTACCGGAATGTGCGACATCGATCCCGGCGCGCCTGGCATACGCCTGGCCGGCAAGCTGGGCCTGAAAATATTCAGCGATTACCGGGAACTGTTAAAGCAGCCGGACCTCGATCTGGTATTCGAGGTTACCGGGCGCCAAAGCGTCCGGGAAGCGGTTCACGAAGACTGCCCCCCGAACGTAGCCATAGTTGACGCCCAGGTGGCGAAAATCATGATGGACCTGTTCGAGGAACTGCTGGAAACGAACAGGAAACTGGAGAGGGAAATAACCGAAAGAAAGAAGGTCGAAGAGGCGCTGCGCAGAACCAACGAACAGTTGAAGGAACTCGACGACCTGAAGACCGACTTCCTCTCCACCGTGTCACACGAACTGAGGACCCCGCTGACTTCCGTCGTCGGCTTTGCGAAAATCACCCAAAAGCGGCTCAATGACACCATCTTTCCCCTTGTGAAAACCGACGACAGAAAGGTGCAAAAAGCGCTCAAACAGGTTGTGGACAATCTCAACATCACCGTTTCGGAAGGCGAGAGGCTGACGGCGCTTATCAACGACGTGCTCGACATTGCGAAGATGGAAGCCGGAAAAATCGAGTGGAAAAAGGAGAAATTCGATGTTGCGGAGATACTGGAGAGGGCTTCTTCAGCCACAACGTCTCTTTTTGCCCAAAAAGGGCTCAAGCTTGTCAGGCACATCGAGGGAAAGGGGAAATTGCCGGCTGCGATAGGAGACAAGGACAGGCTCATACAGGTGGTCATCAACCTGCTGTCAAACGCCGTAAAGTTTGCTGACAAGGGCAACGTGATCCTGAAGGCGGAAAAGACCGGAAACGAGATAACGGTAAGCGTGATCGACCATGGAATAGGCATAGCCCTTGAAGACCAGAAAAAAATCTTCGGCAAATTCCAGCAGGTTGGGGACACCCTCACCGACAAACCGAAAGGAACCGGGCTCGGACTGGCCATTTGCAAACAGATAGTGGAGGAGAACGGCGGAAGAATATGGGTGGAAAGCGAACTCGGGAAGGGAAGCAAGTTTTCCTTCACCATTCCGGTGGGTACGGGTAAAAAACCGGCGCCGGGAGACAGCTTCGACACCCTGGTAAAACAGTTGAAAGAACAGGTCGTTCTGGTCGCCCCGAAAAACAACGGGAACGGGAAAAAGATCCTGGTGGTCGACGATGACGCCAACATCCGGGCGCTTCTCAGACAGGAGCTTGAAACGGCGGGATACTGCGTAAGAGAGGCCAAGGACGGTGTCGACGCCATTAACGAAGTCAAAGCGGAAAGGCCCCATCTTATCGTTCTGGACGTGATGATGCCCAAAATGAACGGCTTCGACGTGGCCGCGGTGTTCAAGAACGATCCGGTCACTATGGACATTCCGATCGTGGTTCTTTCGATAATAGAGGATAAGGAAAGAGGATACCGCGTCGGCGTCGACAGCTACCTCACCAAACCCGTCGATACCGAAGAACTGCTCACGGAAATAGGTATACTGGTATCCAGGGGTTCATCCAGGAAAAAGGTCCTGGTGGTCGACGAAGACGAATCGACGGTGAAAACGCTCACCGGGGTGTTGAAAGCCAAGGGCTTTGAAGTCGTCGAGGCCTATAACGGAGAAGAGTGCATCAAAAAAGCGATGGAAGAAAAACCGGATATGATCATCATCGACGTCCTGTTTTCAAAAAGACACAACATCGAAAAAACGCTGCGTTTTGAAAAAGGGCTGGAAAACATCTTTTTCTTTTTGCTGGGAGAGCAAAAAGAATAAATGAAGTTCGGACCCCTGCACAAAATTTTCTCAGCTTGAGGCGCAGGTTATGTTCAAAATAAATCTGGCAAGGCTGGTCCTGAAAGAAGAGGTTTCTTCCCTGGTTGAAGAAATTGAAAAACTGACCAAAGCCTCCGTGCTCATCCAGGACGCGAACAGAAGGGCGATCAAAGGGGAAGTTCCAAAAGAACCGGCCGGAAAATATCCGGTAATGCTCAACGGCAAAATTATCGGCTGGGTATGCGGCAGCCGGAATGCGTCCGTCATCGCTTCCTATCTGTCTCAACTGGCGGCGCTGGAAGTGCAGAAAAGGTCTTTGGGCCGTGAAACTCTTGAAAAATACAAAGAGCTTACGTTACTGTACGATCTCAGCGAAAAACTGTCCGAGCGCCTCAGCCCGGGGGAAGTCGCCCAGTTGGTTATCGATGAAACGAGGAAAATAATCAAGGGAGACGACATATCCGTTACACTGGTAAACGAGGAAACCGGCCTTCTCGACATTTTCACGGCTGGCGGCAGGGAGCCCGACCCGGCGGCGGACCTCGGCCCGCTGGGATTTTTTGTGGAAAACGTCATAAACACGGGGAAGGCTGAAATAGTCAACGACGTTCTGTCCGACCCGAGGTACGGCAGTTCCGGCGGCAATATCAACTCTCTCATATGCTCCCCCCTGAAAGTAAAAGACAGGGTCGTAGGGGCAATCAACATCGCCAGCAAAAAGCCGGTAAGTTATTCCGCCGAAGATTTGAAGCTCTTGTCGGCCCTCGCTTTCCAGGCCGCCGCCGACATTGAAAACGCAAGGCTTTACAACAGTTTGAAAGAGACTTTCCTTACCACCGTGCTTACCCTGGCGGAAACAATTGAAAAAAGGGACCCCTATACCTGGGGACATACGCAGAGAGTGACCAATTACAGCGCGGCCATAGGGAAAACCCTGGGACTTTCCAAACTCGAAATTGAAAGGCTCGCCCTCGCCGCCATGCTGCACGATATAGGAAAAATCGGCATAAGGGACAGCATTCTTCTCAAAAAAGGCAAACTCACCACGGAAGAGTTTGAGGAGGTAAAGATGCACACCATTTATGCCGAAGAAATTCTTGAACACATCAAACATTTCAAGGACATTGTGCCTGCCGTCAAACACCATCACGAACGGTACGACGGCACCGGCTACCCGGAACGCCTGAGAGGTGAAAACATCAATGTCATGGCCAGAATAATTTCCATTGCCGACGCATTCGACGCCATGACAACCGATCGCCCTTACAGGAAAAGACTGCTGTTGGATTCAGCCCTCTACGAACTGAAGAACAACGCGGGCACCCAATTCGATCCCGTGATGGTGGAAGCTTTCTTCTCAGCCTACGACAGCAGAAATATCTTACCCAAGGTTGACTGAAATGCCAAGCATCTTGATAGCGGATGACGAACTGCACATCAGGCTTTTGCTCGAACAGACTCTGGAAGAGCTTGAAGAAGAAGGAGTCAGGCTGCTGTTTGCAGCGGACGGGCATACAACCCTCGAAATAATCAAAAAAGAAAGGCCGGAGCTTGTTTTACTGGACGTGATGATGCCGGTAATGAGCGGGTTCGAAGTTTGTCACCATATTAAAAATGAACTTCAGATGGATGACGTGTATATAATTATGCTGACCGCCAAAGGGCAGGAGTTCGACAAGCGCAGGGGAAAAGAAGCGGGAGCCGACATTTACATGACCAAGCCCTTCAACCCCGACGAAATATTGAAAAAAGCCAGGGATATTCTGGGCATGTAAGCCGGCTCACCCCGGCCGTTTTTCTTGGTCAGTCGGGTATCAGCGGTCCAACACCATGACAAAATCGACTTTCGGATCCGCCGTGCCCTGGAGGGCGCATTTCTCCGCCTTGAGAAGTTTGACGTAATCAATTATTTCACCGGTTATTATTTCCCCCATGCTCACAAGAGGGATGCCCGGGGGATAAACCATGATCATCTCTCCGCAGATCTCACCGGCGCTTTGTTCAAGCGCAAGCGGCTTTTTGGGACTGTAAAAGGCGTCTCTCGGCGGGACGATCACTTCCGGATTGAAATGGATGACGTCGATTTGTTTAATCTCCCTTTTCCCCGCGGCGGTTGCCGCTATATCCCCCAAAGCGCTCACGAACGCTTCAAGATACTCCTCGCGCTCGCCCAGACTAGTAACAGCAAGAATATTATACATGTCCGCCAGTTCCACAAGAATGTTATAATCCGCGGCTAGCAAGGCCTCGACTTCGTAACCGGTAAGCCCCAGCCTGTGTACGTTGACCAGCAGCTTGGTTTCGTCGAAGGTAAAGCAACCCGTTCTTTCAAAATATTCTTTGTCGGGGGCGAACAGACCGCCGATTTTGTTGATCTCTTCCCTTGCCCGTTTTACCATCCCCAGAACCCGTTCGAGCATCTGCGGACCCCTGGTGGCAAGCTGTTTTCTGGCGACATCCAGGGAGCATAACAGCACATAGGACGGGCTGCTCGTGTAGGTAAGGTTGAGCACCTGCCTTACGTAATTGGGGTCAACGCCGCCTTTTCCGGCAAGAAGGGCCGAGCTCTGAGTCATGGAGCCGCCGGTTTTATGCAGACTTACCGCACTCATGTCGGCGCCGGCTTTCATGGCGGACACCGGGAAACAATCGTGAAAGTGCAGATGGGCGCCGTGGGCTTCGTCAGCCAGGACGCACATACCGCCGCCGCGCGCGGATTCGGCAATCAGCCTCATGTCCGAAGCAATGCCGTAGTACGACGGATTTATCGCCAGAACGGCTTTGGCATCTGGGTTTTCTTCAATCGCCTCCCTCACCTTCCCCGGATTGACGCCGGCAACTATGCCCAGGCCGCTGTCAACTTCCGGCTGTACGTATACCGGATTGGCGCCACTCAAGATCAGCCCGTTGAAAATTGATTTGTGCGAGTTTCGCGGCAATATAATCCGGTCACCGGGTTTACACGTGCTCATAATCATCGCCTGCACGCCCGACGTGGTTCCGTTGATTAAAAAAAAGGCGCTGCCGGCGCCGAACGCATCCGCAAGAAGCTCTTCTGCCTCTGCGATTGCTCTCGCCGGATCCCAGACGATGTCTATTCCCCTGGTTTCATTCAAATCCATCCGCAAGACGTTTTCTCCCACAAAATCCTTGTACTCTTCGAGCCCGTACCCGTGCTTGTGGCCGGGTATCTGCAGGGGTACCGCATTCCTCCTGACATGGTATTTTACTGCATCAAAAAGAGGAGTCCTGTTTTGATCCAACGGCATTCTCAACATCCTTTGTTATCAGTATTGAAATATTATTCCCGGTAAAAAGCCGCCGCTCGTACGGCGTTCAGGCGGTACTCCGCACGGGCGGTTCACTTTCGGCTGTAAACCGCCCGATATTTTCGTCCGATACCAGGATCACTATGGGGGTCTGCTGGTCGTCGTTGCCGTGGGGATTGTCCCTCAGGTAACTGATGAGGGCTTCCCGATCCACTCCGTCAGTTGCGGCAAGGATATCCACCTTGCCGATGTCATTGACGTCGGTGATTACGGCTTCGGCTCCCGTAGCTTTTTTAATCCCCGCCGCAACTTTGTCGGGATCTTTCGGGCCCAGCACTATATGCCTGTCGAAAGGCCACATGGTACCCGCAAAGTCGTCTATCTGGGCCAGCCGGCGCCCCGCCACCCGGTAAAAGTCGCCCCTGCGTCCAATGAGCCGGCCCAGTCCGGCGGCAATTACACCAAGCACGAACCTGGGCGTGCCGACCTCCTCGATGGCCACCTGCAGCGACGGCGGGGCGGCGAGGCTGCCGTCCCGGCCGGGGAAACGGCAAAGAAAGCGCGCCAGCATGCCGGGTTTGACACTGTCGGGCAGAATGGCCCGGCCCTGGCTGATCGCCACCACGCTCTCGGCCACTGCGATAATGTCGCCCGGTGAAGCTATATCCCCGGCATATTTTTTTACCACTTCGACAATATCGTCTTTTTCAGTGACAATATGCGTCCTGATCGGGATCCTCCCTGCAATCAATTAAACTCACCCTTGATCCCGCCCGGTTCGGGCAAAATATTTTATAAGACCGTTGAAAATTCCTTCCGCAGCTTTTTTGCGCACCGTCAGCCCGCGCAGGAAAACCTCCTCCACCAGGTTGGTGATCGCCAGGATCTCAGTTTCAACAGCCGGCATACCGCTGATGGGGGCGAGCCCGGGCTGCACCGCAGTGCCCCCGTCGGCCGCCTTCATCTTCTTGACCAACTGCTTCTGAACAAAATCCGCCAGCACCGCGCTCCGGGCATCTGAGGGCGAATACAGCGTGGCAAGTCCTTCCACGCCGGCGTCGGCAGAAGCTTTCGTGTGAATTCCTATATAGGCGTGGGCGCCCGCACGGACAGCCATTTCCATTCTCAAGCCCGCCGGGACGTCCCTGTCGCTGTCCCTGGTAAGCAAAACGTCGGCGCCGGCCTTCCGCAAAAGCTTTTCCAGGTTTACCGCCACGGGCAGGACCACGTCCTTTTCAAGGAGGCCTACCAATCCGGCCGCACCGCTGTCCTTGCCCCCATGACCGGGATCAATTACGATTTTCTTCCCTTTAAACAAATCCTTTATAAAGGATCGGTCCAGCAACAGCTCCAGCCTGAAAGGAAAACCCTCCGCAACGGACAGTTCGAATTCCGCCGGGCAGTCCAGCACCGCCGTGACGGCAGCGTTGTTCCCGTCCTGTTTTATGCCGACCTCACGCAGCAGTCCGTCGTTGACCTCTATGGCGCCCTCCGGCATGTTGACACGGACGCTCTTCCCCTCCACGACAACCGCCCCGCCCGAAACGGCGGCGGAATAACCGTAAGGTTTAGTGGACTCGATGACAACTTTTGAAAGCCACTTCCCGCCGTCGCCATCCACAACCTTCGACCAGAGATTGGTTATTCTCGGCAGGCTCTTGTCAAACAAGACGCATCTCCTCTTTAAAAAGTCTTCTTTATTTAAAAAGTCTTCTTATATTTATGACTCCGGGGAAATCGCTTTTTAAAGTTCTTTAAAAAATGATCTTTTTCCTGCACTGGTTAGCGAAATTTGAAAAATCTTTGTCCTTTTTGTCTTTTTGCAAAAAAAAACCACCCTGTCAAGCAGGGGGAGGCTGTTGACAAAGCGCCTTGAGGTTGAAACGCTCGCTCACGCGCTTCGCGCCGGGTGAAACTGGGTTTGGGCAGCGCCCTGGCGCCGCTCACTCCAGGTGCTTCGTGCCGGTAGCACTTGCTGCAAGCTTTAAGGCGAATGAGCGGACGTCCGTGTCCGCGCCCCCGGTTTGGCAGCCCCGCTGCGCGAAAGTCTGCTTCAGCGCTTTCGCAATATCGTTCGCCGCTGACAAGGTCACTGCCAAACTATGGGATTGTAGACTGTGCTGCGTAATGCCGCTCGCTTCCTTCAAACTCGTTGAAAAAACCTGGCCGGTCGCCCGCATCAAACAAACCGTTCGCGTCGGAAACCCGGGCGGCCGCGATAATCACGAAGATGCCGCCGGGGGCGTTCTATCGCCGCACCGCCTCTCATAAACAAAAACATTGAGGCCCTCCTCCCGGCCGGCAGCCTCTGCAGAACCGGGCTCCGGCAGAGATTCCGCCATTTCGCCGGAGTCATCCATATACATCAGGTCGAAGTACTCCCGGATCATCCTGTGGGAGGAGAACTGCCAGTGCGCCATGTCTATACTGGCGCGCATCATTTCAACCCACCTGGTGCGGTCCAGATAGAACGTGGCGAGCACTTCGTCTATCAATACCTCGTAAAGTGCTTTCAGGTCATGCTCATCCTGTTCCCGGTCGGGGCCGGTCTTTGCCATGCCGCCGATAAGCCAGCCGCTTATGCCGTGCTGCGGGCCCTCCCCCACCCAGCCGTCCACGACACTCAGATTCAAAACGCCGTTGACGGCGGCTTTCATGCCGGAGGTCCCGCTGGCTTCCAGCGGGCGTCTCGGGTTGTTGAGCCAGAGATCGCAGCCCTGGACCATCAGGCGCGCCAGTTCCATGTTGTAGTTCTCGAGAAAAACTATACTGTCGCGGTACTTCCTGTCCATCTCTATCAAAGCCTTTATTATTTCCTTGCCGATCATATCGTCGGGATGAGCTTTCCCGGAAAAAACCAGTTGAATTTTTTTCTCGCGCAGGAGCGGTGCGATGATTTCCTCGTTCCGGAAAATCAGATCGCTGCGCTTGTAAGGCGCAGCCCTGCGCGCAAAACCCACGGTCAGGGCTTTTTCGCTCAACTGGGTGCCGGTATGCCGCCTTACATAGCTTATCAAATTTCTCTTGAGCTTCAAATGAGGCTCCCAAATGTCGCCGCCGCTTTTAAAAGACTCCCTGATACCCTTGTCCTGCCACGTGCCCATATGCACGCCGTTGGTAATCGATATTATCGGCGCGGCCCCGTACACGCCCCTCCACATATTCCTCGCGGTTTGTCCGTGGCTCTTGGACACCGCGTTGGAAATGCGGGAAAGGCGCAGGGACGCAACGGTCATGTTGAAAGGATCTCCCCCGATGGCACGCATTTGTTCGGAGTTCAGCCCGTTGTAGGCTCCCATGTAACGGAGCAGTTCGTGGCTGTGCGACTCGTTGCCGGCCGCCACGGGGGTGTGCGTGGTGAAGACGACTTCCTTTCTCGTTTCCCGCCATGCTTCTTCAAAGGACATGCCGCACCCGTGCATTTTTTCCCTTATCAGTTCGATGCCGGCCAGCGCCGCGTGTCCTTCGTTGAAATGATAAACGCGGGCGGGGATGTTAAGAGTTCTCAGCAGCCGCACCCCGCCGATACCGAGAATCATTTCCGCCGCCACCCTGTCCTGGGGACCGCTGCTGTACAGCCTGCTGGTCATCCAGCCATGCGCGCTGCCCTGATAATTCGTATCCAGCAGGTAGAGCGGCGCGTTCCCGTATTGGTCAACCAGACGCACCTTGCAGACCACTTCTTCTCCGCGAATGTCGAGAGAAACCTTGGCGCCGGTATCCTTAATAAAACTGTAATCAATAGTGGGAAACATGTCGTAGGGGTGCAGATCCCCGCCGATGAATTGGTGAGTGTAATCCTGCCTCCAGAGTATTCCTACGGCAACCACCGGCAGGTTCAAATCCCTGGCCGATTTGAGGTAGTCGCCGGCAAGTACGCCCAGGCCGCCGGCATAGATCGGGAGTTGTTCGTTGAGTCCGTACTCCATGCAGAAATAGGCCACCAAAGGCATGTCTTCACGTTCCAGCACAAAAAAACCTCCCGCTTCGGGCTTCTCAAAAGCCGCGGTTTCCAGGCATAATTTTACGCGGTACGCTACATCCGTTTATAAAACTGCCTGGTTTATATTCTGTTCCCAGGACGATAATTATGCAGCATTTATTTTCTCGAGGAAGGATTCTTTGAGGAGAGTATCCAATCATTGTTTAAAAGACCCGGCGGAGGTTTCGAACATTGAGGTTTTGCAGCCTTTCATCCTCGAGTTATGCAAACAGCGTGGTGATACAGGACAAAAACACCTGCATCCTGGTGGACTGCGGCCTCAGAAAAAGAGACATCAAGCCTTATCTCCGAGCGGCGGGACTATCCCCGGGAGATATTGACGCTGTTTTGTTGACCCACTGCCACGTCGATCATGTCTACGGCCTCGGCTACCTGCTCGAGGAAAATGACGTCCCGGTGCATTCCACCGCCGGTGTTGCAAGCCAGCTTGCCGGAAGCTTTTTTTTCAAAAAAACCCCGCGCTTCGACATATTGAAAACATCCGTGGAGAAAAAAATAGGAACCCTCTCAGTTGTCCCATTCAAACTTTCCCATGACGTAGAGACAGTCGGGTTCATTGTCAGCGACGGAAGCGAACGGCTCGGGTTCCTGACGGACACCGGCATCGTCCCCGGGTACTGCATCAGGGCTTTCAAATCCGTCGACTATATCTATATCGAGTCCAACCACGACGTGGAGATGTACAGGCATTCGTCAAAACCCGTCCACGTGATCAAACGCAACCTCGGCCCGAACGGCCACCTTTCCAACGAGCAGTGTGCGCAGGCCCTGCGCTCGATGGGACTCGATTCTTGCAAACTGGTGGTGCTCGCACATCTAAGTGAAGACGACAACAAACCGGAAAGAGCCCTGGCCTGTGCCAGACGGCTTCTTCCGCCCGGCCTTCTCCTGAAAAGCGCACCCTCGCGGGTTCCCGGCGTGTGGTCGGACATATACATAAAAAACAGTCAAAAAGGCCGGTTCAACAAACAGATGCGGCTCCGTCCCATTTAAAAACCGCGGAAAGACAGTTGCCGCGCCTTATTCTTAACCCTGTCACCGAGCCATTTAACCCATTCGTCCATGCCCTCGCCCGTCCTGGCCGACAATGGGAAAAACTGAACCGGCGGGTTTAATTTGCGCACGTCTGAAATAAAGCGGCTCATATCAAAATCCACATGGGGAAGCAGATCCAGCTTGTTTAGAATCACAACCCGGCATTCGCTGAACATAAGCGGATATTTTGCCGGCTTGTCATGCCCGCCGGCCACGCTTGCCACCACTGCCTTGGTATCCTCTCCCAGATCGAACTCGGCCGGGCAGACCAGGTTTCCCACATTTTCAATAAAAAGAAGGTCGACTCCTTCCAGGTTCAGCTTTTGCATGGCCCTGCCGACCATCCCCGCATCGAGGTTCCGCGCTCCCCTGGTGTTTATTTGCACGGACTGCACTCCCAGGCTGGAAATGCGGTCGGCATCGCGGGTAGTGAAAATATCACCCAGAATTACGGCTATCCCGTATGATTTCCCCAATTTTTCTATTGTCCGCTCCAGAAGCGCGGTCTTTCCCGAACCGGGACAACCCATCAGATTTACCGAGAGTATCCCTCTCTCTTCGAACAGCTTCCTGTTCTGCCCGGCAAGCTGACTGTTCGCGTCGAGCATGTCGGCCACCAGTTTTACCTGCTGCATAATACCTCCCCCCAACCGTACTTCCGATACAAAAATTTTTATTAATAAATCTTTTCCGGAGAATTTCTATGTTTTTTCTATTTCCTCCGTATAAAGGAATACTTTGCTTTTTTTTTAAAAAAACCTCTTGAACCTCAAAATATTTAGAAAAATTTTAGCCGGTCCATACCGGGCCCACAATAAAAGGCGGCTTTTCCAAGCCGCCCCGGGTTCTTCACCCTCAGGGTCCCGGACAGTTTTTCAATAATCTGGGGGCGGCTTTTTCAAGCCGCCCCCAGATACTGACGCAATGGTTATTTGTTCAGTCCCCTCGCCGTATAGTGAGTGTGCAGCAGCTTGTGGGACTTATGGCCGAGCGGCTCTTTCAAAAACTCGTCATAAAGCTGCTTGACGGCCGGGTTGTCGTGGGACTTGCGCAGCACCATGCGCTCGTCCTCGGTATAAGTGGCGTCAATCCTCTTCAGGCGGATTTCGGTATTGGTCGGGATCGGTGATCCGCCACCGCCGATGCAGCCGCCCGGGCAGCACATGATTTCAATGAAGTGGTAGTCGGCTTCGCCCTTGCGGATCTTGTCCAGCACCTTCCGGGCGTTGCCCAGGCCGTTGGTAATGGCTATTTTGACGGGCAGGTCGCCCACCTGAACGGTGGCTTCCTTCACGCCGGTAAGACCGCGGCACTCGGTGAAATTGATATTGTCGAGCTCCTTGCCGGTTACGACCTCGTATACGGTCCGCAGGGCGGCTTCCATAACACCGCCCGACGCGCCGAATATTTCACCGGCTCCGGTGGAAATCCCGAGCGGGGCGTCGTACTCTTCTTCAGGCAGGTTGGAGGCGTCCAGACCGGCCTGCTTGAACATGCGTCCCAGTTCGCGGGAGGTGAGAACCACGTCGACGTCCTGATAGCCGCTGCTGTTCATCTCCGGCCTCCTGCACTCGTACTTCTTGGCGGTGCATGGCATGATCGAAACGCAGAAGATTTTCGACGGATCGATGCCCTCTTTCTCGGCATAATATGTCTTGACGAGAGCGCCGAACATCTGCTGCGGCGACTTGCAGGTGGACAGGTGCGGCAGCAGGTCGGGGTAGAAGTGCTCGGCAAATTTGATCCAGCCGGGGCTGCAGGAGGTAATCATCGGCAGGACGCCGCCGGTCTTAACCCGCTGAAGCAGTTCGTTGCCCTCTTCCAGGATGGTCAGGTCGGCAGTAAAATCGGTGTCGAATACCTTGTCGAAGCCGAGGCGGCGCAGTCCGGCCACCATCTGGCCGGTGAAAATGCTGCCCGGCTCCGCTCCCAGCGCTTCACCAAGCTGGACCCTGGTGGCCGGAGCGGTTTGGACCACAACAAACTTGTCCGGATCTGCCAGAGCGGCCCAAACTTTTTCGGTATCGTCTTTCTCCACGATGGCTCCGGTCGGGCAAACCAGGGAGCACTGGCCGCAGTTGACGCATTCCATGTTGGCCAGTCTCTCGTTGAAAGCCGGCGCGATCAGCGTGTCAAAACCCCTGTTCTCGGCAGTGAGGGCCTGCACCGTCTGGACATTGGTGCAAACCGAAACGCAGCGGCGGCAGAGCACGCACTTGCGCGGATCCCTCTGGATGGACGGGCTGGAGTCGTCTATCGGATATTCCGTTTTCGCCCCGTCAAAGCGCACTTCTTTGATATTGAACTCCTCCGCCAGTTTCTGCAGTTCGCAGTTCTGGTTGCGGAGACAGGTCAGGCACTCCATGGAGTGGTCAGAAAGGATCAGTTCGAGAATCAGCTTGCGGGCTTTTATGACAGCCGGGGTATTGGTGCGGACAACCATACCCTCGGTGACCGGAGCGACGCAGGCCGGCACAAAAGTCCTTGCCCCCTGCACTTCAACCATGCAGATCCGGCAGGCTCCGATCACGTTAATCTCTTTCAGGTAGCAAAGGGTTGGGATTTTTACTCCAATCTTTTGAGCTGCTTCAAGTATGGTTGATCCTGCTTCCACCGCTACTTTCTGGTTATTGATTGTCAGATTTATCATTTTCTCATTTCCCCTCCAAACTCCCGTATTTTTCTACATTTCCTTTGTCAAAAACTGCGGGAGCGGCTTATTACTTGAACTCGCAGACCTTGGCGGCGCACTTGTGTTCCTTGATATGATCCTCGTACTCGTTCCGGAAATACCTGATCGTACTCAGAACGGGGTTCGGCGCGGTCTGGCCGAGGCCGCACAGCGCAGTGTTCTTAATGGTGGTAGCCAACTCGATCAGAAGCTCGATGTCGCCTTCCTTGCCTTCGCCGTTGGTGATGCGGTCAAGTATCTCGTACATCCGCTTGGTGCCGATCCGGCAGGGGGAACACTTGCCGCAGGACTCGTCCACGACGAAATCAAGGAAGAACTTGGCGATATCGACCATGCAGGTGTCTTCATCCATGACGATCATACCGCCGGAGCCCATGATCGCGCCGAGAGCTCCGAGGGAGTCGTAGTCAATCGGCGTATCCAGGTGGGCTGCAGGAATACATCCGCCGGAAGGCCCGCCGGTCTGAACAGCCTTAAATTCCTTCTTTCTGGGAATGCCGCCGCCGATTTCAAAGACAATTTCCCTCAACGTGACGCCCATGGGTACTTCCACGATACCGGTGTTGTTGATTCTTCCGGCCAGGGCAAACACTTTGGTGCCTTTGCTCTTCTCGGTACCGATGGAGGCAAACCAGTCGGCGCCTTTAAGGATGATCGGAGCGATGCTGGCCCATGTCTCCACGTTGTTGATAACGGTGGGTTTGCCGAAGACACCGGACTGGGCCGGGAACGGCGGTCTGGGCCTCGGCTCGCCGCGCTTGCCCTCGATGGACGTCAGCAGGGCGGTCTCCTCACCGCACACAAAAGCGCCGGCGCCTATCCGGATCTCGATGTCGAAATTGTAACTGCTTCCGAAAATGTTTTTGCCCAGCAGGCCGTACTCACGGGCTTTTTCAATAGCGTGACTCAACCTCTGAATGGCAAGCGGATACTCGGCCCGCACATACACATAGCCCTGCTCCGCCCCGATGGCGTAACCGCAGATGGCCATGCCCTCGATAACGCTGTGGGGGTCGCCCTCCAGGACGGACCTGTCCATAAACGCACCCGGGTCACCTTCGTCACCGTTGCAGACCACGTATTTCGGGGAACCCGGAGCAGCAGCGGTAAATCCCCACTTCATGCCGGTGGAGAAACCTGCGCCGCCGCGGCCGCGGAGGCCAGACTTCTTAACTTCTTCAATTACCTGTTGGGGGGTCATTTGGGTGATGACTTTGGCGAGGGCTGCGTAACCGTCTCTGCCAATGTATTCTTCGATGGAAAGGGGATCTATATAAATCGTGTTGCGCAATACGATCTTGAGTTGTTTTTTGAACAAATCGATGTCATGTATGCCCGGTGTCGGCTGCGTTGCGCCCGGCGCCCTGTACAGCAGGCGCTGTACCGGATTGCCCTTCATGATATGCTCCTCGACAATGGCCTCCGCATCCTTCGGCCTCAATCTGCGGTAGAAGGTGGCATCGGGATACACAATGGCAACCGGACCCATATCGCACGGGCCCATGCAGCCGGTCAGGATAATTCTAACCTGATCGCTCAACCCGTTTTTGCTGAGAGCTTCCCTCAGGGCGTCTACAACCTCGCCGCATTTCGAGGAAATGCATCCCTGACCTCCGCATACCATGATGTGAGCTTTTTCAGTTGCGGAGGGCACCCCTTCGCGGACTTTCAGGACTCCCTGCATTTTTTCTTTAATTTTTGCCAGATCGTCCACAGACTTTACTGTCACTTTATTACACCTCCAGTATAAATCCTCCAGCCATTTCTCAAGGTATCCCCTGCCGCCCGGCAACAGCCGCCCGCCTGCAAGCCGGCCCCGGCTGCCGCTGCGGATGCAAGGGACACGTTTCGCATTTCAATTGCTTCTGCTTTTCTATGCGTACTGTTCCAGAATCGCGGGGATCTGCTCCGGCTCGAGACGGCCGTGCACATCCTTGCCGTCAATTATCATTGCCGGGGCCAGGCCGCAAGCTCCGATGCAGCGGACGATCTCCAGCGTGAACCGGCTGTCGGGAGTCGTCTGACCCGCCTTGATGCCAATCGCCTCTCTAAGCGCTTTCAGAACAGTCTTGGTGCCCTTCACATAGCAAGCAGTCCCGGCACAAACGTTGATTTTGTGCCTGCCTCTCGGGATCAGGGAAAAGAAGGCATAAAAAGTAACAACACCGAAAACTTCCTGAAGTGATACCCCCAGTCCTTCGGCTATTCTGATCTGTGCCCACTTGGGCAGATAGCCGATAAGCTCCTGTGCCTTGGTCAGCACCTGAATCAACCCGCTGGGCTTCCCTTTGTAGGGTTCTATGATCTTATCCAGTTGTTTGGTCAGTTCATCTTCACCGCAATTGCATGCACATGCCACCACAAGTCTAACCTCCCTTGCAGAATGCCTTTTACAAGCCCGGCCTTCCACCCCGGGTTTGTAAAGTTTTTCACAATGCTCACCATTAAATCTCTCTTCCATCAAAAACGGTTCTACTGCCAGACTTGGAAAAACTAAGGGGCGTGGTAAGACTGCTTCTTCCTTTCCCGGTCAAAAAAATGGCCTCGCAACGCGAAATTTCCGGCAATACGCAGACGGAGCACAGATAAACCGGCCATCTTTGCGACCCAGTCACACACCCCCTTTATGTAACAATTTTGAAAATACATATAGTCCTTATTAAGATATATTAAAATCGTATTATAATCATTAGATAACGGGACTGAAGAAATGAACAACTGGTTATGCTTTTTGGCGGGTTCATCATAAACAAAAATAGCATATATTTGTTATGATAATTTAATAGTATAAAACGAACAAAAGATGCATTAACCAATTATTCAGGATGATGCTTGTCCATCTGCTTCATAATGAGGGCAAGGGCAAGGATCAGGGCATCGTAAAAAGAGCGCGGGTTCAAACCGGTAAGCGACTGGATTTTGTCAAGCCGGTAGGTAAAAGTGTTTCTGTGCAGGAATGCTTTTTCCGCAGCCTGGGCAATGTTCAGGTTGTTGTGGAAAAACGCCTCCAGCGTTTCCTGCAGCTCTTTCTCCCCCTTGATGCTCCCCAGGTAACGCTCTACAAACCTTTCTTTTTCTTCTTCGTCTATCCTCGACAGCAAACTCTCCAGGGCGAAATCGGAAATATGGTAAATCTGCGACTGTTTTATATCCTTGAAATATTTTCCCATGTTCAGGGCCAGGTAAGCGTCCTGATACGAATTGCGCACGGCCAGAACACCCTTATGGCATTCTCCTATGCCAATCGATACGTCCTGCTTGGTTCCCAGCAATATCGCCTGACGTAGCGATTCGGCAAGGGAGATCAACTGTTTCCGGAGCCTCGACGCGGGTTCGCCCTTCTCTTTGCCGTTTTTCACGGCGGGCTCGGGCGCAACCTCTTCGATAAGTATGTTTTTCAATACGACAATTCTTCCGTTATAATATGAAACGACAATATATCCTCCGGAAAACTTCAGGAAGTTTTCAATTATTTTGATGGCTATGGATTTCAGCCGGTTCCACTCCGGAGACTGTTCATAAAAGAGGTCTTTCTTCTCGAATTCCGCAATAAACACAACCTGGGGGTCTTCAAGGTCATAGCCCAGAATACGGCTCAGAATATTCAGGGTGGGGTTCGACTGCCTGCTCTTGTGATTCAGCAAAAGGGATACCAGCAATTCCTTGGCCTGGCTGTCACGCTGCTGCTCTTCCACCAGCAGCGCCTTCCGCAGAAGCAGTTCCATAACGGGCTTGGCAATATCAAGTGAGCCCTTTGCCCGGCCGTCCCCCTTTTCCAGCTTGATGCTGCCGATAATGTGCCCCTCATATTCAAGGGGAATCTCATCCTCATCCTGTCCCATGTGCAAACAGATTTTTTTGGACAGATCGCCCTCATCAAGAGACAACTTTTCGCTGAGAGAAAAATCGACTTCCTTGTCGCCAAAAGTTTTTTTTGCCTGAAATTTCCGCAACTCCAAATACTTCTTTCCCTTCATAAAAAATCTCCGTCAGAACACTCATATATAAACGCAACGAATAAATACCACAAAAAAATCCCTCTTTCTATTATAAATATTTTTCAAAAAAAAAACAGGCCTTTTTCCTCGTTTTTTGCCTGTCAAAACTTGACGCCGGCTGTACGCCGCCACAACTCGGACGATTGTATTACAAAACGATCAATTCTGGAAGCAATTAACTGTTTAAAAAAAGTTTTTTTGAGAACAATAAATTCATGAATATAAAAAAAATAATCGCCTGTTGTTTGACCGGTCTCGTTTTTTTCGGCTTCGCTTCCCGCGGCTTCGCCGCAACCGTAACGGACCGCGGGCACCATAAGTCTCATTACGTGTCCGTTTCCAGAGACCTGGTTCTCACCCGTGAGGAATTTGTTTTACTGGCAAGGCTGATTCACGCCGAGGCAAGGGGGGAATCCCTGGAGGGGCAGGTGGCTGTCGGAGCGGTGGTTTTCAACCGCCTTGACGACCCCCGTTTTCCAAAGACAATTACAAAGGTAATATACGAAAAAGATCAGTTTACACCCGTACTGGACGGTTCGATAAATCTGCCTCCCGATGAAAATGCCCTGCTGGCTGCGGAAATGGCTTTAAACGGTGTGGACCCCACCGGCGGCTGCCTGTTTTTCTTCAATCCGGAAACAGCGGTGAGCGGATGGGCAAAAGAGATGCCAGCAGCAATAAAAATCGGAAGCCATGTTTTCAGTTGAAGAAAACATGGCTTTTTTTTGCCTTTTTTTCGACTGTAACCATTTATTTTTTGATTCATATTATGAAAGTAGAAAACAGGGGTGTATAAACATGCACCGGCCGTTTTGCCTTGCCTCAACAAAGAAAAAACAAGGGGGTTGAATTATGGAAGCCAAGGCGGAAGGAGCTGGATTCGGCAACTGGGCGTTCATCCTTTTCCTGATCCTCATTCTCCTTATTTTTGGATTCGGTTTCCTTTTTATATAAAGGAAATACACTATACCACAAGGAGGTTTTTTAAATGGACGTCAAGGTGGAACAAGTACCCGGATGGGGCAACTGGGCGTTTATTCTGTTCCTGATCTTGATTCTGCTCGTTTTCGGGATCGGATTCATCGGCGCATGCGGATTTATCAATTAAACCTGCCGGGGCGGCCGTACAAACGGCCGCCCCGTTAATTTCAAACGTCCGGGGCCTTGAGGCTGAAGGAAACGGGCGATATCACGGTTCCTTTTAAATAATGTTGTTTATTTTGCATACGATATGCTAGACTACTAGTGACAGGGACATTAACGAAACCAAGAGGTGTTCCCCGACTTGCCAAATAAAAAAACAAATCGGGACAAAAAGGAACCGGAACACCGTTCCCGCCTCAAAACCCGGAGGGACGGCCCCGATTCCCCGCAGCCTTTTATCATTCCGGAAAAAACGGAGCCGGATCTTCGGATTTTTGCCGGAAAAAAACCGGCGAAAAAGTTTGAAGCCTCCGAGCCCGGCCAGACCCGGCTCCGTCTGGACAGGTTTCAGATGGAAGCTGTGAGGGCCCTCCAAAAAGGGCATTCCGTCCTGGTATCGGCGCCCACGGGAAACGGAAAGACCCTGGTGGCCGAAATGCTGGCAAAAGAACTCGTGTCGGCGGGACGGGGCATGGTCTACACTTCACCGCTGAAAGCCCTTTCCAATCAAAAATACAGGGATTTCAAAGAGATTTTCGGCAAGGAAACGGTGGGGCTGGTTACCGGAGATATCAGCATAAACCCGGGGTCCCTTCTCCTGATCATGACTACCGAAATATTCAGAAACTGGTGTTTAAGTGAGCCCGAGCAGCTAAGCGGCGTTTCCCACGTGGTGTTCGACGAAATTCACTACCTCGACGACACCGAAAGGGGTACCACCTGGGAAGAAAGTATCCTGTTCGCTCCCCTCCACATAAAAATTTTGGGGCTCTCGGCGACAGTACCCAACGTGGAGGAAATGGCCGGCTGGATCAGTTCGGTAAGAGGAGAACAGGTGGTTGTCATCCAGGAGCGCGAAAGACACGTCCCGCTCGAAATCAGCTGGATCCTGCCAAGCGGACGCATCGTGGACGAAGAGGAGGCACGCGTGGAAATAGAGGAACTGGCTGAATACCTGAAAACACTGCGCGGCAAAAGGCACTGGACGGAGGAGTGAACCGGATGGAACTGCCGGAAGTCCCCTGCAGCGAAATAATTGAATCGATTCAAGACAAACTGCCGGTCCTTTTCTTCGTGTTCAGCCGGGGAAGAACAGAGATACTGGCAAAGGATCTCGGACGGACCCGGGATTTTCTGAATGCAAGAGAAAAAAGGGCGGTGGGGAAGGAGGTAAAGGAAGCCGAGGCCGCCCAGCCGGGCACTTTCAGCGGTCCCGGGTGGCAAAACCTGAAACGGCTTCTTCACCAGGGCATAGCCTATCACCACGCCGGCCTTTTGCCTCCGGTAAAATACCTTGTTGAAAAACTCTATTCCCGGAGGCTGCTCTTTGTGGTGTTCTGCACGGAAACCTTTGCCGCCGGAGTAAACTTTCCAGCCGCCAGCGCCGTCTTCGACTCCGTCCGGAAGTGGGACGGGCGCGACTTCCGGCCGTTGCAAAACAGGGAGTTTTTCCAAATGGCGGGACGGGCCGGCCGGCGCGGTTTTGACAGGGTCGGCCACGCGTTCATCAGGGTGGACAGCCGCTTCCCCGAACAGACCGGGTTTTTTGATGAAAATGCCGTTGAACCGGTGGCCGGCAGGCTGACGATTTCGCCCAATACCGTACTGAGCCTTTTGAGATATAAAACCGACCGGGAAATTGAAAAGTTCTTAAACAACAATTTTAAAATGTACCAACTGAAGAAAAGCATCAAAACCCTTGAGCGTGACATCACGATCTACGGCGAGCGCATCTCGGAAATCAAGTCGTTGCTCTGCCCGGACAGTCAGACTCTGGCCTGTCCCGTGGAAAGGGTCAAAGCCCGCAGGCAGCTGAAGCGGTTGCGCTGGAGAGGCAAAAACAAGGAAAAGGAACTCCTGCAAAAGCAACTGTCATCTTTTACCTCCAACAAATGCCCGGACAGGGAAAGCTGCCGGGCGGCCGCCGATTTGCTCAAGCACACCCAAAACCGCCTTCAAAGCCTTGCGAAGGAGTACGGGACGGCCTGCGAACAGGCGGAATCCATTTTCATGGAGTTTAAAGAGGTGCGCACCCTTCTCGAAAGACTTGGTTATATCAAGGGCAGGGAGTTTTACCCGAGGGGCATTTTTGCCCTCGAACTGCACGTTCAGGAGATACTGGTGACGGAAATGGCCTTTTCCGGGCTGCTCGAGGACGCCGAACCGGCTGAAGCGGCGGCCGTCCTGGCAGGAGTGGAGTTTGTGCCGGGGAAGAACCTGATCGGGATAAAAATGGATCTGCCGGCCATACGCGAAGCTTACGCGCTCAGGCGAAACCTTCTCAAGCTGGGGGTACCTGAAAAGTTCTGCATATGGTCCGGTCTGCCCGGTCCGCTCGCCTATGCCTGGTACAACGGCGCCAAATTTTCCCATCTTCTGGAAATGTCTTCGCTTCAACCGGGGGACATATTCTCAATTTTCCGCAGGGAGATAGACCTCCTGCGCCAGATTGAACGGGCCGCGGCTGACAACCGGAATCTGGCTGAAAAAGCGGGAACGATAAGAAAAAGGCTGGACCGCGAAGAAGTGGCCCTGACCTTTTAGAGACAGGATGAGATTTGCTGATCAAGCCAGGGCGTCTGCCCGGTAAACCCCGCGCATACAATCTTGCATTCCCCGAAAATTTGCCTGTAACGCAGGCATGCTTTTTCATTCGGATTAATCACAATAATTTCCCTGTTTTTGTCGGGAGCGTTAAGAGCCCTCTTCAGCATGGCTATAATAGAGGTGTCCGAAGGAGCGAGAGAATACCCGACAATAACCAGGCGATCACACCTGCTTACGGCCAGGCCGGCGCTGTCCCAGACATTGTGCAGCCGGCTTATTTTGTACGACTTGTACAGAGTCGGCGCGATAATGACCGCCCGGGAATTCCCCATCCCGCAATTCAAACAGGTGATGGAATTGCCCTCCTCTATCAGCAGGTGGGCGACCCGTTCGTTATGTTCCGAAATCTCCCCGCACAGCGGACAGAAGGACCAGTTCAGCGAGCCGTGCAGCTTGTAGAGGGGAACCCTGTCCGGCGACTGCAGGTGCTCGCCGTGATTTCCGTAAAAGCCGTACTCCACACCGTAACCGCCGGCCCTGATCGCCCGGTCGAGAATTATGTCGTAGTTCAGGGAGATAAAGGTGGAAGCATTGCGGCCGGCATTCAACACCCGCGCGACAAAACCGTGGTGTATGCCGTCAACGGGCGGCAGGGACCGGTCCAAAGTCATGCTGATCAACTTTACCAGCGCGGTTTTTAAATCATGAAGCCTGGCCAGCGGGAAGCGGACGGAGAATGCCTGGTCGTGCAGCAGATACCAGTCTACGATATTGAACAGCTCGTCTATGCCGGGATAATTGTCCAGACAGTCTTCGGAATCTATCCTGGTTCTCCTCCCGTAAAAATACTCAAGAAATTCCCACACGATATCAAGCTCGCGATAATACTGCTCTCTTTTGAAAAAAGCGTAGGCGGTGCGGAGAAAGTTGCCGACCACTGGCGCGCCTTCCGCAGCCGAAGCCCCGGCGCCCATCATGTAAACCGTTTTCATCAGGCGTCACCCCTCCCAAAAGCCCATTTCCCCGGCTGTTTCATACTGAATTTATTTTGTCATAAACAAAGCCGGAAATTGCAACGCAAAATTTACCTTAAATATACATTGCAGTCATAAAAAACCGTTTCCGGTAATATCGTTGTATAAAGAAAGAAGACTTTGCCACCAGCCGGAGGCGGTAAAATTGAACGTCGTCAGTCAATTTATCAACTGTTCTGATGAACTGGCGGATCTCGCCGGCTTTGCGGACAAACCCTGCGTCGCCGTCCTGGGTTCGTACAATGTGGGCAAGTCTACGCTGCTCAACCGCCTTCTCGGCGAGTCCATCAGTCCCGTGGACATAATTCCGACCACCTCCTGCATCCTGAATTTCAGTTATGGAAACACCTTTAAAGCAAAATACCGGGGTCCCGGAGTAAAAAAGGATTTCAGCCGCCGGGAAGATCTGCATTCCTTTCTCGCACAAAAAAAATCCCCCGCCGGAAAAGTGGACATCCAGCTCCCCTCTCCCCTCTTAAAAAAGTGCCGGCTGATGGACACTCCCGGAATAGACTTTCTAAGCGCCGGGGCGGAACAGGAGGTCCTGCAGTCCGCAGGTTCCGCGGACAAGGTGATCTACCTTTTCCACCAAAAGGGAATAGAGGAGCGCAATCGCGAGTTCCTGTACAGACTGGCGGACATCTGGAAGGGAAAAAGTTTAAACAACATTTCATTCTGGCTCAACTGCAATCTGGGGGGCTGCGACGGCACTTCCCTCGAAACAACCGGGGCGGCGCTGAGGGAAATATTTACGGGTCGGGTCAAGCTTAATACCATCAACACCTTAAAGCCCGAAGACATCGAAGTGTTGCGCTGCTGCCTGGAAGTTGAACTTGCCGGGGAAGTTTTTAAACGCACGGACAAAGTAATTAAAAAAATGGACGGCGAACTCCCCGCAAGGCTGAAAGCCGCGGCCGGAATCAAAGATGACGGCCGTTTTCTGGAAGAATTCTGGGGGATCCTGGATATCGCCGGAAAAATACTGAACGCCGGGCGGGTTCTTTACACGCTTCCTTCTGTTTTAAAGGAAATCGAGCGCTCCCTTGCTCTCATGAACCGCAACAACCTCGGCCGGACGCCGGGGAAACCATCCGGGCGGCCTTACCGGACCGGATTTGCCGGCATAAAAGAAATCCGCGCCTCCCTGCTCGAACTGGTCCGGGGCATAAGGGAAAAGCGCCGGATTCAAGATTTTGTCGATCTCCGGGTTGTGGAAAATCTTTACAGGGAGATTGAAAACAAGCGCTTCACGGTGGCGGTGGCGGGAGGTTTCTCCACCGGGAAATCCACCTTCTTGAACGCCGTACTCAGAGATGACGTTCTGCCGACGGCGGACCGCCCCTCAACGCTGTCTCCTTTTTTCATCACCCACGGCTGCCGAAAAACAGCCGCGGTGCGGAAATCCCTTCAGGTTGTCCTCGATTTTTATGATATCGTCGGGGGTAAGGCGGTTTTGAACCGGGAAGAGGTGACAACTCTTGAAAACTGGCTGGTCGGACCCGACAGCGGCATAGCCTGCATTGAGAAATGGACGGGCAGCCGTTTCGAACGGTCGGACAGGCGGGATATGCTGAAACAACTGGAAAACATCAAGAAACTGTTTGCAGCAGGCTTTTTTCCAGGAAGCACGCAGGAATCAAAGGCATGGGCTTTTAAACCCGTGCCCGTCAAAAGGACGCGGAAAAGCCCGCCCAAAGCCAGGGTAACTTTCAAGAACCGGGCGGAGCCGGTCTTCGACCTGTCGAACTCCCTGGAAACGGAAGAGTTTAAAAAGGCTGTCAGCCCGGAAAACACCCTGAAGACAGACTGTGTAAGGATCGAGCATCCGTGTGAACTCCTCAAGACTTTTAATTTTATCGACACTCCCGGCCTGGACTGGATCAAAAGGCGCCGCTACGAACAAATCGCCGCCTGTATCCGGCAAAGCGACGCATGTCTGGTATTCTTCAACGCCAGGCACATCCTGCATGACATGAACAAACCGGACAGCCGGAACCCGCCCGGAACCGGGGGGGAGGAAGGCGGCAGGCAGTTGGAGGGGTTAATTGACGACTTTGACAAATTTTACTTTGCCGTAAACTTTGCTGACGCCGTCAGCCCGCACCAGCGGGAAGCAGTCTGCAATTTCGTCAGAAACCGCTTGAACCGGCCTGCGAAGAGCGGAGAAATCATTCCTGAAAATCCCAAAATATTTTTGATCTCTTCTCTGAACGAAATAACCGGGGAAAACGGGGGAATACGCGCCCTGTTGAAAAATCTGGAGGAAGGGATATTGAAAAGCCGCGGGCGGCAATTTTTTCAGTCGAAAGCCGGCGAATTACAAACCGTCCTGGACCGCGCAACCCGCAAAGCAAACGAAAAAATGCTGTCCGGCCGGCTTTCTTGCGAAGATAAAAGAGGCCTGGAAGAAGCAATAGCCGTCCTGAGAGAATCCAGAAGAAGGCTGAAAGAAATACGGACTGCCATTTACTTTTCCGGGAGGTATCGGGAATAATGGAAAACGCCAGGCTGCTGGACGAGAGACTGCGGAGAATCATTTCGGAAGTAGGTGCGCGTGCAGGCACTGAGATTAAGAAAAACCTTTTAAGCGACCTGACGATGTGTTTTCGCAATGAGCTCGAGGAAAACACCGAAAGGGAAACCGTAAGGCTTTTGACGCTCCTGAAAAAAGCGGTCGAAAAAATTTAAAGATAAGGAGAGATCGACGTGGAGTTAAAGAAAAATGTGCTCACCTCCGGCGAAGCGGGAGATGAGGCGATTCAGCAAATACTGCGGGAAATTCTTCTCGGTTTGAAGGCTAAAATGGTTCAGCCGTTACTTGAGGAAAATCAGAAAATCTCCGGACGCATTGAAGAGTTGAAGGCACAGGAACGCACCTCAACGGAAGGGCTCCTGGCAAGACTCGGGGAAATTGAAAACAGGCTGGGTCAAATGCCCCTGTTAATCCTGTCATCAATCAGGGATGCCATCAATCAAGCGAGCGGAGGAAGCGCCGATGATTAGTTCCCAGGACGGAGCGGAAATGGTAAGCGAACTCGCCTCGGCCATCAACAGGAAGATCGTCGCCCCGGCAGCGGGCAGGCTGGATTCAATCAGCCTTGAAACCAGGCGTTTGAGCAAAAGAATTGAAGAGCTGGAAAAAGACATCCGCCTCCTGCAAACCGCGCACGAACGCACCAGGGCGCTGGCATTGGTTTCTTTGCTGGGGCTCTGCGGTGTTGTCGCCGTTGTCTCCTTATTCAAATAAATCTCCTCGCCCCGGATTCCCGGGGTTTTTACCGTCACCCTCCTTTGCGCCCCTTATCGACCTTCATGAGAGCAAACACAAAAGCAGTCGCGCCGGTGATGATCAGAACCTTGATGGCAAAGTTCATCGTTTCGGCTTTAAACCTTGATCTTTCTTTCCTCAGTTCCACCGCCGGGTCGAATTTCAAATCTATGTACGCGCCCTTGGTTTCAAACTGGACCATCTGTTTTTCCAGCTTGACCATCTTCTCCTCATGCTTGGAAATACCGAACATGAAGCTCACTACCTGGATGCCGAGGAAGGCGAGAGCAAATAAAATTAACAACAGGCGAGGGTTGTTCATCAATCATCCCCCTTTTATATAAGCTAATTCTTTTTGAAAAACGCAATTCCTTCCTGTACAAGAAAGGTTTATTTTTTTGGCAGGAGAAGCAGCGGCTCGTTTTGCAAAAGGACCCGGAACATGGCCCAAAAAAAAGCAAATATAGCTTTCCCGTCGCCTGCCCCAAATACACCAAAGGGCGGAATCATGACAATTTTATTCAGCTATCGCGTGATGCGAGCCCCTGGTTCACCCGGCGCTAAGCATATGAGCGAGCGTTTCAACCTCAAGGCACTTTGTCAACAGCAATAGACGAAGGCAACGCCGCAGCAGACTCTCACGCAGCGAAGCTGCATCTTCTTTTAAATGAAACAGCCGGGTACAATCCCCCGTTGCAACGTGCACCGCGACTAACACTTTAGTGCCTGCCTCCATAAAATGCAATAAAAATACTCAAGACGGAGTGTATGGAAAATGTACGCCAACTCGCACAAAATTATCTACGCTTTAAAGTGTAACATGGCTGCTCAGATCGAATGGCTGAAAAGCTGCCAGATTCTCGACCGCTCCCAAAAATCAGACGGTGCGATCAAAAGATATCCTGATCAGGGATGGGTCACCCCGTACTTTTCCAATTTTGCCGCCCTGGCCATGCTGGAAAACCCGTCCTTCCACCCTCTAGTCGAACGCTATCTCGAATGGTATTTGCGCAATCTTGAAAACAACGGCACAATTCTGGACTTCCATTACGACGGAACAACGAGTTTCAAAACTGCAAAACCGGACTCCGAAGACGCATACGCGGGGACTTTCCTGTCACTTGTCCATGCGTATCACGAGCGGTCGCACCAAACCGGCTGGATCAGGCGGAACCTGGCCGGTTTGAAAAAGGTGGCCCGCTGCGTTGTGAGACTGATGGACAGGGACGGGCTGACTTTTGCCCTGGCCGGCTACAGAGTAAAATATCTGATGGACAATTGCGAGGCGTACCGGGGTCTGTCCGATTTCGCCGTTATCCTGGAGCGTCTCGGCGATCCGGAAGCTTCTTTTTTTCAGGCAAAAGCGGCAGAAATTGCCGCCGGTATCGAGAAAAATCTTTGGAACCGGCGGGAACAATACTACCACCCGAGCAAAACCGGCTGGATCAGGCCGGGAGTCGACCTGAAAAAATTTTACCCCGACGCCGCCTGTCAATTGTTTCCGGCGGTTTACGGCCTGATTGAACCGGCATCAGAAAGAGCAGGCCTTCTCTACAAGGTTTTTAACGAAAAACAGCCCGGCTGGGTATCCATCAAACCTCCCGACTATCCGTGGATGATACTCGGCTACTGCGCATCCCTGAGCGGCGATTACGCGAAAGCCTACGAGAAAGTCCGCTTTGCCAGGGAGGCCTATATAGACGCCGGCTCCGGGAACTGGTTCTGTGCCGAAGCTGCTTTTTTCGTACTGACCTGCGCAAAATTGATTGAAAGGCAGAAATACTGGCTTGGGATGGCATAATGTTTCTAAAATATGTTAAAATCAAATAAACCTCAATCTCTGGAGTAATTTATGGAATATGCGATTTATCTCGAAACGGCAGTAAGCCTTGCCCGCCGGGCCGGCAACCTGATCAGGGAAAGCTTCGGGGGAGAATTCGAAAAAGGGTTCAAATCCTGCCCTTCCGACCTCGTAACCGAAGTGGACCGCCGGTCCGAAGAACTCATTACGGATGGTATCGGCAAAAGCTTCCCGGGGCATACCATTATCGGGGAGGAAAGCGAAAAGCAGGCGCGCGCCGGGTCCGGGGGGTTTACCTGGTTCGTCGACCCTCTCGACGGGACGACCAATTTTGTTTACGGGATACCCTTCTTCGCCGTTTCAATCGGACTGGCCCGCGATTTCGAGATGGTGGCCGGCGTGGTTTTCGATCCCCTCCGCAACGAATGCTTCTGCGCCATTAAAAACGGCGGGGCGTTTTTAAACGGAAAACCGGTGAGGGTCGACCTGACAAGAGGTAGTTTCGCCGACAGCCTGATCGTAACCGGCTACCCGTCGAACAAAGCTTTCAACAAGCGGCTGCTGAAAGTTGACTACCACAAAATCATTGAGGGTTGCGCAAACCTGAGGGCGCTCGGCTCGGCGGCCCTGGAACTTGCATATGTGGCCTGCGGCAGGCTTACCGGATTCTGGGAGAACACCCTCAGACCGTGGGACGTGGCGGCGGGTTCACTGCTGGTAGAGGAAGCGGGCGGTACGGTCACCGATACCGAAGGGAACAAACTCACTCTTGAGGGATACCCTTCTATCGCAGCCACAAACGGTCTCATTCACAAAGAACTGCTAAAAACCCTGTCAGCCTGAAACAAGGCGAACAAAAACCCGCCAAACGTTCCCGAAACCGTTGCCGGCGGCATTCAACAGCGATATTGACAGCCGGTCCGCCGGCCATCACTGTTCAGGCGGTACAGGGCGCAGCGCGCACAAAACAAAGGCAACGCCTTCGAGCAGTCTGCGTACAAACTGTCCGGGACCTTGAGGTTGAAGGAAGCCGTTAAATAAAAGTGAACATATTGATACCGGTACAATAAAAAAATAGGTGGTGGGTGAAATCAAAGACTTCAAGTTCCGCCCGGAATCACCGGAAGCCATTATAGGGAATTCAAAAATGCTGGTGTCGCTGAGAAGCACGGGTGAAATATTCAGGATTTTCTGGCCTTATATCGAGTACGGTCAGCACCTGGGGCACCTTTGGCCCGGAGTCAGGCTCTCCCTGCAGGAAGGGCAGAGTTTTACCAAATGGTTTCATCTGGCGAATACATGGGATTCATCGCAGCGCTACCTGGAAAATACAAACATCGTCGAAACCTCGCTTTTCAGCCGGACCCACCACCTGAAAGCAGTGCAGAAGGACTTCGTCTTTCCCGACCGGGACGTTCTGGCCCGTTCCTGTGAACTGACAAACGAGGGGGAAAAAAGCGAAAACATCACCTTTCTTTTATACTGCTCGTTTGAAATTGAAGAATCGCCCCTCTACGACGGGGCTTATGTCGACTTCTCAAACAACTCCCTGGTTTTCCACCGGAGAAATGTTTACCTGGCAGTAGCGGGACACGGGTATCCGCTGGCGGGCTACCACTGCGGAAGGAGAAACACGCCTTCAGACCCTTTCCAGGACGCGTCCAGAGGGATGCTGTGGGGGAACAGGGACAACATACGGCAGAGCGCCGGGAGCATGGCCTGGAACCTCGGCGAACTGCCGGCCGGCAGTTCCAAAACATTTGCGCTCTACCTTGCAGCCGGCCATTCTGAAGAGCAGGTCAGGGAGCTTCTTGACCAGGCGGCTTCCAGGGACATAAACGATTGGCTGGACCGGACCAGGCGGTACTGGAACGGCTGGCTGCAAACCGCATTGGGCAATCTTGAGGGTGAAACCGTCCAGCCTGTCTACACGCGCTCGCTTCTTGCCATGAAACTGATGACAAACAAAGAAACAGGCGCGTCTATCGCCGCTCCGGAGTTCGATCCTTACTACCTGGCCTGCGGCGGTTACGGCTATTGCTGGCCGCGTGATTCTTTTTACGTAGCCGCGGCGCTCGATGAAGCGGGTTACCACGACCTGGCGGAAAACTTCTACCTTTTTGCCTCCTCAGTACAGGACAGGAACGGGAACTGGCGCCAAAGATATTTTACGGACGGCTCGGCCGCCCCCGCCTGGGGCCGGCAGATAGACCAGCCGGGATCCGTTTTGTACGGTTACTGGCACCACTACAACCTTACCGGGAACCGGGATTTCTTGAAAAGCATATGGCCTTCACTGCAGTCCGGGGCGGAATACCTTGCCGGCAGCATAGGGGACAACGGGCTTCCCGCCGCCGGCTACGACCTCTGGGAGGATGAAAATGAACAAAGCGCTTACTCGGCGGCAGCCGTGTACGGCGGCTTGAAGGCGGCCGCAAAAATTGCCGCGGCAACGGGGGAAAGGAAGTACGCGGAAAAATGGAGGGGTGCCTCCGCGGCAGTCAGGGAAGCGATATTAAAACATCACTGGTCACCAAACCGGAATCGTTTTATCCGCGGAATAAACCGGAAGGTTTCCAGGGAAACTTATGAATACGCACTGAGCAGGGGTGAGAGGACATCCGCCTCAACAGATCCATCAGGCCTCTACCCGGTCTACCGGGTCGGAAAAGATGAGAGGGTGGACGCGGCCCTGCTGGGTCTGGTTTTTCCTTTCGGAGTGATGGATCCTCTGGATGAAAAAATGCTGGCCACCGTCCGGGCCATCGAAGAGAAACTTTGGAACCGCGACGTGGGGGGAATCCACCGCTACGAAGGAGACGGTTACAGGGGAGGCAACCCGTGGCTGGTAACCACCCTCTGGCTGGCAATATACTACTGCGCCGCCGGGGATTGCGGCCGCGCGGAAACAGTCTACCGCTGGTGCCTTGAGCAGTCCAACCGTCACCTGCTCCTGCCGGAGCAGGTCGACAAAAGCCGCGGCGGCCCCGCCTGGGTCGTGCCTCTGAGCTGGTCGCACGCCATGTTCGTACTTGCCCACCTGGCGCTTCATGGAAAACTGAGCATAATCAAGCAGGCGGAGAGGTGAGCGCAAAATATGGACATCCATCTTTCGGGGAGTGTGCAGATTGAAATTGGCTCATCCTTTCAGGGCAATCAGAGCGCAAATACGCGGCCTGTCAAAGGCGCAACCGCTTTTGCGGCCTCCCGGTGCGGTTCCTGCCGGCATTTTTTCCATAGCCGCGGGAACGTTCCTCATGGCAGTCAGTATAAATACCGTACTGATTCCTTACGGACTCCTCACCGGGGGGATTGCAGGCATCGCTCTCATCTTCTTTTATCTGTTTAAAATACCGGTTTTTCTGAGCGTTCTGATGCTGAACATGCCTGTTTTCTGGTGGGGATACAGGGAAATAAACCGCCAGTTTCTATTTTACAGTCTCCTGGGAACCTTGTTTTTAACCGCCCTGCTGCCTCTTACCAGCGGACTTCTGCCGACCCCCCAGATCGATCTCTTCCTTGCCGCCATCTTCGGGGGCGCCGTCAACGGAGCGGGCCTCGGTCTCGTTTTTCGCGGTCACGGCAGTACCGGAGGCACCGACATCATCGCCATGATATTGCGCAAGAGGAGAAACCTGGGCATCGGGGAAGTGAGCTTTTACGCCAACCTCATTATAATAGGCGTATCGTTGATGTTTTTCCCTTTAAACACCGGCTTGTATACAATTATTTCCATGCTTACCGTCGGCAAGATCACCGACGTGGTCATCACCGGTCTCAATACAAACAAGTCCGTAATGATCGTTTCCAACAACTCCTTTCAAATCGGCGACAGGATCATCAAAGAACTGCACCGCGGAGTTACATACTTTTCGGGGATAGGCGCATTTACAAGAAAAGAAACGGCCATCCTGAACTGCGTGGCCAACAGGTTTGAAATCGCAAGGCTTAAAAGCATAGTCGAACAGACCGATCCCGATGCGTTCATGTATATCTCGGACGCAAACGAGGTGTCGGGCAAAGGGTTCACCAAAGAAAAGTCAAAAAAAAGATGACCGCCCTTCATTTTCTACGTTTAAAGACAAAATAGCTTCAAATAATAATAACGGCTGTCGTTCCGACTGAGCAAAGGAGGTCTCGCTAATGAGCAGAAGGCGCGGAGGAGTAATGTCCGAAAGGCTGAAGTATGAGTTGGCGGACGAACTCGGTGTAGGCGACGTGGTGCGCAGGGACGGCGATTTCGGCAACGTTTCCTCGAGAAACTGCGGTAATCTTGTCCGTCTTGCCATCGAGCGGGCCGAAAGAACACTGGCGGGAGAACGATAGCCAAAACAGCAGGGATGCCGCAAGGCATCCCTGCAGACTGCCGGCATGAAAGCCGGGAAGTGAGCGGTGACGATCTCCGTTTTACAACGGCCAGTAACGGGCCTGTATCTTCTTTACGTGTTCAATCGCTCTCAAAGCATTCGGTTTGGGGGTTCCTTTATCCCCCTCCGAGGGCTGCCCCCACCCGGCCATGACAATCAAGACGGCCAGAACGCTTTCGGCAAGGGCTTGCTGGTTGTATCCGCCTTCCAGCACCGTGACCAGTGCTCCCCCGCAACAACTGCCGGCTATTTCACAAACGATTTCGGTCAGTTTCCAGTACCCCTCGGAGGTCATATTCATTTGACCGATCGGATCTTTCCGGTGAGCATCCATTCCGGCGGATAAAAAAATTATTTCGGGATTGTACTTCAGAGCCACAGGTTTGAGGATTTCTTTAAATGCGAGCTGATACTCAACATCGCCCGAACCCCTCGGCAGAGGCACGTTTATATTGTACCCCTCGCCTTCCCCCGCGCCTGTTTTTTCAGCCAGCCCGGTGCCCGGAAAACTCCAGTCCCGGTGTACAGAAAAGTACAGAACGGAGGGATCGCCGTAAAATATGTGCTCGGTTCCGTTGCCGTGGTGTTCATCCCAGTCGACTACCAGGACCCTGCTCAAACCGTACTTCTTTAAAGCGTACCTCGCGCCCACCGCCACGTTGTTGAAAAAACAAAATCCCATACCCTGGCCCGCCGTGGCGTGGTGACCGGGAGGGCGAACCAGGGCAAAAGCGTTGTCCACTTTTTTGTCCATTACCTGCTCCACTGCGGTCAAAGTCCCTCCCACCGCCAGCAGGGCCGTGCTGAACGTCTCCCTGGAGCCCACATTGTCGTAGCCGAAGCTGCCGCCGCCCCGGTCGGAAAAATCCTTAACCTTCTGTATGTATTCCGGAAGGTGGACCATTGAAACTTCCTCAAGGCTTGCCGGGCGCGGCTTAATCCTCGCCAGCTTTTCCAGGACGCCCGATTTCTGCAGATAGTTGTGTGTATGTATCAGCCGCCCGGCTCCCTCGACGTGGGAACCCGTGTCGTGGTTAAGGTACGCAGAGTCGTAGACCAAACCGGTTTGCAAAAGAAACACCTCCAACTTTTTGAGCTGTTCGCTGTCAATGGGATAGTCGTGCGTCCAGGTCCCGCTTGTAAGTACGTCCGAAAGCTGCCTGGCCCTCTCTTCCTCCATCTTGTCCGACAGAAGATAATAAACGAAGTC
>Ga0116192_1000082_pt1 | contig 75650 bp, 59 predicted proteins | sample AD_UKC113_MetaG_FD_89876 | JGI IMG/M metagenome (GOLD analysis project Ga0116192, IMG submission 89876) | Active sludge microbial communities of municipal wastewater-treating anaerobic digesters from Hong Kong - AD_UKC113_MetaG | ecosystem: Engineered > Bioreactor > Anaerobic > Digestate...
AGCACCCTGCCACGTACGTACAGGACGCATCGCATTTGCGCCTTCAAGTGCAAGAATCTGCACCTGGTACTGCTTCACCCGCTCCTGTGCCTGTACCGTTGAAAGCAGCGTCAGTGTATCCTTTACTCCATCCCCGTTCGGGCTGAACGCCCTGAGGTCGGCCTCCAATCTGACGACTTTTTTCTCAGTTTCGACATTCACAACGATTGGTCCGGACGAATAACTGTTTTCGGCTCTGTCAACCGACGAAAGTTCATACGTGTAGGCCCCGTCGGGGACAAGGGCTATGCTTTCATCGTTGCCATCCCACACTAGAGAGGGAAGAGAATCTAGCCACGTCCAACGCCGCACCACTTCTCCCCGCGCATTCTTCAGCGTCCCAATCCACTGGTCTCCTGAAGTGAGCGCTTTTTGAGTAAATGTCACCGTATCCAAGACTCCATCGCCATTCGGAGAGAACAGTGTCGAAGATGCAACTACCGTCGCCTTGGGAACAATTCGATCCACAATGATGGGCCCCAAAGACGCAGAAGCTTCATCGCCATTAGGATACTTCACCATTAGCCGAGCAACATATTCACCGTCGGGAACGTCTATACCGGAGTCCGAACTTCCATTCCATTCGAATTTCTGCTGCAGTGGAGCCGCCCCGCGCCAGGACTTTACTGCCTGCACGGCGCCAGCCTGTGTGCCATCCTGTTTGGCAACAATCGCGAGTTCCCAGGAAGCCACGTTACCAGGCACGGTTGCCGAAGCGTTGAGCATGAGTGTATCCCTCTTGCCGTCGCCATTTGGGCTAAATGCAAGGAACTCGGCGCCAAGCGAGGCTGCCTTCTTTTGAGTATCGATTGTTAGGATGATATCGCTCGAGACAAAGGCATTCCCCGCTGCATCGGTGGACTTGAGCCTATAGATGTAGCTGCCGTCAGGAACGACAAAACCGGAATCGTTCTTGCCATCCCAAGGGATATCTTGCGGAACACCGCTAAAATCCCAAGACCGCACTGCTTTGCCAGTCGAATCGAGGATCTGGGCCTTCCAAAGATCTTCAGCGGAGCCCGTCTGGGAGATGAGCACGACTTGTTGATCTTCGCGACCCATAGGATTGAAAATCGTCTTGTTCACGGAAACCTTTGCCTGTGGATAGGTCCTATCCAAGGTGATGACGTTCGAGGAAGCTTCGGTTTGGTATCCATTAATCCAAGAAACCCAGATTGTAGCTTTGTACTTACCTTCAACAAGATCTGAACCCGCGTTATTTTTGCCAACAAGAACGAACTGCTCCGGTATTGTGTCGATCGTGCCAGTCGATGCATTTGGGGTGCCAAAGGTCCAGACTTCCGAGCCGGACTGCTGATCAAGGAGCGTAAATTTCCAAGCGACTATAGCATCCTTAAGGTCCAGCACCGGTTTGAAGGTGAGATCGTCTGCGATGCCGTCACCGTTGGGGCTAAAAGCATCCCTATTTGTAGTGAGCGACAGGGCAGGCTTTCTTGTGTCCACCTTGACCGTAGGCGACACGGCAGAAAAACTGTTGCCAGCGCGATCGACCGCAAAAATGTAAACTTCATAATCGCCATCTGGCACAGTCTTGCCTTGATCGTCCTTTCCATCCCACTCAAACGCCATGGGGAGCTTTTGACTGAATTGGCGAACCACAACCTCGTTCTTGCCCTTGCTTCTAATTATAAGGTTCCAGGTGTCCTCTTCTGACGAAGAAAAAACGAAGGAATAGCTGTCTTTGCGCCCGTCACCATCCGGGCTAAAAATCCTCGTAGTGTCTTGTAAACGAATCGTGGCTGACGGCGGCGTATCGTCGACATAGAAGTTATCAGAGAGTTTTTGCGGTTTGTAGCCATTTCTGTAAGTCAAGTCTATGCCAGCTTCATACATGCCGTCAGGAAGGCTCTTGCCCTGGGAATCCAAACCCGAAAACACATAACTCTGCTGAGGCAAATTGCTTGCCGTGCCAGAGACAGCCCATACTTCTTTTTTCTCTGAATTCAGAACGTAGATTCGCCAGGTTTCGAGCCCTTTAGTGGATTCAATTGAGGGAATAAGATGCAATGTATCTTTTATTCCATCATTGTTGGGGCTCATAACGCTGTCGTCTGTGGCGATAGACACTCGTGGGCGACTCGTGTCCACCGTAATCCCAGCCACTGTGCTCTCTACAACGTTTCCAGCCTCATCCTTGGTAACGAGGCTAACAGAATAGACACCATCAGGCACACGCTTACCGTCGTCCGCTGTACCATCCCAGGTAAAATCGCGAGGCGCGCTTCGGTCTTTGTATTCCTGCGTTCTTACTGCTTGGCCTGCACTATCCCGAATCACGACCTGCCAATCATTCTCTACCGAACCAGTGTTGCGGAAGACAAAGGTATCCTTGCTGCCGTCGCCATCCGGGCTAAAAATCATGGTGGTGTCCATGGGTCTGGCACTCGCCTGTGGGGCCTTGTTGTCTACCACTACGGTCATGCAACTCTGGTAATCCAGGTTGACGTTCCCGTTGTCGTCCCAAGCAATAAGGCTGATCGTGTAAGGTCCGTCGGGCACAATCCTGCCTGCATCATCATGGCCGTCCCAAATGATGCTGCCTGGAACTTCGACACTTTTTAGCTTATATGAAAGCGCATCGCCAAGAGTTCTTAGGTTTGTTATCTTTTCCGGTTTATCGTGCGAGGCCCCAAAGGTTCTCACGGTTTTTCCTGAAGACTTGTCCTCTATCGTCAACTTCCAACCCAAAATGTACCGCTCATCTGTAATAGAGAGGGGAATTTCCAGACTGTCTTGTCTGCCATCCCCATTGGGAGAAATATACGCAACACCACGGAAGGGCACTGGCAAACGAACCTTAATAACAGGGGGATTCTTGTCTTCTTTTCCAAAATCTATGTTGGCACCGGCACTTATGCCATACAAGGAATCATAAAGTGGGGCTGCCGCCGCAGACAATGTAGCTGAGTTGGCAGTCTTGCCAAGAGGAATTCGGCCCGACAGGCCAAGCGTCGGCACTATGCTGCGACCAGAATTTGCCTGTAGGTCTTTGAGGCCAGCTGACCATCCCAGCCTAAGCATTAGTACCTGCCGATATTCGAGCCCAAGGCTAAACGATCCATTGAGGTCTGCAAAACTCGGAGTCCAGAGATCCATCCCGGCATCGATATTCCAGTTATAGGTCTCAACCAGATAGCCCCGTGCTCCAAGGCCGAGTGTAAACGTGGCGGGGTATGCACTGGAGGCACCACCAAGAAGTCCGGGTGGATAAGACGATGTCACATAACCTTTCCCCATATTGAGTAAGGCAAGACCCACACGTGCGTCTTTCAAACCACCAATATCTCCAAGCAGGCGAATCGCACCAAGATCGGCCCCAAGCCCCCACGCTGAAACACTGTTGTTGCTGCCAAGGCTTACGTGTACAGCGGTACCAAGATACAGATCAGGCAAGAGAGCTTTTGAGAAATTAATGTTGAAGGTTCCAAAGCTGCCAAGAGGCATACTGCTCATCGTTGCTGGAGCGGAAAAGACTTGCGCACTTGCACCCCACACCCCAAAAGGAACTGGACTGGAAAATGCGACGCTCCCTGCAGAACCAAAACCTTGGGTTCCGGCGCCGAAGTCCGTGAGCGCTGTATAACTTGCCTGCACTGCGTACAGCTGGGATCCTGCCTGGGCTGCAGGGTTCGTAAGGGTTGCCCAAGGGCCGTCCAGATCCGTGACGGTAAATGCACGAGACAGGCCCCACGGAGAATAGACCGAGGGCAGGAATATGGCTCCCTTTGCAGGATCGTATCCAAACGCCGATCCCAAAGCCAGGAAGAGCACACCAACTACAATGAGCCACTTATGGAGCCATCTATGCTTGGAAAAGGACATGGGTCCCCCCTTCTACGTCTATAGCAAGAATCAGGACAATAGCCATCACCAGTTAGATATCACGCAAGGGGCAAAATGACTATTCCTACTTAAGACTATCGGCAAGAAATGAGGACTTTTTGATAAAGCGAAAGCTAAACTAACCCTTATTGATAAATGATGAGACTTGGCCGCGGATCAAGGCCCATCACCTCGGCAGGAGACAAAAGAGGCGAATCATACCCAGCCAAAGGAAAGTCTGATTTGAAAAACAGCTTGAATCCTTTTACCGGCATGTTGGTCGCCTCAGAATTCATGGCGTAGGTGTTGCGCTTGAGAGCAGGACTCCCAAAACCGTCAGCGGTGTGTACGAGAAGCACGCGGTCGAAGGTTGCCCTTACAGTCTGCCGTTCTGTTATCATTTTTTGATGAAACTGATGCACGACGAGCATTCGGATGCCAGGTATGTTGTGTTGTATGATGTAGTCCTGCATGACCTGTTGGGCTTCGTTGAGCTCAGCAGCAGTTATCGAGCCTATTTCTTTCATCGGATTGAGCGTACGCCACTCGGGATCTATCGCCAGATGAACGTTGGGATATTGAAGAAAAGGCAGGATTCTTTCCATTGACTCGCGAACCGAGTACTTGCCAATCTGATGATCCACAAAGACAATCATGCCTTGCGACTGCGCGTACTCTATGTACTGCTTCAGGACCGTATCATCCAGGTAACCGATTTCGCCCTTTGGCCAGCAGGTGCCATAGATTATGTAGAAAGCAGGTATGGCGCCATCCGGGCCATTCACCGCGTCGTACTGTCGTGCATAATCCTTGACCATTCTTGCGATTTCTTCTTTGGGATAGAGACCAAGAATCCCCATTTGCTTTGAAGAAGGATGGCCGTAAAAGGCTACGACGGTGTTATTGGCCAGTAACGGAATTCTGTCAGAGGTGAAAAGCCTTTGACCAGGCTGAGGTTGGCGCTCCACTGTTTGCGGCATCTGCAAAAGTGAGGCTTTGGTAAAAAGCGCAGGGAAAAGCCTATATGGCTGCGCACCGTCTGCTTCAACCTTAGAACTTAGAACCACCACGCCAAGCATCAACAGAAAACCTGTCATCCAAACTTTGAGGTATCTTTTGTTGCTGTTCATCGAATCCCCTGACAAAACCGCCCGATCCGTGCTACATAAGGGCAACTGGCTTGCGGCATGAATCTGCTCGCACAATGCCCAGTAAAAGTATCGACAGGCAGCTTCCAGACCTTGAGTGCTTGAAAAACACTGAGTTCCCAGCGAATCGCCGCGAAGTTGCAGGTCCCGCCCGAAACCTTGGAAACTTGAAATCCCTTGCCACCTTAGAACCTTTGGCCAGACACACCAAGGGCCGCCCTCGAAAAACTTTCGAAGACGGCCCTTATGCTATCCAAACCACCTACGATCCGGATATCAAAATCCTGACCAACGTGAATCAAACGTATTTTTCGACCTTGCCCGCCTTAAGACATTTTGCACAAACTTTGATCTTTTTTACGGTGCCATCACTCTTAGTTCTGATTTCGATCAGATTGGGAAGCCACGTTCTTCTAGTCTTATTCTTGGCGTGAGATACTTTATTTCCGGCCAATGGGCCTTTTCCACAAATCTCGCATACTCTGGACATATTTGGTCTCCACAGAAAATAGTGTCGGCATTATACAAGCCACGCATCATTGTGTAAAGTCCTACCGAAACATGAGCTTGGACTAAGACAAACTAAACTGCCTTCAGGAGCCCAGGCAAACGCAGCCTACAGACAAAGCTTCGGAACAAGGCTTAGAAACGAGCCAAACCTCAGTGTTGCAGGTTCTGTCCGGCCATAAGTTTTGCCATCGCACCCTTGTTTTTTGTGAGCTTTTTCATCATGGTGCGCGACTTTTCGAACTTCTTGAGAAGTCGGTTGACTTCCGAAACCGAGGTACCCGACCCTTTTGCTATTCGGCTACGCCTGGAAGGCCCAATGATAAGGTAGTTCTGCCGCTCCTTTTTTGTCATGGAACGCAAGATTGCCTCTTCCGCCGAAAGCGCTGCCTTGTCTATCTGATCCTCGTCCACCTGGCCCGCCAATCCCGGGATCATGTCGATGATGCTCTTGGTGGATCCCATTTTTTTCATTTTTTCGAGCTGGTCGAGGTAGTCTTCCAGTGTAAAGTTCTCCTGGGCGAGTTTGCGCTGAAGCTCTTCTGCTTCCTTTTCGTCGTAGACGGTCTGCGCTTTTTCTACGAGCGAAACGATATCACCCATGCCGAGGATTCGCGATGCCACTCGGTCCGGATGGAAAGGTTCAAGGCCGTCCGGTTTTTCAGACGTACCGACGAACTTGATGGGCACGCCAGTCACAGACTTAAGCGAAAGTGCGGCGCCGCCTCTTGTGTCCGAGTCGAACTTGCTCAAGATAACGCCGGTGAGCCCAATTCTCTCGTTGAAGGTCTTGGCTATGTCGACCGCCGTTTGCCCGGTCATTGCATCGGCAACGAGCAGGGATTCTACGGGTTTGACAGCACTTTTTATACGCGACAGCTCATCCATAAGGGCATCGTCGATCTGTAAACGGCCAGCCGTATCTACAATGACGGTGTCGAAGGATTCGCGCTTTGCCCGTGCAAGAGCCGATTGGGCAACACGGACTGAATCTTTGGTCTCCTCGGTGTAGACAGGGACGCCGACTTGCTGCCCAAGTACGACAAGCTGCTCTACAGCGGCGGGCCGTACGAGATCGCAGGCTACGAGCATTACTTTGCGGCCCTTGCCTTTGAGATAGTATCCCAATTTGGCCGCAGTAGTAGTCTTTCCAGAGCCTTGCAAACCGAGTAAGAGGACCACACTTACGGTATCCGGCCCCTTGAGCTCGAGTTCTTGCTTTTCGTCGCCCAAGAGCGCCACCAGTTTGTCATTGACAATCTTGATAAACTGCTGGCCAGGGCTTACGGAGCGCAGAACTTTTTCGCCCTTGGCTTCTTCTATAGTAGAATTGACGAAGCGCCGCACGACGCGAACATTGACGTCGGCTTCCAGCAACGCCATCTTGATCTTTTCTACGGCATCATCGATGTTTTTTTCGGTGATTGTCGATTTTCCGCTAATATCGCGAAAGATATCTGAAAATTTCCCTGAGATTTTTTCCAACATTTCTTATTCCGCCTGTCCGTCTTTTCAATAATCTATAAGTAAATTGTCAAGAAACACGCAAAGTTACGCATTGGTAAAGCTGCCCTGCAGCCCGATTTCGGATGCAACAGTGCGCAAGGCCAGAATCGTTTGGCCAATCACTTCATCCAGCGGAAGCCCAAGTAAGCTTGCGCCTTTTTCTATTACATCACGCCGAACCCCTGCCGCAAAGGCTGCACTTCCCCATTTTTTCCGTACTGACTTGACCTCCAGGTCCAGCACGCTCCGTGAAGGCCGTACGTAGGCACAGGCTGTGATGAAGCCTGTAAGCTCGTCGACGGTATAAAGTACCTTCTCCATGGTGCACTTAGGCTCGACATCGGTGCATAGTCCCCAGCCATGACTTTCCACCGCGTGGATAAAGGCTTCGTCGAAGCCGGCTTCCTGCAGCATCTGCCGCGCGTGCCTTAGGTGCTCTTCAGGATACTTCTGATAATCGATGTCGTGAAGCAGGCCGACCATGCCCCAATACTCGACATCTTCCCCATAGAGAGCGGCAAAATGTCGCATGGCCGCCTCGACTTCCAGAGCATGGCGCAAAAGCGACTCGTCGTCGTTATATTTTTCCCAAAGTGTGAGAGCCGAATTCCTGTCCATGGTTATGAATCTCCATCTCCACTATTTGTAAAATGAGACTTAAAGTCTTGGACTTAAAGTATTGGCAGTATAGCGCACAATCCCGGGCTTGTTCCAGTTATTCCAACGTTAAGCTTATCTTCATGCCTGGTGTAACCGTAGTACCTGGCACAGGGTCTTGCGTCTTAACGTATCCATTGCCGGTTACCGTGACCATTATGTCCTTTCGTGCAAGCAATGGAATGAGCGCCTGCTTCGGGTACCCGGTCAGATCGGGCATCTGGGATCCGATCTGGGCTTCTTGTTGTTGTGGTAAGCTGACGACATTGCTGTGGGTTATAAGGGGAGAATTCTCCCTGTCAATATCTATACAAGAGAGAACCGCTTCCGTCGCCTCGCGCAAAACAGGGGCAGCAATTTGCCCACCAAGGTAAGAAGCGCCTTTTGGTTTTACAATTACAATATAGACAACGATTTTGGGATCCTCAATAGGAAAAATACCGAGCGTACTGGCTATGTAATCCGTGTCCGAATAGGCGTGAGTTTTGGGATCGATCATCTGGGCCGTGCCGGTCTTTACGCCCATGCGCAAGTCCTTGACCTTGGCACGCCAACCCGTACCCTCCATGCTGGAAACGGTTTCAAGAGCCGCAAGCATTTGTTTGGCTGTCTGTTCGGAGATAACCCGCCTGACCTGTTCGGGCCCATGATTATAAAGCAAGTCCCCATCTGCTGTCTCGATTCTCTTTACCGTCGTGGGTCGCAGTAAGATTCCACCATTTGCTACCGCAGATGCGGCCGTTATCATTTGCAGGGCCGTAACGGTGACTTCCTGGCCAATTGCGATGGTCGGTTTGGACCTTGCCGACCACTTTTCCGGAGGTTTTAAGGAGCCAGGGTTCTCCCCGGAAAGGCCTACCCCTGTTTTGGAACCAAAACCAAAGGCTTTGAGTCGTTCGTAAAGATCAGTTTCGGAAATCCTGTCGGAAGCGTAGCCAACACCCGCATTGCTGCTGTGTGCCAAGATGCCTGCCATATTCTGCTTGCCATATACGCCCAGGTCCTTGATCACGATCTTCTGACCATTGGGAAGGGTTCTTCGGTAGGACCCATCGCAGTCGAAGATAGTATCGGGTGTTATGGCTCCTGTGTCCAAAATCGAAGCCATTGAGAAGATCTTGAATACCGAACCTGGCTCGTAGGAGGACAGACTGATGATGTCTCTCCTTGCCTTTTCATCGGAGTCCATGTAGGAATTGAGGTCAAAACCCGGTTCTGCCACGTAGGCCAAGATTTCTGCAGACTTAACATCCATCACAAGACCTATCACATTGTCTGCCTTGTTGTCGGTCAGCGCTTTGCGGACGATATCTTCAATCATGAATTGCAGGTTTGCGTCGATCGTCAGGGTAATGGTGTTGCCTTTTGGTGTCTTCTGCGTTGAGATCGTTGAATAGTCTTCGGTCACTTTGGTTTTGCGAGGCTTAGGGCTTAGGTCTTCGTCGTATTTTATTTCTATACCATCCAAGCCCTTATTGCCTTCTCCTGTAAAGCCGATAAGATGCGATGCCAGCTCTCCCTCTGGATAGAGGCGGCCAGAAATCTCGTCAACCTGTACGCCCTTGAATTTGCCTTGTTTTTGGGCATCCTTGACCGGTTGGACCTGTTCGGCGCTACATCTTTTTGCAATATAGAAATAGTTCTGGCTTCCATCGTGGTATTTGGCTTCGATTTCCTGTGGAGAAATCCCCAGCATTCTGGCAAGCTCAGGAATTTCACCCACAAAGGTCTCAGGTTTGGTGTTAGGACGCCAGATGGATACATTGTATTTTGGCACGTCCATAGCGAGCACGTGTCCGTTTCTGTCGACTATTTGCCCCCGCTCACCTCTCAAGTCTTGCTGAGCAAAGTTCTTGTCGTCATGGGCAAGCGCAAGCTGAAAGTACCTGGCCACAATAAGACCGGCAAAAATGGCGATTATTGCCAAAAATGAGATCAACCTGCCGTTCTTTTTGCTCATGCCTGTTTCCGTTTTTTGTTATGGTAGCTTTATGATGCTTCCTAGTATATTAGACATCGGCACAGGTCCAAATTCTCTTGAGTCCACAGATTCCGAATTGTTATCGCCTAACAGAAAAACTCCGGTTTGCTGGCCGAGCACAAGAGGCTCTTGAATCCAGACCCTTTTTATTATTGTGGACTCCGAGCCTGGCTTGAAGGCGACCACAATATCGCGATTTTTGGGCATCCTCCAAAGGAAGAGATAGCCCCCTAAGGGGTTTCGTAGGCCGTATGCTGCTTTGAACACAAGCACGATGTCGCCTTCTGCAAGAGAGGGGAGCATGGATTTGCCGTGGACTTGAGCTACATCTAACACGAATGTCTTGGTAATAACAAGAGTTAAAATTATTCCCACGACAATGCCGACAATTCCCCACTCATCATCTTTTGTTAGTTTTGCAAATCTGAACTTTTTGCCCTTGTGGCAGTCTTGCTTCTGAGACATACTACTTATGTATCGGTTCTTTTGTGCCGATACTGATAAAATCTATGGAAAGCGTCACCGATACAGGCAAACCCGAATTGATACACCAGGATTCTTTTCCGCCAAAGCCATTTGTGAGTATCCTCGACGGGAGCAACATAGGTAGGGCTCGAGGTGGGAAACCGAGCCGACGCACCATGGGGAAAAAGAGGCCGTTCCAAGGGCACTTGTTCAAAAACAGTACCAGCCATGACATACATAAAAAATACAAAGAAAAGCGAGTTAGGGCGCGGGTTCAGGCTCCAAAAGGGAAACCTCGGCACAGAATAGAGACCTTATCCCCTAAGGTATCTACGTTGGCATCTTCCTGTGGCCTGTTTCTCCGCAAGGCGTTCTCAAATTTTGCAGTACAGTCGCGCACACTTTTGTATTCGCACACAAAACACGTCAGAAAGGTAGAATCAAGTTCCAAGACGCAGATAATAGAGGCCGTGGTTACTACACCACCGAGAGAGAATCCTGTCTCCACCGAGAGGACTCCTCATAAGTTCCATGCGATAGCCGGGCATCTCAAAGCCATGTCAAGAATTCCGTATTTCGCCGTTATTCTTGTGGCAATCGTCTTCTTTGGATTTGCGGGTACAAAAATGTTTACGGGAGCTTCGAATTTTCCCGTATCATCGGATAAACTCATTCTGCCGGACGAGGACTCGGTCCAAGCAGCGCTCCTCGCATATCTCAATCCTGAAGACGGAGCGGATGCAGAAACTGTGGTGGGCAATCTGCCTCCGGTTCCCGTTTCTCTCAAGGTGAGCACGTATACGGTTCGAACGGGAGATACAATAGACAAAATTGCAAAACGGTTTGGCCTCAGACAAGACACCTTGATCTCCATGAATAATCTGCAAGGGCCACAGTCGGTCAAGCCAGGCGTTCAGCTAAGAGTCCCGAACATGGACGGTATTGCGCACAAGGTACGAAAGGGCGACAGCCTGTTGGCGATTGCAAAGTCGTACGGAGCAGATATGACCCGTCTTGTGGACGCGAACAACCTTGAAGACGGAACCATCAGCGTCGGTCAAAGTCTATTCATACCCAACGCGCGGCTTGCCTCCGCGACCATGCAGAACTTTTATAGCGTTAGCTTTGTGTGGCCGGTGCGCGGGCCTATCTCTTCTCCTTTCGGTTATAGAACCAACCCATTTACAGGACTCAAGACTTATCATTCAGCTCTCGACATTGCTATACCATTGGGTACGAAAGTCCAGGCCACAAGGGCTGGCACCGTTGCGGATACAGGCTACAACAGTGTTTTCGGAAATTACATCATCCTAAAACATTCGAACGGCTACCAGTCGCTTTACGGTCACTTGAGTTCTATCGGTGTTCGTGAAGGCCAGAGTGTCGATCAAGGCGCCGTAATTGGCAACTCAGGGAATACAGGAGAGAGTACGGGACCTCACCTACATTTCAGTATTTTCCAAAATGGAAAAGCTCTGGATCCGCGTAAGCTTATAAAGTAAAAGATACACCTCGATTTCTTATATTGTATCTTTTTGTATACTTCTCCTTTGACCACTAGAGACTGTCCGAGAAAGTCGTTTTGTGTATAATCTTACGCTGACGTTAGATATAGATTTATTCTACTCAATCCATAATTTGGCACGTAATTTGCTAGTATATAGCTGGAGGTTGATTCCATGTGCATCACGCAAGATTACAACGAAACTCTAGCTGCCTACTTTCAATCTATTCGCAAAATCAAACTTCTTACCAAAGAGGAAGAGGCGAACTTGGCGCGTCGCGTCGCACAAGGGGACAAAAAAGCCCGGCAACGCCTTGTGGAGGCCAATCTCAGGCTGGTGGTGCGTGTGGCGCGCTCAATGTGGAACCCCAGTTTGTCGCTAACTTTGGCTGATATGATTCAGGAGGGAAATATCGGGCTCTTGAAGGCTGCCGAAAAATTTGATGGCAACAGGAATGTTCGTTTTTCAACCTATGCTGTGTGGTGGATACGGCAGGCTATCAGTCGTGCACTAATTAATACAGGAAGAACCATTCGCCTTCCACACCGGAAGGAGCAGTTGATTAAAAAAATACATGCCGAAAGCAATGTATTGAGGCAAAGTCTTAAACGTAATCCAACTCGCTCAGAGCTTTCCGTGCGTGTCGGATTGCCTGAAAGCAAACTTGAGGAGCTTCTGTCCTTTTCGGCGCAGGTCATGGGATTGGACTTTCATGCAGAGAGCGAGATAGATGAAGTTGTTGAGCCCTTCGGCGTGCTCGATACGTACGAGGACTTTAGCTATGCTCCAGAGCGCGCTTTCGATCAGATCATACTGAAGGAGCAGGCCGAAGCGCTTCTATTGAAATTGCCCGAGAAAGAACGCTCTGTGTTGGAGCAGCGCTTTGAGTTCAATGGGAAAACACGAAAATCGCTCAAAAAAATGGGCAAAGAGATGCATATCTCGCCAGAAACAGTCCGACTCATTGAAAAACGAGCACTTAAGGCGCTGAAGAACGAGGCAGAAAAAGGCTACCTGTGCCTGACCGCCTAAAGGACCTTGCGGCTTAAGGAACCTCATGGCTTTAGCGTTTGAACGTTGTCTGGAATTAGAATTTGTCAAAATGTTCTGGGGATTGCTACGCAGTACGACCGCCTCCTTTGTATTGCGTAGCGAGCCCTTCTTCCGTTAGGATTATTGACAGGATTGCATCGTGAGTTTGAAAAAGTCAAGAAAAGGGCCGCAGCCTCATCGTTTTGGTAGACACCCCGGTGTCTTCTGGGGAGGTTTATGCCTCATAGCCGCCTGTGTTTTTTCGCTTGTCCAATGCCAATGCTCGAGAGAGGCATCCTCGACCGCCCCGGCCACAGGCACGACGATTTGGCCTTATGGCCAACCTGAATATCAGATTGAATTACCAGAAGGGTATGAAGGCCTCCTGCCGGCATCCGGGACTCTTCCTAGTGACCAGGCCACTCCTCAATCTACGCCTGCCGGTAAAACCGCGGAGGCTTCCGAGCCTGCAACAAAACCGGAAGAAGCTCCTCAAGTACAAAGTGAGAGAGTGCCTGCATCCAAAGCCAGTCCTGCTCGAAATCAAAGAAAAGATGCAACAGCAGTAGCCTCTTCTCATCCAACGCTCATAATCGTCATCGACGATGTCGGCTACAATCTGAAAGAACTCGAGCCATTCCTGAAGCTCCCCTTCCCGCTCACCATCGCCGTACTTCCACAAGTAGATCACACCAAAGAGGCGGCCCAGGCAGCAAAGGCAGCAGGCAAAGAGGTGATTCTGCACCAGCCTATGCAAGCCCTGGGCGGCAATAATCCTGGCCCTGGCGCAATCTATGTGGATTCCAACGAAGAAACCGTACGGAACACGGTTACGAAAAACTTGGACGAAATCCCAGAAGCGGTCGGCATGAATAACCACATGGGCTCGGCCGTCACAAGAGACTCGAAGATTATGCACATTGTACTCGATATTGCAAAAAGTCGTGGCATTTATTATCTTGATTCTCTCACGACTTCTGATACGGTCACCGCATCGATCTGTCGTGAGTTATCCATGCCCTATTGGGAGCGAGACGTGTTCTTAGACAACAAAGGCGACAGGAAGTCGATCAGGGCCGCTGTAGAAGAAGGCAAGAAGATCGCATCGTCGCATGGCGCAGCCGTACTCATAGGCCATGTTTGGTCGGCGGAGCTTGCGCAAACCCTCATGGACATTTATTCCGAGCTTGTGGACGAAGGCTATTCGCTTTCCACAATTTCGCACTATATGCTCGAACAGTCCAAAGCCGGAGAAAAAGAAAATGCTCGTCCTGGGGATTGAATCCTCCTGCGACGAATTCGCGGCAGCCGTCGTGCAGGATGGCAGGTCGATTCTTTCCAATGTCATAAAAACCCAGGTACCTTTTCACGCACAGTATTGGGGAGTTGTGCCGGAAGTGGCAAGCAGGCTCCATACGCAATGGGCATCTGGCATTGTGCGGTTGAGCCTGGAACAGGCTGAATTAAGGCCCGACGAGCTCGACGGCATCGCAGCGACGTTTGAACCAGGACTGATAGGCTCGCTCGCGGTTGGGCTGTCATTTGGCAAAGCCATGGCTTTTTCCCTGCATAAGCCCTTTAAGGGCGTCAACCACATGTTAGCACATCTCTACGCACCCCAACTTGAGGCACCGATCGCTTATCCATTTCTTGGGCTTCTGGTTTCTGGCGGGCACACCATTATCTGCCGCGCCGATGCTTTTGACGACATCACGGTTTTGGGAACGACAATAGATGACGCTGTGGGCGAAGCCTTCGACAAGGTTGCAAAATACTACAATTTTGGTTATCCGGGAGGGCAAATAATCGACGAGCTTGCAGAAAAGGGAGATCCGGACGCTTTTGCCTTTCCGCCTCCTTCGCTCCACAAGGGAGAACACCGTTACGATGTTTCATATTCGGGTTTGAAGACCGCCGTGATCCACCATCTGGACAATTATCGGGTTGGAAACGCCGAAGCTTCGCCTGAGAACATCGCCGCTTCCTTTAGGAAAGCGGCCATCGATTTACTGCTCTCACGTTTATACCGTGCAGTAAAAGATACAGGGATTACGCGCATCGTCGCCGGTGGCGGCGTCGCTGCTAATTCATACTTGCGCAGGCAAATAGCTTTGAGAACCGACCTCGACGTACATTTTCCCGCATTGCAGCTCTGTGGCGACAACGGGGCAATGGTAGCGGGGCTTGCATACCACTATCTTGCCCGGGGACAAACGGATCCGCTATCGCTCGCGCCGCAGTCCCGCATTCCCGTCTATAAGAGGAGCCTAGCACAATGAACGACGACCAAAACGCTCCGGCAAACGAAGCCCGGAGTCTGCAGGACAGTGAAGCGATGCGTGCAGCAGCAAAGACTGCCATTCTTTCTTGCCTTTCAATGAAAAAAGGCGAACATTTGCTCATTATAAGTAATCCCCAGACCGAGCAGGAAGAAATCGCGCGAGTAGTGCACGAAGTCGCGCAGGAATATGAGATCAATTCCACCCTTGTGCTGCAGCCTATAAAGACGCAAGCCGATTTTGCCGAAGACTATGTCATAGACGCAATTGCCGAAGAGCCGGATGCAGTGGCGTCCATTTCCACAGAAAAACTCGGCAAAGACAAAAAAGGGCTGGAAAAGCCGTATAAGCTTGTGGCAAAACAAGACGAGAACATAGCCGACAACGTAACCGACAACCTGACAGCTTCCGGCCCCAGCGCGAAAACCTATGATCATATTTTCGATTTTCTATTGAGCGGCAAGAAAACGATACGCTCATTCTGGTCGCCAGGCATCAGTGCCGACATGTTCGCCCGCACCGTCGATATCGATTACACCTTGATGCGCCAACGGGCCAGGGCCCTCAAGAAGCTGATTGACGAAGCCTCTTTCTTGATGATCCTGGCGCCGGGCGGTACAGACATTGTCTTGAGCGTTGAAGGGCGCCAGACTTTTATGGACGACGGAGACTTTGGAAGGCCTGGCCGCGGCGGAAACCTTCCCGCAGGCGAGGTGTTCGTCTCCCCAGCGCTTAAGTCAGGCGAAGGCCATATCGTTTTCGACGGCTCCATCGCCGACATCGCTGGTGATATTGTTATTAAGGAGCCAATCGATTGTACGGTGGTAGGCGGTTTTGTGATGGAAGCAAAAGGCGGCGAGGAAGCGGCACGACTCGAACGGGCAATGAAACATGGCATGGATATGGCTTCGGAACTCGCACGTAAAGGCAAGATGGCGCCAGAAGAAGCGCTCCGCTATGCCACGAATGCCCGACATCTTGGCGAGCTTGGCATTGGCCTCAACGACATGGCACGCATCGGGGGCAACATGCTCGAGGACGAGAAGGTCTACGGGACCTGCCACTTCGCCATCGGCGCCAATTACGACGATGACGCTCCTGCCCTTATACACCTGGACGGTCTTGTTAAGTGGCCCACAATCACTGCCCTCTTGCCCTCTGGACAGGAAATAACCTTCATGCGCGATGGTGTTCTCGATTTGCCATCTTGATTTGCCAGACGACGACCTATTTTCTCTTAACGACTGATTACGTTATACTTTCGCCCATGGAACAGAAAAAGGCTTTACATTGGGCGGATCAAACCGCAGAGAAAATCATAGCCGAGTGGGGAGACCGCGAAAGCTATACGTGCGCTTCCGGTATTACCCCTTCCGGCACCGTACACGTCGGCAACTTCCGCGAGATGATTTCGGTGGACCTCGTTGTGCGCGCGCTTCGCGACAGAGGCAAAAAGGTGCGATTTATCTACAGCTGGGACGATTACGATGTATTTAGAAAAGTACCGGCCAACATGCCAAATCCTGAAATGCTCGAAAAATACCTGCGCTTCCCCATTACCATGGTTCCAGATCCATGGGGTCGGGACTCGTCCTATGCACGGCACCACGAAGTGGATGTCGAGACCGTCCTGCCCAAGGTGGGGATTCATCCTGAATTCTTATATCAGGCCGAACGTTATCGTTCCGGAATGTACGCGGAAGGCATGCGCAAAGCGCTCGAAAACCGCGAACATCTCAAGACGATTCTGGATAAATATCGCGACGAAGATCACAAGATTCAGGGCGAATGGTGGCCGATTTCTGTCTTCTGCTCAGCGTGCAATAGAGATACCACCGAGATTCTGGACTGGGATGGCGACGGGGGCCTTCACTACCGCTGCGAGAGCTGCGGACACGAAGAAGTTGGAGACCTGCGCACCTTAAAAGGCGCTAAACTCGTCTGGCGCGTGGACTGGCCCATGCGCTGGGCTTTTGAAAAAGTCGATTTTGAACCCGCGGGCAAGGACCACCACACCGAGGGTGGGTCGTTCGATACCTCTAAGCATGTAGTGCGCGATGTCTATGGACGCAATCCGCCTGTTACGTTCCGCTACGACTTTATTGGCATAAAAGGCTCACCCGGGAAGATGTCGTCTTCCAAGGGCAAAGTCGTCGACCTGCCGGACCTTTTGCGCGTGTATCAGCCTGAAGTGGTGCGCTACCTTTTTGCAGGCACAAGACCTAACACTGAATTTGTCATCAGCTTCGACTTAGATGTCATAAAGATCTACGAAGATTACGACAGGACCGAGCGAATCTACTGGGGAACTGAAAAAGCCAAGGACGAGGAAACACGCGAGCGCGAGTCACGAATCTACGAGCTGTCTCAGGTAGAGAAGGTGCCGAGCGAAGCCCCCTTCCAAGTGCCGTTTAGGCACCTTTGCAATCTGCTGCTCATTCACCAGGGCGATGTGGAGAGAGTGTTGCAGGAGTTCCCGCCGCTCACCGCCGAACAGGAGGCGCTCATTCGACAGCGTGCAAATTGCGCGTGGTATTGGATCGAAGAGTGTGCGCCAGAGGATTTCCGCTTCGCAGTCAGAAGGCCGGGAGAAAAGGCAGAGCTCAGTGACGCGGAAACCAACGCCATCAGGCGCCTGCGTGACGAGGTGGTTGCCAATCTCGATTCCTTTGCCGACGAAAAATTCGTGGCTGAAGCCATTTACAAGGCCGCGCAGGACAGCGGTGTAGACAGCAAGACCATGTTCAAGGCAGCGTACCAGGCGCTTATTGGCAAAGACCAGGGACCTCGCCTTGCGGGCTTTCTAAAGACGCTCGGCAAGGACAAGGTGTTGGATATTCTTTCGGTGTATTGACGGTATTGATGCGCGCGGTGTATTGATGCGCGCGGTCGCCTGCATGCAGTGTTTCACTTCCAGTCTTCGAGCATGCGGGAAACACTTCTTCGCATCTCGAGGCTGAAGGCGGCGCCAAACTTTCTTTCGTAAAGGGCTTGCCCGGTTTCCGGATACATGGAAGCAAGCTCATCCTTGGACGGTAACCGGTATTGGTTTTGGTGCACGATGAGCGCTTTGGGCAGGCGCTCGGTTTGGGCACGCGTCCGCTGCTGCTCGGTGGGGTAGCCAAGGCAGAGCATCGTTATGGGGAAGGTGTAGCGCGGGAGGCTCAAGAGTTGGCGGTGGGTCTCCCATTGCTCCATGATGTCGCCGATATAGCAGGAGCCCAAACCGAGCGCCTGAGCGGCGATGGCGGCAGTTTGCGCCGCAATAAGGGCGTCGCAGCACGCAAGCAGAAGATCCGCTTCGCGCGGCCTTTCCATCGCCTTTACCTGCTTTGCGCACATTTGCGGCACACCCTGCTCGGCGTACCAGGCCATTGTTCTTGCGTAGTCGGCAAGAAAAACGAGAACCCAAGGCGCCCTTGCTATAAAAGGCTGATGGTCGCATGTTTGGGCAAGCTTTTTCTTAAGCTCCAGATCGTCGATTTCCAAAATGGAATAGAGCATCAAATTGCCTGCCGTGGGGGCACGCATCGCGGCAGCAAGTATCTGCTGTTTGATTCTATCTTCTACCGGTCTGTCAGCATAAGCTCGAACCGACCTTCGATTCATAAAAACGGCTTCAAAATCGTTCTGGCCCAGCCTAAAATCTTCTGTGTTCAAGTACGGCGCTCCTTTTGTTCGACTTGTTCGACCTTCATCTCAAAACTCCCGACAGAGCACTGGCCAGCTAAATCGCTCCCAAAAATGCCAGCCAAGAATGCCTGCCGGAAATGCCCGTCAAAAAAACTCACCAACAAGGCGCTCAAACTCCTCCACCTGACGGGCAAAGATCGAAAGCGACACATCCCAAAAGTCTCTTTTTTCTATGTCGAATCCGGCCTTACGCGTTACTTCTACAGCAGAGGCAGAACCGGTAGAGGCAAGAAGTTCACGATAGGTAGCAGCAAAGGCAGGCCCTTCTTGTCTATAGCGCTCGTAAAGCCCCAGGCCGAAAAGTTGACCAAACGCGTAAGGAAAATTGTAGTAGGACAGCGAAGGAATGTAGTAATGCCCTTTTACCGCCCACATGTACGCGTGACGCTTGTCCGGGTCCAGGCCATCGCCGTAGGTCTTGTCTTGTGAATCGAGCATGAGCTGGCAGAATTGTTCAGCCCCAAGCTCACCCGCCTTTCTTGCTTCAAAAACCGCTTTTTCAAAGTAGAATCGCGACAGAATGTCCACGATTACCTGTGCACCGTCCTGCAAATGGAGTTCGACAAGCGAAAGTCGCTCTTTGGGTGACGCCTTGGAAAGTGCAGCTTCCGAAATAATGGTTTCGGCAAAAATAGAAGCTGTTTCTGCCAGAGTCATGGGGTATTGAGTGAGGGGGTACGGTTTATCCTTGATATTCTCGTGGTGCCACGCGTGTCCGAGTTCGTGCGACACGGTCGTCACGGAAGAGAAACTGCCATCAAAATTGCACATCACGCGCGCAGCCTTGGCGTCGGGGAAGTCGGTACAGTATGCGCCTCCGACTTTGCCCGCTCGTGGCTTTGCGTCGATCCAACGCTCGGCAAAAGCTCTTTCGGCAAACGCTCCCATTGCAGGATCAAAAGACGTAAACTTTTCCCGTATAAACTCGTGTGCCTCTTCCCAGCTGAAGGTGGGAAGATTTGTCCCAGCCACTTCCACGGGCGCAAAAAGATCGAACCACGCCAACTTGTCGCAGCCAAAAACTTTGGCTTTCGCCTTGAAATACCTGCGCCACATTGGAAGCGAATCCTCCATTGCTCCTACAAGGGCATCAAGCGTTTTTTGGCTGATTCTTGCCTGCGCAATCGACTTTTCCAGTGCGCTTTCGTAGCCCCGCCTTTGATTAAGCGAGATAACCGCGCCTTTAACTCCATTGAGCGCTGCTGCCATAGGAATCTTTACCGATTCCCATACGCCAAGTTCGAGCTTGTAGGCCTTTTCTCTAGTGTCGCGCACGGGACTGAATGCCAAGTTCCGAAGCTCAATTACGGTTTTCTTTTCGCCAGAGACTGTATCCCACACGGCGCTGGCATTTGAGCTCACGGTCTCTTGGAGCCTGGACCAGGCGTCAGCACCGCTGCGGCTTAAATCCTCCGCAAGGTCTTCCATTTCTGGCGGCATCTGGTGTGCCTGAAAATAGAGTGCCTCTTTTAAGGAGAAGGCGTACGGCGCAATTTTCGGGTTGGTCTCGGCGACTTGCAGCACTTTGTCTTTACGTAAGGCGAGCGCATTCCTGTACAAAACCTCGGCCTGCTTAGCAGGCAGAGCGAGCGCTTCTATAGCGTTGAGTTCGTTAATGGCCTTTTGATCTTGAGTCGCAGTGCTATAGCGCGCGTACGCATATGCCAAGAGCGTCTCAATTACTGAGCCGAGACTGTCGTTAAGGCTGAGAGCCTGCGCGAGCCAAGCTTCAGTATCCTCAGAGGGTGGAACTACCATGCTGGTCTTGTAAAAGTCGACTGCCTGTGCGGCAAGTTCTGCACATCGAGCTTTTGCAAGTTTGTATTCTTCAGAGTCAAAGTCTGGATAAATGGGTGTCAAATCCCATGTCGGAAGCTCAGAACCAGATTGCATCGATGCTCCTCCTTAACTATAGTCTGACGGCTATTCTCATCCTGCTGCCAGGTGCTGCCAGGCATCCTACTGCCTGCCATCCTAACATCTTCCCGTTCTCATGTCACCAAAGTCCCAAACTTTTGTTTCTTTTGTTTTGGTACTTGGGTTTTACCCTGGGGCGCAAAGCAACCCATTGTTTTGCGCCCGCCTGTGAGGCATACTCAGGTCTAGTACTCGGCCGGGAACTAGTACTCAGTCGGGAATCGGAAGGACAACGAATGGCACAGACAAAGAAACTACATTATGGTGTGTGGCTGCTTCCCCTACTGCTCGTGACGCTACTGAGCGCCCTGAGTCTTACGGCCTGTACCACGGTACCAAAGTCCGTGCTTCAACTTGATCCAGCAAGCAAGTTGGAGCAAATGCCGGAGATCTATGCAAAGATCGACAGAATCGCCCTCAAGGATATTGTAGAGAGTCTGTCGGACGAGACATTGTCTTCCCTTGCGAATGAGCTTGATGGTTCTTCGGACAAAAACTCTAAGAAGGCCGGCCAAGAAACCTCAGTGGACCGAAAAAGCCTCAATGACCTTGTAAACCGCGTTAGTGTCGTGGGGCTCGGCTTGTCTGGCATGCATACCGAAAATCGGCAGGCCGAAATAGTCCTAATTGGGAACTTCCCGGCTTTTTCAGTACAATACACGCTTGCCACCAAGGGCGCCTGGATAAAGACGTCTGAAGGCTACAAGGCCAAGGACAGCCCCTTGTACATTAGGCCCTTGGAACAAGGCGTGATCCATGCCGCAAATTTTCCACGGTCGGACTCGGCCAAAAAGAACGCCCAATCTGCCCAATTCAAGGAAGTCGTTCCTTCGCCTTACAAAAATTCCCCTTCAGACTTTCTCGTCGTCATCAAATCGCCGGACGCCTTGTTCAATGGTGTAGGTGTCTTGGACGGTCTAGGTTCTTTGCCCATTTCTGAAATTGTCGTCCAATGCAACAAGAGCTCGGTTATCCAGGACAAAGGCAAGAGCAAGACAGCGCCGGCTTCTGAAGATACAAATAATTATAATGTAAATACTTATATCGTTATGAAAGATGCGGCTACTGCAAGAATGTTTAAGCCTGCTGTACGAATGCTGTGGGCTTTTTCGGCTCCACGGCTGCTTGGCGATGGAGCAAATTCTGACGCTGTACTTACCCTTGAGGACGATACTTACAAGGCGGAGGGTATAAGCGTCAGCGCTGGTGCGCTCGGCTCAATGTTCAGTCAGTTCGCTTATGGCCTGGCAACGTCAAAGTCGGGGCAAGATTATTAAGGAACAGGACTCTCGTCGTTAAGCCTTTGATAGGGGCTTACGGTTTCGGGCAGACTTTTTACCTTTGCCAAGGCTTCTACCAAGTCGACAAGGACTTGAGGTATCTCATAAGACGGGTTTACAAAAGCGTCGTAGTTTTCTTCGCTGGACTTGACAAGTTTGAGCACATAATTCATGGAAGGAATGGAAAAAGCCGCAGCATCTGGCCTGGCTGCAAGGAGTTTTTCAAAGCTTCCCCTCGAAACCTGCAAATCTGCATCTCCGCGCACAAAGAAAACCGGGGCACTTACGGAAGCTATCTCCTGAGCAGGGTGGCAAGCAAGCCAGGCAGCGACCCATTCCGAGCGAGTAGGAGCAAAAAACGCCGCAAGTTGGGCCGAGGGCTGCGCATAAGGCTCCCCCTTCTCAATCGCTGCCCTGATGCGTTCCGCCTCGGCCTGAACTTCGGGGCTTAGGGTTCTTAGAGAGCTTGCAAGCTGATCTTCCGGATCTTCCCCTGATGCGTCCAAAACTATGAGGCCATCAGCCAGCACCCCTGCTGCTTGAAGCCTATTGAGTGCCATGGCTCCTACCCATGCCCCTTCGTTCATCCCTGCCACAAGGACGCGGGAAAATCGGCCACTTGAACAAAAATACCTGATTACTTCTGCTGCATCCTGAGCGTGAATGGCTATGCTCGTAACTTGGTCCGGCTTCTCCAGCCAATAAGCCTCGCCTGAACCTCGCTTGTCGAACCGATAGGTCGCAACGCCCTTTTCAGCCAGCTTTTGCGACAATTGCGCAAGTGTATTGGTCTGCCCAGGGACGCTGAAATTGTTGCCATCCCTATCCGTTGGGCCAGCCCCAGAGAGAAGGACTACGAGCGGCACGGGGAAGAAATCTAAGGCAGAACTGAATTCACCCAATTCTTGTGCTTCTTGTGCTTCTTCTGTGCCGTTTGATTTAATCGAAGTTTTTGGCAAGACGAGCGTACCTGGAAGTTCGCCACCCTGCACCTGGATTGCGAGGCCGAAAACCCCTGGTGACTTGAGTCTCGCTTGCGACACCACGCTAAACGACCCCTGCCAATCCTTGGAACTGATCATCCCCGTCGCCGCGTAAGCGCCACTTTGTCCCGACAAGGCACTCAGAACGCCCCTAAATCTCATCTCCTGACCAGGGCCCCATGCGTCGAGCTCAAAAGACAAGACCTTATCTGTCCACTCTATCTTTGCAAGGGGATAACCAAACAGGCTTTGCTCGGGAATGTCGATCAGTGCTTTACCCTGGCCGACAAGCCGCAGCCGTAGCGACAAATTCAAAGCACTTGTATCTATGGCGCCAGACCCCGAGGTGGAGCGCACGGGCTTTAGGGTTGCCGTTCCAGCCATTACTGTGTTCTCAAGCGCGACAGACGTTACGGAAAGGCCAGCCCCAAAGCAAAGCCTTGGGATAAACATGAGTAACCAGAAAAAAGCCGAGACCTCTCTCCGATTCATGTTCATGGCGAGTTTACGTCAGCCTCGATTCTGCAGGATTTTCTCAAATGCCGAATAAACGGATTCTGGAGTCCCAGAACCGCGCAACGGAACAAGAAGCTTCTTTTCGTCATACCACGCTACGAGGGGCTCTGTCTGCTCCCGATAGGCGGCAAGCCGTGTCTTGATAGCGCTCTCCTGGTCATCAGGCCTTGTGTAAAGTTCGCCTCCACAGACGTCACACACGCCATCCTTCTTAGGGGGCATGCTGACAATGTGGTAGATCCGCCCGCAATTCCTGCAAATTCTTCTGCCGGTGAGCCGCTGCAGGATTAGCGCATCGTCTACTTCGAGGTTGAGGACCATCTCTACCGGACTGATCTCCTGCAGGGCTTCAGCCTGTGGTATCGTCCGAGGAAAGCCATCCAAGATCCAGCCAGCTTGGGCGTCGGGCTCAGCCAACCGCTGTCTTACAAGTCCGATTGTGAGATCGTCTGGAACAAGAAGCCCCTGCGCCAGAATATCCTTCACTTTTTTGCCCAAGTCTGTTTCGTTTTTTATTGCAGCTCGAAAAAGGTCGCCTGTCGAAATGTGCGGCAAACCGAGGGTCTTTGAAGTCTGTTCCGCAAAAGTACCTTTCCCTGCTCCTGGAGGTCCCAGCAATACTATTCTCATTTATCTTCTCCGTTTTGAGTATCAGCAGCGTTTTTGCTAGCATAAACCGTCGGCTTTCATTCGTAAACTGGGCAAACGGAGCAGCGAGGGCAGACAGACAGCACAGGCCAATTTGCGTTCGCGCATCTAGATCAATCTGTAACCCCAGGCCTTAAGGTTTCGGCAGACCGTCCTTGGACCAGGGACGATTCATATTGTAGCGGAAGAGAACCTCCAGCTTTTCCCGTATATTTTCAGTGGGCAAGATGAGCGTTATAGCCCGATCTTTGCGAAATGTAGTGCTCGAAGGCGTCCCAATGACGCGCGGGTCTAAGTATACAGGAACACCTTGTTTTCGGATATGTGAGAGCCAGGGCTGAAGGTTCCCTCGCCGCTCCCTTCTTGCTACGTACACTGAGTGGCTATACTCCACACCGGACTGCAAGGCTTCCTTTTTCCACGCCTCAAGGTCTTTCTCTATGAAATTGGATGCGGTTGGCAGCGCATCCGACCCGAGTATGTGCGTCAGTTCCAACTTCATGCCAGTGTGAAGCGCGATGAAGCGCCTTACAATCTCGATGGTGTCTGCTCCAGAACCAATGTCCAGAGGCATGACAAATGGATCGAACACACCGGACAGCTGCATTTTTGCTATTTGAAATCTGAACGCATAGTCGGTCTTTTGTGGTTTATGAGGTTCGAGGCTTCCCTCAGGAACGACGATGACAATATCAGCCAAAAAGCGGGGTGAGGCAAGGACTTTGAGAGCGATTGTCAGATGCGTAAGCTGGAATGGATCAAAGCTGCCTATGTAAATGCCAACGCGGGCTTTGCCATCAGGATATCGCAGAACCTTTGGGTAGTCTTTTGTATCGAGTGGAACAAGAAGGCCATTGCTGACCTTTTGATCAATGCCTTGCAGCGCCTGAAAAATGAGACGTTCATGGTAACTGTAATCGCGAAGTTCATCCTGCCCCAAATACCCCAACAGGGGCAAAGAAGCAAAAACTTTTCTTACACGTCGAGCAGTGGCTTCCACTTTTGGATTGACGAATTTTACGTTGGAAGAGAGGTCTGTGGCCACGCTGCTTCTCAAACCTCCTTAACCTAAGTCTTTCGGCCATATACGTCTGTACGCAATTCGCCTTCAGCATTGAACACGATTCGTTTTACAGTAAATATCCAGTTCGATGAGAAAGCAATATGGAGAAGTATAATTTATATAAATCTTTTTTTATTTATATAAATTGGTTTCCCGTGCGTCGTCCTGGTTGCCATTATCAGATCGAAATTATCGATATTTTTTTCTTGACAAATTGAAAAAACAATATACCATAGGAATTTGTTTGGCAAGACCAAGATTCAGACACCGAGAAGAAGCAAACGCAAATTGCCTTTCCTGGCCGGATTCAACTGGCATTAAAGGAGGTATGATGCCCACCACTACCATCGCAAGCCCCACCGATGAGCTCAGTAAAATCATTCAGAACTACGAGGAAAACAAACCTGGCAGTCTTCTAAAACTGCTCGAACAAGCACAGGAAGTAGATCCGCGTCATTACTTATCTGAAAAAACCCTGCGTACTGTCGCTCAAGCGCTCGGTGTACCACTTACTCAAGTGTATTCTGTCGTCACCTTCTATTCATTTTTTAACCTCAAGCCGCAAGGGATACACTCGATTGTCGTATGTAGAGGCACTGCATGTCACACCCGAGGCTCGCTTGCCCTGCTCAACGAAGCACTTCACCGGATGGACATTCCTTCGTTCAAAGAAGAGGAGGAAAACTCGGTAACGAGTATCGACGGTTTTGCATCAATTCGGACGGTCGCGTGTTTTGGACAGTGCGCCTTAGCACCGGTCATTCAAATCGATGGCGTCGTAAAATCCAGAATGACCATTGGTAAGCTTGTTTCGCTTCTTGAGAAAATGAAAAAGGAGGCCTCGCGATGATTACAAGAACAGATCTTGGCACCATGCGCAAAGAAGGCCTAGAAAACATACAGAGCTCGAGACCCTGGATTTCGGTGGGCATGGGGACTTGCGGCATAGGCAACGGTGCGGACGAAGTGTATGCGGAACTTGGAAAAACCATTGTCTCGTCCCACCTTTCGGCGAGCCTGAGGCGTGTTGGCTGCTTCGGATTCTGCGCCGCCGAGCCTTTGGTCATGGCATACCGCCCCGGCAAACCAATCTTGCTTTTTACCGATGTAAAGCCGGGCAAAGCCGCAACGCTCGCAAAAGGTCTTGTTGATGATGCGGATTTTGCCAGAATTGCCAAACAAGCCGAGGCAAAAATAGAAAACTGGGACTTTAGGACCTCGAAAATCGAATTTGGTAACGACTATAACTTTTTGCCGACGTGGAAAGAAATTGCCTTCTTTAATGGGCAAGAGAAAATCGTGCTGAGGGACTGCGGAATTATCGATCCGGAGAATTTGAGCGAATACCTGGCTGTCGGTGGGTATTCCGGGCTTATGAAGGCCCTCAATACAATGACGCCGGAGTCAGTCATCGAAGAAGTCAAAAAGTCGGGGCTCCGAGGCCGGGGAGGAGCAGGTTTCCCTACGTGGCGCAAGTGGAGCATCATGCGCGACAACCTGCTTGCCAATCCTGGCGATGGCTATGTCATCTGCAACGCCGACGAAGGGGACCCTGGCGCCTATATGAACCGGAACGAAATCGAGTCCGATCCGCATATGCTGCTGGAGGGTATTATCACTGGCGCGTACGCCATGGGTGCAACGCATGGCATCGTCTATGTCAGAGCCGAGTATCCGCTCGCCGTGGAACGCCTTAATAAAGCCCTGGAACAGGCGAGAAAGGCTGGCTTGCTTGGTAAGAACATTTTGGGAAGTAAATTCAGTTTTGACATTGAAATTGTCACAGGTGCCGGAGCTTTTGTGTGCGGAGAAGAAACCGCCCTTATTGCCTCGATTGAAGGAAAGGCCGGAAGGCCATCGCCCCGCCCGCCCTTCCCTGCCCAAAAAGGTCTATATGGCAGGCCGACGTCGATCAATAACGTGGAGACTTGGTGCAATGTGCCTGTCGTCATGGTTCGCGGAGGCGAGTACTTTGCAGGCTTCGGAACTCCCGCAAGTACAGGAACAAAGGTGTTTTCCTTTGTCGGCAAGGTCCGAAACACAGGACTTGTAGAGTTGCCTATGGGCTCCACCCTCGAACAGGCTGTATATGGAATGTGCGAAGGCATGGGTCCGAAGAAGAAGATAAAAGGATTGCAGTCTGGTGGGCCATCTGGAGGCTGCATTCCCGCCGCGCTCTTTAAAACGCCGATAGACTACGAACACCTCGCCGAGCTTGGCGCCATTATGGGATCGGGCGGCATGGTCGTTATGGATCAGGACAACTGCATGGTGGACGTGTCGCGTTATTTTGTGGGCTTTACTGCTGGAGAATCCTGCGGCAAGTGTGCGCCTTGCAGAGAAGGCACGGCGCAGATGCTCAATATCTTGCAGGGTGTCGCGGATGGAGAAGCGGGCGAAAATGACCTTAAGACTTTGGAATCGCTCGCCCTCGCTGTCAAAGATTCCGCCCTGTGCGGGCTGGGTCAAACGGCCGCCAACCCGGTTCTAACCACGCTCAAATATTTTAGGGATGAGTACATCCAACATATAAAGGCAAAGCGGTGCCCCGCCGGCATCTGCGAAAACCTCTACGTGGCACTCTGTGAATCGTCCTGTCCACTCCACATGAATATTCCTGGGTATCTACAGCTATTAAAAGAAAATAGGATAGAGGATGCTTTCGAGCTGACACTGCGGGAAAATCCATTGCCCGGTTCTCTAGGTAGGATTTGCCACTTTCACTGCAGGATGCGCTGTAGGCGCGATATGCTGGACGAGCCGGTATCCCAAGGTGAAATCCACCGGTATCTTGCAGATTCAATGTACAAAATGGGACGTGAAAAAGCGATTTACACCAGGCTTATTAAGGAAAAACTGCCTACGACCGGAAAGCGGATATCTATTGTAGGATCGGGTCCGGCAGGACTTGCCGCCGCATTCTGGCTCGTGCGATTGGGACATACGGTGACTGTCTACGATGCAGCGTCGGAAGCAGGAGGTATCCTGCGGTGGGAAATTCCGGGCTACCGGCTACCCAAAGATGTGCTCAAAAAGGAAATCGGCTTTATCCAAAAGCTGGGGGTTCGTTTTGTCTTTAACACCAAGATAGAAACCCCAGCCCAATGGCAGCGGCTTGTCGATGCTTCCGACGCCATTGTCGTGGCAGCCGGCGCGAACCGCGAACTCAAGCTGAATATCCCGGGAGAAACGCAGAAAGGCGTTGTTTTTGCCGGCGAATTCTTACGAAGTATCAACGAAGGGAAAAAACCTAAGGTTGGCAGTGAGGTTGTAGTAGTGGGTGGCGGAAATTCCGCCATAGATGCCGCCAGATCGGCGCTCCGGCTCGGCGCTCATGTCACCATTATTTATAGGCGGGCACGAATTGACATGCCTGCCAACTCAGAAGAACTCAATGGAGCGTTGGAAGAGGGAATTTCGCTCGTGTGCATGGCCCAACCCATGGAAGTGCTTTCGGGCGAAGACCGACAAGGAGGAACGCGTTTGCGCGCTCTCAAGGTGCAGCGCATGAAGGCCGGTCCGGTTGACTCCTCAGGGCGTCCAACGCCGGTGCCAACCAACGAGTTCTACGAAGTCCCCTGCGATACAATCATTGTTGCTATCGGTGAAAAGGTCATGATACCGGGAGTTGAAACCCTCGGTGCAGAATTGGAAAGAGACGGGCGCATAAAGGCCGATCCTTTCTCGTTACAGGCAAAGAATCCCAAGGTTTATGTCTGTGGCGATGCCAAAATGGGCCCATCTACGGCCGCAGAGGCGATGGGACAAGCCAGAACCGTAGCGGAGTCGCTAGATGAGAATCTCATGGGAGAAAAGCGCTTCGCAAAGTTGTTTAGATCCTTCGATTACAAAATGGAGGTGCCCGCAAAGTTTACTAAAGCCAAAATGACAAAAGCTCCAATGGTTCCGGTAGACGCACGCAAGAGCAACTTTATGGAGATTTCACTTGGCTACTCCGGCGAGCAGGCACGCATCGAAGCAGAACGCTGCCTGCGGTGCGATGTGCGGGAAAAGAAGCGCCAAACTTACAGCGCTCCTCGCGAAGCGTAAGGGGGACAGAATGGAAACGAATATCACCATAACCGTAGATGGACAAGAAATAAGCGTTGACCCAAAATCCACGCTCTTGGAAGCTTGCGCCGCAGCCGGTGCAAGGATTCCGACACTGTGTTATCTCAAGGATATTTCGGCCAACGCTTCCTGCGGAATTTGCGTTGTAGAAGTCGAAGGGGCAAAATCGCTGGTTCGTTCCTGTGTTCAGAACCCTACGCCCGGCATGAAAATCCACACCGCCAGCGCACGTGTCTTGAGGGCGCGCAAGACCTCGCTCGAATTGCTCCTGGCAAACCATCCCACTGACTGCCTTTCTTGTATCCGTAGCGGCACCTGCGAACTGCGCAAGTTGGCCGAATCGCTCAACGTTCGCTCTGACCACTATCCAAAACTCAAGACTTTTGGACCGCCCGATACGACTTCCGAGGGTTTGGTGCGGGACGACTCAAAATGTATTCTGTGCGGACGCTGCGTAGCCGTCTGTTCGGAAACTCAGACTGTCAACGCCATAACCTTCTCTGGTAGAGGCGCCAGGACAAGGGTCACGACCTTTATGGACAAGGGCCTTGCCAATAGTCCCTGTGTTCAATGCGGCCAGTGTTCCGTAGTATGCCCGACGGCCGCAATAGCGGAAAAAGACCAGTCTCAGGAAGTATTTGCGGCAATCGGGGATCCCAATCTTGAGGTGGTAGTTCAAACCGCGCCTGCGATCCGCGCATCACTGGGAGAAGCACTCGGGATGCCCCCCGGAACGCTTATCACCGGTAAAATGGTGGCAGCCTTGCGAAGGTTGGGCTTTACCAAGGTCTTCGATACTCAGTTCACTGCTGATCTCACCATTATGGAAGAAGGAACGGAGCTTATCCAAAGATTACAACACAATGGCGTCTTGCCCATGATAACATCCTGTTCACCTGGCTGGATAAACTTTATCGAAACCTTCTACCCTCCTCTTATAGGGCATTTGTCCACATGCAAAAGCCCGCAACAAATGTTTGGGGCGATAGCAAAGACATATTATGCAAAGGTTGCAAACATTGCGCCGGAAAAAATGCGCGTGGTTTCCATCATGCCTTGTACGGCAAAAAAGGGAGAAGCCAAGAGACCGGAAATGACTGCGGCAAACCGCTGGTGGACGGAACAACAACATCTGGAGACACTGCAGGCGCCTAATGCCGCATACCAGGAGACCTACCAGGACGTCGATTGGGCGCTCACCACGAGAGAATTTGCCCGCATGATCAGACTTGCAGGCATCGATATTGCGGCGCTGCCAGACGAAGAATTCGATAACCCATTGGGAGAATCGACCGGTGCTGCAACTATTTTCGGTACTACAGGCGGCGTGATGGAAGCAGCGTTGCGTACTGTCTACGAAATCCTTGAGGGTAAGCCCTTGGAAAACCTCGATTTTTCGCCAGTGCGTGGACTTTCCGGCATTAAGAGCGCAGAGGTCTCTGTCGGGGGCAAGACGCTGCACGTGGCCGTTGCGCACACGCTCAAGAATGCGAGAATTCTCCTAGACGAGATTGTGACTGGCAGAAGTCCTTACCAGTTTATCGAGGTGATGAGTTGTCCGGGCGGATGCATTGGTGGTGGCGGACAACCTGTGCTTCCTGACTTTGAACGCAAACTCGCACGCAACGCCTCGCTTTATAAGGAGGACCTGCGCTTGCCAGCAAGAAAGTCGCACGAAAATCATGATGTTCAAAGATTATATTCAGATTTTTTGGGTAACCCTGGAAGCCATGTTGCACACGAACTCTTGCACACAACCTACAAAGAGCGGCCATTCTAAGAATCGAGAATTTGTCGATCCAAGCATGGTGCCAGGCAAGACTTTTTCATCGACCCGGGGCTGAGGGGGTGACCATCTTTACAAAAATTGCGTTGTGCGATAATAAAGGCGTCGTGAAAATCAAGGCAGTGGCGTTTGACTTTGATGGCACGCTCTATCCCGAGCGTAGCTTGTATATTCGGTCGGCAACTCTCGCATTGCGTAATCCGCGCTTTTTGTGGGCCTATCAGAAGGCGCGCTCCCAGCTACGAGTTGCTAAACCGGCCTCAATTCCTGTAAGTTTGCAGTACAATTCCTATGCACAGTGCAGTGTCCCGTTGCAGGGTGCACGAAAATGGCGCTGGGAAGGGTTTGAGGAGAAGCGAAGTACGCTGGAGGCGTTTAGGCGGGAACAGGCGACGCTTATTGGCCAGGCGATGGGGCTGGATGAAGCCAGCGCCGAAGGTCTGGCGAACCGGGTCATCTATGGCGCACTTGAAAAGGCCTTTGTGCATATTGAGCCATATCGGGGGATTAAGGCCTGCCTCGAAGCACTCAAACGTCAGAATCTTCAGTTGGCTGTGCTCTCGGACCTGCCTCCATGGGAGAAACTTAGGGTTCTGGGTTTGGACAGCTATTTCGATCTTGTGCTGTGCTCCGAATGTTCAGGCCGACTTAAGCCGGACCCACGGCCTTTCAGTTTTCTCTCAGAACGACTTGGCCTTGATCCCGCAGAAATCCTCTATGTAGGTAACAATTGGGGAAACGACATAGAAGGCGCCAAGAAAGCTGGCTTGCACACTGCATTTTTTGGACGGCATCCAAGACGAAAAAACACTGCAGATTTCTCTTTTCATGATTGGAAGAGCCTGACCAGTTGGGTGCTGGGGGCGCAAGAGCCTGTACGCAAGGCCATAAATGAGTGAATGCCGTTAGGGGCAAGCACAAACCAAGGCCAGGCACAAACCAGGGCGGCAAATGCGCTGGAAAAAACGAGGTCTAAGAAGCGTCTAGAGATTAAAGACCTCACCACATGAGGCAAACTCGAGCGTACCATAAGGGAATTGTCGGTATTTTTCCGGCATTTCGCGTGAAACATGAGTGGCGACAAGCGAGGCTTGCTGTCCAACAAGGGGCAAGAGGTAATTCGCGACCTCATCAGGGCTCAAGTGTACGCCTCCAAAGCCCTCGCCGTTACAATCGCAGAGCAAGAGACGAGGCCCTTGAAGCGCCAACGCCTTGAGTGCAGGATCCCAGCGCGTATCCGAGGTCGATACAAAAAGCGGCTGGAGCTCATCGTTTCCCTCTCCTGCGAGAATCGAATAGGTCTCTATAGAATGGGCACTCCTTGCGAATTGCATCCAGGATCCATCCGCCCATTTCAAATGCGCGGCGGCATCGATCTCTCGAAAGACCATATTTTCAAGACACCAGTCGACATAGGGATGATCCGGGGCTATGGCCAGGCTGAGGATTTCGCGGACCTTGGACCGAAGCTCAACTGGACCTGCAATCGTCAGACACTTGTGCTTTTCGTAGGACTGAAAAAGCAGAAATGGCAGACCAAAATAGTGGTCGCCATGATAGTGTGTCAGAATGACCGTATCTATATCGTCAAGCCTGACGGATTCCCGATACAAAGACTGAAGGATATCTGGCGGAGCGTCGACCAAAACATGATCATTTATCAAGAATGAATTGAAGGGAAGCCCAATATTACCAAAACCACCGATGCCCAAGATCTTGACTTTCACCGGCCGCCCCCAAAAAGCTCAGTCGCGCCACACATCATCGACAAGCACTTGCGACCTGAGGTAGTCCAAATCCGCATCCATCGCCGAACATCCAATGTGCTCACCCGCTTGCACGACAGCTTCCTTGCCCGCACGCAAAGGCACATGGAAATAGACTTTGCACTGCCCATGCAAAGAGTATATCGCATCACGAAGCTCAACGAGCCTATCTTCTGCGTAGTTCGCGTTGTCGGCCGCGGGCCGCAGCCGCAAATGCAACTCCCTCCACGAACGCTCTTTGAGCTCCTTTGGGTCCAACATCTGTTTTACCTGCAGACACGGCTTACCTCTCGCCCCGTCGAAGCTCACCAGCATACATACCACCTGATCCACGACAAGCTGCGGCCTCGCGGCCTCCAAAACGTCCGGAAACACGACGATTTCTATCGACCCCACATAGTCTTCAACCAGCCCAAACGCCATTTTGCGCCCGCTTTTTGTCGTGATCTCTCTAAATTCCCTTAGAAGCGCTACAACCACGTAGTCTTTACCCTGTGTAGCATGCTCAGGATGCGCCATGTCGAAGGTCGCAGACCGCTCCCAGATCTGTCGATATTCGTCCATGGGGTGCCCAGTGAAATAAAACCCCAAAAGCTGCTTTTCAAAATTGAGAAGCTCCTGGCGGGAGAACTCGTCCGACGGTATCATGACATAGCCTGGGTACACCGTCTCGTCATCCATGTCAAAAAGACTTCCCTGACGGGAAGATTCGTACTCGCACTTCGCGCTGGTCCATTCCAGAAGCCCTTCGAGATTATTTACAAGCTGCTTCCGCTTATACCCCAGCGAATCAAAACACCCTGCCAGAATGAGCGACTCCAGCACCTTTCGGTTGAGACCCGCGTCAGACAGTCTGCACATAAAGTCGGCAATGTCACGGAACTTGCCGTGGGCCTTGCGTTCCACTTCGATCGCCCTTGCAACGCCTTCTCCGACACCCTTTATCCCCAGGAAGCCGTAGACTATATCGCCGTGCTCGACAGTAAACGCTGCTTCCGAAGTGTTAATGTCGGGCGCCAGGACTTTGAGCCCCATCGTTCTTGCTTCGCTGATGTATGCCGTCAGTTTGTCCGTGTCCGCAATCTCGTTGTACAAGTTGGCAGCCATGAACTCCGCAGGGTAATTGGCTTTGAGATAGGCGGTGCGGTAGGCCACAACCGAGTACGCGGTCGCGTGCGACTTGTTAAACCCGTACCCCGCAAAGGGCGTCAGGATGTCGAAAATCTTTTCGGCTTCCTCCCGCTTGTAGCCGCGCGCGACCGCACCTTCAATGAACGGACCACGCTCTTTTGCCAGTATTTCGGGCTTTTTCTTTCCCATAGCCTTGCGTAAGAGGTCGGCGCGGCCTAAGGAATAGCCTGCCACTTCGCTTGCCACCTGCATGACCTGCTCCTGGTACACAATGACGCCATAGGTGCCTTTGAGGTACTTTTCCAGGCTTGGGTGCGGGTACGTGATAGGCGTTTTGCCGTTTTTCGAATCGACAAATTGATCGATATAGTCCATGGGGCCAGGCCTATACAGTGCGTTTAGAGCGATAAGGTCTTCTATGCAGGTCGGCTTTGCGCGCTTGAGGACGTTTTGCATGCCGGACGATTCAAACTGGAAGACCGAAGTGCTCTTCCCCTCGCCCAACATCTGGTAGGTTTTGGCATCGTCTTCAGGGATATCGTCCTCCTTCAGATCGAGCCCGCGCTTTTTTATGAGATTGAGCGTGTTCTTGATGAGGGTGAGCGTTTTGAGCCCGAGAAAGTCCATCTTGACAAGTCCGCATTCCTCAAGAAGGTCCATGGTGTACTGGGTAGAAATGGCCCCAGTCTTCGGGTCTTTGTAGAGCGGCACATAGTCGGTCAGGTCAGTCTTGCCGATTACGATGCCAGCAGCATGGAGGGAACTGTGGCGGTGCAAGCCTTCGAGTTTTCGGCTTATGGCAAAGAGCTCCTTGTAGCGCGGATCCAGTTCGAGCTCGGCCAGCTTCGGTTCCAGTTCAAAGGCCTTGCTCAAGGTCATTTTGGGGTCTTCCGGCACGAGTTTCGCGATGTTGTTCGCGTCCTCAAAGGGAATATCGAGGGCCCGTGCTACATCCTTGATCACGGCTTTGGCTTTGAGCGTGCCAAACGTGATAATCTGCCCAACCCGGTTCGAACCGTACTTCTGCGTGACATAGTCGATGACCTCGCCTCGCCTTTCGAAGCAAAAGTCCACGTCAAAATCTGGCATCGAGATACGTTCGGGGTTGAGAAACCGCTCAAAAAGGAGGTCATACTTGAGAGGGTCGATATCCGTTATTCCCAAAGCATAGGCGACGATGGAGCTGGCGCCTGAACCGCGCCCAGGCCCAACAGGGATGTCATGGGTCTTTGCCCAATGGATAAAGTCCCATACGATAAGGTAATAACCCGCGAATCCCATCTTGGTGATGATGCCGAGCTCGTATTCCGCCCGGTCCTTTATCTCCTGCGTTTGCACTGGATAACGGGCGGCCAAACCTTCTTCTGTGAGGTGCCGCAAGTACGCCTCATTGGATTCAAACTCCGGAGGTATTGCGTATTCGGGCAACATTGGACCCGGAAAATCGATGGTGAGGTGGACCATTTCGTTGATTTTCAGGGTGTTCTCAATGGCCTCTGGAACCTCAGCAAACCGCTGGGCCATTTCTTCGGACGATTTCAAGTAGAATTGGTCGTTTGCAAACCGCATTCTTGAGGAATCGTCACGCTTCCGGTTGGTACCGACGCACAGGAGAATGTCCTGGGCTACGGCGTCTTCCTGCCTTAAGTAGTGAAGGTCGTTCGTTGCCACGAGTGGCAGGTTGTTGCGTTTTGCAATAGCAATAAGTTCTTTATTTACAAGACGCTGCTCTTCTAGACCATGGTCCTGCAGCTCGAGGTAAAAATGGTCCTTGCCGAAGACTTCGGCGTAGTAAAGCGCTTTTTTTTCTGCGGCTTGAGGCTTTCCGGCTAAAATGAGCGAAGGAATCTCGCCTGCAAGGCAGGCAGTCGAGGCGATGATCCCTTTGGAATACTGCGCAAGGAGCTCGTCGTCGATCCTGGGCTTATAGTAAAAGCCCTCAGTGTAGGAGAGCGAACACAGTTTTAGAAGGTTCTTGTAGCCTTCCTGATCCTCTGCCAGCAGAATAAAGTGCCAATATTTGTTACCGCTTTCGGTTGGAGCGGTTTCGCGGCGCGAGGCGCCTGCCACGTAGAATTCGCAGCCTACAATGGGGTTAATGCCCTGAGCCTTGCACTCTGTGTAGAAACCGAGGGCGCCAAACATATTTCCATGGTCGGTAATGGCAAGGCCGGGCATATTGAAGGCTTTGGCAGCGGCGACGAGCGCCTTTACGGGCGCCGCACCGTCCAAAAGCGAAAAATCCGTATGATTGTGGAGATGAACAAACTGTGGCATGGCTTTTAGTATAGCCTCATTTGGCCGAGTTCGGAAAGCGCGCGGAACTCATTCTCACGAGACGCATTCTCGCGGAATGGCCTCTCACGGCACGCATTCTTAAGACGCATATGCAGTCTAGCTTGCTTTTACGCATAGCCCACCACGATCCCCACCATGAGCAAAGCCAAAGTTACAACAAAAACCATGAGAGTGAGCTTCCAGGTTTTCTTAAACCAATCAGTCCAGGAGATCCCAGCTAAGCCCAGCGCGATGAGCAAAACGGCGCTTGTCGGGAATATCATGTTAGAAAAGCCGTCTCCAAACGCATACGCCTGTACCGCTATTTGCCTTGTAAGTCCGGTCATGTCGGCTATGGGCACAAGAATTGGCATGAGGAGGAAAGCTTTTGCGCTGGCAGAACTCACAAAAAAGTCCATAAGCAGCGTAAAAACATAGATTAGCCCCGCCGTAAAGAAGGCGTTGGTCTTTCCTTCTCCGATCACGTTGGACGCGGCATAGAGGATGGTATCCATTATTCCACCCTTGGTGATTATGTACTTGATGGCCATTGCCATAAGAATGAGGATTACGCCGGGCAATATGTTCTGTGCACCTTTAAGAAAGGCCTTGACGCTCTTGCCAAAGCCCAAGCCAGCTGCGATTCCCGACGCAAAGCCGGCAATAAGAAAGAGGACCGCAATGATGGGCATCGAATAGTCGGACAAAACTCGCGTCAGAGAGATCGTAAGAATCGCCGCAAGAAGAACAACGAGGGAAATCCCGAAGACTATCACGCCTCTTGCAGGTTTCAGGTCTTTACCCCGACTTTCCGAATTGCTGAGGCCTGCAAAATCGCCAATGCCCGCCAAATCGCCTCCAGCAACCGAGTCACGCCGAGCATCCAGCCCCTCTTTAGCCTTGCGCTTTTCTGTCTGTTTCGCAAACCAGAAGAGCCAAGCATAGAACAATGCAAAGACACAGGCGAATATCAGGAACCTAAAGCCTGCTCCGGAAAAAAGCGGCAAACCCGCCAGCTTCTGTGCAACCCCAATGGTAAAGGGGTTGGCTATGGCTGCAGAGAATCCCAAATTCGTGGCCAGAATACTCATTCCTAGGCCGACATACGTATCCCATCCCAGGGAATAAGACAACGCAATAGCCAAGGGTACAAGCGGAATCACCTCTTCAAAAATTCCCAATAACGAGCCAATGCTCATGAAAAACAGCGTTATGATGGCGAGTAAGACATATTTTCGCCCGGAAAAGCGCTTTGCAATGCTGTTTATAGACTCCTCAAGAACCCCAGCCTTCTCAAGAATTGCAAAGGCGCCTCCCACGATCATGATAAAGATGATTATCACGATCGCCTGAACTCCGTCGGGTGAGCCGAGCACTTCGACAGGAGCCGTAAACCATCGCCACACCGGAAACGAAGGCTTCTCGATGACGCGGTAAGTTCCGGGAACCACCACTTCTCCGTTTGGGCCCGGTGCGCGGTCAAATTGGCCAGAAGGCAGAACTCTTGTCAGAATGCCCGTAAAAATCATGAGGGCAAGTAAAATAAGAAAACTTGTAAAAAACTCCTTCACGGACAATTTTAGCCCAAATTCCCCTGGTTTCTGCGGCCCAGTCCTCCCAGTTTCCAACGCATGATTGTACGGGTCCCGCCTGTCTTTGTCCTGACTCTTTGCCTTCCGCGATGCCATTTCCTTCTCCTTAAGCCTGCCAAAATCTAACCGGACCGACTTTATCAAGATTGACTCTACAGTTATGGTACCTCATACTTTAGGCAATAGGAAGAATCTGGAATGAAAGACGATATCGATTACAGAGAAATATTCGCACAGCTTCCTGAAAAGCTCGCCTGGATGATCCAGTGTAAGACTGTCTCCTCTTACGATGCTGCCGAAGAGGACGAGGGGGAATTCGCTCGTCTCAAAATGGGCTTAAAGGAGCGCTTCCCCCTTGTGCATGCAAAACTGAGGCTGGAGGAGCCTTCGTATCGTTCGCTTCTTTACACGTGGCAGGGCTCGGATCCGAAGTTGGAGCCAGTCATCCTTTGTGCCCATTTCGACGTAGTTCCTCCTGGCGACGAAAAGGCATGGACCCACGGTCCATTCTCTGGGGATATTGTCGACGGTGAGCTCTGGGGCCGTGGAGCGCAGGATATCAAGGTGCTCATGGCCTGTATCCTGGAGACTGCAGAAAAACTTTTGGAGCAAGGCTTTAGCCCCAAACGCACGCTCTATTTAGCTTTTGGAGGGGATGAAGAAATTGGCGGCGCTCGAGGTGCAAAGGCCATCGGCGATCTACTCGCCCAAAGGGGCGTGCACGCTTCGTTTCTTTTGGACGAAGGCGGCCCGATAGCGGTCAACATGCTGTCGTTCGTAGACCGGCCGCTCGCCCTTGTGGGAATAGCGGAAAAAGGATACGCCGACGTACTTGTAACGGCCAAGGGGCAAGGAGGGCACGCTTCCATGCCGCCCCAACATACGGCAACAGGAAATTTGAGCAGGGCGATCACAGCCATCGATCGGCACCCTGCACCGGCGCGGCTCACAAAGACGATGCGTTCTTTTCTTAAGTATCTTGCACCTTACTGCAGCCAACCGTATCGATTCTTGTTCAAATCGGCCGGCATCACTGCACCGGTCATCCTAAAAGCCTTTGCCGCGGCCCCAACCACGAACGCGCTTGTGCGCACCACGGCAGCTTGCACTATGCTGCAGGCCAGTCCCAAGGAGAATGTCCTGGCGGAGCAGGCACAAGCCAACTTCAATGTTCGCATGCTGCCTGGAGACACCGCTCAGAATGTGTTGGACCGTTTTGCAGCCCAGGTAAGGCCCTTCGGCGCTACCGTGGCCATAAAACATCCGGAGGCGCTCGTCGAGTCCTCGGCAGAGTCTTCCACCGAAAGTTTTGGCTGGAATGCCCTTGCTTCGGCGCTTGCGGTCTCGCACCCTGACGCGGTTTGCGTGCCATTCCTTTTTTCAGCGGGGACGGACACCAAGCATTATAGAAATGTCGTGAGCGATATCTATCGGTTCGATGCCTTTCCGCAGGATGATGCCGCCCTGGAGCGCGTCCACGGTGACAACGAGCGGATCAGGATCGAAGACCTGCTTTCCTGCGGGCACTTCTATTACGAACTAATGAAGCGGCTTTGATGCAACAGACTTAGACCCGAGATACGCTGAGCGTACAGCTGGGTCTCCTGCAATGGCTACCGCGCTGCCGCCCTTCACGATTTTTCCCTGCTCCAACACGTAAGCTCTGTCCGCAATGGAGAGTGCCTTAAACGCGTTTTGCTCGACAAGTAGAATCGTCTTGCCCATGGAACGGAATCGAACAATGATCTCGAACACTGTTTCCACCAGCATGGGCGCAAGTCCAAGAGAAGGCTCGTCCATGAGCACGAGGTTGCCCTTCGTCATAAGGGCCCGTCCCATGGCCAGCATCTGCTGCTCGCCGCCGGAAAGCGTACCGGCAAGCTGTTTTTCGCGCTCTTTTAACCTTGGGAAAAGCTCAAACACTTGCTCGATATCCTGATTGACCTCTTTCTGATCCTTGCGGAGGTATGCTCCCAGAATGAGATTGTCGACCACCGTCAAATTGGCAAAGACAAGGCGCCCTTCAGGGACATGGCAAATGCCTGCCTTTACAACCTGGTTTGGCCTGCGCGGGAGTTTTTGGCCGTTGTACAGAATCTCGCCTTTTGCCGGCTTCAAAAAACCGGAAATGGTGTTAAGCAGCGTAGACTTGCCTGCGCCATTGGCTCCGATGATTGTAACGATTTCGCCCTGATTCACTTCGAGCGAAATTCCGCGCAACGCCCTGATACCGCCGTAGGAGACGTGAAGGTCGCGAACTTCAAGCATTTTCATGAGGCCTCCGTTTTGCCAAGGTAGGCTTCGATGACCAGCGGGTTGTTGGATACCGTGTCCGCAGTGCCTTCTGCGAGCTTTACCCCAAAATTGAGAACGACGATTTTTTCGCAGATTCCCATGATGAGATCCATGTGGTGTTCTATAACCAGGATTGTCAGGTTGAATTCGTCCCGCAATCGGGCAATCAAGGACATCAGCTGCTCGGTCTCGTCGGGGTTCATCCCTGCCGCTGGTTCATCCAGCAAAAGGAGCTTGGGGTCAAGCGCCAGTGCTCTCACAATTTCCAGCCGTCGCTGTAAACCATAGGGCAAATTGTCAGCTTCGAGGTCACGCCACTGAGAGATTCCCATAATGGACAGCAATTCTTCTGCCTTAGCATGGAGATTCTTTTCCTCTTTTCGATATCGTGGTAAACGCAAGGCCGACTCAAGAAGGTTGTATTGAGCGCTCCGGTGGCATGCGGTGAGCACGTTGTCGAATACCGACAGGTTCTTGAAAAGCCGAATATTCTGAAATGTCCTTGTGATGCCTTTGTCGGCGATTCTATATGGTTCGAGCCCGACAATACTTTGCCCGTTAAAAAGTATCGTCCCGCTTGTGGCAGCATAAACCCCTGTTATCAGGTTGAAAATCGTCGTCTTGCCCGCACCATTTGGACCGATAAGCCCCACAATACCGTGTTCCGGCACGCTGAAAGAGACGTCATTAACTGCAGCAAGGCCGCCGAAGCGCTTGGTGAGGTTGGAAATCTGAAGTAGGTCCCCCATGCTCACGCCTCCCCGCCAACGCCATCGCTTGCATCGTCGGTGGCGAGTATGCTGGCCTTAGCAATCTGACGCGCTTTGCGTTCCGCCCGTACTTTGCGGATGCCCGAAGGAGTAAGCTCTACGCCGCCCATCAACCCTTTGGGCCTCGAGATCATTATGATAATTACGGCGGCGCCGTAAACGACGAGGCGCCAGATATCGAAAGCGCGCAGGACCTCGGGCAAGGCAGTCAAGAGCAACGCACCCAAGACGGAACCGGAAATCGAGCCCAGCCCGCCAAATATCACAATGATGGTGAGCTCCGTCGATTTGCTCATTGCGAACATTTTTGGTTGGAGAAAGGTCATATAGTGCGCAAAGAACACGCCTGCAACGCCGGCATAGACCGCGCTGATGACAAGGGCGGTCATCTTCGAACCAAAAACATTGATCCCCGTCACTTGCGCGGCAAGCTCTTCTTCCCGCACCGCGATCATGTTGCGGCCTTGCCTGGAATGCACTATGTTCCAAAGCACAACCACCGCAACGACGTCTGCGATCAGAATCGCCGGCAGTGAAGATTTATACGGAATCCCCGGCCACCCCCGCGAACCACCAAAAATCTGCACATTGTTCAGGATCAAGCGAATTGCCTCGCCAAAACCAAGTGTAGCGATACAAAAATAGTCGCCTTTCAGATTGAGCGTTATGCGCCCAATCAAGTAGCCCGCAAGCCCAGCTGCTGCACCGCCGGCGATAATCCCGACAAAAAACGGCAGCCCCAGTCCGCTTGGTGTCGTCGTCGGCGAAACCGTCATGAGAGCGCCAACATACGCTCCTATCGCCATAAATCCCGCATGACCAAAGGAAAAAAGACCAGTAAAGCCAGTCAAAAGGGACAACCCGAGCACTGCTATCAGGTTGATCCCCGCCAGCATCAAGATGCCTTGAATATATGTCCAGTCCATCTTTACCCCCGGCGCCCTACGCCTTGTCCACGGCGCTCTTCCCCATAATTCCAGTTGGGCGGAAAATGAGGACCCCGATCAGTATTACAAAAGCAATGAGGTCCCGATACTGAGAAGAAAGGTATCCCGCGACAAGCGTTTCTATAACCCCCAGCAGCACCGAACCGATTACCGCGCCAGGAAGACTGCCGAGCCCGCCAAACACAGCGGCAATGAAGGACTTTGTCGTGATATTGCCGATCTGCGGGTAAACCGTATATTTCATACCAAAGAATACGCCTGCAACGCCGGCAAGTAGGCCCCCAAGACCAAACACGACGAGAATAATCACGTCTGTGTTGATCCCCATGAGAGCACAGGCTTTGAGGTTGTAGGACGCCGCCTGTACCGCCTTGCCAATTTTGGTCCGTTCGATGAAGAAGATTAGCCCTGCAAGACAGACTGCCGAAATGACGAACATGAGAAAGTCGAGCCGGCCGATGGCAATGGGACCAATGTAGAAGGGCGCCCTATCCAAGACTGGCGGATATGTTCTGAAGGTAGGGCCGATTGTCGCAATGACGAGATTTTCGAACATGATCGATGCGCCCATGGCCGAAATAATAAAATACAAGAAAGGAGCCTGACGCTCCCGCAATGGCTTATATGCTACTCTTTCAATCAAAATGGCTACGGCCGTAGTACCTAAGGACGCAAGTATGAATGCCAGAAAAAATGGCAACTTCAGGCTTGTCAACGCAAAGAATCCGAAATATGCCCCAAGCATTATGACGCTTCCATGCGCGAAATTGGAAAAATTCATGATGGAATAAACGAGCGAATAACCGACGGCCATCAGGGCATACACCGAACCGATCGACAGGCCATTTATCACTTGCTGCAGAAATTGAATCATGTGGTACCCTCAAAGACCCGGACTGCGTCACAAGTTAACTCTATGGAATAACCACGACGCAGGCCAGGGGATTCGTCAAACATTCTTACAAAGATCAGGACGACTTACCCCAACGACGCATTTGGTCGCTGGGGTGTCGTCACAAGCAGCGTTGTCAGTGCCAGTGTTATCACTGGGCTGCATACCTTTCCTGGAAAATGTACTGACCATTCACAATCTTTTCGATAGCCGCTTCCTTGCCTTCAGGGTTATGAGTCTCTGGGCTAATGGCTATCTTGCCTGTTATGCCCTGAATCTCGATCCCCTCCAGGGCTTTGGCCAGTGCCTCGCCATTGACCTTGCCGGCCTTCTGCAATCCAGCAAACACCAACTGCACTGCATCATGGACCAAGAAGCCATTCAGTTCTGGCTCCTTCCCGTATTTTGCCTTGTAGCGTGTCTTGTAATCCAGAACTGCGGGATCTGCATAGTCCAGGTGGTTTACAAAGTAACAGCCTTCCAAGGCCTTGGCAGCCATAGAAATAAGCTGATCTGAAGGCCAACCGTCGCCACCCATCATTACCTGCTTCATGCCGAGTTCGCGCGCCTGATTGGCAGACAATGCAACTTCTTTGAAGAAGTATGGCATAAAGATGACGTCAGGATTTGCAGCCTTAATCTTGGACAGCTGCGGCCTGAAGTCTACGTCGCCCCCATTGAAAGATTCGTCAGCTACAATGGTTCCGCCCTTCTTCTCAAAATTCGACTTAAAGAACTCTCTCAAACCTTGAGAATAGTCGTCGGACACATCGTAGAGGATTGCAGCCTTGCGGAAGCCAAGCCTGTCGTAGGCATAGCCTGCAGCTACGGCGCCCTGATAGGGATCGATAAAGCATACGCGGAAGTTGTACGGCTTCACCTTGCCATCAACGACTGTGACCTTGGGGTTGGTAGCGACGGTCGCGATATCGGGAACCTTTGCCTGTTCCAGAATTGGGGCGATTGGAATCGCACTGCCGGATGCATTAGGACCGACAATTGCCACAACCTTGTCCTGACCAGTTAAACGCTTGGTAACATTGACTGCTTCCTGTGCATCGCCCTTACTGTCGTAACCGACAGCTTCGAGTTTGTACTTTTTGCCTCCCACTTCAAGACCGCCTGCAGCGTTGGTTTCCTCAACAAGCATTTTGACAGTATTGAATTCGCACTCTCCCCAGACTGCCTGATCGCCTGTCAGTGAGCCGAACCACCCAATCTTGATTGTATTGCTGCTTCCTCCACCGCAACCTATCAAGACCATTGCAACCATGAGAATCGAGCCAACCAGAACCTTCTTCATAGCTCCTCCTTCGATCAGCAAATAGCGAACAGCGAAAGTCCGGCATAGTATATACTCAGTAACTATGCAACACAATAATAAAAATACAGGATGACTCAGTTCCCATACACTTCGTTATTTCACTCTACAGTAACACTCTTTGCAAGATTCCTTGGCTGATCGACGTCCCGCCCAAGCTCCAAAGCGCAAAAATATGCAAAAAGCTGCAATGGCACAATCATGGCAAAAGGATAGAACCGCGGATCCATTTTAGGAACAGGAATAAAGGCATCCACAAGATTTTCAGTTTCGGAGTCTCCATAAACGCCCACCGCGATCACTGGGCCTCCGCGCGCCTTGATCTCCCGGATGTTAGATATGGTTTTCTCCCGCAGATAATCGTCAGAAACCAGGAAAACACTTGGAACTTCCGGACTTATCAGCGCAATGGGACCATGTTTCATTTCACCAGCACTGCAGCCTTCCGCATGGATGTAGCTGATCTCCTTGAGCTTGAGGGCCCCCTCGAGGGCGATGGGATAAAGAATCCCGCGGCCCAAAAAGAGAAAATTTGCAGCCCGGCAGTATTTTTTTGCAATTCGCTGCACAAGATCCCGGGTTTTTAGCGTCTGGGCAACAAGATCCGGCACTGACTGCAGGGAAGCTGCAAAACGTTGCCCTTCTTCCCTCGACATGTGGCGCATCCGGGCAGAGAGCAGGGTAAACAAATAGAACGCAGCGAGCTGGCTCGTGAATGCCTTTGTCGACGCAACGGCAATTTCGGGTCCGGAATGGACATAGATTCCGCCATCCGATTCCCGGGCTATGGTGGAACCTACAACGTTACAGATGCCCAGCACCGTTGCACCTTTTCGTTGGACTTCACGCATTGCAAAGAGTGAATCTGCAGTCTCTCCGGACTGGCTTACCGTAAACCAGAGGCTATCCTTCTCCACCACCGGGTTCTTATAACGGATTTCGCTTGCAAGCTCGGCTTGAGCAGGAATGCGTGCCACCTGCTCCAAAAGATAAGACCCCACAAGGCCGGCATGCCAGCTCGTGCCAGCGGCGATGATCTTGACCCTACCAACATTGAGCAGCCTGCTTCTGTCCAGATTAAGTCCGCCCAGCTTGGCGGTTGCGTTTTCCATGTCGATTCTACCAGACAGCGCCCGGGCGATAGATTCAGGCTGCTCGAAAATCTCCTTTTCCATATAACAGGGGAAATCGCCTTTTTCTATGGAGCCGAGCTCCCAAGTTATCTGGTTCATGGGCCGCTCGACTTTTTGCTCGTCTCTGTCAAGTATGGAGTAAGAGTCAGGCGTTAAATCGACCAGTTCACCATCGTTGAGATAAACAACCTTGTCCGTATAGGCAACCATCGCGGTAATATCGCTCGCCAAAAAAATCTCACCAGCCCCCACACCGACGATAAGCGGGCTGCCATTTCTCGCTCCAACAATACGACCGGGTTCGTCCGCATGGATGCAGGCTATGCCGTAGGTACCTTCCAAGTTTTGCACCGCTGCCTTGACAGCTTCCAAAAGGTCACCTTTGTAATATTGTGCTATAAGATGAGGAATTACCTCGGAATCGGTCTCGGTTTTGAAGACACAGCCTTTTTTTTGGAGCATCGTTTTGAGCGCTACATGATTTTCTATAATTCCATTATGGACTACGGCGATTTTGCCAGAATTATCTGTGTGGGGATGGGCGTTTGTCTGTGTAACGCCGCCGTGGGTAGCCCAACGTGTATGTCCAATCCCCCAGACACCATCGACATCCGGTGGGATTGCCGCTTTTAAAGCCGATATCTTCCCAACGCTTCTGACAATGCGCAGCTGGCCAGAAGGATTGGCACCACCACCGACGGCAATGCCCGCCGAGTCATAGCCACGATATTCGAGTCTACGCAATCCTTCCAAAAGTACGTTAGAAGTCTTTCTTGGCCCGGCGTAACCGATAATTCCACACACAAAAACCTCCGCTTAGCAACTACTTAATAAACACTTGATCTTGTAAAATCGTGCCTATACGCGCCAGATTCCACAGAGTCGAATCATAGCGCCGTTGCCTTAACCACCGCAATCCGAATATGCTAGAAAAATGCAATTCGATTCCTATCATTTTGAAAATGTTACCTCGACCATGGAAGTGATTCGGCAATTGCTCCCAAAGAGCAAAGGAAAGACGCAAGAAAATGAGCGCGGCGTGATTGTTACCGCAGGTTTCCAGCGCGAAGGCAGGGGGCGTGTGGAAGGACGAGTCTGGCGTGCGGCCCCTCGAACAGCGATGCTGGCCACTATCGCCATTCCACAAGGCGCACTGCAAGGAGAGCTGCAAGATGACCTGCAAGGCATCCCGCCACAAAGTATTCCGGTCAGGTCGCAGGTTTTTCCGTTGCTGACAGGCCTGGCAGTGCATTCAGTCCTGTACGAGACCTTCGGAACACAATTTGCCCGAGTCATAGACACTCCATCTCAAACAAGAACAGAGCAAATGCCAAGGCCTTTTCTTGTAAAATGGCCGAACGACATTCTGGGATTTGCATCGGGCAAAGGCACCTCCGGTGTCGAGGTGCCAAAATCTATTCCTGGCAGCGCACTCTACGGCAGTTTATCCTATAAAAAACTGGGTGGTATCCTGTGTGAGGCTATTCCGGGATGGTTTCTTGCAGGGATCGGTCTCAATCTTTTAGAAGGATCTTACCCCGAGGAACTGAAAGCCAAGGCTGTTTGCCTGTCCGAAGTGCTTGAGGCGTTCTATGAGGCGTGTAATGGCATTAGCCGCGCTCCAGAAATGGGCATATCGGTAAGTCCGGATCCGGCGATGGATCTTCCTTCTTACCTTGCCTGTCAAATTGCAGACAAAATTGTCGAGGAACTTCAGAACCCATTTTGGAAGCAACAATACGAAGAAAATCTCTGGGCAAAAGGTGCCCGTGTTTCTTTTGTTGTGGGGCATCCAGACCGTGGCGATGCCTTGACTGGGGTCGTAGAGGGCATAGACCAGGCAGGTTGTCTCATACTTGCGCTTCCGAACGGCGAAAAAAGGCATTTTCTTGCAGGAGAAATAACAAGCCTTGAGGTTTCCGCTTAGTTTTTGGTTTTTGTACGCGTTTTTAGCAGTCACCTGGCAATCCGATACTTGGCCACTTTGGCCAAGGTCCGTTCCGGAATCCTACAGACAAGGCGCGTTCCATCTTCGTCCGCCTCTTCAGAGAGCACAGAGCCTTCGCGATGCACGAGGGAAACAAGTGCATAGTCGCTATGTGGTATCTTTAGAACGACTTCTTCCATCCGAGAGGTGAGGCGCTCCTCGATCTTTACAAGAAGTTCGGCTATGCCATCGCCTGTCACAGCCGAAACAAGAACGCCATCAGGATGATCTCTGCGCCAGACCTCGACGACTTCGGGATCGGCGATGTCGGTTTTGTTGAGCACATAGACCCTTGGCACAAGCGCTGCACCTATCTCAGCAAGCACCTTTTCCGTTGTGGCCATATGAATCGTCGTTTCCGGATCCGAGGCATCGGCCACATGCAGCAAAACATCTGCATCAGCTGCCTCTTCAAGCGTCGCATTAAAAGCTTCGACCAGGCCATGAGGCAAGTTACGCACAAAGCCGACGGTGTCGGTAATAAGAAGCGTCGTACCTGAAGCTAGAGAAAGGCGCCGAGTCGTAGGATCCAGCGTTGCAAACAGCTTGTCTTCGACAAGGGCGTTGGCCTTGGACAGGGCATTGAGCAGACTACTTTTGCCTACATTGGTATAGCCGACAAGCGCTGCCCTGGGAATTTCGATGCGCTCCCGTCGCTTTCTCTGTACCGATCGCGACTTCTTGACTTCTTCCAGTTCATCCTCGATTTCGTGAATGCGTTTTTCAATTTCGCGCCTGTCCAGCTCGAGTTTTTGCTCACCGGAGCCCTTTGTACCGTAGCGCCCACCACGCTGGCGCGAGAGTTCTTCGTAGGAATGCGCAAGACGCGGCAGCGAGTATTTCAGGTTCGCAAGCTCCACCTGGAGGGTCGCTTCTCGTGTCATAGCTCGAGCCGAGAATATCTTGAGTATGAGTTCGGCACGGTCGTACACCTTCTTGCCAGACAGCGTCTCCCAGTTGCGCTGCTGAACGGGCGACAACGGGTAGTCGAACACGATTGAATCCACGTTCTCCGACTTGGCTATCGTTACAACCTCGTCTGCCTTGCCCTTACCCAGAAGCAGACTAGCGGTCTTTTCCCGCAACTTGACAACTATCTCTTCCACCACGTCCAGACCGAGCGTCTTGGCAAGCCCGCGCAATTCATGTAGGAGGCTTTGCGCCTCTTTTGCATCGATTTGATCGGACTGAACACCAACCAAGAGAACTCGTTCTGGCGCGGAAAGAGTTGCTTGCGTACTTGCCACCGATTATTCCCTCCGTTTTTGCACGTCAGACCGCCGCCACGCTATGTCGAGTGTATCCAGACGGGAGCCATGCGTCTGCATCCTCTGCAAGAAATCCTGGAAATCTCGCTTATCTTTTGGGCTCCAGAAAACCTCGGAGAGCGCGCACAAACGCGGATACAACATGTACTCGGCTTGTCTGCCGAAAGGAACAAGCTCGGTCCAGAGATTGGCCTGCCCTCCTAAGATGTGTTTGGCGTCCTCGCCCGACAATCCCGGCGAAATTGGGTCGAACGCATATGAGTCTTCGAGCGTACAAACACCAAGCTGGCCAGGCTCCTCGGCTAAGTCTTCTTGTTTATGATCCAGGTAACAGGCTTTTGTCTGAGGACACATGACGACATCGTAACCACGCCCGGCGGCTACCTTGCCCACATTGTTTCCCCGCCAGCCAAAAACCATCACCGACTCGTCCATGTCGCCATCTATCACCTCGTCCCAGCAAGCCATTCGTCTGCCATGCTTTACTAAAGAGGCTTGTACCTGCTCCATGAACCAAGCCTGAAGTTTCTCCGGGTTCGGACTTCCATCGGCGTGCATTAGGTTCTCAGTTATCATTCGCTGTCTGCAACGTGGACAGGAAAGCCAGCGGGTTTTTGGAGCTTCGTCGCCTCCCATGTGGATGACCGGACTTGGGAAAAGCGAGCAAAGCTCCTGGACAAGCCGATCGACGAACTCCAGGACGGCATCGTTGCCGGCACATAGGATATCTTCAAAAATGCCAAACCGATACTCTGGTTCAAAGTGCAAATTAGGCTCTTTGCCGCTGCGGCAGCAGAATTCCGGGTGCGAAGCAAGAAGCGCAGTGACGTGGCCGGGCATTTCGATTTCGGGTACCACACGAATGTGCCTGCGCGCTGCAAACTCGACGACCCTGGCAACATCGGCATGGGTATAGACATCTTCCTGATAGACCGGTTCCTGATAGCGCACATCACGGTGAATTCCACCTTGGGCCGCCACTTCGGGTGCAAAATTCAGATCGAGTCTCCATGCCTGGTCGTCCGTGAGGTGCCAATGAAATACATTGAGTTTGTGCATGGCGGCAACATCGATCATTTTCTCGAGGAATTCCACTCTAAAGAAGTTGCGCGCCGTATCCAACATAAAGCCACGCCATGCAAACCGCGGTTCGTCTTCAATATCCACACAGGCGAGTCTGGGCATAGAAGAACTAGAAGAAAGTACAAGTTCTCTAAGGGTCGCTGCACCGCGGATTACCCCTGCGCCATCCGATGCCACTAGTGTCGCTTCATCTTCGGCAATATGCAGCCGGTAGGCCTCTTTGCCGACAACAGACTCATCGCACACGATCCGTACCCTTGGGGCGCCGTTGGGCCCTTCGCGTATCCACTGGGCAAGAATTTCACTTTCTTGCGCCCACTTTTCAGGTGCACTAACTGCACGGTCCAACCCGAGTGAGCAATAGCCTCCTCGCAGTTGGCACGAGCGTGGCGCCGGTACCAAGTTGAATTCGTTCATGGATAGTCCTTTTGTCTTGCGTTTCGGGTCTGAATCTGCTTAAATCCTTGCAAATCCGCTCAAATCCGGGCGTCTTGAGCCGCATCAATTACTGCCCGATAGAACTCAAAGCTATCCTTTGGCAGCCTGGCCTGCGTGTCAGCATCGACAGCAGTAAGCCCAAACTTCATGGAGTAGCCCCATGACCACTCAAAATTGTCCAGCAGGCTCCACACAAAATATCCCTTCAAAGGCACCCCTTGGGCAATGGCTTCCCTGCAAGCATCGATGTGACCGCGCAAATATGCGATACGCTCTGTGTCATGAATACGCACCTGGCGAGCTGCCGACTGGCTACCTATCCCACGGGTGGCTTCGCTATTTTCTCCCTCTTCCCCCGCACTTCGAGAAGGTATATCCACAAAAGCTGCCCCGTTTTCCGTAACATAGAGCGCCTTGGGCTTCCATTCGTTCGATATCCAAACAAGAAGCCGCCTAAGGCCTTCTGGGACAACATCCCAGCCCATCGCCGTTTTTGGCAGTGTGGTGGGTACAATTCTATAACCGAGTGGAGTATCTGGGCCTTGTGGACAGGGCTCCACGCAGTTTTCTTCGTAGTAATTCACTCCAACAAAGTCTACTGGTTTGGCGATTAACTCCAAATCCCCGTCAAGAACAGGCATCTCGGCGCCACAAGCTTGTACATATTCCTGCGGATACCCGCGTCCGAACACCGGGTCGAGCCACAGATTGGTTTGCTCCAAAGACGCCCGCATGGCTGCCTGCCGGCAAGCTTCGCTATCCTGTGCCGGGCGCCTACACACCGGGTTTATCACTATACCAAACTCGCCTTCCATGCCTGTCTGCCTGAAAACTTGATTGGAAAGTCCGTGCGCAAGCAGAAGGTGATGAACAGCCCTATGGGCAAACCGGGCATCATGTAACCCCGGCGCGTGTTCGCCATCCCGGTAACCCAGGAAAGCACTGCACCAAGGTTCGTTCACGCTTACCCAGTGGTGCACGCGCGACTCCAAAGCTCGGAACATGATGTCTGCATAATCAGCAAAGCGGTACGCAGTGTCCCGCTCCGGCCAACCACCGGCATCCTGCAAGGTCTGCGGCAAATCCCAATGGTACAGGGTGGGCCACGGTTCAATGCCTTTCTCCAAAAGCCCATCGACCAGACGAGAATAATGGTCGATACCTTTCTGATTCGCACGCCCCTTACCATTGGGTTGGATTCTAGGCCAAGCGATGGAAAACCTATAGGCATTTACGCCCAGGCGCTCGAGAAGTTCTGTATCATCTTCAAATCGATGGTATGAGTCGCACGCGACATCCCCATTGGATCCATCCCGAATCTTACCTTTGGTATGAGAAAAGGTATCCCAAATCGAGACGCCCCGCCCATCTTCGTCGACCGCCCCTTCCACCTGATAGCTCGATGTTGAGCATCCCCACACAAAGTCGTCGGGAAAACCATCGCTGCGCACCGTACACTCCTTATACCCGGCCCAAGACCTTCGGACCCAATCTTCTACGCTCACCTTTCACTCTTTCAAAACCTTTCACCCTTTAACCGCACCTGCTGCAACACCCTTCGTGATCTGCTTCCGGAAGATGACATAAAACACCAACATCGGCACCATGCCAATAGTCAAGGCAGCGAACTGCTTGCCATAGTCGGTGGAAAGCGAGCCAGAGAACTTGTAAATACCCAGCGGCAACGATTTGAGCTCGGTCTTGGATACCAAAATGTTGATTATCGCGAATTCGTTCCAAATATTCGAAATGTTCAAAATGGCGATTGTCGTGGATACCGGCTTGCTCATTGGAACGATGATTTTTCTGAATATTGTAAAGAACCCTGCACCGTCGATACGGGCAGACTCAACCAGGGCGGTTGGAATCGATCTGATATACTCAGTGGCCAGATAAATGCCGATCGGCAAACCAGCTCCGATATAGACAAGCAAAACTGCAAAACGGGTGTTGTAAATGCCAAACAGATTCACTTCGAGAAAAAGCGGAATCATCAAGGTCTGAGTGGTAAGCAGGATCCCGATCATAAAACTGCCGTACATTGGCCCCGTCGCCCGTGAATGAAGCTTGCCAAATGCAAAGCCTGCCAGAAGCGACAAGAGAATAATACCCACGGTGGCACCGATCGTGTAGATAAGAGAGTTCGGAAACAAAAGTGCAAAGTCTCCCATCTTCCAGGCTTCTACGTAATTGGAAAACGTAACGACCTTAGGTAAGCCAAGCTGGTTAACCTGGAACTCGCGCGTGGACTTAAAAGAATTCATTATAAGCCAAGCAATTGGGTATATGGTCATGAAGGCGAAAATAATCATTATGAGGTAGGCAAAAAACCGACTCAAGAATGACATTGGCTTTTTGACTTTCGCTTTTTTATCCCGATCTCTTTTTTTCTGTATCATCGTGTCACTCCTCTGTTCCGCCAAACCGACGCTCCGCCATTTTGGTAAGCAAAATCAAAACAAAGCTGATGAGAACCATGACAAGCGATATGGCGTTTGCAAGCGGAAAATTCGGCCTTCCGAGGAATGCCTTATTATACATATAAATAGCGAGAATTTCTGTGACCCGGGACGGTCCGCCTCCGGTCATCGAAAAGACAAGTGAAAAACTGGAAAGCGAGCCAGATATGGCAAGTATTGCGGAGTTTACCATGGTGCCGGAAAGCGACGGCAGAATTATGTGCCGCATAACCTGCCCTTCCGTCGCTCCATCGATTCTTGCTGCCTCGATTATCTGCGAATCGATTTTTTGCATGTTGGCAAGAAACAGCACCAGATACATACCGGTGTACATCCACAGGATAACGAAGAGCACGGGCAACATCGCAACATTGTTCTGGCTCAAGAAGGTAGGTGTCCATCGGGGTGCAAAAAGATTTGTCAGCCCATCGAGGACTTCCTGCAACGGCTGCCCGTTGTATGAAGCCAAGAGTTCGGTCAATTCTTCCACTGGGTTGGAAAAGAACGCCTGTCCTTGCGCGCCGACCATCTGAAGGATTTTGGTGGCAATCTCCTTGGTGGGAGCATAGCCACCCGAAGATGCGAAAAGCTCGCGCAGCTGGCTCTGAAACCTGGTGCGCGTCATCGTGTTCATCACTTCGGCTATAGGCCCATGTGGCGAAAAAATCGTCTGCCATAAAAGACCAACCACGATCACCGAAATGATGTTGGGCAGGTAGAGTATGCCCTGCCAGAAGTCCGGGGCTTTGACCAGTTTTGCGTAGATAAAATAGGCCAGAATAAATCCCAACGGGAGCTGTCCAAAGACGGAGATAAGCACAATATACATGTTGTTTTTGAGCGCGTTCCAGAACCATGGGTCGGTAAAGAGGCTCGTGTATGCCTGAAAGCCTTGAAAGCCCCAGCTTTCCCCACCGAACATCTTTCCACCCGAATAGTTGGAAACCGACAAAACGCCTGAAAGAATAATAGGAAAGGCCATGACGACGATGTACACAATGAATCCCGGCAACACCATCGTCCAAAACGCCCGCGTTTCTTCCCTATAATGACTGGCCTTTTTCACATTCCTGCCTCATTTCTCAGTTAGTTCTCTTGTTTTGTCGGTTTCCGTCCGTAATTAGGCCTTACTATTTCTGCGTTGCACGCCACGTTTCGTAGGCTTGCTCAACATCCGCAGCAACCTTCTGTGGCGTCGAAGTGCCAAGACCGATTGCGATAAGGCCATCGTTCAGTACATTGTAGACAGCTGGATCAAACTCGCCATCGAACACATAGCACGTATCAGGATTGCTCGCATAGAAAACTGGGACCTTCGCGACGAGCGGCTCCACATTCGCCTTCACATTCTTGCGGGTGGGAACATAAGCGCCAGTGCTGTACCTGATAGCCTGCACTTCGGGCGAATACAGATACTTGAAGAGCCGAACCGCCGCCTTTTCCTTAGCAGAACCCGAGGGAATCGATGCGGAAATAGCCCAACCAGTGCCAGCGACTGCCGACACCACGCCCGGGTTAACCTCGCCAGGAATGGCCGGGAAGGGGAGAAGTTCAAAATCCGTCGCCTGCGCTGCAGGAGAAATAAGCGCTTTGCCAGAAGCCTTGTCTGTAATGTACGCACCGGCTCTCCAGTCTCCATCGATATAAATTGCTGCCTTTCCGGAGGCAAAAAGTCCGGGCGCCTCGCCATATCCAACCTGATTATCCTCGCGGGCGATAATTCCATCCTTGTACAGGTTCGAAATCACCGTCAACGCATCGACAAACGGCTTGTCTGTGAACTTCGCCTTGCCAGCTTTTATCGAGTCTACGAATTTGTCTCCGGCCATTCTTCCCAAAACCGTGGAGAACAGGCAGGACTGCATCGGCCAACCGTCTTTGTTTGGCAGCATGACTACATTGATACCCTTGGCTTTGAGCTTCGGAACCATCTTTTTGAGATCGTCGTAGGTCTTCGGAAGCGCAAAACCATTGTCAGCGAGCATTTTCTTGTTGACATACATAACGGACGTGTAGGTAAAAGATTGAGGTAGCTCAACCAAATACTTGCCAAGCTGATTGTTCGGGTTCGTTGCAGCGCCCGAAAAATCCTTCAGGTAGTCGGGCCCAAGCAGTTTTGCAAGATCCTTTGCCAGCTTCTTCTCATGAATAACCGCACTCCTGGCGCCCGGCCATACATAGAACACATCCGGAAGCGTGCCCGCCGCTGCATAGGCCTGAAGCTTCTGATGGTAGGGCTCATTGAAGAGGATCTCCATGTTCAGGGTAATATCCGGGTTCTCCGCCTGGAACCTCTTCCAGATTTCCACGTCTTCCTGATACCCCGCCTGGTCGGCTTGCTGATAGTTGAGCACATTGAGCGTCACTTTTTCCTGCCCAAAGGCGGCAACCGTCAGCATGGCGATTGCAACAATGGCAAAAATCGTTCTTTTCATCCAAACCTCCTTAAAATAGGCTGCTTTTCAGCCTATCCCAACAATGCTATGCCAACTGTCTTAGTGCAGTCGGCAAGATGCGCAAACTCTAAAACTCCAACCCCGGCAACTGACGCTCGGACAAAAGCCGTTCAAACACCATACCAGCGGCCCCATAGGCCACCGCCTTGTCCTGAAAACTCGAATATCGAATTTCTACCTCTTTGGGCGAAGAATACATCCAATTCTCATCAATACGCTTTTTAAGGAGCGCCGGCAGGTCGAGCGCAAGCGCCTCGATATCGCCGCCTATGAAAACTTGAGAAAAGTCCATTGTGTTGACCAGCATTGCCATGTTTCTGGAAAGCTCGTCCGCGGCCTTTTCCAGTACCGAGCGATCCTCGCTTATACGCACAAGCTCCTCTTTCGGCAAAGAAAACTGAACATCGCTCTTGCCATTGCAGAAAGCGCTCCGGAACTCGCCGGCGACCCCGTGGGCGCCTGTATGCACTTTTCCCCCAAGCACAATGCCGAACCCGACACCCATGCCGCCGTAGTTCGCCAGGGACACTCGGTCTTGCCTGTACTCGACAAGTGCGAAAAGAAAATCCTTGAGTTCTTCTTTCTTATTGAAAGCCAGTTCGCCCCACGCACAGCAATTGGCATCGTTTTCTATAAAAACAGGAACCTTTGTTCTTCCTGCCATCGCTTTTAAAAAATCGAAAGGCCTGTCGATCCCAAGGGGCACTGAATAACGAATGCGCCCACGTTTGGAGTCCACCAGGCCAGCGGTTCCAACTCCCACGCCGAGCAAAATCGACTTCTGGCAGTATTTCTTTTCCATATCGTCAATAATGGTGACAACGATGTCGGCAAAATTCTCGTTGCTAGTATCTATTGCGCCGCGCTTGGTTCCTATTATTTTCCCTGCCATGTCGACAACGACCGCCTCGTAAAAGCCGAGCTGAATCTCTATGCCTACAAATCGGCCATAGTCGTGGTTTACCGCCAGCTCTATAGGTTTGCGTCCACCTTTCTTAGAGGCTTCCTTCTCCTCGGTCTCGTTGATCAGGCCACGAGCCAAGAGCGCGGCAACTTGGTTTGTAACGGTCGACTTGTCAAGATCAAGCATCTTCGCAAGATCGATGCGACTTACGCCAGGATTCCGCCATACAGCGCGAAAAATGCGGGCTGCAGTACGTGTGCGTTTATCAGCGGGTCTTGTCATTTTATCTCCCTCGCTCCCTGTCGCCCTGTCTGAACTCGACCTAAACTCGACTCCTAAACTGAGCCTTTCGGAATTTTTTAATTGGTTTATAGAATCAACCAATTAACCAATACCATGACTATACAAGGCTGTCAAGAAAAATCTATGCTTGAGAGAACTTAGGCCTGAAAATGGAGGATTGCCATGGAATCCCTATCGCTTGCCGGATCGTGGTTGCTCAAAGCAAAGACGATCCAGGAATCGCCCTTTACCGATACAGACGGCCACTTGGACAGTGCCAGCCTGGAGCGTCTCGCTAAAGGCATCCCTGCAGCAATTCCGGGGGATATCGTCTCCGCCCTCTTTGCCGCCGGGCTGATTCCCGATCCCTACGAAGGCACCAACGAGCTCAAAATCCAGTGGGTGGGCAAGGCAGACTGGGTCTTGGAACGGGAATTCACCCTCACAGCGCCGCTTTTTAACTGCAAACGCCTGTTTCTTTCCATCGATGTGTTGGACACAGTCGCAGATGTCTACGTAAACGGCAGACTCGCCGGTACGGGCGACGATATGTTCATTCCACGCCGATGGGATGTTCAGGATTTCGTTCGCCAGGGCAAAAACAAAATCGAGATCGTTATTTTCTCACCAGTAAAGCTTGCTGCAAAACGTGCAGGCAACTTGACCTACCCGATCCCAGAATCCGTCTATCCAGTCTCGTCCCCACACCGCAACCTTGTGCGGAAAGCCCAGTGCATGTCCGGTTGGGACTGGGGTCCATGCATTATGACAGGGGGCATTTGCGACAACATCGCCATCATCGGTACCGATGGGCCGCGAATCGAGTCGGTGCAGACAAGGCTCAAGGCTTTGCAACCTGACACGGATACCGATTTTGACTGGGAGTCGGCAAAAAGGACCGGCCAAACGCCCGATTTTGATGTCAGTGTTGCGGTTGAAGTGGATAGCAAGGAACAGGAAGACGCAATTCTGGAAATCACACTGGCAGGTGTTACTGTCAGGAAAGAAGTACACGTCCAAGAGGGCAATTCTCTTCTTGTTGAACACTTGCGGATAAAACAACCGCGACTCTGGTGGCCTGTCGAACAGGGCGAACAGGGATGGCCCGCTAAACAAGGCGAACAGGCGCTTTACAAACTCACCGTTCGGTTGCGGGATTTTGCCGGGCATTCTACGCCGAATGGGTCCATGGAGAGTGACTACCAGAGCACAAGGAACGTTGATACTGGCGATACTAACCCTGGCAAGGCTGGCCCTGGCGGGGTTTTTTGCGAGGTAGAAAAAAACATTGGCTTTAGAGAGCTTCGTGTTTCGACTCAAAACGACGAAATTGGCCGGGAGATGACGTTCGTCGTCAATGGGAAGAAGGTATTTGCCAAGGGAGCCAACTGGATTCCCGCCGACGCCCTTCCCTCCCGCTGGACCGAGACGCGGCTTCGAACGCTTTTGCGGGCCGCGGTGGCGGCACACATGAACTGTCTTCGCGTATGGGGCGGCGGACGCTACGAAAGCGATACATTCTACAATCTTTGCGACGAATATGGCATCATGGTTTGGCAGGATTGCGCCTTTTCCTGCGCGCTCTACCCTTCGGACGCCCGTTTTCTGGCAACCGTTGAAGAAGAGATTCGGGCTCAAGTAAAAAGGCTCTCAGATCATCCATCCCTGGCGCTCTGGTGTGGCAACAACGAGGCATTGGGAGCCATTACGTGGTACGAAGAATCCAGAGCGGCGCCTGAACGCTACAAAAAAGACTATGAATTGCTCACCTACGGTGTACTCGGGAAGGTCATCCAAGAGCTCGATCCCGACCGCTGTTGGTGGCCTTCGAGCCCTTCGGCAGGTCTAAAGGATTTTTCTGACAACTGGCATGCAGACAGCTCGGGCGATATGCATTTTTGGTCAGTCTGGCACGAGGCAAAACCGTTCTCGGAGTATTTGACGGTGAAACCGCGCTTCTGTTCGGAATTTGGCTTCCAATCCTATCCCTCTGCGCCGACAATCGAACTTTTTGCCGACCCTTCGGAACGTTGTATCGGCAGCCCAACTTTGAAATTTCATGAGCGTGATCCCAAGGGCGAAATACTCATCGGCCAGACACTGGAACGGTATTTCGGAAAACAAAAAGGTTATCTTCAGACAATTTATGCGTCTCAAGTACAGCAGGCTATGGCGATAAAAACCGCTGTAGAGTTTTGGCGATCCTGCAAACCACGCTGCATGGGCACACTTTATTGGCAGCTCAACGATGTCTGGCCAGCTATCTCCTGGTCGAGCATAGAATATTCTGGCCTTTGGAAATTGCTCCATTACGAGGCAAGAAGGTTCTACGATCCACTCTTGCCCGCTCTCTTCTTACAGGATGAAAGCATAAAACTTTTTGTGGTGAGCGACTTCGATGCCGAGTTGGATGTGACCTGCACAGTGCGATTCTGTGCCTTCGACGGAGCCACGTTGGCCGAAACAAACCTCAAGGCGCAGATTGCACCCCAAGCATCTATGCAACTGTGGTCGCTGCCTGTAAAGCAAGTGCCGGCCTCGCCACAAGACTGCTATGTAGAAGCGAGTATCCAGGCCGACATACTGGGCAAAGACCTGAACGCAAATATCGTCTTAGAGCGGACGTCTACACTCCTGCTTGCCGAGCCAAAATCCTGTCACTTCAAACCGACTCGGCTTGTATTGCAGCGGAAAGAGACAGGTGATAGAGAAGCAGGTTCTTATGGAGTACGTGCTGAGTGTGCCCCTGCCTTTTTTGTACAGGCCTGTGACCTTTCGGGCCAAGGCCAATTCGACGACGCCGGTTTCTATCTGCGCCCAGGGCAAACTAAGGAACTGAGGTTCCAGACCCTTGCACAGGCCTCAGGCGCAATGACAGCAAATGTCGTGCCAGATTTTGCCGCGCAAGAGCAAAGACAAGAGCAAGGAACAGAGGCGCACCAGGCAGGGACCATCGCCCTCTTCGACCTGGCGAGCCTCTACACTCCCTTACCGCCATCAAACCCATCGGTTTGAACGGCCCAGGCTCGCCAGCAGGGGGCCTAGACGTTTCCTATGGTTGCGACCATGACCGCCTTGATCGTATGAAGTCGGTTTTCGGCCTGGTCAAAAACGACAGAGTGCTTGGACCGGAACACTTCGTCCGACACTTCCATCTCTTTGAGGCCATACTTTTTTTCAATGTCCTTGCCCACATCCGTTTCCGTGTCGTGGAATGATGGCAGGCAGTGAAGAAAGATAACGTCGGGGTTATTGGTTTTGCGCACAAAGTCCATGGTAATGCGGTATTTTTCCAGAAGAGCAATACGCTCTGCAAACTTGTCCTCTTCGCCCATCGACACCCAGACGTCGGTATAGAGCGCGTCGGCCCCGGCCAAAGCCGCATCGGCACGGTCTATTGTAAAGAATTCGATCGAGCCGCCGGTTTTTGCAGCCACTTCGCGCATTTCTTCAGTGAGCTTTTCCTGAGGCCACAACTCTTTTGGTGCAAGCGCGACGAACTTCATGCCCATCTTTGCGCAACCGATCATGAGCGCATTGCCCATATTGTTTCTGGCGTCTCCGCAGTAGACAAGCTTGACCTTGGAGAGCGGCTTGGCAACGTGCTCCTCAATGGTGAGCAGATCCGCAAGAATCTGCGTGGGGTGATCCTCGTCTGTTAAGCCATTCCACACTGGAACGCCTGAGTATTTTGCAAGATCTTCAACCAGTTTCTGGGAATAACCTCGGTACTGAATGCCATCGTACATACGGCCAAGGACTCGCGCCGTGTCCTCTACCGACTCCTTCTTGCCCATCTGGGAATTGGTAAGGTAAGTGGCATTGCCGCCTTCGTCCCAGCATGCGGTCTCGAATGCGCAGCGAGTGCGTGTCGAAGTCTTGTCGAACAAGAGCACGATATTCTTGCGGTACAGAGCGTCGCCCTTGACACCTGCGCGTTTCTTGGCTTTAAGATCTTTTGAGAGGTCGAGCAGATATCGGATTTCCTCTGGGGTAAAATCCTTGAGGGTCAAAAAACTTCGTCCTTTAAGGTTGACGGGCATAGAAGCCTCCTCTGACTGGGATGCTTGCCTCCCTAAACACGTAGGTTGGCAACGAATAGGGTTTTTCTTTGTATATACCAAGCCAGAACGAAGGTCAAGCCGAAAAATCGAACCAAAAATTATAATTATTTATTTTAGTATGAATAATTATTTTATTGCGACAGAACCACTCTTATGTGCAGAAAAAACTCGACTCAGTGGCAGCACCAGCGTATAATACGGAATAATTGTCTATAATTCTACAGCTTTATAGAACCTGACGAAGGAGTCCTCATGGCCCTCAAGCTTTCAGACCTCGGTCAAGCGGTGCTGGACACCGAATATGCGGTACGCGGGCCAATCGTTGCCCGTGCTAATGAACTGGAAAAAGCAGGCAAGAGAATAATCTACTGTAACATCGGTAACCCGCAGGCGCTGGGTCAAAAACCCATAACGTACGTTCGGCAGGTGCTCGCCCTTGTGGAATATCCGGAGCTCTTAGATAAGGCAGAGGGCATCTTCCCTCCAGATACCGTCGAAATTGCACGCACTATCTTAAAAGAATCGAAGTTCGGCGTGGGTGCATATTCGGATTCCAAGGGGCTTCTTTTTGTGCGCAAAGCCATTGCAAATTTCATCCAGAATCGCGATTCATACGGTGGCGTAACAGTAGAAGCCGATGCTGAACATATTTACCTCACAGACGGTGCCTCCAAGGGAGTGCAAACCGCCCTCATGATGCTTCTTAACACCCCGAACGATGGGATCATGATTCCAGTACCACAATATCCTCTTTATTCAGCTACAATTACGCTTTATGGGGGCAAACAGATCGGCTACTTCCTGGACGAAAAATCGGGCTGGGCTCTTTCCCAAAGCATGTTGGAAAGCTCGCTTGCGGAAGCGCGTGCGAAAGGCGTACAGGCCAAAGCCATCTGTATCATCAATCCAGGAAATCCAACAGGGGCTGTGCTCACCAGGGACAACATCGCCATGGTGATCGATTTTGCGAAGCGACATAATCTCACCATCCTGGCCGACGAAGTGTACCAGGAAAACATTTACAGACCGGAAGATAAATTCGTCTCTTTTGCACGGGTAATGACAGAACTTGGCGAAAAAGAGGTGAGCCTCTTCAGTTTCCATTCCTGTTCCAAAGGCTTCCTGGGGGAGTGCGGCCAACGTGGAGGCTATATGGAAGTGCGCAACGTCCCTGCCGAAGTCGTTGCACAAATAACCAAGCTCATGAGCGTATCGTTGTGCTCAAACCTTGTGGGGCAGCTTGTGACGTATCTGATGGTCAAACCACCAAAACCTGGCGACCCATCATATGAGGCATACGAAGCAGAGAAGCAAGGCATCTTAAGTGAACTCAAAAAGCGAGCCGTCCTCTTGAGTGAAGGCCTCAACAAGATTCCAGGCATAAGCTGCCAACCGATTGCGGGGGCAATGTACGCTTTTCCATCGATCACACTGCCGGAAGGGCGCACCGACGAAGAATACTGCATGGCCCTCTTGGAGTCCGAGGGAATCTGCCTCGTTTCCGGTTCAGGTTTTGGCCAAATGGCAGGAACTGCGCATTTTAGAACGACCATTTTGCCACCCACCGACCAAATTGAAGAAGTGGTACGGAGAATCGCCCATTTCCAGTCGATGTGGAGGTAGACTGCTTTCGTCCTCAGGCTATTAATCGTAAAATCTTCAGTTAGAGGGTAAAGGAGGCTTGAGCCGTGCCATTGAAACCTGAGATTGGATCGTCGTCGTACGAGTCGGTCATAGGTGTCCTCCAAGAGGGTGTCTATATAGTCGACCCAGAGAGGCGCATACTCAGCTGGAATAGAGGGGCAGAAGAGCTCACTGGGTATGCTGCGACGGAAGTAATCGGAAGAAAATGTTCTGACAACCTTTTACGCCACATCACTGCCGACGGCTGTGAAGTATGCATAAATGGCTGCCCGCTCAAAGCCACAATAGAGGACGGAGTCGCACGTCGGACAGAAGTCTATTTCCATCACAAGACAGGCCATAGGGTTCCGTCCATTGTCCAGGCATTGCCTTGCTATTCTGAAGACGGCAGTTTGATTGGCGCAATTGAAGTATTTAGAGGCGTCAACGATACGGTAAGCCTCCTGCGACAGATTGAGTCACTGCGGCACGATACGCTGACCGACTCACTGACCGGGCTTGGCAACCGGAGATACCTGGAAGAAATAGCGGGCTTGCAATTGTCGGTCCTGCAAAACCGGCAAAAGCCGACTGGCCTCCTTATGATCGATATAGACAACTTTAAGTTTATAAACGATCAATATGGACACCTCGTGGGAGACAGGGCCTTGCAGATGGTGGCAAATTCGCTTTCTGGCGGGTTGCGTCCTCTGGACAAGATCGCTCGATATGGAGGCGAAGAGTTTGTCGCCCTTTGTCCTGGCACGACCCTCGGGGAGTTGGAAAACATTGCTGAACGGCTGCGTCTGCTTGTTCAGTTTTCGTGGCTTGAACTGGAGAACAGAGAAAAAGTCAAGGTCACTGTTTCCATTGGTGGTACAGTTTCTTCGGCCAACGACGATCTTGACGCCATGATTCGCCGGGCCGACAAGAATATGTATGAATGCAAGTCTCTGGGCAAAAATAAAGTGCTCGTAAAATAAGTTAGCTCTACAGTGCCGTTGCTTTTGTCAGCTTCTCCAGTTGAGCAATGCTCGCGCTAAAATCCTTGGGTAGCTGAGCGATGAATTCGAGTTTTTGTCCTGTCTCAGGGTGCTCAAAACCCAAGTATTCGGCGTGCAGGGCCGTACGGGACATCAATGGACGTTCTTCAAAAACGTCGCCCTTCCAGCCTTTTTTCAATTTGGAGAGCAAGAGCGGTTTGCCATCGCCATAAAGGGGATCTGCAAGGATGGGATATCCTGTTTTAGCGGCATGGACGCGGATTTGATGGGTTCGGCCAGTTTCTGGCAAGGCTTGGACCAGACTATAGTCCGAATAGCGCGCCTTAACCACGAACCTGGTAAATGCAGGTTTTCCGCGCCTTGTATCGACTATGGTGCGGTGAAACCGGTCTGCATCTGCAAGAAGTGGCATATCGCAAACCCATTCGTCGCATTCTGGTCGGCCGCGCACAATGGCAAGATAGCGCTTCTCGACAAGGCGGGAAGCGAATTGTTCACTCAGGATTCTGTGAGCTTCTGCAGTCTTGGCGTACACCAAAAGTCCGGAAGTGTCTTTGTCTATTCGATGCACAACAAAGAGTTTGCCAAAGTCCTTTTCCAAAGTATTGAGAGCCACAGGCGCATTGGGATCGTAACGGTCAGGAATGGCAAGCCAGCCTGCCGGTTTTAGAACCACGACAAGTGTTGGGTCGGTATAGACGATTCTTGGTAGATCTTGCACAACAAAGGAGTATAGCATAATCGAAGGTACTTTGTTAATTCCGGCCATCAACTTGGAGTTTTAGGCTCGTTTTCAGATAGTTTACCACTTTTTTCTTATTCCTCTTGCCGATTTTGGCCATTTTGAATATCTTATCTAACGGCTTACTTGGCCATAATAATCACACGGTTCCGTGCACTATAAACCCCAATTTGTGGTGGAGTGTGGAATTTGTGGGAAATTCATTTAAATAGAGGGAGAACGAAGGTATGGCAAAACAACTTTTGTTCAGTGAAGAAGCACGACGAAAGCTACTGGTTGGCGTCGAAACGATCTCCAAAGCGGTCAAAGTGACGTTGGGGCCAAAAGGCCGCAATGTTCTCTTGGACAAAAAGTACGGTGCCCCGACAGTAACCAAAGATGGTGTCTCGGTTGCAAAAGAGATTGAACTTGAGAATCCGTACGAAAACATGGGGGCTCAGCTCCTCAAAGAGGTTGCGACAAAAACCAACGACATCGCGGGCGACGGCACAACTACAGCAACCGTTCTTGCCTACTCCATCGTAAAAGAAGGCCTCAAGGCCGTAGCTGCGGGAATGGATCCAATGGGGCTCAAGCGGGGCATCGACCGCGCGGTTGCTCTTTCTGTAGAAGAGATCAAGAAGAACGCCAAAGAGATTAAGGAAAAAGAAGAGATTGCAAACGTTGCGTCGGTTTCCGCTAACAACGATCAGGAAATTGGCAAGCAGATTGCAGAAGCCATGGAAAAGGTCGGCAAAGACGGCGTTATCACGGTTGAAGAGTCCAAAACCATGGAGACCACTATCGATTTTGTGGAAGGCATGCAGTTCGACCGTGGGTACCTTTCTCCATATTTCGTTACCAATCGTGATTCCATGACGACCTTCTTCGAGAATCCTTATATCCTCATTCATGACAAGAAAATCTCGAGCATGAAGGACCTTCTGCCCGTCCTTGAGAAAGTGGCTAACTCAGGCAAGCCTCTACTCATCATCGCAGAAGATATCGATGGCGAAGCACTTGCAACGCTCATCGTTAACCATATCCGCGGCACCATCAATGTGTGCGCCGTCAAGGCTCCTGGCTTTGGCGACAGGCGAAAAGAGATGCTCGAGGATATAGCCATTCTTACTGGTGGTGAGGTCATTTCCGAAGAGCTCGGCCTCAAACTTGAGAATACCACCCTTACGCAACTTGGAACGGCCAAAACCGTAAAGGTTGACAAGGACAATACGACGATTATCAATGGCGGTGGCAAAGAGAAGGACATTCAGGACCGCATTGCGCAGATCAAGAAACAGATTGAGGACACAACTTCTGACTACGATCGCGAAAAGCTCCAGGAGCGTCTTGCAAAACTTGCAGGTGGTGTCGCTGTCATCAATGTCGGTGCTGCCACCGAAGTCGAAATGAAAGAGAAAAAGCACAGAGTCGAAGATGCTCTTTCTGCCACCAGAGCGGCCATCGAAGAGGGTATCGTTCCGGGAGGCGGAATTGCATTGATCCAAGCTGCTCTTGCGCTCGAAAAGACCTCTACAAAGGACATGAGCGACGATGAGAAGGTAGGCTTCAAGATTGTAAAACGAGCGCTTGAAGAGCCAATTCGTCAGATTGCAGAGAATGGTGGCGTGGATGGGTCAATAATTGCTGACAAGGCAAAATCCTCCAAGAAGGGCATCGGATTTGATGCTGCCAGGATGGAGTGGGTGGACATGATGGAAGCAGGAATCATCGATCCTGCCAAGGTTACCCGTTCTGCTTTGCAGAATGCCGCTTCTGTAGCAGCATTGCTGCTCACAACCGAGTGCGCAATAACCGACCTCCCTGAAAAAGACAAGCCTATGGCCCCGGCTGGTGCCGATATGGGTGGTATGGGAGGCATGGACTACTAATCCACTGTTGACTCTTGAGTTTTCAAAAAAAGGCGCCTTTTTGGCGCCTTTTTTTATTTGACCCTGTGAATTTAACTTCGCTATATTAGTCATCAGGAGTTGTCATGAGTAACGAAGTAACCCTTACCGCGGAAAACTTTAAGTCAGAAGTAATGGATTCAGATATCCCAGTCCTGGTCGATTTTTGGGCGGAGTGGTGTATGCCCTGCAAGATGATTAGTCCGCTTATTGCCCAAATAGCCGACGCATACAAGGGCAAGCTAAAAGTCGGCAAAGTCAATGTTGACGATCAGGGAGACTTAGCTTCCCAGTATGGCATCATTTCGATTCCCACACTCATTGTGTTCAAGAATGGCCAAGTTATGAAACAGAAAGTGGGTTCCATTCCTAAACACGAGATCGAAAATCTCTTCAGAGATTTGGTCTGAAGTGCATAGTCTTAAAGACTGCTCTTTTTGGCTGTAGTGGTTGTGCTCTTGGACTTGCGGGCAGTGGGGCTCTTTGCTAAAGGTTCGAGTTGTCCAGGACTTTGAGAACCAGATTCTCCTACAAACCATTGACTTGGCCCCAATTGACCATCGTGCAGACGATGAATGGGCCTTGATGTAGAGCTTTTCCAGCGGAATCCATCTTCCCACTTCGGCGTCGCCGGGAATGGCCATTTGGTGTTGTCTTTTAGGTCTTTTGCAAGCTTAAGGGGAGCTTCATTTTCTATAGTTCCGGTTTTGTCTTCTTCTACGTAACAGATTCCGTCGTAGGCTGCGGCCCCATCTCTTTGATAGACTGCGATTATCCCTGTGGAATCTGCAAGCCCTCCGGCAGAAGTCCAAAAGTCTCTTGCCGAGTTGCTGGAATCTATGCCGCCAGACAAGGCCAGATTCTGCCCGATTTCGTCTTTTTCTTCAGGCAGGCCTTCTGGAGAACAGTGCAACAGTATTATTTCCCCTGTCTTAACATCCGCAGAAGGGAAACGATATTCCACTGACTTTACGCTACTCGCCCACCTCACAACCTCGCCTCCCAGGTTGCCAGCACGCTGTACGACAAATTCCATATAGTCTCTATGCAGATTGCTCGCCGAAGTGTTCTTGCCACACTGTAACTCGTTGATGCGCAAAATCGCCGGAGAATCGTTGAACCCCACAAAAGAGAACAGAAAACGGGTTATGTTGCCCGCTGCGTCCTGTGCTTCTCCGGAAAGTGTACAGTTTTCTCCAGGTTTGACGGGGGGTGACAGCGCTACTTCTATGGAACTTCCCGATGCCTGTGGCGTGGCCACAGTCGGTTCTGGTTGGAAGCCAAATGTGTCATCGACCGCATTTACCTCTTCGTTGAAGCAAATCTCAAATACCCCAGAGTTTTTTGGCCCCGCACTTACAATGCTTGGCGGACGTATATCCCCTATTGGTGCAAGTATTTGTTCGGTCTTCTGGGAGCATGAACCCAGGATCATGGCTAAGAACATTAAAACAAGTGCAGATGGATACGCTTTTTGAAGTTGACACAACCAAACACTCAAAAACCTTCTGACCTTATACATAGAAAGACTCTCAAGATTGCGCATACCTCCCGTCCTCCCCGTCTGTGAACTCGGAAACCATTCATATAGATTACGCTGTCGACAGATACCCCTGATTCAAAACCCGATGCAGAATTCGAGATGCAGAACGCAATACGACTCAATCACTTAATTCGAATGCAGCCCTCAATCCCTTGATTCACACAAGGCGCAAACTATAGGATTGAACCATGAATATCGTCATAGCGAACGATCATGGAGCGGTAGAACTCAAAAATAGACTCGTTTTGTGGCTTGAAAACCATGGTCACTCGGTAAAAAACCTGGGCGTTGATACCGAGCAGAGTGTGGATTACCCCGATATGGCCAACTTTGCGGTTCAGGAATTCGATAAAGGTGGTTACGATTTTGGCATTGTCCTCTGCGGGACAGGAATAGGAATTTCCATTGCGGCGAACAAACATAAGGGCATTCGCTGCGCACTCATCCACGATCCTTTTACGGCTCGCATGGCCAAAGAGCACAATGACGCCAACTTTATAGCGATGGGAGGAAGAGTCGAGTACCCTGTCCCGCCGGAAAAGTTGCTCGAAGAGTTCATAAACGCGACTTTTCAAGGCGGAAGACACAGCCAGCGCGTGGCAAAGCTCGACGCCCTGCTTTGACAGTCTTAGATGTAGGTTTGAGCTTAACCTTACGCTAAGGAATAAGTTTCGCCCTTGCTGACTATATGTGCATCCCGTACACCCGAGGCAAGCGTCTTAGCTTTGAGCGATTCCAAAGCGCCCGCTTCGCCGTGCACCAGGAAAATCTTTCGCAAGCGGGCAAGGTCGGTGTGTGTAAGCCAAGACAGAGTCTCCTTGTAGTCTGCGTGTGCAGAAAAGGCGTCAATTTCTTCAATCTTCGCCCTAACGTCATAAAAGTCGCCCAAAATACGCACACGTTTTTGGCCCTCGCTCAGCCTTCTGCCAAGCGTCCCCTCCCCCATGAACCCAACAAGGAGCACGGTATTGGCGCGATTCTCTATATTGTGCGCCAGGTGATGCAGAATTCGGCCTGCCTCACACATGCCATCGGCCGAAATGATGATCATGGGTTCTTTGGCGCCGTTGAGCATTTTAGACTCGTCCACAGAACGCGCAAACCGGAGCGAAGCAAAGCCAAAAGGATTCTGCGAGTGCTTTGTAAAGACTTCGTTCGTTTCCTGGTCGTAGCACTCAGGATGAATGCGGAAAATCGCTGTAGCATCGGTAGCCATGGGAGAATCGACCCAGATCGGCAAGGTCGGAATTCTGTTTGCGTCGCTCAAGAGATGAAGATAGAAAACAATTTCCTGAGTTCGTTCGACTGCAAAAGCAGGAATTATGACCTTTCCGCCGTCAAGTGCGGTAGTCCGAACAACCTTTGCCAGTCGCTCGATGGCGTCTTGTGTCTCTTCATGAAGCCGGTCTCCATAGGTACTGTCCAAAACAAGGTAATCGACATCGGCAAGAAATTCAGGGTCGCGTATAATCGGCTTGCCCGGCCGGCCCAAATCGCCGGTGAATCCAGTGACGACACTGTGCCCCTTTGCGTCAGTCAGCGTCATTCGCACCAAAGCTGATCCAAGGATATGCCCGGCATCGAAGAATTCGATTTCAACGCCCTGGGCAACAACCATTTTGCGGTGGTAGTTGACCGTGACGAATTGGTTCATCGCATTGATGACATCGAAGTCGTCATAGAGCGGCACCCACGCGAATTCTTCGTTTTTTCGTGCTGCCTGTTTGGCTAAGTACTCGGCATCGCGAGCCTGAATATGCGCCGAATCCATCATTACGAGATTCGCAAGGTCCCGCGTGGCAGAGGTTGCAAAGATATTCCCGGCAAAACCGCGTTTGACGAGTAAAGGCAGGAGGCCACAATGGTCATAGTGCGCATGTGTCAAAACGACGGCATCGACCGAGTCGGGCGGGATTTCTTCCAAAAGGGCCCTATTCTTGGCCTCCGTCTCTGCTCTGTGTCCCTGAAACGCGCCACAATCAACAAGAACGCGCGTTCCATCCACTTCAACGAGGTGCTTAGAGCCGGTCACTTCTCCGACAGCACCCAAGGATCGTAAGGTTATGCTCATGGATAAGACTATACCACGTGCAACGAGACAAAGAAAGTTCGAGTAACGTGCCCTTGCCAGACCAGCCAGGAGTAGCATATCATCTTGGGAGCATGGCCGAGGAAATATGTACCCTTACTGTTCAGAAACTAGCAACAGGTGGAGACGGTATCGCTTTTTCTGAAGGCCAAGTCGTTTTTATCCCCTTTACAATTCCCGGAGAAAAGGTTGCCTGCCGCATTGTTGAAAATTCGCACGACTATCTCAAGGCAGAACTGGTTGAGGTACTGGAGCCGTCTGGACATCGAGTTGAGCCTGAGTGCCCGCTTTTTGGCATATGTGGAGGCTGCAATCTTCAACACATCGCCATCGAAAAACAGCGCGAACTCAAAGCCCAAGCCGTGCGCGAGGCCTTTATGCGTACGGCCAGGTTCGATCCGGGAACGCTGACTGTCAGGGCAGGTGCGGCCTATGGTTACCGAAATCGTGCAGAATTCCATTTTACAAACGACCACGGCATTGGATTCATGGTTGATCAGACCGAAAATGCGGTCCGTGTGAGCGATTGCCCCATTGTAGTCTCAGTGGTCAGGTCGTGGTTGCGTACACAAAACAGGAAAAGCAGACCAGAAAAAGATTTTAAGGCGGCGTTTGGTAACCGCGACCGGTTCACTGTCTTTGGTCAGGATACCCGCTTATATATCGAGGGTAGAGACGCGAACGCTCATGCTCTGGTGGCGGTGCGAGACTATATATTTCCAGTGAAGCACTTTTTTCAGAGCAATGTCGAAGTGGCGTCCATGCTTGTCCAAGATGTAATCGAGGGTGTTAAGGGTCGGTGTGCTGTGGACTTGTTCTGCGGCTCGGGGCTTTTTGCCAAACGATTTGCGGAACAATGTGACGAAGTGATATGTGTAGAAAGCGACCCGGTTGCCTTAGAAGCTGCACGTCAGAACGTCACCGGCCCTGGGCACGCCGTTTTTAGGCCGATATCGGCCGAAGCATGGGTTAAGTCGACAAGGAGCGCCTTAGGGGACCTTAAGTACGCCGAGCCTATTGACTGGGTCACTGTGGATCCTCCAAGGTCTGGGCTTTCGCCTGAACTTCGCGTCTGGCTTGCAAGTTCACCCATCGGCGCTATCAATTATGTCTCGTGCGACCATGTCACAATGGCCCGCGACCTTCGTGACCTAATGGATGCAGGATGGCAGGTGGCCTTTCTGCGGCTTTACGACTTTTATCCACAAACCGGGCGAATCGAGGCATTCGCGAGGCTTGTTCCTGGTAACGCGCACTGACACAAAGGCGCGAAAACGCGAAAAGGCGAGAAACGGAGGCAGCCAGCATGGCAAGCATACAAAGAACTGGTCCATTCAAAGGGCGCACAATCGGCGTCGTCAACGACCTTTCGCTCGACGAACAGCGCTATCTTTACCAAAAGGCTAAAGAGCTCAAGACCCTGGCCAAGTCGGGAGGAGATACTCGACCCTTTAGAATCGAGGACAGAGATTATCAGGTTTACCTCATTTTTATGGAAGACTCCACTAGAACGAAAGAGTCATTCAGGAATGCGTCCAAATTCTTGGGCTGCAGAACGAACGTGTTCGATACGGCCACCAGCAGCTTTAACAAGAACGAATCGATTACTGACACGATCAAAATGCTCTATGGTTACGCCTCTGACTCTTGCTTCATACTAAGGACCAAGCTGGAAGGAGTTTGCCGCTGGTTGCAGATTGCGTTGTCAGCCTATGCAGAAGCGACAGGAAAGCCCAACCCTGGTTTCATCAACGCTGGGGATGGCAAACACGAGCACCCCACTCAGGAGTTCCTGGACGAGTTTTCTTTCCTGGAACACCTGAATTGGAACATGAACGACATTCATATCGCGCTCACTGGAGACCTGTATCACGGACGCACCGTCCACTCCAAAGCCGACGGACTCAAGATTTTTAGGAATGTTAAGGTAGACTTGGTGGCGCCTGAACTGCTCGCCATGCCACCCTCCTATGTCGCGCGGATGAAGGATAATGGCTTTAAGGTTCAGATCTACGAGTCGCTGGACGAATATCTGGCATCAGGGAAAGTGGCCCCAATCTGGTACTTTACACGGCTTCAACTGGAAAGAATGGGCGAGTCAGTCCTGGAAAAGGCCGATGTGCTCAGGAAAAGTGTGACCTTCAGAAAAGACATGCTGGGCCTTTTGCCGGAGGGAACCCGCTTTTATCATCCCCTGCCCCGAGACAGAATCAATCCAACAAACCCGACGTTCCTGGACAACCTACCTTTGAATGGCTGGGATGCACAGTCGGAGAATGGCTATTGGACGCGAATCATAGAGATCGGCATGGTTTCGGGGCTCCTGGGTCAGGACTTCGAAGGCGAACTCGGAAGGCCTGAGGAACTCCCAGAGGACTTCATAAAGGAGACGACACCTGCAGAGCATAAGAAGCCGGAATACAAGGTTGGAATTAAGCCGGTCGAGGAAGGCATTGTCATCGATCACATCGCAGTGGGCAAGCCCATCGAAGAAATTTGGAGCAATATAGAAGCCATCCGGAAGATACTAAAGCTCAACGTGCGCTCGAGCCAAGGCGTATATCACTCGCTGCGCGGAGAAGGCGAATTCAAGGGCATCATTTCGCTTCCGGACATCATCAGCTTTGGGCAGAAGGATCTGAAGAAGCTGGCCGCAATAGCGCCGGGCTGTACGTTGAATCTGATCCGAAATTCCTCGGTTGCGCGAAAATATAGGCTTTCCATGCCACCGCGAATCTACGGGTTCGACGAAATTTCATGCAAGAACGAGAATTGTATTTCGAACCCGAAGCACAACGAGGGAGTCGTGACAGAATTCGTCCGAAAAACCGGCTCGACCTTTGTCTGCAAGTATTGTGAACGTGAGCACCCGTTCCGAGAAATTTGGGACATCTGACCCGATCTTCGATTCGACGCTCTTATGCGGTTTGCCCGGTGTTGGGGCCAAGCCTTCTCTATTCCTTCAGGTTCTTTTGGTTTGAATCGCTCTAAGCTTTAACCGCGGGAGAGTCCGGCAATCGCCGCCCCAATCAGAGGCGCGTTATCCACACGGACGAACTCCATATGCTGTCCGTGTGTCTTAGTCAGAAAATCGTCCAGATACTTCAGTGTCTTTTGTCGAAGCCCTGGCAACTCATAGAAAGTAGTCCCGTCAGCAGTGGTTAGAATGGGCCTCGCAGCACTCTGACCTTTCCCCGTCTTTAGGGCGATCGATGCCAGATTGACTGCGCTTAAGAGCGCCGCACGGTCGACAATTGCTTCGCCAATACATTGGGCAATTGTCCGCTCGTCCTCATTGGCAAATAGCCTTGCCAGGCCGTCCACTGTGGTGAGAGAAGCTTCTTTTCCCTGTATGTGGCTGGGTATGTGGCTGGGTATGCGGCCGGGTATGTCGCTGGCGTCCATAGCAGTTAAGAAACTGCCCAGCTCGCTTGTTTGCAGCGTCTCCAGTGCGCCCAGCAAGGCCCCTGTCGGCGCCGAAAAAAGCCCTGAGCTTGCGGCCGTCTTTAGAGCAACTGCAAAAAGTCCGCCCAAATACGCACCGGAAATCATTTTTTCAAACGTATAAAACCCTGGATTGAGCGTAGTGTTGTCAAAGGCCACATCGATGGGTCCACCAGCAACCTTGCCGAATCCGCCAGACTCTATATTGATTATCTGTTCCCCGGATTTATTGGACCCGCGAAGCTTGGTGATATATTCATTTTTTTCAATATAACAGGAGTTTGTGCCCGTCCCAAGGATGAACCCAATATAAGAGTCGAAGATCCTGTCACCAAAGGCCGACATTCCTGCAAGCAGAGTCGTCACCGTGTCGTTCACAATCACGATGTTCTTCGGTTGCTTCGTGCCTGGCTGTCCCCGCGCCATAAGCGCCTTATTCAGATTGGCGCCGATGAACTGACCTTCGACCTCTTTAGCCTTTATTTCTTTGCTGAATCGAAGTAGCCTGCCATCGCCGCTCTCAACAATTTCTGTCGGATAGGAGAAGCAAAAGCCGACGTTGTCGCTCTTGTCTGCAAGATCGCCGATCGTTTCGGCGATTTGAGCAAAAAACTCTTCCAGAGTGACGGCACTCTTTACCCCTGGCATGGGTGCCTTCCTAAAACCCTGAATTTGTGGCTTTTTTTCGTTGTCAAATACAATAAGAGCGGCACGAAGGTTTGTTCCGCCCGCATCCAGCGCGATAACCGGCTTGCCCGAGGGTATTGTGCTCTTGGGTTCCACATATGTCGGTATCATCAATAGTGAACTCGGCTCGCCTGAGAGCCCTTTGTTCATCTCGTCAATAAAGAGTCCGCACAGGGACTCTATATCGAATTGTGAACTCAACATCATGTTTTGACGCAAGAAATCTGTCGCCTTTTGCTTCGCGGTCTGCATTGTTTTTTCTTCTGCCTGACTCATAGCGCCCCCTGGTCTCAGACTACTTCTACAGAATATCTTTTTCTGTATTCATACATACAGAGTGCTGCAGAGACCGACACGTTGAGCGACTCCACGTGCCCAACCATGGGAATTGCGAGGGTCTCATCCGCATTCTCCATCAAAAGACGAGAAACCCCAGACCCCTCGTTGCCAAGAACAAAGCAGGTCTTCGGTTCCAGTTTGGCATGATCCAAGGTAGTACCGGCCATGTCTGCAGCATAAATCCAGAAACCGGCAGTTTTTAGTTTCCTGAGCGCATCGTTCAGATTCTGTACGACGATGACCGGAACCCACGCCGTGGCACCAGCCGATGCTCTTACGACAGCTTCCGTAAGCGGAGCAGCGCGCCTTGCCGGTGCAACGACAAAACTCGCGCCAAAAGCGTCTGCCGATCGCACTATTGCTCCAAGGTTCTGCGGGTCTTCGACATGATCCAGCACAATCGCAAGCGCCCTTGCAGGCGCCAAGGCAAGCGCATCCTCGAGTGTTGTGGGTAACGACGCGTGTGGCTCGTCAATTGCCAAGATTACACCCTTGTGCTGCGGATCCAGGCTGTCCAGGTATGCAATGTCAACGGCTTCAGAAGCCAGATGCAGTTTTTCTGCCAGGGCCAGGATGTCGCGTACTCTAGGCCCGGGATGAGGCATGTCGGCAGGTTTTGCAACATAGAGCCTTATATGCTGCAAATTCCCTAATGCGGCTCCGGACTTTAGAGTTTCGAGAATTCCATGAAATGAACTGATAAAACGCACGCTGGCAGTTTAGCCTGAAATGCGAAAAAAGGCCAGCGTGTCGCTTTAGACCGTCATCGCTTTAAGCATCGCCGCTTAGGGCATCACTGTGAATTCCTGCACGAGTTGAATCGAACTTTCGACGTGGCGCACCCCAGCCATTCCCCGAGTAATCGCGACTGCGCTGTCGATCGACGCCTGCGTATTGGCAACCCCATGCAGTGCAACAATTCCATTGTCCGCAATAACTTCAAGGAAGTGAATCGGAATTCTATTCTTGTAGATGATCTCAGTAATGATTTGCTGTGCAAGATAGAGATCCGCCATTTTTTGTACACCGGCAGTCTCTTTGTCTTGCCCAATAAGCGAAGACCTAAGAGAATCGATCAGGTGTGCAGCGGTTACAGGGTCTACCCGCATCGTATTGATGGTAAGGTCATATTCTCGAGAGTCGTTCCAGTTGCAGGAAAAATAGAACTTGTGAAAGCCTCCCCGGTCTCGATCGGACTGCTCCAACATCTGCACCGCCCGCTTGTTGTCGCAATGATACATAGCTTTTGTCTTCTCAATCCGTAAGGCCATAGGAGCAACTATCTTTACAGAAAGAACATTGGGCACATCTTTAAGAATATGATGTGCGCCGCGTCCCATAATAATACAATCGTTCTCCCGCGCAGCTTCCAAAAGAGCGGTCTTTAGAAAATGAAGGTAGTCCTCGTGCTGCTGCGAAAGTGATGCCCAAAAACCCGGACTTTTTTCGTCGAATTTTTCCCGCTTCTCGGCACTAAGACCAATCTCGCTCAACCGCTTTTCCAAGTAATCCTTATCAATGAGCCGATACCCGTTGATACGCATGAGTTCGTGCGCTGTTTCTTCGCCGAGGGAAGCAAGTTCTCGCGCTATTGCTATTATGGCCATATTTAATCCCTCCTATCTCAACTTTAAGACCAGAAATAGCAGAAGTCAAATAATTTATTCATGTTGGGCAATGCGGGGTGAACACTGTGAAGTGAGTACTGTGAGCACTCCAGATAAATGTATATTTATTAATTCACTTCTACAGAGATTTCGGCCACCCTGTAACCAAAACCCGTGGATTCTGGCAAGACAAATCGATATACTCGATTTTTATGGATAAACTTGGCGCTCTGGCCGCATTTGGTACGGCTTGTTGCTGGGCTGTGTCTCCGCTGTTTTTTGAATCTTCATCCAAGAAGCTCGGCGCACTTGCTGTCAATTTTTGGAAGGTAATTTTTGCTTTTGCGTTTCTTACGCTTACTGGATGGATAAGTCGAGGCATACCGCTGCCGACCGATGCAACGCCCCGAGCTTGGCTTTTCCTTTCTTTATCAGGAATTGCAGGTTTCGTATTCTCCGATTTCTTTATGTTCAATGCCTATGTCTACATAGGAGCAAGAAAAGCCGTAGTTTTTCAGGCCATTACACCCTTCTTTACGGCATTTTTCGCTTATCTTTTTTTAGGCGAGACAATGGCCCCTGTAAGGTTTATCGGAATGGTGATTGTCGTGGCAGGCATTCTTATGGTTGTTGTGCCGCGACATCAGACAAAAGAAGAACGGAAGAACGAAGAGCTTAAGATGCCCAAGCTACGAAAAG
>Ga0116192_1000089_pt1 | contig 72623 bp, 64 predicted proteins | sample AD_UKC113_MetaG_FD_89876 | JGI IMG/M metagenome (GOLD analysis project Ga0116192, IMG submission 89876) | Active sludge microbial communities of municipal wastewater-treating anaerobic digesters from Hong Kong - AD_UKC113_MetaG | ecosystem: Engineered > Bioreactor > Anaerobic > Digestate...
CGCCTGCCGATAGCTTACTTTCAACCGTACGCTCCCCTCTTTCAAACTCAACTTCCCCTCAACCACCATCGCCAATACCTTGCTCCGCACCAGTTCTTTCTGTCCCATTGGTAATTTCCCGGCCATCCTCTTCTCCACACTACCATTCTACCAGGGGGACATTTCTATTTTGGAAAATAGGGGGACATTTCTATCGGTGTTTGACACAACAATATTAATGCCTGGTGGCTCGATAGATAAGTACGATAGTGTTGTCGTGCGTCCGTACAGAGCAAGACTTGAAAAAAACGTTGACAACCTCTCGGAAGCGGCTTAGACTACTCCCTAACTGAATGTTAGTAATTGATTACTATCTCCTGCTTTACTTGACCTTTAGTAATTCCTGAGGTTTGTAAGCGATTCTGTGGCGGAATTGCAAGGGATTCGAGTGTACCAAGTGGAGATTCAAGGAGGAGGCTGGCATGCGAAGATTGGCTAAGATGGATAACCTATTCTCGGTATCGACAAACACGTATCACCGTTTTTCACTTGACGATGCCCTGGACGGCATCGCGGCAGCAGGTTTCAAAAACGTTGAATTGACGGCCGTCAAAGGGTGGACAGAACATGTTTCGGCAGGAATGTCCGATATCGAACTGGCCGATATCAAGAAAAAATGCGAGGTCCATGGCCTTACGCCGATATCGCTTAGCGGCCACTGCGACCTAGTCGATGAGGCAAGGCTTCTTGATTTCATGGCGAATATAGAACTTGCATCACGGTTGGGTTGCAAATACATTGTGACTTCTATCGGTGAAGCTCATTTCGGGAGGAACAAAGAGTCTTCGGAAGCATTATTAATTTCACATATATCAAGAGCGGTAGAGCGGTGCAAGAAGTTTGGCATAACTATGGTTTTGGAGACGCATGGTGAATTTGGGACTGGTAAATCATTGGCTGACATAACGAGACAAATTAACTCTCCGTATTTGGGCATAAACTATGATACGGCCAATGTGGTATTCTATGGGAAGACACTTCCAGATGAAGATATTCAGACCTGTATCGACCAGGTTAAGTACGTACATCTTAAGGAGAAGGCTGGTGCAGTTGATGAATGGAACTTCCCGGCATTGGGTAAGGGCTTCCTTAAACTCGATAGTGTTCTTGAGCATCTGATAAAAACAAAGAATAGGTCACCAATTAGTGTTGAAATTGAATTTACCCAAGCTGGGCCGAAAGATTTGGCCGAAGTGAATAAAGCTGTGAAGGATTCATTTGAGTTTCTGAATCAGTTAGGTGTTATTTGATAACCTATGAAAGAAAGGCGGTGCTGACAAGGCTGCCGGGGTAGAGCGATTTTTTTCTTGCGGCGATTCCTAGAAAGAGTAGATGTGGCAATGATGCTGCACTATTGAAAGCATAGAGAGTAAGGAGGTTTGGAATGAGAAAGAGAGGCATTGTATGTGTGCTGTTGGTGATGGTTATTGCGGCTTCAAGTGTCTGGGCCGCACCAAGCAAGAAATTGACGTATGGATACATCGCCTATGATATGAAAGATATCTGGAACCAATATGGTGCGGAGGCCTTTCAGTATGCAGCCAAACAAAAAGGCGTCAATGTCATTGTCCTCGATTCGGAAAACAGTGCCGAAAAATCGGTGGCTTGTATGCAGGAATTGATTGCAAAGAAAGTCGATGGGATTTCCATATTTCCAATTTCACCCGATCAAGCGGCTACATTGATTCGTATGGCTAATGAAGCAAAGATTCCGATAACTGTCGAAAACCTTCCCATGAAGGAAAATGCTGGCGACTACATATCGGTTGTTGCATGCCGTTACGATGACATAGGTTATGCCGCTATCAAGTATATTGCGACGACGATGCCTGGATCAAAAGTATTGTTTGTTGCCGGTGCTGAAGGTGGTGGTGTTTGGGAAACCTACATGATTGGTGTCAATAAGGCGCTGGCAGAGTTCAAGAACAAGGTAACGATGGTCGATATCATTCATGGAGATTGGCAAACCCAGAAGGCAATGGACGTTACTCAGAGTTTCCTTGCCACCGGAAAAGATTTTGATGTAGTTTTTGCGAATAACGATCTTATGGCCATAGGCGTTTACAACGCTCTCAAAGACAAAGGTCTTGAAGGAAAGAAGCGCATAATCTCCACTGGTGGGTCGCCTGATGGACTTAAGATGATTGCCTCTGGAGTTGAGTATGCAAATATCACGGCACCTGTTTCGCTACAAGGTTTGATTACATTCCGGAATTTGTGGTGGCACTCGAACGGAAAGAAACCAGATAAGTTCTATGCTTTGCCAATTATTCCGGTCGATAAGAGCAATTTGGATAAGGCCATCAGATGGGATGTTGTTAATAAAGCCACAATTGATTATATCGGCGGACTTGATTGAAGAACCCATAAGTCTTGGCAGATAGGACGAAGAAATCAGGGGCTTTTGGGAGAGCGACTTGTTCTGCCTGAGAGCCCTGCTTGTTGTATTATGGTTTAAGCGTTTATCTATTTTTCCGTATGTGAAGGAACCAATTTGGAAATGGTCAAACCGATTGTTCGAATGGAGAACATTACAAAAAGCTTCAATGGCGTGAGAGCTCTGAATGGTGTCAGTATTGACATATTTCCTGGGGAGATTCATTGCATAGTTGGGGAGAATGGTGCAGGAAAATCTACACTTATGAAAGTGCTGTCTGGTGCTTATTCGCCTGACTCGGGAAAGATCGAAGTAGATGCATGTTCTTATCGATCCTTGAATCCTGTATTATCTAAACAGCTCGGAATCGAAATTGTCTATCAAGAGAACCTTCTAGTTCCAACCATGAACATTGTTGAAAATATCTTTGTCGGATGCGAAGAGTCAAGATTTGGATTTTCCAAGTTCAAGAGCATGAAGAGTAAGGCTAGCGATCTACTTGATGAACTGGGGCTTTCGCTTGACCTGACAAGAAGAGTGGAGGGCTTAAGTGTTGCGGAGCAGCAGTATGTTAAGATCCTTAAGGCGCTTGTAAAAGAACCGGTGGTTTTGATTCTTGATGAACCTACTTCAATGTTTAACGTACGTGATTCAGAAAAAATCCTCGTGACAGTTCAGCAGATTTCTAAGAAGGGAATCAGTGTATTATACATTTCACATTATCTTAAAGAGGTAGTTAGGATTGCCGATAGAATTACAGTATTACGAGATGGCGCGGTTGTTACATGTTTCGACAATACAAATCATGATGTCCCATTGTCCAGAATAACTCAGGAAATGGTCGGAAGAAGCATAGATATGTTCTATGTCAAATCGCCTCATAAGATCGATGGTACTGTCCTAAGGGTGGAAGATTTACGCGTTACGAAAGATAGTCCTTCGGTTTCGTTTGAACTAAGAAGAGGAGAAATACTTGGGCTGGCCGGGATGATCGGATCTGGAAGAACAGAAATGATCCGTGCGATGATTGGGGCGGACAGGAAATTTTCTGGAAGAATAATTCTTAACAATAAAGAGGTTAGCGTTGATAGTCCTAGAGAAAGCATTAGGTGTGGAATAGCATATGTAACTGAAGATCGTCAGAAACTGGGTCTAATGATGGGAGCAAGTATTGTTGAAAATCTGACTATAGTTGGCTTAATGAACAAAATTCACGGGTATTTTGTGAATTACAAGCATCATGTTGCTCTTATTGATGATGTTTATAGAGCGCTAAGAATAAAGGCACAGTCTCCTCTGCAGGAGGTCAGATATCTTAGTGGTGGCAATCAACAGAAAGTTGTACTCGGCAAGTGGCTCTTTGAGGATTCCGACATTTTCATCCTTGATGAACCCACAAGAGGAATCGATGTCGGTGCTAAAAATGACTTTTACGGCATTATGTCGAATTTGGTCGAACATGGCAAATCAATTATTATGATCTCGTCTGATATGCCAGAATTGATCTCTATGAGTGACAGGGTAATTGTGATTCGAGCAGGCAGAATTGTGAAGGAACTTAGTGGAGAAGACATAACAGAACAAAATGTGATTACATACGCACTAGAGGTAAACGCAAATGAGTAATCTGACTACGACGCAGAGACTAAGGATTGGTTTGAAGGATCAAAGGCTTCTTCTCTGGTTAATAATCATAGCAGTCTGTATAATCGTAGACTTGCTAAACCCTCGCTTTCTCTCTTTAGACAATATTATGATAGTAATGCAACAGATTTCTGTCGTAGGCATATTGACTATGGGGATGGCATTACTGCTAATTACAGGCTGCATAGATCTTTCAATAGGTAACATAATGGTTTTCGCTGCTGTCATAATGGCGCGCATAATTATGAATAATGGTTCGACGGGAGAGGCTGTTATTGTAGGTATCCTGTGCGCAACTATGATGGGTCTCCTTAATGGCTTAATCGTAGCCAAAAGCCGATGCATGCCTCTTATAATCACCTTGGGGATGAGTAATGTATACTATGGTTTTTCCTTAGTGGTATCGAACGGTAAATTCATGAATTTTAATCAGCAATTTGAAGTGATTCGTAAGACACGGATTTTTGGTGTCGTGCCTATAATTATGCTTAGTTTTTTGGTTTTCGTAGTGATAGTAAGCGCAATTCTATTGAATCGGACAAAGACCGGGCGCAGAATGGTTGCGGTCGGAGGTAATGAACAGAACGCTTATCTTTCCGGGATAAGGGTGAGTCGGTATAAGGTACTTGTATATGGCATAAGTGGTTTTTTCTGTGGAATTGCGGCTATTGTTTTGGCGGCGAGGCTCGATTCTATTACATCGTCTGCCGTTACTGCTAACTATGAACTGTCTGCTCTAACAGCGGCAGTTGTCGGTGGTGTCACTTTTGAGGGTGGTCGCGGTACCATCGTAGGAGCTTTTACTGGCGTACTGTTGATAGGTTTGATAAGTAACGCGATGACCGTTCTATCTATCAATTCTTACATACAGAAAATTGTCGAGGGTGCAATAATCGTTATTGCAGTGATATTAAGCAATCTTAGCAATATGAAGCACCAATAAATGTTGTCAGGACACTTGATGCTTTGACTAATTGTGGGAGGAGCAAATGAAGAAAGGTATTAATTACTGGAGCTTTTCCAAAGGGAAGCCTCTCACGCAAGCTATGTCATTGGCAAAAGAAGCAGGATTCACTGGAATCGAGTTCTGCATCGATGAGAGTGGAGAACTTTCAATCTCTTGTGGTGAAGATGAAATTCATGAGGTTAGGCATGAGCTAGATAGAATCGGACTTGAAGTTGCAAGCATTTGTTCATGGCTTGGCTGGGTCTATCCTTTGACTTCTGATGACAAAGAAATGCGACTGCGGGCGCAGAGTATCCTCCATAAGATGGTTGATATCGCAGTAGGATTAGGAACAGATACGATCCTTTGCGTTCCTGGCTACGTAGGTTGTGATTTTGTTGCGAATTCAGAAATCATTCCTTACGAAGTAGCTATTGAGCGTGCCAGAGAAGGCATTGGCCAAGTATTGCCATATGCAGCATCCAGAGGTGTCACTTTAGCGATAGAGAACGTATGGAACAAAATGTTGTTATCTCCGTTAGAAATGAGAGCATTCGTTGATTCTTTCAACTCTCCGTTCGTTGGCACATATTTTGACGTAGCAAATTGTATTTTGACTGGTTATCCAGATCAATGGATAAGAATCCTTGGGCCAAGGATCAAGCGAATTCACTTCAAGGACTATCGCCGAGATCCTGGGGGCTTTCGCGGCTTTGTAGAATTGCTCGCAGGTGATGTAGATTTTAGAGCCGTGATGCGCGCCTTACGGGATGTTGGCTTTAATAACTATTGTACTGCTGAGATAATGCCTACTTACTCAACCTATACGGATGCCGTCATCTATAATACTTCCCTATCGATGGACTATATCTTTGAGAAGAGAAAGGAGGAAGGCTGAATGATACAAGTTGCACTCTTAGGGGCCGGATATATTGCTAAGAACCACGCTGCCGCATACGATAGATTACCTAATACTAGACTAGTAGCAGTGTTGGGAAAAGGAAAGGGGCACGCTGAAGAACTTGCGCTAAAGTACGGCGCACGCGCATATACGGATGCTAACGCCATGTTCAACAATGAACGAATCGACATGGTTGATGTATGCGTACCGACATACCTGCACGAACAATATGTTGTTATGGCAGCTGAATATGGGGCTGATATTCTTTGCGAGAAGCCGTTTGCGTTGACCCGTGAAGCAGCCGACCACATGATTCAAGCGGCAAAAGAGGCCAAGAAAAAACTAATGGTTGCTCAAGTTCTGCGATTCTGGCCTGAATATGTGGAGATCAAAAAGCATATAGATAATGATGACCTTGGTGATATTCAGATGGTCTATGCGAATCGTCTTGCTCAACACCCGGACTGGAGCGATTGGTTCAAGGACCCTAACAAGAGCGGCGGAGGACTTTTTGATCTTCATTCACATGATATTGATATTTTGCATTACTATTTTGGACCAGAAAAAACGGTTTACTCACTAGCCTATAGGAACAATGCTGGCTGCTTTAACCACGTGTCTTCAAGTTTGGTTTTCCAAAATGGCGTTAAAGCCCTTGCAGAAGGCGGATTCCAAATGACCGAAGGTTACCCCTTTACTATGACGATGCGAGTAGTAGGGACCAAGGGTACCTTGGAGTTTCTGCTTTCTGCCGGATTTAATCTGGAAAACTTAGGAGCAGCATCATCTCGGCTGGTTTATTTTAGGAATGGTCATTCACCGGAACTTTTGAAAGTCGAACAAAGTGATCCGTACCTTAATGAAATTAGGTATTTTACAGAGTGTGTCAACGAGAGACGCGATCCTGATGTGGTGCCTCCAGCAGACAGCCGAAAGGTGCTCGATGTCATGCTTTCTATACGTGATTCGATAGAAACAGGTGAGGTTCAACATTTGTAGGTTCTGATGCGAGATTGTAGGACCTCATCGAAGCTTATTTACCCAGAGAGAGTGGCACAGTAGAATTCTACGGTCGTATCTTGGTGTTTTCTTTGGGATCGGCCTGTCTGTTTGTTGGAGTAAGGGCACTTGAAGGTATTTGGCTTTTGGCAATATAGTTAAATTCATAGATTACAGATCGAATGGGATACCTTAATGTATCACCACGTGTAAGTGCGCTTTGATAATGCGATGAGGAACAAGATATGGCAACTAGCATAGCTTCTCGAAGCGATTTTGACGATTATTATCTAATGCACATAATAAAGGGACGATACTAAGAATGACAAGCGATAAACTCCAGGTATCTTCGCAGAAGAGCCTGGTTGTACCGGTTTGCGCAAATGCCGAAATGCAGAATTTGATCAATACGTCAATAGTCTTCAATTACTTGCGCGATCACGGGTCCGCTTATCGTGCTCAGATGGCAAGGGAGCTAGGAATAAGCGCACCGGCGGTGTCTAGAGCGATAGACAATCTGCTAAAGGAAGGCTATGTCCAAGAGTCTGAGAAGATTCCGGTAACCACGGGTAAGAAAGCTGCTCAGGTTTCAATAAAGGCGGATTATGGGTATATTGTCGGTGTAGACTTGATAGCTGACCCGATCAAGATCGCCATTAGCGATTTTAGCGGGAAAATTGCTTCAAGTTATGTGGCGACTCCGTGCAAAGCGGGCACTGATTTTTCGGAATACTTGAATTCTTCGATTTCGCAATCGATACGGGCTTTTAGGCGAAAGTGCTCTAAGCCAGATGCGGCCATATTGGCAATCGGGATAGGGGTACCGGCCATCGTTAACCCGGAAACAGGAGAACTAATCGGCGCGGTACTCTACGACAACATTGCAAATTCAAACTTTTATAAACGCGTGAGTCTGAAATTCAAAGTGCCTGTATTTATTGAGAACATTTCGAATTTGGCAGCTTTGGCGGAATATAAACACGGTGCAGGACGCGGTACCAAGAATTTGCTGTTTGTTAACATCAGCAGAGGAATTGGGGCGGGCATCATCATAGATGGTAATCTATATCGTGGTTCAAATGGCGCCGCAGGAGAAATTGGTTACTTTCTAACAAATTCAGAGGGGTTGACTTATGACAATAGTAGGATTGGATACTTGGAAAGTGTGGCATCAATCGATGCAATATACTGTGAAAAGAGTGATCGGAACAAAATCATTGACCATCTGGCCCTATCGATCGCTAACATTCTGTTCACGTTGAATCCTGAAATGGTCTTGATTGGAGGCGCTATATGCGAGATAGAAAATGCCGACACAAGATTTATTGAACCTCTGATCGCTAAAGTATTGAATGCCTATCCTTTCAGACCCATAGCTATTCGTAAGGCTTCGCTTGGGGCAGAAGCAAGTCTTATTGGTGCCATACAAATCGCACTTGATGCCATAGTTGTACACGAGTACCCGTACAAACTTTGATCTCGGCATCGTTCTTGGGTTGATACCGTACCCATGAAGGTGAATTGGTTCATCAGGTCACTTGATCGCCGGTCGCAGATAGGCTGGTCAATTGCATTATTTGCCTGATCGTTTTGCATTGATATCGAACCCAACCGCAGCCACTAAAATTACCCCTTTGATAATCTGCTGATAAAACACTTCTATGTTGAGAAGGCTCATCCCGTTGTCTAGACTTGCCATCACAAGGGCTCCTAGCAAACCGCCCGGGACACTGCCGATACCACCTAAGAGACTAGTACCTCCGATCACTGCTGACGCTATGGCATCCAGCTCTGCGCCGGTGCCTGCCGACGGTGTTCCTGCATTGAGTCTCGCAGCTAAAATAATACCACCTATCGCCGCAAACATTGCTGCAATTACGAATAACGATGCGTTTATCCTGACTATGTTGATTCCGGAGAGTCGAGAAGTATGATGAGCCCATCTGTCTAGACAGAAAAGAGTCAGAAATAAAGTGAACCTCTTCTCCTCTCATGCAGCTGTCTTCAGTTCCTTCTCCTGGAACTTGCTCCCATAAATAACGTCTGGAGTTTCGTACTCCAGCGATTGATTGAATCGTTCACTGTTATAAAATTTAAGATAGCGGGCAAGACCCTCTTTCAGTTCCGTCATGGTTCGGTAGTCCTTGAGATAAATATCTTCGTACTTCAAAGACCTCCAGAATCGTTCTACAAAGATATTGTCCAACGCCCTGTTGACGTCATCCATGCTGATCTGTATCCCCTGAGATTCCAACACCGACACAAAGGCGTCAGAAGTAAACTGACTTCCCTGGTCTGTATTGAAAATACCTGGTACTCCGTACCGGGCAATAGCTTCCTCCAGCGCCGATACACAAAACTGAGCGTCCATGGTGTTGGAAACCCGCCAGGACAATATCTTCCTGGAATATAGATCAATGATCGTAACCAGATACACATAACCGCCAGAAAGCCTGATGTAGGTTATGTCAGACGCCCATACTTGATTCGGTAACAGATATTCATTCCCCTTAGCAAATAGGGATACTTCCTGGAGCCTTTGGATGATTTTGAAAGCTGAAGTCCGGGATAAATTGCCCGTAGTCCGGCTTTCTTCATGATCCTTCGAATTTGTTTTTCTGTAACATCCAAACAGGCCAGTTCCCTGGCTATTCTCCGGTACCCATAAAATGGTCTTTCTTTCAGAACCTCTAAGATAGCTTCCAGAATAGCCAAATCCGGGTCTTCCGGAACTTCCTTGGGCTTATAGTAGTAGGATGATCTGGATATCCCGAGGATTGTGCATTGTTGCGCTATTGAGAGCTCGGGATGATCGGCTTCTACCATTTCGGATCGGTCCCGTAAGTTGTTTGTATTTTTCTTAAGGTTGTCGTTCTCCACCTGGAGTTGTCCTATTTGTTTGTACAGTTCATCCTTCTGTCTTGCGGCGTCTTCTGTTGCCTTATCCTTCCCTTCTTTCTCAAAGAGCGCCGATGCGTGTTCTGAAAGTTGTCGTTTCCAGAGCGCGATCATGTTTGGATGGACCGAATAGGTGATTGCCAGTTCCTGCAATGTCTTTTCGCCCTTTAAGGCTTCCAGGGCTACTTTGGCCTTGAATTCCTTGTCGTACCGCTTTCTCATAGCTTACTCTATGCCTCCTGCTTTTGTTCTTGCAAGGAGGCACGGCCCACTTTAGCTTGTCTTTATTCCTGTCCAGTTATCGCGGCTCATTATAATGAATCTCTCGCCGATTCCGGCCTTAAGTGCGCTGGCCATGGCAAAGGGGATCAATGTTCGCATTAGTGCGATAGGCTTCTGATTAGTGGAGCCAATTCCTTTGGAATCATCATGTCGATAGATCCGTCCAAGGAACAATCGCCAAGCCCTTCCACTGCAACGGCCGATCGCCTGAGTAAATCAAGGCGCAGTCCTCAGGTCGGGCGCCAGAATAGAGCATCCACCTTTGGAGCCCCGAAGCCAACTCGGGAGAGAATGTCTTGCCGGATTTGATCTCATGAGCTTTCAAGCGCTGCCCTTCCTGGAAGACTACATCGACCTCGTTTCCGACACTGTCCCGCCAAAAATAAATACTGGGATCCAACCCTTGGTTATAACGGGATTTAAGAATTTCGGACACAACGAAGGACTCGAAGATGTTGCCTCTGTGCGGATGGACAAAGAGATCTTCAGAGGTTCTTATGCCGAGCAGGCGGCAGACAAGCCCCGAATCCAAGAAGTACAGTTTTGGACTCTTGACGAGGCGCTTGCCGAAATTTTCGTAAAAAGGCTGCAGTAGATAGATGATGCCGCTCGTTTGCAGTACGGAAAGCCATGCCTTCGCCGTATTGTGGGTTATCCCGCAGTCAAGCGCGAGAGCGCTCAAATTAAGGACTTGGCCGACTCTGGAGGCGCACATCTTGACGAAGATCTGGAATTGACCCAAGTCTTTGACGTTCACAATGGAACGCACGTCTCGCTCGACATAGGAAGCGATGTAATTCGTGTACCAATCGTAAGGCGTCACCTCGCGGTCAAAAAGTGGCGGATAGAATCCCTTGACGAGTGCCTCAAAAGGATCGTTGGCAAGCCTTCCGGCAACTTTCAGTTCTCTCGTCGAAAAGGGCAAGAGCGAAAGAAAAGCGGCTCTGCCTGCAAGCGACTCTGATACGCTTGCGAGGAGCCCAAATTGCTGCGAACCAGTCACAACAAACTTACCAGGCCGAGGATCGGCGTCTACGGCGGTCTTGAGATACGGAAGTATCTCCGGAACAGTTTGGGCTTCGTCAAGGACAAGACCATCTCGATAGGCATCGAACAAGCCGCGTGGATCCTCTCGCGCTAGTCGTGCGATATCGGGATCTTCGAGCGAAAGATAGGACTTCGTTGGGAAGCTGGCTCTTGCGAGTGTCGTCTTACCAGATTGACGGGGGCCCGTTATACACAGAACGGGGAAACCTTTGCACAGGCGCTCCAAGGTTGACGCAGCATCGCGGTCGATCATAGCTTGAGTATAGATCTTATTTACATTTTGTCAATAAAACTTACAATTTGCAAAACCGGCAAAAACGAAAACGCTGCCATTCAGATTTGCCTTCTAAAGTTGGGAGCGGATGTCAATGCGTGACATACCCAAGGCGGTTGATACACAAATTGGGACGCTTCGGAACGCGGTGGTCTGAAACAAAGCATAATATTCACACGTTCAAGCTCGAGTGCGCTCGTGCGCCCATGCACCCGCGCGCCCTATTGCATAAATCCCCGTCGCTTAGGTATATATATGCAACTTTTCCCCGAATGCAGGAAAACAGTAGCGCGGCAATGGAACAATCCAGCAACGCGGCAACGCAATAACGCAAGAATGGCAACCCAATGCAGGCACACTGCAAAACTGGGAAAGAGCATAGAAGGGCAAGTACAATGGGACTTTCTCTTACGCGTCGACTTATCGAAAAACACCTGGTTGAAGGGACTTGGAGACCAGGCGAAGAAATCGCACTCAGAATTGACCAAACGCTCACGCAGGATGCAACGGGCACCATGGCCTACCTGGAGTTTGAAACAATGGGTGTGCCGCGGGTAAAGACCGATCTTTCCGTCAGTTACATTGACCACAACACGCTCCAAATGGGCTTTGAAAACGCCGATGACCACGCCTATCTTGCAAGCATTGCAAAAAAATACGGCATTGTGCTTTCTCCCGCAGGCAACGGGATTTGCCACCAGGTACATCTGGAACGATTCGGCGTGCCAGGCGCAACGCTTCTTGGTTCAGACAGCCACACGCCCACCGCGGGTGGCCTTGGGATGCTCGCTATAGGTGCAGGTGGCCTGGATGTTGCGCTCGCCATGGCCGGACAGCCATTCTACGTCACCTGTCCCAAGGTCGTGCGCGTCGTCCTTAAGGGCAGCCTTCCTGCATGGGTTTCCGCCAAAGATGTGGCCCTCAAAATGCTCGAACTTTTCGGTACGAAAGGGAATGTCGGCAAAGTTTTTGAATATTCCGGCCCAGGCCTTGCTGCTTTGAGCGTTCCAGAAAGGGCGACCATCGCGAACATGGGCGCCGAATGCGGCGTCACCACGAGTATTTTCCCCAGTGACGAACAAACACGGGCATTTCTCGCCTTGCAAGGGCGCGAAGCTTCGTTTGTGCCGATAGGCGCGGACGATGATGCGTCGTACGACGAGACGGCGGAAGTCGATCTTTCTAAGTTGGAACCTCTGGCAGCCCTGCCCCACTCGCCTGGCAATGTCCGTCCAATCCGGGAAATCGCCGGCACCAAGGTCGACCAGGTCTGTATCGGTTCCTGTACCAACTCCTCGTATCGGGACCTCGCGACGGTCGCCACTCTCTTAAAGGGAAAAACTATTGCTCCAGGAGTGAGCCTTGTCGTAACGCCAGGCTCGCGCCAGGTTCTTCGCACCATAATGCGCGACGGGTACTTGGACGACATCCTGGCCGCAGGTGCCAGGCTCGTGGAGCCATCCTGCAGTTTTTGCATCGGCAACGGCCAGGCGCCTGCCAGCGGCGCGGTGTCGTTGCGGACATCCAACCGCAATTTCGAAGGCAGATCGGGCACGCAAAACGCAAAGGTTTACCTCGTGAGTCCGGAAAGCGCAGCCGCTGCGGCGCTTACAGGTTGCATCGTAGATCCGCGGGAGGTGTTTTCCGGGCACCAACTATTCTCGGGCCGGGAAACGTCGCAGACAGCCTCGTTGGCTTCCATTTCGCCAGTAATCGACGACCGGCTTATAGTAAGGCCGGCACCGGCTTCCCAAGCCTCATCCATAGAAATCCGCAGAGGCCCGAATATCGGGGCGCCGCCTTCGGTAAGCCCTTGCCCAGACAAAATTTCGGGTCCCGTGCTCATCAAAGCTGGCGACAAGATCACGACCGACCACATAATGCCGGCCGGCGAACTCATGAAATATCGAAGCAACATCCCTGTCTACTCGACGTTCGTTTTCAGGAACGTCGATCCGACCTTCGCCCAGCGCGCCAAAGAAGTAAAGGAAGCGGGCGACAGTGTCATTATCGTTGCAGGCGCATCGTATGGTCAGGGGTCTTCGCGGGAGCACGCCGCCATTTGCCCCGCCTACCTCGGCGTGCGCGCCGTGCTCGCAAAGTCGTTCGAGCGCATTCATGCAACGAACCTGGTCAATTTTGGCATTCTTCCCCTCGTTTTTGAAAACGAAGCCGATTACGACACAATCGAGCAGGGCGACCGATTGGAAATCGTCAACGTCCGGGACGCCATTCAAAATGGGCAGGGAACTACCTTCCTTGTGGTCCAAAACAAGACCAAAGGAATCACAATCAGGGTAAAAGCCGAGTTGTCCGACAGGCAGCGGGCCATGATTCTCGCAGGGGGTGCGCTCGCTTTGGCCGGAAAGTCGTCTGCGGCCGGAAATCCGTTCACCACCTTGTCCGTGTAAAGCCAACGTGTGAAGCCAACTGGAGGAGGTACACCATGAACACTGAAAAACTGCTGGTAAAAACGCCGCTTGTGGAACTCGATGGCGACGAAATGACGAGAATCATTTGGGCACTCATCAAGCAAAAGCTCATCCTGCCCTATCTCGATATACAACTCGAATACTATGACCTCGGCGTGGAAAATCGCGACAGGACCGATGACCAAGTGACCGCCGATGCTGCGCATGCCATTGCCAGGCGCGGCGTCGGGGTCAAGTGTGCCACCATAACGCCGGACGTTGAGCGCGTCAAAGAGTACAAACTCAAAAAGGCATGGCCATCGCCCAACGCTACAATCCGAAGCATCCTGGACGGAACGGTGTTCCGCAAGCCAATCGTGGTGAGCAGCATAGCGCCGGCGGTCCGCTCGTGGCATAAGCCCATCGTCATCGGCCGCCATGCCTACGGCGACATCTATAAGGCTGTAGACTTCGTCGTCCCTGGGCCGGGAACTGTCGAGCTTGTTTACAAACCATCCTCACCGTCTTCACCGTCTTCTGACACATCGCGCGACTCGGTGGACAGCCAAAAATCTTTTGAAGTGTGTACTTTTGTAGGTCCCGGCGTCGTCATGGGCATGCACAATACCGACGCGTCCATCGCCTCGTTTGCAAAGGCCTGTGTCAACTATGCGCTGTCTGAAAAACTCGATATCTGGTTCGCCGCTAAAGACACCATCAGCAAAGTCTATCATGGCCGGTTTAGGGAACTGTTTGCGCAGGAAATACAATCTCGGGCAAAAGAAATGGAGGCTGCCGGTATCCACTACCGCTACATGCTGATAGACGACGCCGTCGCACAGCTCATGAAAAGCGAAGGTGGTATGCTGTGGGCCTGCATGAATTACGATGGAGACGTGTTTTCGGACATGGTCGCTTCCGGTTTTGGGAGCTTAGGGATGATGAGCTCCGTTCTCGTTTCACCGTCGGGCGCCTTCGAGTACGAGGCGGCGCATGGTACCGTGCGGCGACACTACCAGGAATACCTAAAAGGTAACCAGACAAGCACAAACCCGGTCGCTTCCATTTTTGCATGGAGCGGTGCCCTGCGAAAGCGTGGGGAACTCGATCAAACTCCTGCTATTTGCGCCTTTGCGGACGAACTCGAAATGGCGGTTATCGATCTTATCGAGTCGGGGGTGGGGACGAAGGATCTTATCAGTCTTATGACGCCAAAGACAGAAGAGGCGAACGGTGCCGATGTGCAGGCGCCTTATGTACATTCCGCGCATCCCGCGCTTTCTGGACCATCAGCGCATCCCGCACCTTTCGAAACGACAGAGTCCTTTATAGAAAAGATTGCTGCGGCACTCCAGGCCCGTTTTGCGGCGCGCTTTGCTTCCGCTACGGGATTTCATCCCGCCTCGCGTCCAGGAGGTACCGAGGATGACAAGTAATTCGCCAATAGCAAGTAATTCTCTCACTATCATCGACAACCGCACCGGCATTTCGTACGAAGTCCCCATTGTCGACGGTGCTATCCGCGCATCGGAGTTGCGCAAAATCAAACGCGACGAGGCAGATTTTGGCCTCATGTCGTATGACCCGGGCTTTACCAATACTGCCACCGCCCGCAGCGCCATTACCTTTGTGGATGGAGAAAAGGGTATCCTGCGCTACCGGGGCTATCCCATCGAAGAGCTCGCAGAGAAATCGAGCTACCTCGAAACCGCCTACCTTATTCTCTTTGGCGAACTACCTACGCAAGCGCAGCTGGGAAAATGGACAGAAGACGTGAACAGCCACGTGATGATCCACACCAATATCCAGAATCTGATTGAGACCTTCCGCTACGATGCCCACCCAATGAGTATCTTTATAAGCGCTGTGGCCGCACTTGCCACGCTTTACCCTGAGTCCCGCGATGTAACCGACCCGGAGATTCGCAGGATGCAGGCCGAACGCATGATCGCAAAAACTCCTACAATTGCCGCGTACATTTACCGGCATAAGATGGGGTGGCCTATCCGCTTTCCGGACGACGAACTGTCGTTTGTCGGCAACTTCCTAAAAAGCATGTTCCAGATGCATGGTTCACACTACGAGCCCAACCCCATTTTGGAAAAGGCGATCAATGTGCTATTCATTCTCCACGCCGATCACGAGCAGAACTGTGGCACAACCGCAATGCGAACCATTGGTTCGGCACATGCCGACCCTTATACGGCGCTCGCCGGTGCCGCAGCAGCGCTCTATGGTCCGCTACATGGCAACGCGAACGAAGCAGTCATGCGCCAACTTGAGGAAATCGGTACGCCATCCCAGGTACGGCCCTTTGTCGAAAAAGTAAAGCTCGGCCAGTGCAAACTGATGGGATTCGGTCATCGCGTGTATAAAAACTACGACCCGCGCTGCAAAATCATCAAGAAAACCGCCGAGGAAGTACTCTCGGTGACAGGTGGCGTGACGGGTGGAAACAAGCTCTTCGATGTGGCGCTCGAACTGGAGCGCATTGCGCTGGAGGACGATTACTTTATCTCGCGCAAACTCTATCCAAATGTCGATTTTTATTCCGGCCTTGTGTACAGCGCCATGGGCTTACCCTACTCAATGTTCTCGGTGATGTTTGCAATTCCCCGCACCTGCGGTTGGGTCGCGCACTGGATGGAGATGCTGGAAGACCCTGAGCAGAAACTCGCGCGTCCCCGCCAGATCTACACTGGTGCCGCAAAAAGGCAGTATGTCCCGCTCGCGAAGCGGTGACCCGCATCTCTACCAGGACGCTTACGGATTCTCCTACTTACGGATTCTCCTATCGGACGATCGACCGAACAATCTGTTTCATCAAGGCGGAGAAATCAGGCTGGCGGCGCCGCGAGATTTCGATTACTTCGTCGCCTGTTATGGGCTGATCCAGAATGCCGGCAGCCATGTTTGTGATGCAGGAAATGCCCAATACCCGCATGCCACAATGTACGGCGGCAATCACTTCGGGCACTGTGGACATACCCACCGCATCGGCGCCCAAGGTGCGTGCCATCTTTATCTCTGCGGGCGTCTCAAAGCTGGGTCCCAGAAACCACGCATAAACACCTTCCTGCAGAGCGATGCCTCGCTCCCCAGCAGCTTTGTGTGCAAGCGCGCGCAATTCAGGGTCGTAGGCCTTTGTCATGTCAGTGAAACGCGGACCTATGCGCTCGTCATTGCTGCCCACAAGTGGATTACGTCCAGAAAGGTTGATGTGATCACGAATTAACATAAAGTCACCGGGGTGAAAGGAAAGATTCACTCCACCCGCCGCGTTGGTGAGGACGAGGATTTCCACACCCCAACGCCGAAGGACGCGTATCGGAAAGGCTATTTGCGAAGCATCCCAACCTTCGTAGCAGTGGAAACGCCCTTGCATCATGACGACCGGCACCTTGCGGGGCCGAGCGGCGCTGTCTGTGACGCCACGAGTGTCGGGCACATCGAGTGTGTCGAGCTTGCCTTTGACGAAGCGCCCCGCGTGCCCCGGCGCCGTGGAAACGGGAAAGCCAGGGATGTCGGCATACGAAAGCGCGGCCGGCTCAGACACTTCGTCCGCAAGCCCGCCAAGCCCCGAACCCAATACCAGGGCCACGCGGGGCGCCTTCCCCAGTGCTGCTGCAAGCACTTCGGCAGCCTTGCCGATCGCCTCGTAACCTGTATCGCCTGTTTCGTTTGTTCTATTCATATCGTCCACCTCGTATTACGCGGTCCTGGAAAATGACGCAACAAGATTGTTGACGCCGCTATTTCGATACCGTATTATACTCGGATTATGACGCCAGGTCAGCAAAACGTTCTGGAAACGCAGCACATAACTAAGCGTTTCGGTCACCTTGTCGCCAATGACGATATCTCCATATTGCTCAAAAAGGGCGAAATCCTCGCCATTTTGGGAGAGAATGGAGCGGGCAAGACAACCCTGATGAACATCCTCTTCGGGCTTTACAGGCCGACCTCGGGATCCATAAAACTGCAGGGCGTAGACGTTAACTTCCGTTCCCCGCGCGAGGCCATCGCCGCAGGGCTGGGCATGGTGCACCAGCACTTCATGCTCGTTCCGCCGCTCACCGTGACGCAAAACATAATTCTAGGGCAGGAACCCGTCAAAAATGGCCATATCCTTTACGACAAGGCCAAAAAAGAAGTCCAAGAGCTCTCCAGGCGTTTTGGCCTCGAAATCGACCCGGACGCGCCCGTCATGGACCTGCCAGTCGGTCTACAGCAGCGCGTCGAAATCTTAAAGGCGCTCTACCGAAAGGCGAGCGTGCTCATTTTGGACGAGCCTACTGCAGTGCTCTCGCCCCGCGAGGTCGAAGAGCTTTTCGAGGTGCTGAAAAAACTCGCTGCAAACGGTACTTCGATCATCATCATCACCCACAAGCTGGAAGAGGCGCTCTCTATCGCCAACCGCGTCTATGTTTTGAGGCGCGGAAAACTGGTGGCCGAAATGGACGCAACCCGCGCTACACCGCAGGAACTTGCAAACCAAATGGTAGGGCGTCCTGTCGTGCTTTCGGTGGAAAAGCCCACGCCAACCAGCCGAGACACAGCTCCCATCCTAAAACTGGAAAAACTCTGTGTGCGCTCACAGCGCGGCTTGCCTGCCCTTGTAAATGTCGATCTTTCCGTTCACAGGGGAGAAATTCTCGGCATTGCGGGCGTCGAGGGCAACGGTCAGGACGAACTCTGCAAGGCGGTAATAGGGCTGTGCGGCATAGAATCGGGCTCGATCCGCTATAAGGACAAGGACATAAGCCATTGGAACAGCAGGCGCCGGATAGAGGCTGGCGTGGGTTATATCCCGGAAGACCGTCACACCTCCGGCCTCGTGTTGCCTTTTACCCTTTCCGAAAACCTCATTCTCGGCAAGAGCGACAGGCCGCCGCTCTGCCGGCATGGCATTTTGAACAAGCGCGAAATCGATTCGAACGCCACAAAACTCATGCAACAGTACGACGTTCGCGCCGAGCGCCCTTCCACCACGGTGAGCACCTTGTCCGGCGGCAACCAGCAGAAGGTGGTTGTTGCACGGGAATTTTCCCGCAATCCGGATTTCCTGCTCATTTCGCAGCCGACGCGCGGCCTCGACGTAGGCGCAATAGAATACATTTACAAGAAGATCAATGAACTTAAGGTGCAGGGGGTAGGGATTCTTCTTATTTCCATGGAACTTGAGGAAATCTTCGCCATCGCGGACAGAATCGCCGTGCTTCACAAAGGCGAAGTTGTGTTTGAAAGTTTGGCCCAGGCGACAAGTCAAACCGAAGTTGGCGAGTATATGTTTAGAGGCAAGCTCGCACGGAGGGCACAATGATAGTCCTACATGTTCTTGCTTTGCTGCTGGCCGTTGCAGGCTCCGTGCTGTACCTCGCTTCGTACTTTGAAGGCGGGCTTCTCCTTATCGGAGCGCTCGTGCTGGAAGGCTTTGCCCAGCGGAAAAAACTGGGAAAAGCGGCGTTTACGCAACAGGTCAAGGGCCTCGCACAAAAAAGTCTTGTGCCGGTGGTGGGTATTGTCGTAGCGCTCGTCATCGGGGCGATCATTATGGCCTTGACCGGCTACGATCCCGTAAAGGCCTATGAAGCGCTTTTCTACGGCGGGCTCATAAAGAACTGGCATGTCACCGTGCTCAACGCAGTGCCGCTCATTTTCACGGGGCTCGCCATTACCTTTGCCTTTCAGGGTGGGCTTTTCAACATTGGAGCGGAAGGCCAATACTATATCGGCGTTATCGTTTCGACATGGCTTGGTCTTACCTTGAGTCCGAGTCTCCCGTCGTGGTTTGGGATCGTGCTGATCTATCTTGCCGCGATGTTGGCGGGCGCGCTGCTCAATGTGATACCCGCGCTGCTCAAAGTGAACACAGGTGCGCACGAGGTGGTAACTACTATGATGCTCGCCTACACTGTGCGTACCTTGTCGCCGCTCTTTATCAGAGCCTTCGGAGGGGACCCAAAGACAAGTTCTCACCCGCTCGCTACCGACGCTATCAAGGATCGTTTCTGGCTGCCGCTCTTCCAAAGCATTCTGCCGGAAGCCATTTATCGGCTCCACATCGGAATCCTTCTTGCAATTGTCGCAGCGTTCGTCACTCGTTACATTCTGAGATCGACAAACCTCGGTTATAAGATTCGGGCGCTCGGCTACAACCCCAAAGCCGCGAGGACGTACGGTATTCCGGTGGGGTGGATGACGACCACCGCTCTTTTGATTTCCGGAGCGCTTGCCGCGATGGCGGGTGCCACACAGGTTTTGGGACTTGATCATCGTATGTTCCAGGATCTCAACGCTGGGTATGGATGGAATGGCATTTCGATCGCCCTGCTTGCACAAAACAACCCTGTGGCGATTATTTTTACTGCGCTTCTGTGGGGAGCGCTCGACGCTGGGGGGCAGTATATGGCGCGTGTCACCCATACGCCCAACGCGATTATCGAGATCATTAAGGGCATTATCCTCTTCCTGCTGTTGTCGGAAAGCCTCTACGAACAACTGAAGAAGCATGGATTTTGGAAGCGCTGGGGACGGCGCAGGGCGAGTCGAAAACAGAAGGAGGTGGCGGCATGAACGGGGCTTTGCTACAACTCTTTACGCCACAACTTTTTGAGGCCATGGTGCGCCTTGCCACGCCGGTGACGTTTGCGGCGCTTGCGGCCGTCATTTGTGAACGGAGCGGAGTTACCAATATCGCCATGGAAGGCGTAATGTTGGTGGGTGCTTTCTTTGCTGCATGGGTAGGATGGCTCGCGGGCAACCCCTGGATAGGGATGTTGGGCGGTGTCGCTGGCAGCATGTTGTTCTCCCTTTTGTTCGCTTGGGCGGTTGTGAGTCTACACTTCAACCACGTCGTTGCGGGGGCAATAATGAATATCCTCGCTTTTGGGATAACGCGCTACCTCATGATGATCTGTTTCGGCAGGCAGGGAACCTCCGAGTCCTTGCCAAGGACCTTGCAGGATTACAAGTTTGCTATCCCGGTCCTGTCCAAGATTCCGTACGTGGGACCAGCGCTTTTCAACCAGACACCACTGGTCTATTTGTCTATAATATCGGTAATTGTTCTCTCATGGGTACTTTTGAGGACGCGTTTTGGTCTGTCAATCAACGCGGCAGGTGAACACCCAATGGCGTTGGAAACGCTTGGCAGGTCGGTTTACAAGATCCGCTATAGTGCGGTTCTTTTGAGCGGACTTTTCTGCGGGTTGGCGGGCGCTTTTCTTTCCATTGAGAATTCGAACTCGTTTACGGAGGGCATGACCGATGGCAGAGGTTTCATTGCTTTGGCTGCCAATATTGCAGGCGCATGGAAGCCGGGAGGGGTGTTCATAGCCTCGCTTTTCTTTGGTTTTGTAGATGCGCTGCAGCTGAGGGCGCAGAGCCTGGGGCTTTTGAGTTTGCCGTCGGAAGTCTTCCTCGCCTTCCCCTATGTCGCGACGATTATCGCGGTAGCTGGATTGGTACGAAGGTCGAGGCCGCCAGCCGCACTTGGCGAGGATTTTAGAATCGAGGGGGAAAGCGAAACGTAACGCTGGGCGTGGGTCTGGCGCTATTCGGAGCCGGGACCTTAGTAGTTCGGTAGTTTCGCAATTCTGTAACTTCGGGATTTCGGGATTTCGTAATTTTCAGTTGATGATTTCGTTATCGTAGTAAGGAGGTTTTGAATGAAACGAGGTTTAATTGCAATGTTATGCCTGCTCGCCTTTGTGGCTCCGATGGCAATGGCACAGAGCAAGCCCTTTGTGGCCATGGTCACCGATTCGAATGGCCTTGGCGACGGGTCTTTCAACGACGGTGTCTGGGCAGGACTTAAGAAAGCAGAAACCGACGGTTTGGCGACGGTCAAAGTGCTGGAGTCACATGCGATGACGGACTACGTGCCCAACCTGAGCGGTCTTGCAGAAGACGGCGCCAAGCTCGTATTCGGCGTTGGCTTTCTCATGGTCGAGCAGATTCAAGAAGCTGCACGCGCTAACCCTAAGACTTTCTATGCCGGGATCGACCATACCTACGACGGTACCATTCCGCCGAATCTTATCGGCATTTCCTATAAAGAGCAGGAAGCCGGATATCTCGCAGGCATCGTAGCTGGTTACATGACAAAGAAATATGCCTCACAGTCTCCACTCTTAAACGACAAGAATGTCATTGGCGCGGTGCTGGGTATGGATATTCCTCCTGTCGAGCGCTATCTCGCCGGCTACATTGCGGGCGCAAAATCGGTCAATCCGACGGTCGATGTGCGTTACATTGTCCTAGGCAACTTCTCCGACCGCGCCAAGGGCAAGGAAGCGACGCTTACCCTTGCCGACCAGGGCGCCGACATCGTCATCCAACTGGCGGGCCTCGCAGGTATGGGCGTTATCGACGCGGCGCGTGAGCGCAAAATCTTCGCCATTGGCGCCGATGTGGATCAATACAGTGCGGCTCCAGACTATGTCCTAACTTCCGCACTTAAAGGCACCACGATGTCTGCTTACGTCACCATAAAAGACCTGGTCAACGGCAAACTGAAGGGCGGCGTCAACCGCGTATTCGGCCTTGCCGAAGGAGCGATCGATATAGCGCCGTTCCACAACCACGACAAGATCGTGCCTGCAGAAGTCAAGAATGCCGTCGCAAAGGCCAAAACCGACATTGCACAGGGCAAAATCAAGGTACCGGAGACACTCGCCGATTTGGGCATCAAAAAATAATGTCTGAGTCCCGGCATCTTGAATCGAGTAACTTCGATGTGCAGGAGATCGTGCGGCGGTTCCGTCTGGAACCGCTGCCGGTCGAGGGTGGATATTTTCGCGTCACATGGGTATCGCCGCAGACGTGGCGGGGACAGGGTCAGGAGCAAGATTCCGCCTTGCAAAGTTGCGGCGAAGACACGTCGCGCAACTGGGGGGAAGACCCGTCACGTAGCCGCGATAAATCCTCCCCGCGCAGCTGCGGCTCCGTAATTTATTACTTATTGACGGACGAACCTCAAGGTTTTTCTGCGCTTCATGTCTTAGACACTGACGAAGTGTATCATTTTTACGCGGGCGACCCGGTGGAGCTCTATCTCTTCGAGCCGCAAAAACCAAAAATGAGGCGAATCGAGCTAGGCACCGATTTCGCCGCCGGTCAGGTTCCTCAGGCCGTGGTACCCGGCAACACGATTCAGGGCTCGCGGCTTGTCGGGAACGGCAAATGGGCCCTCTTGGGCACTTCCATGGCGCCAGCCTATGCCGATGACCATTTTAAAATCATATATAGAAAAGAATTACTCGCGCTCTATCCCGAGTGCCGACAGATTATTGAAGCGCTCACGCGCCAGTAATTCAAGCACCGGGACCAGCATCCTATGCGCCTACAAAAGGATCGTATGCCAGGACGCTGTGGAGCCCTCCATCTACGACGATGTTGGCACCCGTAAGCCAAGATGCCGCATTCGACGCCAGAAACAGGCAGACGTTCGCCACTTCCTCCGGCCTCCCCGGTCTGCCCAGCGGCGCCGCACGGCAATAGCGGCCGTAGCCCTCCGGCCACGCTTGTGCAAGGCCAGGATGATCGATCAAGCCTGGAGAAACGCAATTTGCACGGATGCCTTTGGGCCCAAGTTCCAAAGCACAGGCCTCGGTGTAGCGAATGACGCCCGCCTTGGCTGCCGCGTAGTGGGCATGGCCGTGCACAGGAGCGAGCGCCTCGATCGTAGCGATGTTTATTATCGACGCTCCAATCGAGAGAAACGACAGCGTATGGCGCGTAAATCGATGCACTGCCGATAGATTGATCTCTACAACCTTGTTCCACGCCGCTTCGTCGATGGTTTCTAGCGATTCCGTGGGGTAAATTCCGGCGTTGTTTATAAGTACGCTAAGCCCTCTGTTCCCGCAGAAAGCCTCTACATTTTTCATCGCCCTTTGAACTTCAGCGTCACTGGCGACGTCCGCGACCATACAGCAATGTTTCTCTGGGTCAGGCAAAGAAGCACGGAGACTTTCAAGAGCCACCAACGAATTGTGCCCGTGCAAAATAAGACGGGCGCCCGCCTGTGCGAATGCCCTTGCTATGCCACTTCCAAGCGTCCCCGATGCGCCGGTTACCAGTACCGTCGCACCGGAGAAATCGAAACTCGCCTGCATACTACGCAAACCCTATGCAGCCCGTTTTCTTGTCGTTACGTCGAATATAACGGCAACGAGCAATACAAGACCACGAATGATATACTGTAAGGAAATATCGGTACCGAGCAGGTTCATGCCGTTCATCAGCGACATGTAGACTATGGCGCCAATCAGCGAGCCCATAACTGACCCGACGCCGCCCGCTGCAGAGACACCACCAATATAGGCCGCTGCGATTGCGTCCATTTCGCCCAGCTGCCCGGCCTGCGGTGTAGCGGATTTAAGCCTCGCCGTAAACAGAATGCCCGACACAGCGGCCATCAATCCGCTCGATGCAAAAACGATCATCGTAATCTTTTTGACATTGATACCGGAAAGTTCCGCCGCTTCGGGGTTGCCTCCCACCGCGTAAATGTGCCGCCCCAGGACGGTCCGCTGCGTAACGAAATTGTAGATGAGCACGACGCCCAGCATGATAACGATGGTCCAGGAAAGGCCATTGTACCCCGCGAGAATCCAAGTAATAAACCCAAGGATAACAGACACAAAGATGAGCTGCGCAACAAAAAGCCCTGAAGAAAGGACTTCGAACTTGTATTGCATCTTTCGCCTTCGGTCCAATATCTGGCTGATTATGTAGATGATAATTGCGATCAGCCCGATCACCAGGGTCGTCTTGTGCAAACCCGGCAAGAACATGTCGCTCGCAAAGATATCCGGCACATAACCATTACCAAGCGCATTGAAGGCCTCGTTCGGGACGATTATGGTACCAGTCGAGGCGGTGACAAGCATCAAAGCGCCACGATAAATCAGCCAGCCGGCAAGGGAAGCGACGAATGCCGGCACGCCCAAGGACGCGACAGGCAAAGCAGTCAGCAGCCCTGCAACGATTCCCAACCCCATTACAAAGACAATCGTGACCCCGACCGACCAGTTCCATTGGGTGAGAGCGACTGCGGCGATCGCTCCCAAAAACCCGGACAAAAATCCGACAGACAGGTCGATATGCCGAATGACAATGACCAGCGTCATACCGACGGCCAAAACCGCCATATACCCAGTCTGGTTGAGGAGGTTGACGATATTGCGCGACGAAAGAAAGACGCCGTGAGAAAGTATTGTAAACACTGCCATTATCACGGCGAGCGCGATATACATGCCGTATTCGCGTACGTTTTTTTTCAGCAACGTTCCTAATTCGCTCATTTCCCCCTCCTCAGTACTGTGTCGCAAGTTGCATAATGACTTCTTGCGTTGCCGACTTGCCATCGAGCTCGCCGGTAATCGTTCCGTTCGCTACCACATAGATCCGGTCGCTCATCCCAAGAATTTCCGGCAGCTCGGACGAGATCATTACAATGCTCATGCCCTTGGACACGAGATCATTTATAATCGTATAAATTTCATACTTGGCGCCTACATCGATACCACGCGTCGGCTCGTCGAAAATCAGCACATCCGGCTCGACGAAAAGCCATTTTGCAACGGAAACCTTCTGCTGGTTTCCGCCCGAAAGATTCATTACAAGCTGATGAATTCCCGGTGTCTTGATCGAAAGGGAATCCACGAAATTCATGGCCGTCTGCTTGTCGAGTTCTTCGTTGATGACGCCGTTTCTCGATACTTTTTGAAGATTCGCAAGCGAAATATTCTCCTGGATCGACTTGATAAGGACAAGGCCGTTACCTTTTCTGTCTTCGGTCGCATAGGCGAGCCCCGCGCGGATCGCATCGCGTGGATGTCCGAACCGCTGCTTCTTGCCTTTAAAAATGATGTCGCCGGAGACTTGATAACCATCCGGGTTACCAAAAAGGCTCCGCGCAAGCTCCGTTCGGCCAGAACCAACCAGGCCGGAAAGTCCTACGACTTCGCCCTTATAAACTTTGAAATTGACATTGTTAAGAACCTTGCGGCCGGTCTTTAGATCGATGGCGTTCCAGTTCTTGACCTCCAGAATCACGTCTTTGAAAGGCTTCGATTTCTTTGGAGGATAAATGTTCTCGATCGAGCGCCCCACCATGTGTTTGATAAGCACCTGCTCGTTGACCACATCTTTTTGCCGGTCCAGCGTGCAGATTGTCTGTCCGTCCCGGAGGACCGTAATCGTATCTGCGATAGAGAGCACTTCCTTGAGTTTGTGCGAGATCATTATGGAAGTGACCCCTTGCGTTTTCAGCTCTCTCAAAATCTCGAGAAGGTTCTGGCAGTCGTCTTCGTTCAAAGCCGCCGTGGGCTCGTCGAGAATGAGGAGCTGGACGTTGCGGCTCAGTGCCTTGGCAATCTCGACCAACTGCCGCTTGCCAATACCGAGATCTTTGACCTTGGACGTGGGATTGATGGAAAGTCTGACGCGCTTGAGAAGCTCCGTCGACCGCTTTATCATTTCCTGCACATCGATGGTCATGCCACGCGTGATCTCGTGCCCCAGCATGATGTTTTCATAGACTGTCATGTCTGGCACAAGCGCGAGTTCCTGGTAAATAATACCTATGCCGGCATCCTCGCTGTCGTGGATATTCTTAAACTCAACTTTCTTGCCGTTGAGGATGATCTCACCTTCAAATTCACTGTGCGGATAGACGCCGCTTAACACCTTCATCAAGGTCGATTTGCCGGCGCCATTTTCCCCAACCAGACAGTGGATTTCTCCGCGACGTACCTCAAAGTTCACGTCGTTCAGGGCACGAACGCCAGGGAAGGTCTTTGTGATATGCCGCATCTCCAGAATATTGTCACTCATACTGTACCTGCCTGGATAGATTTTAACCTAGACTTTTCCAAAATCCCACAATTCGAACCACAATTCGAACTTCACAAATCTTAAGACTACAGATTCGCGCAAAGAGGAGCCACTCATGAATAAGCAGCTCCTCCACAATTAGCGAATCCAGCTCAAAGTTGCAATCGCTGTGCGATTATTTCAACCCCGTGAATTTGTCGGCAGTGTAATAGCCAGAATCAATAATCTCTTTCTTTACGTTTTCCTTGGTTACCGTCACAATGGCCGTCGGCTTTGCAGGAACATCCTTCTTGCCGTTGTTGTAGTAAGCGGTGACAGGTGGCTGCTTCCCGTTCATGTACGCAATGGCGGCATTGATAGCATCGTTTACCAGCGTGCGCACGTCTTTAAGAACGGTCATGGACTGCTTGCCATCGATGATGTACTGGATGGAAGCAATTTCTGCATCCTGTCCAGTGATGTAGTAGGTCTTGATGTCCTTGTCGGCTGCGAAAGCATCGGCAATAGCGCGGGCAGTACCATCGTTGGGTGCGCAAATGTAGGCGACACCCTTGGCGGCTTTCGGAGCGGCGGTCAGGTTGGCTTCTGCCTTGTTCTTCGCATCGTTGAAGCTCCAGTTGGTCGTTACCTGGCCGATGATCTGGGCCTCTTCATCACGGGTGAGCTGGGCTTTCTTGGCAAGCGCAGCAGCCTTATCGGAGTTGCGGACGATATAAGTGCCGTCGGCAATCTTGGGCTGGAGGGCGCTCCATGCACCTTCAAAGAAGATGAAGGAGTTGTTGTCGCTCGCTGCACCGGCATACAGATACAGGTTATTGCCCTTGCTGCCAGCCGGAACCTTGGAATTGAGATAGTCGCCCCAAGCCTTTCCAACCTGGAAGCTATCGAACGTCACGTAGTAGTCGACGCTCGTGGTGTCGCGGATAAGGCGGTCATAGGAAATGACCTTGACACCTGCTGCATGAGCGAGATCCGCCGCAGCAGCTGCCGCGCTTCCATCCTGCGGGCAAATAACGAGGACTTTGATGCCTTCGCTTACGAGGGCTTCAACGTTGGACTTTTCCTTGCCGGAATCGCCCTGGCTGAAAAGAACTTTTGCGCTGAATCCGGCGCTCTTAAGGGCGTCTTGGAATCTGGTCTGATCCTGAATCCATCGTGGCTCATCCTTGGTGGGGAGCACAATGCCGACTTGGGTTGCTGCAAACGCAAAGCCCGCTACCATTGCAAACATCATTGCAATACAAATGGCGCGTTTCATAAGGATTCCTCCTTGCTGAACATGAACTTTAGCCGCAATGCGGCTTAGAACAGCGTATTGTGGCTTTCCAAAATACACCGCTTATACATGTTAGCGTGTTCTGGGAATCGCGCATCAGGAAAGATACAACAATTATAGTCTATAAAATGATACTGTTGTCCGGAATCCGGGAATAGCACTTTTCAAACATTTACAGCATTCATTTCACATTTCATTTCACATTTCTATACACATCTTCGCGGCTGTGAAATCCATCCTTTATCACGGTCGTATCAAGATTCGCGGCTGTCACGAGCGTTGGTTCGAGAGCGATATAGGGCACCTTGTACTGGCCATCATCGATTCTGTTCTCGCTGTTGAGCTTTTCACCGCGCGCCATCATCACCGCAAAACCTGCCGCCTTGAGCGCGAGCGTATCGATCGGCTTATAGATGGTGGCAAACTGCGTCCCCTCGGCAATGCGCTGGCAGGCAGAAAGCTCGGCGTCCTGGCCAGTCACCTTGGCTTTGCCAATCATCCGGTTTTCCGACAGCACTGAAATCACAGCTTCTGCTTCCATATCGTTGCCACACAGGACAGCATCGATCTGGACGCCCGGCTTTATCAGGCTTTCGAAGCGCGACTTGACTTCGTCGCTCATCCAATCGCTGGGCCATATCTCGCCAACAAGCTGGATTTCTTTGGAAGCGACGAGTGGATCCAAGACCGAATGGAAGCCCCGATTGATCATGTAGGAATTGTTGTCTGTGGTGGCGCCGTTGACGATGACATAGTTGCCTTTGGGCACAACTTTTGTCACGGCTTCGGCTTGGAATCGCCCAACAGCCTCGTTGTCAAAGGAGATATAGAGATCAACATTCGCCTTGTGCACGAGCCTGTCGTAGCACATCACCGGAACGCCCTTGCGCTTGGCTTCCCTGCAGACATCGCTCAGTTTTTCTGCGTCGTTGGGCGTGATAACAAGCGCGTCAACGCCCTGATTGACGAGCTCCCGCACCTGCGAAATCTGTGTGTTGGCATCCTGATTCGCCACCCTCAAGGTTACCTCGCCTCCAAGGTCGTGTACAGCTTTAGTAAAGCTGTCTACATCGCGCCGCCAGCGTTCCACAACGAGCGAATCAAGCGAAAAACCGATAAGCGGTACCTTGCCATTAATGGTGCCGGAACCGGATGCGGTTGCCTTACCCGCAACATTTTTTGAGGACTTGTTGCAAGACAAGAAAATAGTACTTACCAAAACCAGCGCAGCTATGCAGGCAAAGCGCGTGGCCGAGCTTCGCAGCGCCGATTTCTCTAGCGCCGAGCTTCGCGGCGCCGAACATCGAGCTGACCGCTCCACTGACTTGCCCGCACCCTGTGTGATTGTTGAAATTTGTGAAGCGTGCATCAATCCTCTCTCCTTTCCTCTTCTCCAGAAGTCTTGAGCATAGACTGGGCGGCATATTCGCGCGGCGTCATGCCCGTTACCCTTCTGAAAAGACGCGCAAAATAGTTCGGATCCGAATAGCCACACTCCTGACTCACATCCCTCACCGCAATATTGGGCTTTCGTAAGAGTTCCTTGGCCTTTTTCATACGATAATCGATCAAGGTCCGCGCAAAGCCCTTCTTGAGCTCGTTGGACATGAGCCGCGTGAGGTGCCCCGCCGAGATCCCCATGGCCTGTGCAGCGGTTTCCAAACTTATCGGTTCCTTATAGTGATTTTCAATATACTGCAGTGCCCGAACCACAAAGGGAGAGTACTCGCCCTGGGCGGCAGCGTGTTCCTGCAGACGCTGAAAACGGCTTCGAACTCCCGCGCCAAACAGTTGATACGAGCCCTTAATCCACAAATCCTGGAGTTCAGCAAGATTCATGGACTCCGCATATGCCGCGTCCGACAAAAGCCCTGCACCGGCAAGGCTGGAAGTTGCAAAAACCAATGCCCCGATCACCCTAAAATAAACCTGTTCATGCGGCACATCTCGAGCATTACCAGTATCTAAGCCCAAAAGGATCCTGTCCAAAATCTGTGCTGCCACGGCAAATTCGCCTTCGGTAACGGCGTCGAAGAACTGTGTGTCCAGCTGTACAGCCGCAGCAAGGCTGGCTTCCTCATTGTCTCCCAGGCTTTGCTGCGCGTTTTCTCCTCCACTTACCAAATTTTGCCCAATATACGATCTTAGAGCAGAGTCCCAAGATTGCAACACATCGTCCAATGGCTTTACATCGCCGAGCACCAGCTGCATCTCTCCGGTCGCCAGGAGCGAACTAAAATTTGACTGGGCCAGACTCAAGAATTCCTCAACCTCGTCTTGCGCAGCCTCCGTCGATTTTGGTGCTTTTGTGGCTTTTATCGGCAAAAACCACGGACAATACCTTCCATCTTCCAAGGGCCCAGCGAGCGCTATTGTCTTGTACTGCAAGAACGTGCAAAAACGATCATAGAGTGCTTCGGGCTTGCCATCGTTCGGAGAAAAACTCGCCACAGCCATCAAACCAAGATCGCTCGGCAAATTAAGTAACTTCTTATAAAGTTGAACATTAGCTATGTTCTTGTGCTGATGGCAAATCTGATAAAAGAAAGCAGTTTGAACGATAGGAGCCAACTCCTGCTGCAACTCCTTGGTTTCCAGTTCTTTTTCTTCCAGACTGTTTGCCTTATCCAAGTAGTTGGACGCTGCCTGCAGCGCAGATTCGAGCCTTTCGCGCGACACAGGTTTGAGAAGATAATCGCAGACACCCATGGAGAGCGCCTCCCGGGCGATATCGAAGCGCTCGTACGCGGTCACCAGAATAAACGCCTTGGCCCCACCCTGTTCGGACAAAGCACGGATGGCATCCAATCCACTGAGCCCGGGCATCTGAACGTCCATGAGCACAATATCGGGGGCAAGCAGCTTGCTTTTTTCTATCGCTTCTCTTCCCGACTGAGCGGTACCAACAACTGTATATTGTGACTGAAAATAGCGCTTAATGAGCATTTGCAGCCCATTGATGATTGGCAGTTCGTCGTCCACAATGAGAACCCGTTTCACTGATTCAACCCTTTGATGCCTATCGGCAGAATAATCGTAACCCTTGTCCCGTGGCCCAGTTCGCTTTGGATCTCGACCTTTCCTTGCTCAGCGGTAGCCAAAGCGACGCGGCGCACCACGTTATGAAGCCCGATCCCATGCTGAGGCGTGGTATCCTCAAGATCTGCCGCTGCCAAGGCTATGGCAATCTCTTCCTTTCCCATTCCCTTGCCGGAGTCGCTTACAGAGAGCCTAATGCTGTCTCCTTCCAGCCGGGCAGAGACAATAATCTCGCCCCCCTCCTCATAGTCTTTAAAGCCGTGAACGACCGCGTTCTCCACAAGTGGCTGCAGAATAAGCGCCGGTGTTTCGTAACCCAGAACCTCGTCTTGTGCCTCGATTCTAAAGCGGTAACGCTCGCCAAAACGCATCTTTAGGAGCCAGATATACTGACGTACACACTCTATTTCCTCCGAAACGAGCACAAAACGTGTAGAAGGCTTGAGGGTATAACGGATAAATGCTGCAAGTTTTTCCAAGAATTCAGCAGTTCTTTCGTTGCCTTCCGCCAACGCGAGTTGCCAGCCTGCGGCAAGAGTATTGTATAAGAAATGCGGATTTATCTGCGTCTGCAGCGCCAAGAGTTCAGCATCTTTAAGCCGGTGCTGGTAGGTCAAGACGCGCATCCGCTCTTCCATGAGCGAGCGCTCCAACTCTGCCTTGCGCTTAAGTTCTGCAAAGGCCTCCTGGATACTGAACTGCATGTGGTCAAAAGCGTCGTGCAGTGTGCGGATTTCGTCGTCGCGCTCGTAGGGCGGCAAAGGATGATCGTACTCGCCGCGGGCAACTGCATCCGCCGCAAGCGACAGCTTGGTAAGGGGCTCCGTAATCGTGTACGAGTAACGGGCGACCAGCACCAAAGACAGCAGGAATGCCACCAGCAACAGCACGCCGTTTGAAATTATGGCGAGTCCAATGTTCGTTTTAAATGCCGCAAACCCGTTGAGCGACTGGCCCAAATAGATCGAATCCATTTTGCCGCTCAAAAAATCGATAAGCGAGGCAGTGTGCCGCGCATCTTCGTACAAACTGACATACTGAGCGACGTTACGGCCGCGTTTTGCCTGTACGGCACCTTCGGCACTAGTAAGGTAGCTGTCGATGAGGCAGGTAAGGTCCTTTTCCAGCAGCAAGGCCTCGTCGGTTTTATTCTCCTTGTTCAGCTTACCGCTCATATCTGACAACAAGGTTGAGTTGCGTATAAAATCTTTGAGCGACTCAGAGTTTTTTGCGGATAGATAGCCCGTCAAATTTTCTTGCGTTTCCCGCAGCGTTGTCCTTATTTGTTCCATAGACACGGAATTACGGAACAAGAGTTCGATGCTCCGCGTCAGATCCAACGAGGCCACGGCGGTGTAGGATGTTGCAACGACAAGGACGAGCAGAATCACTACCGAATTGGCGATGATCCGGTTGCGAAGGCCTTTGTTCCAAAGGCCTTTATTCCAACGAGGCGCCGTCATAGCTCGCCTCCTCGCTGCGGAATTATCTTAAATCCGACAGAAATTCTTTCTTGCCCGCGCATTCCTGTTCGCTGTCCAATTGCAAGCGCCACGCTCACCTTGCCCATCATAGCGGCGTCGCGCACAATGCTTGCGTGTACAACGCCTTTCTCTATAAGGCGTTTCACTTCGTCGTTTTCGTCTGAGCCAATAATCACAATCTGTCCCACGACTCCGCGGTCGATTATTACTTGCGCGGCACCAATTGTCGCCTTCGCATCGATGCACAAAATGGCATTGATGTCGGGATGGTCGGCCAACATGCGGGCACAGGCATCTTCTCCACCCAAGATACTCTCTTCTTCGCGCACCGCAGCCACGATGCGCGTCCCCGGCTTGGCTCTTGTAGCCTCTTCCACACCTCGATAAAAGGGTTCCTCGTCATAACTAAAACCTTGAGAAGTATCCGCAGACAGAATGACGCCAATGCGTGCGGACGCCCCGAGCAAGCCAAGCGCCAAAGTGCCCGCTTCTTTGCCCTGCCGGCCTGAATCGCCTGCAACGCTCGAGTATTTCCAGCTTTTCGGTTCGTCAATTGCGACTGGAACGAAAGGAATATTTGCCGCAGCAGCCTCTTCGGCCATGTCTCGAATATCGAGGCCCGCCGACCTGAAGAGCACGATACCGTCGACTTTGCTTCTCATAGCGATATCGAACCAGCGCCTGATCTCGGCGAGCGTTGTGCCTTCCTCGCCCGCAACGACTTGTGGGAACAAAAAAACCTGCAACGCGGCATTTTGGTGTTCGGCTTCTTCCCTTAATGCATCTTCAAGTTGAGCAAAAAAAGGATCCGTCGTGTCCGGTAAAATCGCCACCAGATGGAACCGTGCCGTCTTGATGTCGGCCGGGTTACGCAACACTGTAGAAGCCAGGGCGGTACGGCTTCGGTTGACGAGCGCCACATTGAACGCCAGCGCGCCCGCAAGTGCCACCGCGAAGACGACAATGGACAGAATCCACCAGTGCAATCGATTGAATTTCATACTTAGGGCATCATTCTATCATGTACTGCTGACTTCTGCATGGTGTATCATTTGCATTAGAATGTCCAAATTCCAGAACACAAGAAGGAATTCAACATGATCACTATCCACGGAACCGGATGTTCGCTGATGGATTACCTCTATACGGATATCGATTTATCTTCTCCACCTCTAAGGCGAGCTATGTCAAAAACACCAGGCGACGGCGGGCTCTCTCCAGGAAAACTCGTTTTTGTGGAAGATCTGGAGCGGTTTCTGAATGAATCTTTCCACGACTTCCTGAATGAGGCGACAGGAGGGAAGAAGCCTGACAAGGCGAATGTGGGCGGGCCGTCTATTGTGTCCCTTATCAATGCGGCACAGCTCCTTGAAGGCGCCCAGAATGGAGGCTTTAAGGTTGCCTTTTTTGGTGGCCATGGACACGACGAGACGGCAGATGAGCTCTTGGAGATTCTGGCACAAACACCTCTCGACGTGTCAGAGTACAGAGAGGTTGAAGGAGTAACTCCTTTTACCGTAGTTCTTTCTGATCCAAATGCCGATAACGGTCATGGTGAGCGTACCTTCATCAACAGTATGGGGGCTGTCTTGCATTACGGGCCTGCCGATCTTCCAGATTCCTTTTTTGACGCTAACATAGTCGCATTCGGCGGTACCGCCCTGGTTCCAGATATCCACGATCACCTTGCATCACTCACCAGACGGAGCAGAGAGGCTGGCAGCATTGTTGTGGTGAATACGGTATATGACTACAGAAACCAGGCAAAGAATGCCACTGGTCGTTGGCCGCTAGGTGAAGATGACACAAGCTACATGGCCACGGATTTGCTTATCACGGATAAAGAAGAGGCATTTAGATTGAGCGGAGAAATTTCGATTCCAAATGCTCTAGCTTATTTTGCGAGCAAAGGTACTGAGGCGGCGGTGGTGACAGATGGTTCCCGCGATATTTATTTTTACTCAAAGGGGAATCTCTTTAGTAAACTCGAGATACAAAACCTGCCCGTGTCCGAATCTGTTAGGCAAGACATCCTCAACACCCAAGTGCCTAAAGGCGACACGACCGGGTGCGGCGACAACTTTGTGGGAGGAATCCTTGCTTCAATGGCAGAACAACTCGAGGTGGGCGTACCCATAGGTAAGCTTGATCTCATTGAAGCCTGCTCCTGGGCTGTGGCTTCTGGCGGTTTTTCCTGTTTTTACGTTGGTGGCACCTATTTGGAGCGAACTCCTGGTGAAAAACGCGAGAGAATAGCTCATTACTACGATCTTTACGAACAACAGATTGGGAGAAACTTTAGGAGAAACTTTGGGAGAAACCAATGAAGACCATTGTGCAATTTGGCGCCGGGAATATCGGCCGCTCATTTATTGGCCAACTTTTTGCCAGAAATGGTTTTGAGGTTGTTTTTGTAGACGTAGTAGACAGAATTGTCGAACTCCTCAATGAGCGACACAACTACCGCCTTGTGGTCAAGCGGAACGATCAGACCGATGAGATAATCACCATTAGGAATGTGCGGGCGATCAACGCTAGAGATGCATCGGCTGTAGCTCATGCTGTTGCTAACGCTGACTATGTTGCCACGAGTGTTGGGAAAAATGCCCTGCCGTTCATATTTCCAAATCTGGCACAAGGTATCGTCTTGCGGGAAAGATTATTTCCAGGAAAGCCTATCGATATAATTATTGCAGAGAATATCCATAATGGTGCAGCTTTTTTTCGGGAGTCGCTGGGAGCGCTTTTGCCACAGGATTTTCCGCTTTCCGGGCTCGTCGGATTGGTGGAAACGTCGATTGGCAAAATGGTCCCGATTATGCGGGCCGAAGACATCCAGAAGGACTCATTATGGGTTTTCTCCGAGGAATACAACGAGCTTATTGTGGATAGGCACGGATTCTTGGGGCCCTTGCCCAACATCGATACCCTGAATCCGGTGGACAACATAAAAGCCTACGTGGACCGTAAATTGTTTGTCCACAATATGGGCCATGCAGCAACGGCGTATCTTGGTTATGCGAACAACCCAAAGGTGACCTACATTTGGGAAGCCTTAGAGGACCCCAAGGTTTTTGGGCTTGTACAAAGCGCCATGCGCGAGTCTGCTGCAGCTCTGGTAGCTGCATACCCCAACGATATGAAGCCGGCGGCGCTCGAGGAGCACATCGTCAATCTACTGGATCGATTCCAGAACAGGGCCTTGGGTGATACGGTCTTTAGGGTAGGTCGGGACTTGTACCGCAAGCTCGATCGGGAGGACAGACTTGTGGGGGCTGTGCTCCTGGCCGCCCACTATGGATTGCCATACGATGCAATTGCCGCAGCCATTAGAGAATCCTTGCAGTTCAAAGCCGTCGGTGAAGATGGGAAACCCTACCCCAGAGACGCCGAGTTTCTTACCAAGGAAGCACCGCGCGGCCTGCGGCATGTGTTGATTTCTGTATCACGATTGAACGAGAATATGAGTGTCGAACGCAAGATTATCGATGTGATTGCTGGTCAGGAACGTTGATCCAAGCGGAACATCGTCCTAAATGCAGACACCAGGCATCAAGCCGAAGGAGCTGGTCGTGCAAAGCCGGTGGGGAAAAGCAGCTTTTCTGACCTGTCTTCTGCTGGGCGTTATGTTCAGCATTCTACTCAGCCTGGCCGCCTGCGTACTAGGTCCGCCTTCCTATTCAGTCCGCTACAACGGGAATGACAACACGAGCGGCACTCCACCTGTAGACAACCATCGCTATGTCGAAGGCGAGATTGCGACGGTCTTAGGTAATTCAGAGAACCTGGCCAAGACAGGCTTTGTTTTTGGCGGCTGGAATACAAGAAGTGACGGCAAAGGAACCGATTACGATCAAAGCGCCTCCCTAGTCATCAAGAACTCAAACATAACTCTTTATGCTAAATGGATTAAATACTATTCTGATCTTGAGCCTCTCGTCTGCGGTACGCAAGTTTCTTTGGCAAGTCTGAATGGCTCAAACGTCTACACACTTGTATCCACTAAACCAGACCATCGCAGTGAAGGCAATATTCGTACTGATTCCCTAAGAAAAAGTTTCACGCTTAGCTCTACCGCAGGCCCGACAACCTCGCTTGCGCCAATGGCTGAGACGGGCGTTGAAGCACAGAAAAGATCAAAGGCTTATGGTTTGCCAAGAGCCTTCGGCGATGGCCAAGTGAAAAGCGACGAGAAGATACGGCAGGCAGAAAATGATGTGCTCGCAAGCGGGGTAAGGCAGCTTTCGGGTGCGAAGGAGAAGGGTCCCATGGCCGCTCCGTCTCAAATTGATGTTGGAACAGAATGGGATAATGTTCACATTGTATCGACATCGCCACTCATGCTGATTGATACGGTGTGTGTTGCGGTCTCCGCCAGCGCGTATTTCTTTTCAGATACCAGAGATATTTCCAACGTCAACGACTACTTGTTAAGATATGGCTATGCGGAGGCGATGGACGCTATTGTGGGCGTCGATCGACACAAGTTCGGTCATGAAAACGACGTAGACGGAAATGGTAAAATCATTGTGGTGTTTTCTCAAGAGTTGGCTAACGGTCTTCTTGGTTACTTTAACCCTCAGGACAAATACCCAAGTAGCCGCTTTACCACTTCCAATGAAGGCGACATCATTTACGTCACCACAGATCCACACTACCAGGGGACCAACGGAAACATACTAAAAGCCACGTTCGCGCACGAACTTCAGCATATGATCTATTTCGACGAACATTACAATCGCCATGTTACAAGTACTTACACCTGGCTCAATGAGGCGCTTTCACAGGCTGCTGAGTACTATAACGGCTACACTGAAAACCACCTCGATTGGATAAATAGCTTTCTGGTTCCAGGGTCTGAGCACAGAGACTGGCGCGGCCTGTCCCTGACCTATTGGACAAATGACAATTACGGTTATGGAGCTGTTTTTATTCGTTATCTTATTGATCAATATGGAGACACAGCCATTAGGAACTTGTGTTCTACCGATAAAATAGGTATCGCCGCCGTGGAAGCCGCCACCAACGACGCTTTCAACAACATCTTTTCAAATTTTACAAAGGCGCTCGTTCTTTCCGGGACTAACGAGAGTATCGACCCAAAATACCGGTTCACGACGCTGAACCTGCAGACCGTCCAACCAACTGGACGGGGCGGGCTCTTGCCATCGTTGACCTGCGCTGCTGGTAGCACTGCACGGGACATTAGCATTTACCCTTACGAGATCAGCTTTTACCAGTGGTCAGGGACTCTTGGTACTATGACCCTTTCTGGAAGTGGCTTTTTCGGTACCGCTTTTGGCCTAAGCGGATAGCAATGAGGTCATAGATAGCAAAGAGCTTACAATCTGGAGAACGTGGCGTCACAACCGCCACGGCACTGAATAATGAAAACGACGCTTATCGCTCGCTTATTTGCAATCCGGACGCCACAGACAGTCGGCCTGTCCACAGGTCGCGGCCTTACCGGTCATAAAGCACTGATCGTTGCCTTCGGATTTCTGAACAAGACGGACAATTTCTTCTTTCTTGAGTTTGTTGCCCACTGCAATCCCCTTTTCAGTGGCCACCTTTTTAACTTGCTCTTTAGTCATAGCTTCTCTCCTGTCACAGAAAAAGAACATGATCCTCCCGAAATGCCAGGTTTCTTCGAGATTGTGTAATCGTGTTTCTTTGCTTAAAAATCGTGCTCTAAGAACCATGAATTCCGGCAGTTGCTACAAAAACTATACTCATCAGCCATAGCGTGTGTAAAGAGTCCCCACGCTTTCTTATTCTGGTCCCCGACTGGCTCAAAAGACACCAAGGAGGCGTGCAACATACTAAAAAAGGCTGCCTGACCTCACAGCAGCCTTTTCTTGCAGCGCATCCCTACCACTACTCATTGAGCAATAGCATCTCCAGAAACTGTTATATACTCCCAGCGGAGCAATCCACCTGTAAGACTCTGTACCAATACACCCAGGAAATCAAAACCATATTGAATCTCAATATTTTGAGCGGCATTTGCACCCAGTTTTGCAAGCTCCGGATCTATTAAATCGTTCAACCCTTGGTTCGGTTTAGTGATAGGCAATACATAGGGCGCAATCAGACTTAACATGTTAGTTTTTGGCGTAGTGAAAGAACCCTTCTTGGTTCCGTTGAATGTGCCATAAGAGAGTTTACCGTTGGACGATTTGAAGGTTGTGGAGCAGGAACCCAAGACCAGCGAAATCACGAGAATCAAAAGAAACAGCGCAGGAATTCTCCTCTTCATGCTAGACTCCTTGTAAATGACGTTACGAAATCAAAATCCCGAAGGGATGCTGCTGCCAAAATAAAATTTCACCGTTTCTTGTCTGGTACCCTACTGCTTCTCCGGCCACACTTCATTGCACTATATAAGCCCCGTTCATCAACTCTACATGCCAGGTTGGGCCCAATGCGGTATCGTAACCGACACCAATTGCAATTCCTCCAGCGCCAGTCAAAGGGAGGAGCAAACGCAACGAAGGTTCGAAAGAAAACCGGTTTTCGCTGACAGGAAAGCGAAAGTGCCCATCTCCAAAAAGATAAACGCCAAAATGCTTCGCCTGTGACTCTGAAATCTGTTCATATACAGGGATCTCAAACCCCAGAGAGGCAGCCCACGGCTGCCCCTTCCACCACCCAATTCCAAGTCTTGCACGTAGGGGGAAAACACTCGTAAAATTCCTCCTCCCATACGTGAAAAAAAGCGACAAGTCATCAATCCGCATGTCGTCGAAATTCACTGCCTTATCAACAAAGGATCCACCAAGGTCCCAACTTACACCCAAAAAGGTGTCCGACCAAAAACCATTCTCTTCGGAATTTACATATGCAGTGGACACTACCAACAACAGTATTGCCACGCAAAACACCTTCTTGAGTCGCAACATCTAATGCCCTGCCTTATCATTATTTTTAAGTCGAAAAAATGCAGTTGTCAACAAATTAATCAGGAAATGTGCCCTTTCTCATGGGCTGCTCTCGCCGCGCAACACAGACCGCACAACACAGACCACCTTGAATTCATCCTCCTAAGAGACCTCCTTGAGACCTTGCTTGCGCTCATACTGCAGCGTGCAGTACTATAAGTGCAGGACACCAGAATGGACCCAAACAAAGAACCTGATATCGAGGAAAACTTTATGAAACATGCCATTAACAGGACCTTGATGGCCATAATCTCGTCGATATTGGTTCTTGTTCTTTTGGGGTGCGCGACAATTATTAAGGGCGATAAGGAACCTGTATACCTTTCATCCAAACCAGATTCTGCAGAGGTCTATGTCAATGGAGTCTTTGCGGGGATAACACCAATCAGACTCAACTTGACATCGAAAGGCACCTATACCATCGAGTTTCGGAAAGAAGGCTATAGAAGCAAGGTTGTACAGATAGACAACCAAATTGGTGCGGGCTGGATTGTCCTAGATGCACTCGTTGGTCTCGTGCCTATCCTGGTTGACGCTATCACGGGCAGTTGGTACGACCTTACTACCAACAACGTCAACGCCGTGTTGGAGCAACAATTGATTCTGTGAGTCCCTGTGGTTGTGTTTTCCACAATTGAGTTTACTCTCTTCGCTTTATTTTGTTTGAGGTCAAAGTCGTTGCAGAGACACTTCTGTTACAGTAATTTCGATAAGTTTGTTTTTAGAATTGGTCTTTTCCTTAGGCGGGAAAAAATCTGAAGGGAGAAGAAAGATGACAAAAACTACCTTGTCCATATGTGTGGCACTTGTTGCCATAGTTCTGGCCTCTTCCTGTACAACCACAAAGAACTTCAGAGTACAGATAGACAGTATTGGCAGCAATGTCTATAGTGCAGAAAAGACCTATATTGCGGTACCCACGGACCAGGATGTTGGTACCGACGACCTCAGGTTCAGGGAATATGCAGGCTATCTACAGAAAATCCTTGCAGAAAAAGGATATAGAGAAGTAGCTTCCTCGGAAGAAGCTAACATCATCGTGTATATGACCTATGGCGTCGGAGACCCGGAGACTCATACCTATGCATATAGCGTGCCAATCTACGGACAGATAGGCGTGACCATCACGCCAAGCCATCCGGCCCCGCCACCTAGCCCTGGCACTCCTCCTTCGCGACCACCATTCCAGCACTACAGTCCCATTTATGGCATAATTGGCTCAAAAACGGAGTACCAGAACTATACGACCTATTTCCGGTACTGCAAAATCGAGGCTTTCGACCTCAAATCGCTTCGGGAGAACAATCAAGAAAGACAACTTTGGTCCACAATTATAACGAGCAGAGGCTCAAGCGACGATTTGCGGTACGCCATGCCCTATATGCTCGCAGCAGCAAAGGACTACATTGGGGTCAACACTGGCACGAAAATCGAGGTGACCATAAATGAAAAGGACCCTAAAGTGACAATGCTGAAGTAGCCGCTCTCCTAAAGAAGTAGCCGCTGTCTGTGAAGCAGAGGCGACCGGAGTAATGGCGGCTATGGTGATAATCTTAATTTTTTCTTAACTATTTCCACAAGAATCTTAACACAATCATCTTGGCCATTTTGCCTATAATAACGCGTTTCTCACCTCTCTGAGGCAAAATGGAGGGTTTTTGTGTTCATTATGATTGTTGGGAGTGGAAGGCTGGGCTTCGGGCTTGCTCGTGCCCTTTCATCCAGGCATGAGGATGTCGTTATAATTGATGATGGCCTTGACCCGCAAAAGTTCGTCGACAATTTTGACGGTTTGATTGTCGATGGTGACCCTATGGATATGTACGTCCTTGAACACTCGGGTATCAAACACACGGACCTGTTTATTGCCGTAACAGCCGACGACAACATCAACGCAATATGTGTTCAGGCGGCACGCAAAGTCTATGGCGTGCCCAAGGCCATCGCCAGAATCGCAGACCCAAATTGTGAAAAATTCTATCATAGTTTGGGCTTGGACACGGTTTGTCCAACGACGACAGGTGTCAATCAGGTACTCGAAATGATTCAAAATGACCGTTTCGATTCTTTCGAAGACAATCTGGATCATTCGCTTATCTGCATCCATCCTCAAGAGGAATGGATAGGGCTCCCCATTTCCCGGCTTCCTTTGCCAAAGGACGTTTATGTTGTCGGCCTTCTGAAGAATGGGCGGGTAACCCGAGTGGCCCGTCATGAGGTGGTGCGGGCCAATGACAGTATTGTCATTTCCAAAAAACCGGAAAAGCAGGAAATGGTATGGAGCGCATAATCATTGCAGGTGCAGGGAAAATTGGCTTCCAACTTGCCAAAATGCTCATCAATGCAGGTTATGAAGTTGCCATTATTGAGCAGGACAGACAAAGAGGAGCCCAAGTGGCCGAAAGCCTCGACACTAAAGTTCTTTGCGGAAACGGAACGGACTTAAACGTTCTCAGAGATGCCGGTACGCTTGGCGCTGCCTATTTTGCAGCAATGATGAGCAGCGATGCCGACAACATTGTGGCCTGCCAAATGGCCAAAGAACGATTCCACGTGGGTCAGACCATAGCGCGCGTGATCGACCCTGGAAACGAAAAGCTGTTCAGGATGTTGGGAATCGATGCGACCGTAAATACGGCGACCCTCGCGGCGCGTACCATCAGTAGTGTTTTGCCGTCCAACGGACTGAAACTCACCTCGATATTCGACAAGGGCGATGTGGAATTGGCAGAAGTAAAACTAAACGGAACATCGCCTGTAGCAGGCAAGCTGGTATCCGAGATTGCCTTTCCTGGTGATTGCTTACTTATCGCGATCCTCCGCAACGACGAGATTACCTTTCCACGCGGCAATACGACATTGCAGGAAAACGACACCGTCTATGCGCTCACGAAACGTACCGCAACGAAAGCGCTCAAAGAGAGCCTGTTGGGGACAAAATCATGAGAATGGAAGCACAGCACATGCGACAGTTGACCCCGACCAAGAAGACCGCCTTAGTCTTTCGCGGCGTCGTCGCAGAGGTTATTTTTTCACTCGCACTAGGCGCTCTGTGCGTATTGATCTGCGCCTTGGTCTTTCAATTCAAGTTCTCGTTCTAGACACCACAACTATGCGCGACAAAAGAAAACTCGACGACTTGAAGATCGTTTTGTACTATTCGGGCAAGGTGATAATCGGCGAAGCCTTCTTGTATTTCGTCCCTTTTGTAGTGGCTCTGTTCCGTGGCGAGTATGCATCCGCGCTTGATTTTATCATAAGTTTTGGTTTTGCAATGACGATAGGCTCCCTCCTGTGTACAGTTTGTGTTACAAACCGTAAACCAAGCTGGACGCACGGTATGGTGACGTCTGGCATCGTATGGATTTTTTCGATCGCGATTTTTGCCTTGCCTTACTGGCTGTCTGGCCACTATTCCTCCTACGTCGATTGCATGTTCGATATGATGAGCGGGCTAACGACCACAGGGCTTGTTTTGATTCAAGATCTGGATCACGTGTCGGACAGCCTCAATATGTGGCGCCATTTACTCACCTATGTAGGGGGTCAGGGCATTGTCGTTCTCGCTTTGGCAATCTTTTACGATAATTCAGGGACTGGCTATAGTTTCTACGTTGGCGAAGGTAAAGACGAGCGGCTCTTCCCCAGCGTAACCCACACCGCAAAATCGATTTGGAAGATCAGCCTCCTCTACCTTGTTGTCGGAACAGTTGCGCTAATGATGACCGGTATCTTCGAAGGACTGAGCGTCGGTCGGGCATTTTTCCACGGGGTCTGGATCTTTATGGCCGCCTGGAGCACTGGTGGATTTGCACCAATGTCACAGAATGTACTGTATTACCACAGTACCGCAATAGAAGCGGTTTCCTTTGTTATTTTTATCATAGGATCCCTTAACTTCGCTCTCCATGACGCGGCAATCAAGGGCGACCGCAAAGAAATCTGGAGAAACCTGGAAACCAGATCGATGATAACGACCCTTTGTGTCCTCACCTTTTTTATGAGCTGGGGTCTGCAAAAGTTCAACGTTTATCCAAGCCTGATGGCTCTAGTCCGCAAAGGGTTCTATCATCTCGCCTCTGCCCACACAACAACCGGCTTTATGACGGTCTACCCGGGACAATTAGCTAAAGAGTGGGGAGATGTCGCCCTTCTTGCCATAATTATTGCGCAGATGATTGGCGGCAGTGCGTGCTCGACAGCGGGCGGGTTTAAGGGCATGAGAGTCGGTATTCTGTTCAAGGCCATCGTGCAGGATGCAAAGCGTCTTCTGCATCCTAGTAACGCTGTCGTAAATGAAAAGTATAGCTATCACGGAACGCGGACGCTCAGCGATTCACAGGTACATAGTGCAGGTCTCATTGTCCTCATGTATGTCTTCATTTTTGCCGTCGCCGCCGTAGCTGGCTGCATGGCCGGTTATCCTGTGATTCAATCGGCGTTCGAGTCCGCCTCGGCGACGGGCAACGTGGGGCTTTCCACAGGAGTAACTTCGTCATCTATGCCCGTTTACCTAAAACTGATCTACATTTTCAACATGTGGGCTGGCCGGTTGGAGTTCATGGCTATCCTGGCATCAATCGGTTTCTTTGGTTCGTTTTTCACAGGAAACAAGCGTAAGCGAGCCAAGGAAGCGTCGTTATGAGCAATTCCATGAACTACATGAACAACTGCGCAAGACCACACAAAAAGGCACGAGCCTTTGCTTTTTTTCTGATTCAGTTTTTTATCATTGGCTGCCTGTTCCCCGTATTCGCTCAAGATGATACTTTACCCTTGGTTACCGCCGACCAACTTATCGATGATGCTGCAAAGTGGGACGGCAAAAGAGTCGAATTCGAAGGCGAGGTTATTGGCGACATAATGGCTCGAGGCGGCTACGTTTGGATCAACGTGCTCGACGGAGACTCCGCAATAGGAATCTGGTTGCCTAAGAGCCTAGTCCCTAATATCAGGTTTACTGGTCAATATTTTGCAAAAGGCGACAAAGTTGAGATACATGGAATCATGCATCGGGCCTGCCAAGACCACGGTGGAGATCTCGACATCCATGCCGACTATGCTGCTATACTAGAGGAAGGAACAAAGGTCTTGCATCCAATTCAACGTGACCGCCTGTGGTGGGGAATCACTCTAGGTGTAGCGTCTATTCTGAGTGTGGGTTTCTGGCGTTACAGGGAAAGGCAACTCTTACTTAAACGTTCGAGGGAGTAATGACTCAGGCTGATACAACAAGGCTTGCCCGCAACGAGAAAAAGTGTGTAGCTATTGGAATAACGAGTGCGCCGAATTCTGTTCGCCTCGTCAAAAAAGCATACGAACTGGCCCGTTCGACCGACGCCAGCCTGCTAGGCATACATATAGACGCGGGAGCGACACCGGCCAGAGAAGATAAAGAGCGGCTAGATAACAATCTTGACCTCGTGCGCTCGTTGGGCGGCGAAGTTGTGGTCGCCGTGAGCCCCGACCCGGTCCAAGGCCTGGTTTCCACGGCCTTGGCTCATGGCGCTTCCACCCTTGTTATCGGGCGATCGGGGCTTTCGCGCCTAGGGCCGATACCTCACCATACAACACTGTCGGATCGCATTCTCCACGAGGCTAGCCCCCTCGACGTGGTTGTGATAAGCGACACAGGCGAAAACCCACCGGATTTGACGTTTGCTTCTCTGCGCCGATATTTTAGGGCTCCCTTACATCAATATCTTCTTCTATGCTTTGCCTTTGTGGCAGTAACGGCCGCATGCGCTCTTCTTTCCAAATATCTGGGAACCAGAAGCGTCCCCATTATGTACTTGACGGTGGTCTTACTATTGTCTACTGTCTCGGCACCGGGACCGATAGCTATTTTTGCCGTCATTTCCGCCCTCGCCTACAACTTTTTTTTCTTACCTCCTCATTACTCATTTGCGATAACTTCCATAGAAGACATCTTCATATTCGTTCTATATTTCATTGTTGCTTGGGTTTCGGGTGCTTTATCTTCCGGACTTCGTACCCGCGAAAAACTGCTTGAAAAAAAGGACCAGTCCACTACCTTGCTTCTCGCCGCCGCCAATTCCCTTGCCAAAGCGAATTCAGTACAAGAAGCCGCAAGTGTCACGGCGGAACTGGTACAGAGTTACACAAAGTCCACCGCTATCGTCTTTGTACCATCCGACCCACGGATCGAACAGGAAGAGACACTATACGCTGCCGATGGAGTGGCTGATGCAGTGGCAAAAGAAAATTCCATTCCCAACATAAATGTGCAGCGACTAAAAGAAGAATGTCGACAAGTCATCCTGTCGGGCAAGGTAAACGACTATCTTGTAAACGACTACCCTCTAAGCGTCGTAAGCGCCAAATCCAAATTGCATTTTCGTTTCGTACCTGCATCCTCTGGGCAACAAGTTGTTGCTGTGATTGTATATGCAAGAACCTCATCGAAAAGCGAAGTAGAAGAGGATGATGAACTCATTGCAGCCATCGGTCGAAGCCTTGCCCTGGTTATCGAAAGAACACAGTCACAGAAAAGAAACCAGCAGGCAGCGCTGGAGTTGGAATCCGAAAGGCTTGCAAAGGTGCTTTTCGATTCGGTTTCCCACGAACTTAAGACGCCACTCACGACCATCTTAGGGTCCTTAAGTGTGCTTGCGGACAGCACTGATTCCATTCCGGGCGTACAGCAAAAAGAACTCTTGGAACAATCGTTCAATGCGGCAAAAAAACTGAATCAAACCGTAGAAGATTTTCTTTCCATCGGTAGAATCGAGTCAGGCAGGCTCACTCTGAAACTGGAACCAATCGAACACGCCGAACTTTTGGCTATGATAACGAACGCGTTCAAGGGGAAAGAGAATGACCATCCCCTTCAGATAATTCCTTTTCAAGCTAATGAGATAGTAGAGTACAATATTGATGCAGTTCTGATAGCCCGGGCCACTGGTATCCTGCTCGAGAATGCAGCAAAATACTCTGTCCCTGGCGGCATTATTGAATTGGCGATGGCGCCACAGGAGCCACAAGGCAAGAACCTGTCGATTATCGTTCATGATGAGGGTCCGGGATTCAGCAGCGAACGAATGCAGTCACCTTTTGTCAAGTTTCGCAAAGTGCCTGGTGACAAACCGGGCGGAGTGGGCCTGGGTTTGCCTATATGTCAGGGTATTGTGACAGCTCACGGGGGAAGCATGGTGGCGCGACGCGATACCACAGGTTTTCTTGTGGAGATAATAATTCCCAATTGCGTTGAAATATCCTGAGATTATTCAGTGCACAGATTTGTAGAGGAAATCAATGCGTGTACTCGTTATAGACGACGAACCTCAAATCCGCAAATTGCTCACAATCGCGCTCGGCAGTAAGGGATGGACTACGTTTGAGGCCACTTCAGGCTTCGAGGGTATCCAACAGCTCATGGCTGTAAGGGCGGATGTGGTGCTCCTCGATCTTAATCTTCCAGACATGGACGGGGCGGCTGTCCTCACTGAAATACGAAAGTGGAGCAGTACGCCTGTAATTATACTATCTGTGCGGGGATCCCAAGAAGACATTGTCAATCTCCTCAATCTCGGTGCGGATGACTATGTTACCAAACCTTTCTACACGAACGAACTCACCGCACGTGTAGAGGCTGTCTATCGAAGAAGAATCCCACCAGTAAGTCGGAACTATCGCCATGGCGATTTGGTTGTGGACCTGGATTCTCGACAGGTGTTGTGTGGAACTACTGAAGTTCATCTGACCGTAACTGAATTTGCCTTGCTCGAGCTGTTGTTGCGCAATGCAGGGAAAATCGTAACAAGAGACATGTTGTTAAAGGAACTTTGGGGTCCCGGGGCAAACAGCGAAGAAGGCAGTTTGCGAGTCCATATTCGCGCACTCCGTCGCAAACTGGAGAGCGACCCACAGCACCCAAGCCTTATTCTTACAGAGCCAGGCATTGGCTATAGGATAGTATTGCCTGACACATCGGAGTAGGAGCAGTCAAAGCTCTTATAGTCTTATAGCTTATTGGCTCTGTTGGCTCTGTTAGTTCCTTTGACTCTTTTGCCCGATGTGTCTACTCCGTCTTCCCGACTGGCTGATCGACAAGCCTCTTGGCAAGGTGCCGGAATACGGTGCCCAAGTCAGAAAAGTGTAGACGGGACTGGTCGTCCAGGTGGGTTGGCATATCGTTTACAATTACGATGTCGCCCCCGTGGTCCAATGTCCATTCGGGAAGAGAAGCAGCCGGGTAAACGGCAGTCCATAGATAAAGTCTCTAGTCTTTGAATAGTAGAACGATGGATCCGCCTGGAAGGTCGCAAGATCGAAAACCTTGTTGGCATTTTCTGTTTTGTAGAGTCCGTTCTTTCCGCGGAAGTCCTGAATTCCAGAGAATGTACTAACCCCGGCACCTGTAAAAGCGACCGCATGTTCGGCTCGTAGCAGAAGCATCATGAGCGCATCGAAATCATTTTCTACGCTGTGGGCTCTTTCGGTATCTTGTTTCTTGTTTTTCACATCTTTCATGTCATTTTGCCTCTATGATGGATATTCGCCCCGTGGCGCCTAAGCTTCCTGTAGGGCAGAAAGCGCGGCGCCCAGAGCCCCGCAGAGCTCCGGTTGAGGTGGCACGATCACATCGAAGCCCAGCTTCTCCTGCACAGCGTACACAACACCCACGTTGTTGGCGACACCGCCAGTCATCATGCACTCCTGTCCGATTTTGTTCTTTCCTGCAAGCGCTAGGACTTTTGACGCTATCGATATATTAAGACCATGGATGATATCGTCCAGTTCCTTTCCTCCAGCAATGAGTGAAACAACTTCCGACTGTGCGAAAACTGAGCACATGCTTGATATGGCGATATTCTCCTTCCACGCTATTCCTCCACGGCTCATTTCAGCAATGCTCAAGCCCAAAGATTGAGCCATCATTTCCAAAAATCGACCTGTACCGGCTGCACATTTGTCGTTCATCGCAAAGTCCCTTACCCTGCCATCTATGTCCACACGGATGATCTTGCTGTCCTGGCCGCCAATGTCGATCACTGTTCTGACATTTTCATTGAGAAACTGTGCGCCCCGTGCATGACACGTGATCTCAGTAAGCACATCGGCTTTCAAGCCAGTTCCGCCCCGCCCATAACCGGTCGTGACGATACGCCGAATTTCGCTAAGGTCCATACCGGCCTGGGATAGCGCCTGGTCCAGTGCACGTTGTGCGCTTGCTCTTACCTTTGCACCGGTCAGTACAGTGGTCCCAGCGATAATATTGCGCTTGTTGTCCAAAATGACGGCGTTGGTCGATGTCGAGCCTGAGTCGATTCCTGCAACAAAGTAGCGACTAGGATGCATTTCCATAATGGTGGGATGCTCTCTCTTGTTATCCATACTTTTGTTATCCATACTTTCAAAAAACGCTTCCACACGGGTTTGGAGTTCACCTGTCTCAGGTAGCGTATAATCTGTCTCGATCTTAAGAATTGGGACAGAAAGCTCGTTCTTCAAGTGAGCATATTCAAAACCATAGAAATCGCAAAAACTCACCGTATTGTACACAACCGCCTTTAAGTTTGGATCGAGTACCAACTGCTGCCGATTCCCGATATTGGACATGCGCATGCAGGGAATCTGACTAAGAAGAGCGCCTGCATATGATTCCAGAAGTTCATCGATCGGTGCGATAAACGCCTGTGGCGGGGTTTCGATGGATCGGGTCCCTGTACAGGTGAGGTTTAACACAGGTAGACGGGACTTCTGCTGGATCGTTTGAATGAGTGCGTTGCTTGCTCGGGCCCCTACAACCGCCACATACGGCCCTCTTCCCGCTTGCTCAGGACAATTTGGATCCTGGGAAGATGCTTCTCCTGTCGGACTTCCCTTGTCGATCCCCTTGCGCCCTGCGGCATTTCTCCATGCCTCAACAAAACTCTGGACGCAGAACTCCTTTCCGGTTTTATTGCCAAAAGCGCTGATAAGTCGCTTCAGTTCCGCTGCGTAAAGCCTTCTTGCACACACGTAGTCATTATGCGGTAGATTGATCAAATAAACCGCCTGACCTTGCATGGCGAGTGCCTCCCCTGCCCTCCGTATCGAATTGCAACAGTCCGTAAGCAGCAAAGGCTTAAGTGTTGAGGCGCCAGTATTCGATCGTACTTGCACAAGCGAACGGGCAAAGCTGCAAAGATTCCTGTGCACCAGCTTGTCGGCCTCCGAAAAACTCTCGACCGGCAAATTGCAGAATGAACAGCTTTCCCCAAAACCTGCCATTAATTCTAAAGGGGCATAACGGCAAACGTAGTCGATCATTCCTCGGCTCCGCGCTTGGGCCACTTAGGCCGATTAGACCTGTGCATTGTAGCCTCCAAGCATTTCAAAAAAAGCCTGTAACTTTGTGGCCATCTGGCCGTCGTTGATATTCTGTTTGTCGCAGGCATCTCCGTCCAGTACAAGCACCGGAAAACCTTGCTGTTCAAGAATCTGCTTGGCAAGGTTTGCAGCTCCAAGCGTCTGTTTGCATCCCCATTGGCAAAACCATATCACGCCGTCCGCATGAAGCCTCTTTGCCAGGTCCAAAACTCGACGCGTTCGTTTAACTGCACTCCCTCCGGCGCTATTCCTAAGCAGTTTGCGTGCCATAGATTCAAAAGGAGCCCTTTCGTCCAGATCGTCTTCCTCGTTGAGAAAGTCAAAACTCAGGTCAGATCCCAGAAGTTGATAGGGCGCATCAAGTGCAAACAAGCGAGCCACAGAATTCTGCCAAAACGGTAAGGTATGAACCCAGAGAATCCTCTTTTTTAGGTTCCCGTGGTTCGCCAGGTTCACCAGCGGCGCATCTTGAACATCGCGAAGCAGAAGTTCCATGTATCTTTCCAAATTCGGAGAACCCGCCTGCAGGTGTATCAGAAAGATACGATACATTTCGGTTAAAGGGTCATTCATAAATTCGCGATGAGCGAGTTCGGTTTGGTAGCGTGTATAGAGATCAAGACTTCGTTTTTCTCTTCTTATCGTTTCTGCCAGGCGCCCTTCGTTTAGCTTGCGGTGAGTGATGTCCTCCAAGAATTCCGCCATTGATCGAAACTGGTTTGCTACATAGATCACTGCTTCGTCTGGAATCGCCTCGTCCCGATTTGGGTCGGCCTGGCTCATTTCGACATATAAATCCTCTTCGACACATACATCCTCGTGGCCAACCGAAACTGCAGGCACATCCAGCACAAAAAGGGGCACTTGCCAATATGAGGCAAGCGTACGAAAAGTGTTCAGATTAGCATCGCAAGCCACTGTTGTGTGTATGACACACTGAGGCTTTGGCAGTACGGAGGAGAGCGATGCTCCAAGCAGCGCCTTGTGGTACGAGCAATATGTTTTTGGGACTCCCCAGTTTTCCGCATATTCTACAAAACCGCGTTCGCAACACGCACCATCTAGGTAACCGGCAAAGCCCTCTACGAATTGCGGCACGAGATCCGTGGCGACGAGTAACTCACACGGGAGGAAAAGGTTGACCACAACCGACTTTTGTGGCTTTCGGAGCGGCGCAAGAATGGCCTGGCCGCATGCCAAGGAAGCATAACGCTGGCTCAGGCATAAACGCGAAACAGGATCAAGGTAACTCAGATGGCTTTGGAGATTATTCGCTCCAAAGCCAACCTTAAGCAGCCTTAGCGCCACCTTCGGTTTTGTTTCGATACAATTGCCAACTGCACTCCCAAATGCACGTACGATAGAATTCATTCTTGTTGATTCAGTATTGAATCAGCCTGCTCCTTTTCTCGGCCTACGACGCACAATGGCCTTGAAGCAACCTTGAGGATAAGAGTAAACTAGATAATCTATTCTCAAAAATGATTGTACACCAGTTTCTACGTGTTTAGAAAGTGAGTCGTGCAGAAAACCAATCTTAAAAGGCTGGCGGAATGGAAGAAGATCTGCTCAAAAAGCTCTCGCAACTTGCTTCGCAAGAACATATCGAGCTCCCCAAATGGCTTTTTCCGGAAGAGCTCACTGAAGCCGAAAGCGAAGTGAACGAAACCCGTTACCTCAAGCTAGCCAAGGAGAGCAATGTTCCATTTTGGGGCCTTTTTAAGGCTATTTTCGAGGAAGACCGCCTTTTGGTTTTGCCCAGGCTCCTAAGTGCCACCGTTAAGACGCTCGACCGTATTCCAAAATCGCTCCTCATGCGGGCGAGTCCGGAAAGAGAAGCGTATATTTTCGACACCTTCAAGATCTGGGCAGGTGCTATTTGCCAACTTCTCCAGATAAAACTGACGGTAAAAGGTACAGAAAAGATAGATCCGGCTAAAACATATCTTTTTGTGTCTAACCACCGTTCGCCTGCGGATATCCCGGTGCTGTACAACACGGTTCCCGTAAAAGCGGCCTTTGTAGCCAATAAGGTCATTGGACAGATCCCCATCTTCTCGTACTGGATGAAGGCAAGCGGTGCCGTTTTTGTGGATCAGGGCAATCCTAAAGCGGAAGCCGATGCCTTTAAAATGATGGTCAAGCGTCTAAAACAGAAACGAACGCTCATTCTTTTCCCAGAAGGCTACATCCACCAGGGGCCAGGCGTTGGAGAGTTCAAACGCGGCGGTATTCACGCTGCTTTGCTCGCTAATGTACCGATCGTGCCAACGTGTCTTTTCAACACCGAGAAGGTAATACGATCAGGTACTTTCCACTTTGTTCCAAGGCAAAACGTCTGGGTGGAGTTTGGGGAACCTATTTATCCCGAGTCGTTGAGCAGGAAAGAAAAAAAGTTTATCGAGCTTACTACAAGGGCCGAAATTGCCGCCATGAGGGAGAATGCGCGTAGAAAGGAGTCTGCTCAGATTTCAATCCCTGAGTTGCGGGCTACACTGAAAGAAACCATCAATAAGTTGACGTAATTGATAGAGACGTCGTTAAAGCAGTTGAAGTAAAGGAAGAACCAGCTATGCCGAATCCAGTTAATCGTACCCAAGTTAATCGTACCATAGACCCTGACCAGCAAAAAAAGAAAAATGCTTATGCTTTTTTGGTCCTTTTGGGCATTGTGAGCCTCTTTTCCGATCTCACCTACGAAGGTGCAAAGAGCATCATTGGGCCGTACCTCCTGTTGCTCGGCGTGTCAGCTTCCACAGTCGGTTTTGTGTCAGGCCTGGGGGAGTTCATCGGCTATGCGTTCAGACTTGTGGCAGGGTACATAAGCGACAAAACCAAGCGCTATTGGACCATTACCATCATAGGCTATGCCTTCAACGTCATCGTTATTCCGGCTCTCGCCCTGGCCACAAAGTTTGGCTGGGTGTACGCCTGCGCCCTTCTCCTACTAGAACGCTTCGGCAAGGCCATCAGGAGCCCCGCAAAGACGACAATTGCTTCGTTTGCAGCTCAGGAAGTGGGAGCAGGCAAGGGTTTTGCGCTGCAGGAGGTGCTTGATCAGATCGGAGCTTTCGTCGGCCCTTTGATGCTCTCGCTCGTGCTCGCCATTAAGGGCGGCAGGGAAGAGCTTTCGGCCTATGCGCTGTGTTTTCTGATTCTGGGCATACCGGCATTGATAACATTGGGGATATTGCTTTTTGCTAAAAGTAAATATCCTAATCCGAGCGAATTCGAGGTTAAAGAGTCGCCCCGCGATGCAAAGAGCATTCACGGTGCATTTTGGTTTTACCTTGCAGGCATCTCGTTTCTTGCCATCGGTTTTGCGGACTTTCCACTCATGTCGTACCACTTTGCCAAGACAAAACTCGTCTCCGACAGCATGGTCCCGATTCTCTACGCAATAGCGATGGGCATCGATGCGCTCGCGGCCCTCGTATTCGGACGGATGTACGACAGGCGTGGCATGACGGCGATCATGATTTCTTCTGCCATTTCGGCGTTCTTTGCACCTTTTGTATTCCTGGCACAGAGCGAAGGAATGGCCATTGTTGGAATCCTGCTGTGGGGCGTCGGCATGGGGGCGCAAGAGTCCATTCTGAAGGCTGCCGTCACCACCATGATCAGCAAGGAGAAGCGCGGCACCGCGTTCGGCATCTTCAACTTCGGCTTTGGACTCGCGTGGTTTGCAGGCAGCTGGGCCATGGGAGCTCTCTACGACCACTCCGTTATGGCACTGGTGATTTTCTCCGTTGTGGCTCAGCTTGCGTCGCTACCTTTCTTCTTTAGGACGAAGACTTTGCTTGCCTCAAGGCCATAAGGACGCGCTCAGGGGTAAAGGGCGTTTCCGTCAACCGGACGCCAATTGCGTTGCGCAGCGCATCCGCTATGGCGGCGGGTGGCGTATCAATGCCAATCTCGCCAATCGATTTGGCACCGAAGGGGCCAGAGGGCTCAAAACTGGGCGCCAATTCGACTTCGATCCTGCCAACGTCCTCTCGCGACGGGATTGGATAGGACATAATGCTGTTGGTAAGCAGCCTGCCCTTCTCCGTGTACTGAACGTTCTCGAAGAGCGCAAGCCCGATGCCCTGTAGGAGGCCTCCCTCGGCCTGGACGCGTGCCAGATTGGGGTTGATGGGTACACCGCAATCCACCACGGCAACATACCGCAAAAGATCGACCTTTCCAGTCCCTGTGTCCACCTCGATCTCTGCAAAACCTGCCATGTAGGGCGGAGGAGAAAGCGGACCAGTGAAAGACCCAGTCACCGAAAGCATCTTCATATCTTCGCGGTTATGGTAGAGGGTGTCGAAAGAAAGATCGCGCAGAGTCACCAAGACCGAGCCATCGGCAGCGAGGAATTTTTCACCGTCGAAGGTGATGGAGGCACTGTCGACCTTGCCAGCGCCCTGGGACGCACCCCGTTCGACGTTACCGCTGCCGCTCCGTACGCCGTTACTGCTTAATGTGGCGGCCTTGCAATAGTGCTCCGCAACGGCGTCGATCATCACTTTTTTCATTTTCCGGGCTGCGTCGAGCACGGCGTTGCCGGAAACGTAGGTAGTGCTGGAAGCGTAGGCTCCTACGTCGAAGGGCGTATTGTCGGTGTCGGAAGAGAGAATGGAGATGGAGGAGACTGGTACCCCCAATTCCTCGGCCGCGATCTGCGTCAAAATGGTGTCACTGCCGGTGCCCAGGTCTGTGGCCCCCACTTTGAGGGTGAACCAGCCCCCATCCTGAAGGCTCAACGTGGCAGAGCCCATGTCCACGAGCGGAATGCCGGAACCCTGCATGGCGAGTGCCATACCGTGGGCGCGAATCTTGCCAGGTGCGGACTGCCAGGAAAGCCGCTCGGGATTCCAGCCGATAAGCTCTTTGCCCCTGTCGATGCAGTATTGTAACTTGCAGCTATCGATAGGCGCATCAATGCCTTCGCCACCCTCCCCCATGATGCGGAAAACGTCGCTCTTCTCGCCCTCGCGGATCATGTTCTTTTCGCGGAAGGCGATCGGGTCCATGCCAAGTGAGTGTGCAAGCTCGTCGATGGTGGATTCCAGGGCGAAATTGCCTTGAATGGCGCCGTAGCCTCTGAAGGCGCCTGCGGAAATCTTGTTGGTGTAGACGGCGTGGCCACCAAAATGAACAGCCTTAACCTTGTTATAGAGCGGAAGCGCCTTGGAACCGACCACCATGAAGGCGGTGAGGGCGTGCTCGCCGTACGCACCGGTGTTGGAGAGCACACTCATGTCCAGCGCAGTCAGGGTGCCGTCGCGATTGGCGCCGGCGCGCATGGTGATGCGCATCTGATGGCGGGTGAAGGTGGATTCGAAGACTTCCTTGCGGGAAAGGGCCAGGCGCGCCGGCCGGCCGGTGCGAAGCGTCACGAGCGCAACGAATGGCTCAACATGGATGGTCTGTTTGGAACCAAACCCGCCGCCGATGCGCGGTTTTACGATACGCACCTGACTGTACGGAATGTCCAGGACCTGCGCAAGGATTCGCCGGGTGTGGAAGGGGTTTTGCGTGCTCGTGTAAACGACAAGCCTTCCGTGCAGATCGATGTAGCTGAAGGCAGTGTGCGGTTCCATAGCGACGTGCGACTGCGCCTGTGTTACATAGGTCTTTTCTACCACGACATCGCTCTTGGCAAGCTCGGCTTCCACGTCGCCAATGTGCATGTCGTAGGCGCAGGCGATGTTTCGGCTCGGATCAAAACCCGTGGGAATCATCTCGTGGATATCTTTCTCGGGGTGAATAACGACAGGATTGTCCATCGATTTTTCGAAGTCGAGCAAGGGCTCGAGCACTTCATAGGTCACTTGCACAAGAGAAGCGGCCTTTTTTGCAAGCTCGAGGGTTTCCGCGGCCACGATGGCAACCTCATCGCCAACGTAGCGCACATATTCGTCCAGTATGAACTTGTCTCGGGGGCTCGGCTCAGGGTCACCCTGACCGGCCCGTGTGTACGGGATGCGCTTTATGTCTTTCCAGGTTAGGACGCAGGCAACTCCTGGCAATGCGAGGGCTTTTTCCGTATCGATGGATTGTATGCGGGCAAACGCATGAGGGCTTCGGACAAGGGCCACATAGAGGGCTTCGTGTGGCGCAAAATCGTCGGTGTAGGCGGGCCGTCCCGTTACAAGGCCAATGCCTTCAAGTTTTGGCTGATTGTGGTTGACGGTGCGGAAGCTGCCCGAATTGGCGGAGCGGGAATTATCGGGACGGGAAGTACTGGAACCGGAGCTGTCGGGGCGAGAACTGCTCGGGCAAGGACTATCGGAGGGTTGATCATTCATGTGACGCTGATTATTCATGTGGTGCTGATCATTCATGTGACGCCTCCAAATACTTTATAATCGCCCGTAAGTGGCCTTCGTATCCAGAACAGCGGCAGAGGTTGCCGGAAAGATAGTGGCGGATTTCGGTCTCGGTGGGAGACTTTAGCTCGCGTTTGAGGGCCAGCACCATCATAGTAAAACCAGGCGTGCAATAGCCGCATTGGTCGGCCCCTTGAGCGACAAGGAACTGTGCAAATTCCGTGGCTTCTTTTTCCACGCCACGGACAGTCGTGATCTCGCGCCCTTCCGCCCGGCCTGCAAAAACCGAGCAGGAGGGAACTGGCACACCATCCAGCCATACGGTACACACGCCGCAGTTACCGGTATCACAACCCTTTTTGACTTCGGTATAACCTGCAGAGCGCAGAACGTCGCACAGCATATCCGCCGGGTTGCACGCGATGACGCGTGGAACGCCGTTAATCGTCATAGTGAGGTTGACACTAGAGTTGAAGTCGCTCATGACGCAGCCTCCATAATTGCCCGTTCAACGAGGGTTTCACACAAAAGACGCCTGTAGTCTGCACTTCCACGCGAATCAGAAATAAAAACGGTTTCAGAAGCGGCGGCCTTCGCGGCGGCGCCCGCGTAGGAAGACGGTGCGGCGGGAGCCACGATTGCGGCGCCCTGCCCTTGTGCGGCCGCGCAGGCCGCGTCGCACGCGGCCTGCGCATTTGGGCAAAGCCGCGCCGCAGCTGGCCGCGCGCCCACGACAATCCGCCAGCCCCCCGCAACGAAGGCCGCCGCCGCATTCAGCACCGCAAAATCATTCCTGGTTATCCGCAAACTCTGAAAGCTGACATAAGGATTCTTGGCAATAACCACACTTTCTAGCAAAAACGGCCCCTTGGGTGGTGCACTCAAAAAGTCGCCAAGGCCCATCTGTCCCTGCCCATAGAGATTCACCCTGGCATCAAGCGCCAAGAGTAGAGTGATCAAATCGGAAAAACCATATCTGCCGGCAACGGTTCCGCCTATTGTTATGAGATTGCGCAGTTGCACACCAACGAGATGCTCAGTTGCATGCCGAAACGCGCCGCGAAATGCCTCGTCAAGCAAAGAAGAAGTCTCTATTGATCTTGCGGTCGTCATGGCACCAATCTCAACAAAATCATTGGAATCTCCAGATCCCACTTCCCTTATATAATCCAATCGCAGCTCACAAAGGTCTACCATCGTGTCCGTGGACCTGCCGTTCATGTGAAGCCAACATCCTCCACCCACGGGCAGTCCACCCTTCTGGATGAGTCCATAAGCTTCATCGAGCGTCTGTGGACGCATGTAGTGGTTTACTTCCATGCCTTCTCCTCACCGGCCGCACTCTCTTTTTGCGCGACAATGGCGCTATCTTACTACAGAAAGTCACAGGCGACAACAAAAACAGAATGATAAAACACTGCCCCGTGGCCAAGACAAGCTAGTGCTTTTTTGCCAGCTTTTCGATCTCTTCTTCTACTTCGCCGGCGCCATCTGCATAATACTCCTGTTCTTTTGGTTCCAGTTCTTTAAGCAGCCTGAGAAACTCTCCAGCGTGTACCCGTTCCTCGTTCGCGATATCCTCAAGAACTTCCTGCGCCAACTTATTGTCCGTCGATTCCGCAAGTTGGGTATACATCTGAATTGCCTCATATTCAGCCGCGATCATAAACCTGATGGAGCGCACAAGTTCGCTCTCCGTCAGTTTTCGGTCGCTTTTCATTCCAGAAAACGCTGTTCCAAAATCTGGCATATAAACCTCCCTGGATGTTGCCGGTAATTCCTCTTTGGAGTCGCTCTTTATGCACTGGCTCTAGAACAATTATCCTTAATAATAATATACAAGATAAATTGATTGGGCTGGAAGCACGACTTTTTGCTTTGTCCTTCCTTGTTTTGTATTGATTTTGTACTGCCTCATGGCTATCCCATCACTGCATCGTTCCAGCAAAACTTGAACGGGGGGCTCATGGCTGGCAGTAACTACTGATTCTCTACTGAAGAGAATCATGCTTGCGGCCACTGAAGTAAACAGCTGGTTTTCGCTCCTGTTGCATTCATACATGCTCTTATCTCAGAAGCCCTCCGGGTGCCGTTAATCTTATTCAGCGACCGATAGTCAAAGACTACTTTCTTTTTCTCTAGTAGCTCTAATCTATGTGCTCAGCATTGAGCCCAGTTTAAGGCAGAGAATATTCCCCTCGTATTCTTCTCAAAATCTCATGCTCAAAGTCTCAGAAATTAGGCATGTCATAAAGCCCGCCGGCGTTAACAACTTTGGAGTAGCCGGCCGACTTTAGCATTCGCGCTGCGAGTGCCGATCTTGCTCCAGAAGCGCAATAGAGAACGATTGACCTATCTTTTGGACCTATTTCGCTTAAACGGCTTAAGATCTCGTTTACCGGAATACATATTGCATTCGGGTAGTGTTCCTCTTCAAATTCTTCCTTGCTTCTCACGTCTATGACGAGCGCCCCACTGTTGATGAGTTCTTCCACAGGATTATGCGCCATAATTCATTCTCCTTCCTCAATAAGTTCATTAAATTCTTTTATAAGTTGAATACTGGTAAATCCACCGCTTATGTACTTTGTGGTGCCCGATCTCCTGTTAACAAGTTGACGGTAGGCCAGATGCCCCTCGAAGCCGGCTTTTGAAACTATCAGGATCTGGCTTTCGGGAATTTCATCGATCCTGTCCCGCAGTTCATCGAGTGGAATATGAATACTGCCTCGAATATGACCCCTTACGAATTCATTATAGGTTCTGACATCGAGAACAGCAGCCGAATTCTCTTTTATGAGCGGAAAAGCTTCTTGCGCGGAAATGAATTTTGAGAAACCAATCATATCATTTCGCGCAGCAAATGCGGCCATCTGTAGTGGATCGTTCGCGCTGGAATAGGGAGGGGCATACGACAAATCGAGCGCGGTCAAATCCTCAAGCGATAGTTTTGCATAGATTGACACGGCAAGCACGTCGATGCGTTTTTCTACCCCTTCCTTACCAAAAGCTTCTGCACCAAGAATCCTTCCATCTTTTTCCTGATAGATTATTTTTAGGCTCAGGTCTTCGCTTCCGGGATAATAGCTTGCGTGATGGGGCCGGTGAACCGTCACTGCGCGGCACGCGATTCCTGCTGTGCGTGCAGCCTTCTCGGAAAGCCCTGTCATGGCAAAAGTGTGGTCCATGACTTTTACCACGGAAGTGCCTAACGAACCTGGATACTGCATGGAACCTCCGAGGGCATTGGTCGCAGCGATGCGGCCTTGACGGTTCGCAGGACCTGCAAGCGGGATTCGAGCCTTGGCACCATCGGGGATGCGCATTACTTCGATCATATCCCCTGCGGCATAGATATCGGGGTCATTCGTCCTGAGCGATGAGTCGACCGCAAGCCCATGTGAAGTCCCTATGGTTAGCCCGCTCTTCTTTGCCAATTCGAGATTTGGATGCACTCCTACCGCGAGAAGTACGAGATCGGCCGGGATCTGACTGTTGTCGTTCAAACGCGCCAGGTGAGCCTTCTCGTCAACTGCCACCAAGGCCTTCCCCGTGATTATTGAAACCCCATTTGCCTCAAAGACTTGCGCTATCTGCGCTCCGAATTCAGGGTCTGATAACGGCATCAATTGCTGAGTAAGCTCTACGATGGTTGTTGACATGCCTCTCTTATGCAAGGCCTCTGCGGCTTCAAGCCCGATGAATCCACCTCCGACGATTACTGCTGTTTTGGGAGAATTCTCCTTGATAAAGTTTTCGATTCTATCTGTATCGGGAATCGTCCAAAGATTGAAGACATTCTGGCTTTCTAAGCCTTCAAACGAAGGTCGAATTGGGCTGCCTCCCTGCGCAAGTATGAGCTTGTCGTAAGGCATCGTAGAGAACCCTTTCTTCCCTTTGAGGGTTATCTGCTTTTGCTGACGGTCGATAGCAATGGCCTCGGTGTTCAGGAGGACATTTATTCTGTATCGGGCAAAAAAACCTTCGGGCGTCTGAAGTATAAGCTGGCTTCGTCGCTTTATATCGCCGGAGATACGATACGGTAAACCACAATTGGCGAATGATACATATGCCCCTTTCTCGATAATTGTGATTTCTGCGTCTTCGTCAATTCTGCGTGCTCTTGCTGCCGCCGTCGCCCCTGCAGCGACGCCACCGATTATCACAAGCCTCATGCGCACCTCCATAATTGTTATTATATATAATATTTCTTATATATTCAAGCCTTCTTTTCTATGGATTTTTCGATAAAATTCGTTCATCCCCATTAAGGCCCTGCACACGAATCGCTTCCCGATCATGATAAGAATGAAACCGATAAACTCAAAACGGAGAAGTTCCAACGGGGTTTCTACTGGACGTTATTTACCATGTTTACAAACTGTCTATAAAAACTTGCAAAAATTGCTCAAGAAAAGTCGAGTATTCCAAATATCGAATGTCATCGGTGAATAATACAAGTACTTTAAGTAAAGGGCTTTATGCAACAAAAAAGGCTCCCTTTCGGAAGCCTTTTGTTACTATAGCAGGGGGTGGACTCGAACCACCGACCTCCGGGTTATGAGCCCGACGAGCTGCCAACTGCTCTACCCTGCGACGCTAGTATAAACTTACAAAAAACTGCAAAAAATGTCAAGCTATGGAAACCTTCGCTGCAGAACTTCGTCTGGGGGGATAGCAATTTCGCTGATTACGCCAGGAAATCAGCCCACGCCGCCACCTCGATTTCCTTCTTACAAGCACTTATAGGAAAGGAACATAGGGCATTGCCAGGACCAACAAAACCGTTACAACCAGCGCAGGTAAAAAATCCCCCGTCTTGAACTTCTTTATGTCCAGGAGACCAAGCCCGATCATGATGACCAGTGCGCCACCAAGCCCGGTCAGCTCCTGCAGCATCAGATCCGTGACATACGGCTTGACCCACGCCGAGATGAAGGTGAGCAGTCCCTGGTAAGCCAAGACCGACAAAGCCGAGAATGCCACCCCAATGCCCATAGCACCTGCAAAAATCACCGACATGAAACCATCCAGCACGCTTTTTGTTAGTATGATGGAGTAATCGCCAATCGTACCGGCTTTAAAGGAGCCCACAATGGCCATAGCGCCAGAACAGAACAATACCGATGCGCTCAAAAAGCCTTCCGCAAAGCTGGAATCGTCGCCACCCTTAATAAAGTGCTTCTTAAGCCATTCGCCAAGGCGCAAAACGCCGCCCTCGATATCGAGCCAGGTGCCGACAAGGCCGCCGATAATGAGTGATATGGCCAGAGCCAGGACATGGCCCGTTTTTATGGCCATCTGTATGCCTATAATAAGCGAAACTATGCCTGCCGAAGCAAAAACGGCCTTTTGGTACTTTTCGGGTATTCCCTTCTTGAGGAAAAAACCGATGAGCGAGCCCAGGAGAATAGCGCCAGCATTGATGAATACTACTAACATATCGCACCTTTTTGCGTTCGTGATTGACCGAATTTGCCGAAGTATAGCATAATTGAGTGAACAAAGGGGAGACCATGAGAAGAGTTTTAAATAAATATGCAGAAAAATGTTCGACGAGCTCACAGCAAACACACCATGCAGAAGGCTACAATCCCCAGGGCGGGGCTCTCCGATCGCCTTTCAGCTCCACGGCAGGGCACCTCTGGGCTACAGTTATCGCTCTTGCTCTCTGCTCGTCCCTTGTCCTGGCCTGTTCTTCTACTCCCCCGACCATTCCGCCAGATCTTGGCTCTTCACAGATCATACAAAAAGCCCAGGAACGAACCGACGTGAACGATTGGGAAGGAGCCAAGGCCTATTACAGTGCCTTGCTGGAACGCTTCCCTAACGACCCAAGTCTCACTCTGGAAGCGATGTACGAACTTGCTTTTATTGAATATAAACAGGGACACTACGCCAAGGCTCGTGCCGGTATGCAGCAGGTTCTGCAACGCTATCAGGCAGAAGACGCTGACACACTGCCTCAGACGTGGAAGATTCTTGCCGAAAAGGTACTTGCAAAGCTTCCAAAATCCTAAAGCACTTCGCTAAAGCACCTCGCTAAACCACTTCGCTAAAGCACCTCAGCGTTGCTCAGGGCCTCGGCCACCTCGAGCCATTCGTTGTTGAGCTGTGCCATCTCCTCTTCGATTGCTTCTATATCTTTGAGCAGCTTTCTTGCTTTGGCACCGTCGGTATAATTGGCGGGGAGCGCCATCGCGTCTTCAAGACGATGTTTTTCCGCAGAAAGCGCCGCAAGCCGCTCCGTTATGTCGGCTTCCCGCTTCTTGAGTCTGCGGATCTGTGCTTTCTTGGCTTTTTCGTCTTCCCAGGAACCCGAACCCGCAGTGGAACCATCTTCGGAGGGATTTGCCCCATTTGGCAACACGGTTTTTTCAGTCAAAGCGAGTTTTGGCTGCACGCCTGTATCCGCACCGGCAACAACTTCAGACACACCGGGGACAAGGCCAGCTGCAAGAGCCTCTTTTTTTTCTCTATAGTATGAGTAATTACCCAAGTAAAGCCTCGGCGTGGTCCCAATTTCCAGTTCCAGAATCCTATCTGCCAAGTCTTCTATAAATCCACGGTCGTGCGAAACAAAGAGCACAGTTCCTTCAAAAGCCTTGAGCGCTTCCAGGAGGACGTCCTTCGATGTCAGGTCGAGGTGATTCGTCGGTTCATCCAAAATGAGCAGATTGGCGGGGTTAAGCAACAGTTTGAGAAGCGCAAGCCGCGAACGCTCGCCGCCTGAAAGCACAGAAACCGGCTTTTCTACGTCATCGCCCCGAAAAAGGAATGCACCGAGCAGGTTGCGCAGTTTGGACTGAAGTTGCTGCGGGCACACCGAAGCTGCCTCTTCCTCTACCGTATTATCGGAATTCATATGCTCCGCGGAATCCTGCGCAAAATAGCCAATCTGTACCCCGGAACCGAGTGTTATCTTCCCCTCGTAGTTTGAGTCGATCCCTGCAATGAGCCGCATAAGCGTGGACTTACCCGCTCCATTGGGCCCGACAAAGGCCATTTTGCAACCGCGCTCGATTTCGAGAGAAAGATCCTCGAGAACGTGCAGCTCACCATACGCTTTGCTTACGTTCTCGATTCGCACCGTAATCTTGCCAGAGTGCGGCGCGGGCGGAAAACTAAAGTGAATATGCTTCATGCCTTCCGGAATCTCGATAGGGACGATTTTTTCGAGCATCTTTATGCGGCTTTGCACCTGTGAAGCTTTCGATTCCTTGTAGCGGAATCGCCGGACAAAATCCTCCATGTGCTGAATTTCTTCCTGCTGCCGCTCCCATGCATCGAACAGCTGTTCGAGCTCCTGGGCGCGCCTTGTCTCATATTGGGAATACGTACCGGGATACCGTGTCAGTTTGCCGTTAAAGAGCTCATAGACCTCGTTTATAGTCACATCGAGAAAATACCGATCGTGCGAGACAAGTAAGACCCCACCCCGATAAACCTGCAAAAAGCCTTCGAGCCACGTGCGCGCTTCCAGATCGAGATAGTTCGTGGGCTCGTCCAGCAACATGATGTCGGGATCTTCCAGGAGAATTTTGGCCAGGGCGAGACGCATCTGCCAACCGCCCGAAAGTTCGTTTACCGGCTTTTCAAAGTCCTTGGAGGCAAATCCGAGCCCCGTAAGGACTTCGGAGATTCTTTCCTTGCGTCGATAGTAGCCGCTCTCTTCCACGTGAGTGGTAATAGCGTCAAACTCTTCTAAGAGCCGCTGCATGGCCTTAGGCTCGAGCTTGGAATCTTCGAGCTGGTGACCAAGGACCTCCTGCTTTTTGAGCAAACTCTCAATGTGAGAAAACGACGTTTCGGCTTCTTCCCATACCGTCTGTTCGCCAGAAAGAACAAGGGTCTGCGGAAGGTAGCTTACGCGGGCGCCCTTTGTAACGGTCACGTCTCCGGAGTCTGGCTGCATGAGCCCCACTGCAATTTTCATTAAGGTAGACTTACCGGCGCCATTGGCACCGGCGAGCGCAGCACGGGAACCATCGGAAAGCGTGAGCGTTGCAGACTTTATGAGGTCGCGGGCGCCAAATGCAAGGCTGATATTGCTTAGTTGGACAAAAGGCATCTATCGTACATCCTATTCTTGTGCGTTATCCTTCTTCGTTCTTTGCTTTGTTCTTTACTTTCCGAGCGACAAGGCAAAGTCTACCGTGCCAAACCGCGAATCGATAGCGTCGATGGCGCCCGAACCAGGCTGAGTGGCCGATTTTGCCACGAGCAGGTGCCCCATCTTAATGGCATACACATAGTCACTACGTCCTTCGGATGAGTCAGGATAGAGAGAAAATGACCCTTGCCACGTTGCAGAAAGATCGTCGGAAAGTCCTACACCAAAAACTATTTTTCCTTTTTGAGCCTGATCCGGATCCGCATTGCCCGGTGCAAAGCCTGCCTGAGTGTTCTCTGCAACTTGCCATGAATAAAGACCGCTTGGCCACAATGTGAGTTCGCCACCTACATCCGAAGAAAGTTGTATCGCACTGTTCTTGGAGGCGTCGCCTTGCCCAGCGGCAACCCTCGCCGAGGAGAAAAACGAGCGGAGCGCGTTCTCACGACGAATTTGTTCAGACTGAATAATGGGGAGAAGGTCTTGGTCCATCGCAACAAACCTAGCCGAACCCCCACCCTGATGCCACTCGACAGCCTCGCCCTTTGCCGGAATATCCGTTGGATCCCAATTTGCGATTATGGCGTCGGTCCCATCTTGCCTGATGCGCAACGGCGTAGGGCTAAAGACAAACCAATCCTGATCCTGCGTTATGGAAGTATAGTTAAAAGCCTGAGAATAGCCCGGCAGCTCAACACGGACCTGATTCTTGGCAAGATCACCAAAAAGTCCATATTGCATCGAGAAATAATCAAGATCGATTGCGTTAGAATTGAGCATGGTCGTGTACCAGGACGGACGCCACGTCGTCGTCAAAATCGTGGAAACGGTGTCTTGCCCCGAAGTGTCCGTCGGCATGCTCGGCTCTTCACCGGTACTTTCATCGAATAGCTTCATGGTGTTGCTAAAAACGTAGCCCTTGGTTCCGTCCATCGTGAGCACCTGATACCACTCACCAGGGAGCGCGACATCGCCTGTGTACACCGCTTCGCCCTGCACCTTCGCCAGCACCTTCACCATCTCGTACTGCCGCAGCCGGTACACCCGCCGCTCCCCATTCGCCGGCTTCTGGCGAACCGGCAGGCCGTCCCGCTGAGCAATGAGGTAAATGCTTTTCCACTCCCCCATTTCACTTACGCGTTTTTCTGCCGCCTTTTTCGTGCGAAACACCTCGATCTGCCAGAGCGGCACCTCCATCTTAACGCTTCTGTCATCGTTTAGACCTATAACATAAGTCTTTGTGATATTTGACTTTACATACACTGGTACAATGCTCCCTGCCTTGGCGTCCGTCCCTTTGATGCTCCACAGCACCACACCCCAGCCCATCTGTGACGAGCAGGACGTGCCAACCAGCAGGACCGCCGCCAAAAGCAGCGCAAATGCCAGCCCCTTTATCATGAATCGGTATATTTTGTTTTCATAACGATAGTTACTCATTACGCCATCTTCTCTCGTCATATTTCCGGCCAGAATCTCCAGAATCTCGGATTGGCACGCCACACAAGGCGGGCCGTAGTGCCTTTAGGCCTGCTTTTCTAATTCTACACTGCGCCGTGTGTTTTGATAAGGCATTTCATCCCAGGCACAAAACTACACGGGGCACAGGCCTACTCACCACAGCTTTGCCAATACTACTTTTTGTTTTGTGTGCACGAATCCGGTAACTGTGCTATCATAGCGGGATTATCTTTTGAGGAGTTGTCATCATGAAGCGCGCACAAGGGCAGCACAGTAGCCAGCACAAGGGCAAAGGCGCAGTGTCTCAGGAAGCGGTTCCCTACGAAAACGCATCACAGCCCGAGCCGGCGCGCCTCACCACCGCCACGTCCCTTCCCACCTCTGCCACGTCTCAGCCCACCACTTCCACGTCCCGCTCCACCACTGCCACGTCTCAGCCCATCGCCGCAATCGAAGTCGGCTCCACGGGCATAAGGCTCCTCATTGCCTCCCTCGACCCAAACGGGGTCATCCACGTTCTGGACAAGGCGAGCAAGCCCAGCCAAATCGGCCGCGACGTCTTTACCCAGGGAAGCATCGGCCGCGACGCGCTGCGCGAGACCATTGCCGTGCTCATGACCTTTAAGGAACTCCTCTCGAGCTATGCCATCCGCCCCGAGGACGCCAAAGTAATCGGCACAAGCGCGCTTAGAGAGGCCAGCAACCGCGACACCTTTGTGGATCGCGTCGCCCTTCAAACTGGCTTTCGCATCCGGGTAATCGAAGATATCGAAGAAAACCACCTCATGTACCTTGCCGTCCAGCAGGCTCTGCAGGAAGAGCGCGCTCTGCTTGCCAAATCTAACACCATGATCTTGGAAGTCGGCGGAGGAACAACCGAAATCATGCTACTCAAACACGGAAAAATGGCTTCGTCGCACAGCCTGCACATTGGCACCCTGCGCCTGGATGAGCAGATCCGCGAGGCAGGTAACTCAAAGAACTACCTGCGCGACTACCTTGAAAGCAACATCAAGACCACCTGCGACCAAATGGAAGAAGAGCTTCCACTTGCGTCCATCAAGACCTTCATCGTCATCGGTTCGGACGCGCGTCTTGCCGCATCTACGCTCAACAAAGGCAAGACCGGTGCTTACTCAAAGCTCGGTCGGGACGAATATATTCAGTTTGCGGAAGCAGTGAGCGGCTTAAGCCCTGAAGAAGCCATCGAGCAATTCAATATCCCGTGGGCGGAGGCAGAGGGCCTTGCCTCCGGGCTCATCATGGAGTCGCTTTTCCTGCGCAGGACGGAAGCCGAAACGGTCATCATCCCCAATGTTTCCATACGCGAGGGGCTCCTCCTTGCGGGCGCCAGGGGGCTCGACCCTTCTATTGGCGCCGAGATCAAAAGGCAGATTGTCGCCTCGGCGCAATCGCTGGGCAAGCGCTATCACTACGATGAACAACATGCGCGCAACGTGAGCGCCTTGAGCCTTAAGATTTTCGATTTTCTTGCCAGAGACTATGCCCTGCGCAGTCACGAACGCCTTCTTTTGGAAGTGGCGGCGATTTTGCACGATATTGGGACCTTCATCCGTGCCTCAGGACATCATCGTCATGGCGAATATATCGTCGCTAATTCCGAGATTTTCGGTTTGAACCGGGAAGATATCACGATCGTTTCCAACGTTGTGCGATACCACCGCAGGGCCCCGCCGTCGTCTTCCCACGTGAGCTTTATTTCGCTTACACATGAAGACAGAATCATCGTGATAAAGCTTGCAGCCATTTTGCGCGTGGCAGACGCTTTGGACCGCAACCATTCGGGCCGGATTTCGGATCCCGAATTTGAGCGCAGCGAAGACAAATTCATTATTCGGCCAACCCAGAACCTGGACTGTTCGCTCGAGCGGCTCTCTCTTGCAGACAAGGGCGACATGTTCGAGGATGCCTTTGGGCTCATACCGGTGCTGGTGTAAGATATGAGTAGTTATCCTGTTTTTAACCGCGAATTGTCCTGGATCGAGTTCAATCGCCGGGTGCTTACGGAGGCATTGGACAGGCACAATCCGCTTGTCGAGCGACTCAATTTTCTTGGCATTGTCACTTCCAACTTCGACGAATTCTTTATGGTTCGTGTTGCCTCGATCAAGTCGGCCATCCGCGAAAAAGTGCAAACCTTCGAGGGTGCCATCGATGCGCCCAACGCGAGCCCCGAAGGCCTCCTTGGCCAAATTTCGGACCGTGTGCGCGACGTTCTTGCGCAACAGTACCAGTGTTTTACCGGAGAAATCCTGCCAACGCTTGCGCGCGAAGGGCTCAGAATTGTCCCATCAGCCAGATGGACGGCGCCAGAACGACGCTATTTGAATACCTATTTCAATGAGCGCATTTTCCCGCTCATAACCCCGCTGCGCATAGAAGAAGGCGCCTTCCCATCGGTAGGCAACTTGCGCCTCCACTGTGGCTTCGAAATGGAAAACGAGGCAGGGGAAAAAGCCTGGGCGGTTGCGCAGGTACCGCCAAACGAAAATCGCTTTGTCGCTCTGCCGGCCGAGACGCTCGAAGGCCGTGCAATCGCGGCGCGTTATGCGCTTTTGGACGACATTATCCTCAGCTTTGCCCCTGCGCTCTTCCCCGGGTACAAGATTCTGGGCTCGCTGACTTTTAAGGTCATACGGGACGCTGATTTCCCTGTGGACGAAGACACTCAGGGCGATTTCCTTGCCGCAATGGAAGAAGTGCTTGCAGGCAGACAAAATTCTACACCGGTCTCCCTCATGGTTTCCGGGGACGAACCTTCGGTGTTGCAGGCGTTACAACAGGGCCTCAACTTGAGCAGTGTGGACACCTTTGTCGTGCCCGGTCCACTCAATCCGCAAGATTTCCATCAGTTTGTCGTAAACGAGATGCACCTGCAAAAGCCATCCCCTCAACATGCTCACCTTGTGTACAAGCCCTGGCCGCCCATCAATCTCGCCGAGTATAGAGCCTCCAATATTTGGGATGAGATAGATCGCGGAGACAAGCTTATACACCTACCGTACGAGTCCTTCGACCAAATCCGTACCTTTGTGGAACAGGCGGCCGACGACCCTGACGTTCTTGCCATAAAGATGACGCTCTATCGCACCTCTGGCGATTCGCCTATCGTCAAGGCACTCATCCGTGCAGCCCGCAGCGGCAAACATGTCGCGGTCATCGTCGAACTCAAGGCGCGCTTCGACGAGGAACGCAACATCGGCTGGGCGTCCACGCTGGAACAAGCAGGCGCCATCGTCACCTACGGCGTAGCCAAGCTCAAAGTACATGCCAAAGCCGCGCTCGTTATCCGCCGCACAAAGAATGGCTCGATCCGCAAATACCTGCACCTTTCAACCGGCAACTACAACGAAAAAACGGCAAAGCTCTATTCAGACCTTTCCATTCTCACCTCGAACGAAGACCTCTGTAACGAGGCCACGCTGTTTTTCAACATGCTGACCGGCTATTCGACCATTCAGTCGTTTACCTTGCTGGCCGTGGCGCCTTTCGACCTCAAAAAACGCCTCCTTGCGCTTATCGAACGCGAGATCCAACGGACCACTCCAGAGTCGCCAGGCCTCATAATGGCCAAAATGAATGCACTTGCCGACGAAGACATGGTCGAGGCGCTGTATAAGGCCTCACGTGCTGGAGTGCGTGTCCTCCTGAATGTGCGGGGCGTATGCACCTTGGTGCCCGGCGTGCCAGGCCTTTCGGAAACGATCGAGGTCTACAGCATTTTGGGCCGTTATCTTGAACATGCCAGAATGCTCTATGTGCGCAATGGGGGCATGGAGGAAATGTATCTGTCCAGCGCCGATTGGCTTCCACGCAACCTCGACCGGCGTGTCGAACTCATGTTCCCTGTTTTGGACGAGAAGTTGTGCAACACCTGCAAAACGATCTTGCAGACTTATTTTGCGGCCAACGAACACAGCTATAAGCTGGCTTCCGACGGCAATTGGATGCCCTTGCAGCCTGGGCCTGGAGAGAGGCCAAGGTCCGCGCAGGAGATGCTTTACAAGCGCGTAAGAAGGCTAAAAATAGCAGCGGAGCAGCCACAGGAGCAGCTCAAAGTTCGACGCCGCTTCCGCATGGACTAACCACGGATTAACCATGGACTAACCTAAGCCGAGCGCCGCTTCCGCGAGTGACCGTACCTTTTCGTCCCAAATGAAGAGCCTGGAACGCTCGCCACGGTTTTGGGCAGGGTCGGCACCTGTCCCGCCAATTTGATACACGTAGCCCGAGCGCCTGGATCTGTCGAAGTACATACCGCCCAAGAAGCCGTAGGCGTCGCCATGGTGCCCCCACAGTCCCGGCCCACCGTCCGGCCCCTCGCCCCGGTAAAGGCCGAGCCCAAAATCCCGGGTACGAGGCTCGGATTCCTCCATTGGGTCGTAATTTTTCCGCTCGAGGTCGAGACTCCATACTGGCGTCAGCATGGAATCGATCGTACTGGCCTCGAAAAGCCGTCTTCCTGAGACGCCATCATTCAGAAAAAGCAGCATGAGCCGTGCAAGGTCGTGAGCACAAACGTACATTCCGCCCTGGGGAGAAAAAAGAGCGCCATTCGTACCAATCTGATAATTGTCGAGGGAAGGCGCGCTTCCAACTTGGCGGCTCTTCCCGGGCCCTGCATCGAGCTCATCCTGTGGCGGAAGCCTCACCGCAAGGGCCGGCCTCTTGCCATTGTAATTGTCGATCTGCGGATACCATGGGCCCTGTGGATCCCAAGGCGAATCCTCGTCCTTTTGCTTGCGATACAGAGGGCAGATGTCCGCGAAGTGCCGGTCCGAAACAAGAAGCGGATTGAACCCTCCATCGATGCCAAGAGGCCCAAAAAGCGTATCGCGCATGTATAGGTCAAATCGCCGGCCAGTCACCTTTTCTATGATCTCCCCAACGAGCGCATAGCCGAGGTTGCAGTACGAATAAGCTGCGCCCGGCGACAAATCGCGGTCGGAACGTGGCTTTGCAAAGTGTGCGCCGTCTTGATAATGCCGACCTTGCGGCAAGAAGAGCTCCCAAAGTTGATGCCCCAGTGGCGGATAATAGAAGTTTGCGTCCCTCAAACTCGAGGTGTGACTAAGGAGCATTCGTAACGTTATCGCCTTTTCAGGGAACGAAGGGTTGCGCAAGGGATAACCGAGATAATACGACACATCTTTGTCCAGCCCGATTTTGCCTTCCTCGACAAGATGCAGGACGCCAAGCGTCGTAAAAGGCTTGGAAAGCGAAGCAGACCGCCACCGCGTCTCGCGGTCCACCGGTTCGAAGGCCCCTTTAGGTTCAAGCGCCCCCTCGTGCTTAAGCGCCCCTTCGTGCTCAAGCGCTCCTTCGCAAGAGGTCAAGAAGCGGCGGGCGCCAAAATGGCCTTCGTAGACTGTCTCTCCATCTTGAACGAGCACTACCGCCATGCCAGAAAGTGGACGCCCAGGCAGAGCGATTATCTTGCCAAACTCCCAGTCTAGGTCCTTTTGTGTGCTCCCTCGTTCCTTTCCCCATTCTGCTGCCGTCTTCATCTCAGATCTTGTCCTTTGACATGTTCGCTCATGAGCGCCAAGTCGTGCTTCTTTCTCGGTATTTTACAACCATGTCGAAAAATAGTGCAACTCGAAGTGTGACCTGACATCCAACTGATCCAAATTTGCTAAATTCCTACTAAACTACTAGCATTTTATTTGAATCTTCACTATATTTTGCGGCGTATGAAAGAGCAGTACACACAGGACAAACTTCTTGAAATCCTCCAAGAGGTTGAAGACCCCGAGTTGGGCTATTCCATCGTCGATCTGGGCCTCGTTTATCGGGCAGAACAGGTCGAGGATCACCTTGAAGTCGACTTTACCCTGACTTATTTCGGCTGCCCCTTGGGAGGCATGCTTGAACAGGAGATTGTTCAGACTTTGCGTGCGGCTACCGGTATAAAGGACGTGCGTGTGCGCGTCATGTGGAATCCGCCCTGGACCATCGAAAAGGCGAGCCCGGAAGTTCGCCTCGACCTGGGTTATCCGGTGTCGCTTTGAGTTCGGCCTGCGCACAACCTGCGCATAATGGGCGGTCTGTTCTGGAACGGCGTATTAGTTGGGAAAAGATCGATAACTATCGATATGGAAATAAATAAGTAAGGAATTAGTATGGAACAGGGACTTGTGATCAAGAATCTTTCGGCGAGTGTGGAAGACAAACGCATTCTTAACGATTTGAGTTTAAGCGTGCCCGACGGGGAAGTTCACGCCCTTATGGGACCCAACGGCCACGGCAAGAGCACGCTTGCGAACGTGCTTATGGGCAACCCCAACTACCGCGTAGAAAGCGGCGAAGTGCTCCTGGATGGCGAGGATGTTCTGGGACTCAAGGTTTGGGAAAGGGCTCGCAAAGGCCTGTTCCTGGCCTTTCAATACCCGGTCGAGATTCCCGGTGTAACAGTGTCCAAGTTTCTGAAGCGCATTGCGGATTCCAGACGAGTGCCGCCAAAAAACACCGCGGCTTTCCTGCGCGAGCTCAAAGAGAATATGAACCTGCTCGGCATTGACTCGTCGTTTGCCAACCGGTCGCTCAACGAAGGTTTTTCGGGCGGCGAAAAGAAGCGGATGGAGATTCTCCAGCTGCTTACCCTGCAGCCGCGTTTTGCCATTTTTGACGAAACAGACTCAGGCCTCGACATCGACGCGCTCAAAGTGGTGGCGGAAGGCATCAACCACATGCGTGGCCCCGGTTTTTCTGCGCTCGTCATAACGCACTACCGCAGGCTTCTTGACCTCGTTAAGCCCGATGCAGTCCACATTCTGGAGAAAGGCTCAATCGTAGCGAATGGCGGGTTCGAGCTCGTGGAATTGCTCGAAAACGAAGGATATGAAGGGCTGCGACATCTAAAATCTGTCGAGGTAGTCTATGGTCAGTGATAGCGACATTCGCAATATCGGTTCGGGCTATGCGGAGCGATTTGGCTTTGCCATGCCGGAGCGCTCGGTCTTAAAGACGCAG
>Ga0116192_1000094_pt1 | contig 70266 bp, 60 predicted proteins | sample AD_UKC113_MetaG_FD_89876 | JGI IMG/M metagenome (GOLD analysis project Ga0116192, IMG submission 89876) | Active sludge microbial communities of municipal wastewater-treating anaerobic digesters from Hong Kong - AD_UKC113_MetaG | ecosystem: Engineered > Bioreactor > Anaerobic > Digestate...
AGATGATCTCCTTTGTTTGTGTATATTGTCTTGGAAAACTATATATTAACAGGATTTCATCTTCTTTTCTATTGTTTTCCCTTTTTATTTCATTAATATCCCTACAGTAACTTTACGCTAACGGCAATATACCGGTAACCTTCTTTATGTTTAATGTCTTAATTACTTAACTGTAGCGAACTTGAAGTACTTGAAGCCCAGAGGTGAGGCATAGAAGCCGTCCATCTTCTCGCTCTGCAGGTAGATATCCACATAGTAGTAGATGGGGCAGAGCATCCAATCCTGGAAGATGATATCCTCAGCCTGATGCATCAGCTTATAGCGTTCTGCATTATCCTGAGTGGACTTGATCTTGGCAATCAGAGCATCAAATTCAGCATTGGACCACTGAGCGTCGTTGTTACCGCCGCCGGAAATCCACATATCGAGCATGCTGATGGGGTCATTGTAGTCGCTGAGCCAGCCGTTACGTGCAACCTGATAGTCGCCAGCCTTACGGGTGTTGAGGAAGGTTCCCCATTCCTGGGAGGTCAGGGTAACGGTTGCTCCCAGCTTGCCCCACATATCCTGAAGGGCTTCACCAATGGCCTGATGTCCGCTGCCCTCATTGTAGAGATATTCGATGGTGGGAAGACCCTTGCCATCGGGATAACCAGCCTGAGCAAGGAGTTCCTTAGCCTTGGCCAGGTTGCCTTCGTAATCATAGGGATCGAAGTAGTCGCCGCCTACATCGCGGAATTCCTTACTGGGATCAGCATCGGACAAGCCAGTGGATACAAAGGCACCAGCAGGTACCTGACCGGCCTTACCGATATTGGTGACGATCCATTCACGGTCGATGGCCAGGATGAAGGCCTGACGCACGAGAGGATTATCAAAAGGAGCCTTCTTCACGTTAAAGGAAACATAATAGGTTCCCAACTGACCCTGAAGGTGGAAGTCAGGCTTTTCTCTCCAGGAATCGATTTCATCGTTGGGCATTTTGTCTGCAAAGAGGATTTCGCCCTTCTGATAAGCATTGAGAATAGCGGTGTCGTCTTCCATCAATACGAACTTGAGGTTATCGGCACCAAGCTTAGAATAGTTCCAGTAATCCTTATTCTTGGTCATGGTGATGTGAGAGCCGGGAACCCATTCAGCCACCTTGTAGGGACCGTTGCCAACGTAGGTTTCAACCTTTGTGGCCCATGCCTCGCCATTGGCTTCGATAATGTCCTTACGAACAGGCATGTAGGTAGGGAATGCGGTCAACTCAAGGAAGTAAGGAACGGGGTTCTTAAGGGTTACTACCAGAGTTTTGTCATCGGGAGCGGTGACGTTCAGCTTACCTTCATCGTAGCCTTCGATGACATCGAACATGTATTCATAGTCTGCAGCGGTCTCAGGTGCAATGGCACGATTCCACGCATAAATGAAGTCATTGGCAGTGAGGGCTTTTCCGTCACTCCATTTCAGACCATTACGCAGGTGGAAGGTATAGACCCTACCATCGCTGGAAACCTCATATTTTTCTGCCTGACCTGGAACAGGAACACCATTCTCGTCTATGGTCATTAGCCCTTCAAACGCATGGAGAATTAATGTGCCGCCGTCTACAGCAGAGTTAAGAGCTGGGTCAATGGTATCGGGATCGGGACCTACGTTGACAGCGAGAGTGGTCCCTTTGGTTGCTGGCTTATTACTCGTGCCGCATGCTGACATAACCATAACAGCAACCATCAGCAGTGATAGAACAAGTGCTAGTTTTCTTCTCATTGTTGTACCTCCAATCGTAAACAAAGATGTCGTTTAAATGTCTATCATAACATTCCTCACCTCGGGCCAGGATGAAGAATGATATAACCTAGTTATTAGGGACTTTATCCAGATGATGACAGGCCGCATAGTGGCCGGAGGAAATTTCCCTAAGTTCGGGCTCCTGGCTGGCGCACAGCTCTGTCGCATAGGGACAGCGTGTTCTGAAGCGGCAGCCGCTGGGGGGATTCAAGGGACTGGGCACATCACCCTCCAGAACAATACGCTTGCTCTTGCGGGCGGTCTTGGGATCGGCGATAGGAATGGCCGAGATCAATGAACGGGTATAGGGATGAGCACTGTGGAAGATGAGCTCATTGCTCTCTGCCAGCTCTACCAGTTTTCCCAGATACATAACGCCGATACGATGACTGATATGCTTAACCACGCTTAAGTCATGGGCAATGAACAAATAGGTCAGGTTGAGCTCGCTCTGAAGATCCTCAAACATGTTGACCACTTGTGCCTGTATGGACACGTCCAGTGCTGAAATGGGCTCGTCACAAACGATGAACTCGGGGTTGACGGCCAGGGCGCGGGCAATACCAATACGCTGGCGTTGACCTCCTGAAAACTCATGGGGATAACGGTTGGCATGCTCGCTGTTGAGCCCTACATGCTCCAGCATTTTAATGATTCTGTCCCGTCTGTCCTGCTTGGAGGAGGCCAGCTTGTGGATATCAATGGCCTCACCCACAATATCTCCCACCGTCATTCTGGGATCCAGACTGGCATAGGGGTCCTGAAATACGATTTGCATCTTTCTGCGGTAGGGGAGCATATTCACCTTGGTGATGTCCACCCCGTCATAGATGATCTTGCCTGCTGTGGGCTCATAGAGCCTGAGAATGGTTCGGCCCAGAGTAGTTTTGCCGCATCCGCTTTCTCCGACAAGACCCAGGGTCTCTCCCTTATTGATAAAGAGGCTTACATCATCCACAGCCTTGACATATTTGGGCTTAAACAGGCTTCCGCCCGCATGAAAGTATTGTTTGAGATTTTGTACTTCTACCAGCTTCTTACTCAATTTATTTCCCCCCCTGTTCAAATTCCTTTTTCTGCAACAGCCAGCAGGCACTGATATGTCCTTCGTTGACCTCGGTGTATTCGGGCATTTTGTTCAGACAAATCTTCATGCAACTGTTACAGCGGGGGGCAAAGGGACATCCCTTAGGCGGATTCAAAAGATCCACCGGGGTACCCTCAATAGGAACGAGCTTCTTATGCTCGGTATCATTGAGCTTGGGAATGCTTCTCAACAGCCCTTTAGTGTATTCATGCTGCGGATTGTAGAAGATATCATCCACGGTTCCGTATTCTACAATCTTACCCGCATACATAACGGCAATCTTCTGGCACATATTGGCCACAATACCCAGGTCATGGGTGATCATAATAATGGACATACCGATTTTATCCTTAAGCTCCATCATAAGTTCCAGAATCTGGGCCTGGATGGTTACATCCAGGGCAGTGGTGGGCTCGTCGGCAATAAGGAGCTTGGGTTCGCAGGCAAGTGCAATGGCAATCATAACCCTTTGCCGCATACCGCCTGATAATTCGTGGGGATATTGCTTCAAACGCTTGGCAGGTTCATTGATACCCACCAGCGTCAGGAGCTCGATGGCTCTTTCATTGGCTTCCTTACGGTTTTTTTTGGTGTGAAGCATAATAACTTCACGAATCTGATTGCCAATGGTATAAACGGGATTCAGACTGGTCATGGGGTCCTGGAAAATGATGCTGACCTCATTGCCGCGAATGGCCTGCATTTCCTTCTCGGACATTTCATTAATCTTATGCCCGTTGAATTCAATGGTACCGCCAACAACCCTGCCGGTATGGGGAAGGAGCTGCATAATGGAATAAGCGGTAACGCTTTTTCCGGAACCGCTTTCACCCACAATTCCCAGTACGTCGCCCTCCTTCATTTGAATGGTTACATCGTTGAGGGCTTTGACCTCACCCGCAGGGGTAAAGAAGGACAGCCGCTCGTTTTGTATATTAAGTAGTAGTTCGCTCATGGACGGATAACACCTCAATTCTTAAGTTTGGGATCAAATGCATCTCTTAGTCCGTCTCCCAAAAGGTTGAAGGAGAGAATAATGAGGCTGATCATAACAGCGGGGGCTAAAAGCCTGTAGGGGTATGTGTAAATACCATCAATGGCAATGGCCGCCATGGAACCCAGGCTGGGCATGGGGGCTGCCACACCGATACCCAGGAAGCTCAAAAAGCTCTCGGTAAAGATGGCCGAGGGTATCTGCAGGGTTGTGGTCACTATCAATGTTCCCATAACATTGGTCAGCAAATGCTTGCGTATTATTCTTGAATGGCTCGCGCCCAGGGCACGGGCAGCCGTCACATATTCCTGCTCTTTTACGGTAAGGATTTGACTTCTCACAATACGGGCCATACCCACCCAGTAAAGGAGGGAAAAAACAATGAAGATACAGATAAGACCGACACCAATGGTATTAATCCATTCAAAACCAGGTACATTCTCGGCCAGATTTTTCATGGGGTACTTCAACGTCACCATCAACAGAATGATGATCAGGATATCGGGGACAGTATAGATAATATCAACAATACGCATCATGACCATATCAACCCTGCCGCCAAAATAACCCGCAATCGTACCATAAAGAGAGCCGATAACTAAAATCAGGGCACTGGCTATAATACCGACCAACAGTGAAATTCTGCTTCCCATCATGAGACGAACCATGGTATCACGACCATGACCGTCGGTGCCTAAAAAGTGAGGGAAAACACTTTCACCTGATTCTATTCTGGCAAGCTCTTGAGCTGAATATTCCAAGGGTGCAAGGTTCTCGCTTCCACGAATTTGCTGTTCATAGGAATACGGGTATACAGCGGGGCCTACAAAGGCAAATAGCAATACCAGGATAATGACGACAAAGCTGGCCATGGCCAGTTTATTTCTTTTAAAGCGGCGCAATCCGTCACGCCAGAAGCTGACGCTCTCCCGCATGACAGCCAGGCTCTGCTTTTCTTCCTCTGCAGCCGGAAGGAAGTCAGACACGTCGAGATGAAATGTAAGTTTGTTCTTGTTGTTCATGTGGCTAATTCATCCTTCCTATTTAAACTTAATTCTGGGGTCGATGATTTTATAGGCTATATCTACAAGCATGTTCATGATGATCAGTAAGGTTGCAAGGAAAATAGTGGTCCCCATGATCATGGTATAGTCTCTGTTAATGATGGAGCTGATAAACTCATTCCCCAGGCCGGGAATGGTAAAGATTTTCTCAACAACAACACTACCGGTTAAAGTATAGGCAAGCAGTGGGCCTAAATAGGTGACAACAGGAAGAATGGCGTTCCTCAGCGCATGCTTGAAGATCATCTTAAACTGGGGAAGGCCTTTGGACCTTGCTGTACGGATGTAGTCCTGACCTAAAACCTCCAGCATGCTCGAACGCATCAGCCGGGAGATATAGGCCGTGGGATAGAAGGCAAGCGCTGACACTGGCATAATATAATGTGCAAATGAAGTTAATCCATAGGTAGGAAGAAGATCCAGCTTGACGCTGAATATGACCATGAGTACTGTGGAAACGACAAAGCCGGGTATGGCTATACCTAGAGTGGAAAGGAAAAGGATGAGGTTATCCAACCACTTTCCTCTGTTGAACGCCGCAATACATCCTAAGGGAACACCAATAAATACCGCGACAAGAATGGCCATTCCACCTAAACGCGCCGATACCTTAAAGCCGGAGAAGATAATGTCTTCAACCATACGACCGCGCTGTTTGATGGACTCACCCATCTCACCCTTAAGAAGATTCAGCATATAGTTTTTGTATTGGACGATTTTCGGCTGATCAAGCCCGAACCTTTTGTTCAGTGCTTCCAGCGTCGCCGCAGATGGTGCTTTTTCTGCAAGAAAGGGGCCGCCAGGCACCAAATACATCAACAGAAAAGTTATGGTTGCAACAAGCCAAATGGTTAATATGGATGTCAAAACCCGTTTAGCTACGTATTTCCCCACAATATCACTCCTAACCTTAACTCAAAATGTCATCTCTACTTAAATAGTCAATAGGTCGTCATGAAAGATGCATCGACTCCTGCTGTCATTTCTCAACAGATTTTGACTATTATTTTGTTACTTGATTTATTATAATAGGTAACTTCGATTTGCGCAAGCCAAGAACATAAATGGTAATATTTAAAAAAGAAAGGAATAAACGCAAGTGATGGAACCTAGTTGCTTGCAAACAAACGATTTCACAGCCTTATTGCGACGCGAACATTTGTTTGAAATTGGATGTTTCGTATAATATAATAGGTTTATTGCAACAAAAAGATTGTCGACTTGCAAAAACCCATACTTAAGCCTAAACGGAGGTAACAGAATGAATCTTTTGGATGGACTGAACCCTGAACAGAAGCAGGCGGTGCTTCATACCGAAGGCCCTTTGCTCGTCCTGGCAGGAGCCGGTTCGGGCAAAACCAGGGTATTGACCCATCGCATAGCCTACCTGGTGGAAGAGAAGGGGATTCGTCCTTGGAATATATTAGCCATCACCTTTACCAATAAAGCGGCCAGAGAAATGAAGGAGCGTATGGAAAAGCTCATTGGTCCCGAGGCTCTCAATATCTGGGTGGGGACCTTCCATGCCACCTGTGTCAGAATCCTCAGACGGGATATTGATCGTCTGGGTTATGACAAAAGCTTTGTTATCTATGATACCGACGATCAGCAAAGCCTTATCAAGAGCTGTCTGGAACAACTGGGCATCAATGAAAAAAATTTTCCTCCCCGTTCAGTGCTCCATGAGATCGGCAGGGCAAAGGATGAACTGTTGGGGCCCGTTGAATTTAAGCGGCTCTATGCCTCGGACTACCGCATGGGAAAGATAGCGTTAATCTATGAGCTTTACCAGCAGAAGCTCAAGGCCAATAACGCCCTGGATTTTGATGATATTATCCTTCTGACCATACGACTGTTGTCCAATTTTCCCGAGGTTTTGGACTATTATGCCGATAAATTCCGCTATATTCTGGTGGATGAGTATCAGGACACCAATACGGCCCAGTATATGCTCATCAGCATGCTGGCTTCAAAGCACGGCAATATCTGCGTGGTGGGCGACGACGATCAGATGATCTATGGATGGCGCGGTGCCAATCTACGCAATATTCTGGACTTTGAAAAGGACTTTCCCAATTGCCGGATCATCAAGCTGGAGCAGAACTACCGCTCCACCAAGAATATCTTAAGTGCCGCCAATGAGGTCATTAAGAACAATACCGGAAGAAAGGATAAGGAGCTTTGGACACAGAATGAGCAAGGCTGCCCCATTAAGCGCTATGAGGCCTCCGATGAGCACGATGAAGCCTACTTTGTGGCCGGTATGATGCGAAATCTCAAGAATGCAGGGCGAAGCTACAATGAGATGGCTGTGCTGTATCGCTTAAATGCCCAGTCCCGTGTCTTTGAAGAAGTGCTTATGAAGCAGGGTATCCCCTATAAGATCTATGGGGGCCTGAAGTTCTATGCCCGCAAGGAAATTAAGGATGTCATTGCCTGGCTTAGGGTGGTTCAGAACGGCAACGACGATGTGAGCCTGTCCCGCATGATCCAAGCGCCCAAGCGGGGAATCGGCAAAACCACCCTGGACAGAATCGAGCAGTATGCCGCCCAGGAAAATGTGAGCATGTACAAAATTATTTCCATGGCTGCAGACTATCCCGATTTGTCCCGCTCGGCCCGGAATCTTTCAGAGTTCTTCAATCTGGTGGAGAACATGAAGGTGATGGCCGCCGAAAGCGAACTGGTTGAACTGATTGAGAATATTATTGACAGAAGCGGCTTGATCCGGGAACTGGAGATGGAGAGAACCGAGGAGGCCAGAAACCGCATTGAGAATATCAAGGAATTTATCTCAGTGGCCCGGGAGTTTGAGAATACTGCCGAGGGAAGGCCTACCCTGGAGGACTTCCTGGCCCATATTTCCCTGGTGGCCGATATTGACGATACTGAAGAGGTGGGGGACAGAGTAATTCTCATGACCCTGCACAGTGCCAAGGGTCTGGAATTCCCCGTTGTCTTCCTGCCGGGACTGGAGGAAGGGATCTTTCCGAGCTATCGCTCCATTACCGAGGAGGCAGAATTGGAGGAAGAGCGACGCCTTTGCTATGTGGGCATTACCCGTGCCCGGGAGGAGCTTTACATTTCCAATGCCCGCTGCCGTATGATCTTCGGCAGCACCTCCTATAACCGGGAGTCCCGCTTTATTGGTGAGATCCCGCCCCATCTTATGTGCCCCGCTGTCAGCGATATGGCACAAAAGCGCAGGGGTGTGGAGCCTGTCAGAGAATCGGGCTTTATGCCCTTGGGCAAGGTGGTGGATCTGTCGGATCTCAAGGCCCGGATAAAGGCATTTAATCAGGCTGCCGAGGACAGTCAGGAAAGTGTTCAGGTGGGCGACAGGGTGCTTCACAAGAAGTTTGGAGAAGGAACCGTCAAATCCCGGGTGCCCGAAGGCGGGGACTACAGACTGGATATTCTGTTTGACCAGTATGGCATGAAACGGTTGATGGAAAGCTTTGCCCGACTGAAGAAAATTTAGATGAGGTGTAAAGAAAGTATTATGCTGAAGGCATTGGTTTTTGACATGGATGGGGTCATTATTGACAGCGAGCCCATCCATATCGATGTGGTCGTCCAGGTATTAAAGGATGTGGGGGCCAGGCCCCGGCACCATGAGATCTATGATTTTATCGGCGTTCGGAACAATGAAATGTGGGCTGCCTTAATTAAGCGCCACGGCCTTACCGAGACGGTGGAGGAGCTTATGGAGCGGCAAAAAATTTATAAGCTGGAGCGTTTTTTCAAGGGACCCCTTGAGGCCATAGACGGTATACCCGAGCTTATGGCCAGAGCTAAAGCCAAGGGACTTAAGGTGGCCCTGGCCACATCATCGCCCAAGTATTTTGCCGAGCAGGTTCTGACCCGGATAGGGGTTATTGATTACTTTGACGCACTCGTTACCGCCGATGATATCAGCAACAGCAAGCCCCATCCCGAAATCTACCAAAAGGCTGCTCAGGCCCTGGGGCTTTTGCCCGAGGAGTGCCTGGCCATTGAGGATGCCTATTTGGGTATCCAGGCGGCAAAAGGGGCCGGTATGCAGTGCGTGGCTTTTAAGAATCCCAATTCAGGACAACAGGATACCAGCGCTGCAGATTTTGTGGTATCATCAATACGTGATATCCAGATTTAAGCACTCATTGAAATAATAAGATAGGGGAAGAACCCATATGAACGATAATCATCCCTTTCCTGATAAATATAATAAGGACCTGAATGATCTTCTGGATGAGATGGATTCGCTTTTAAGACGCAATCCTCTCTCGGGGGTCTATGAGGACCTTTTTGAAAGAAGACTTCCCATTATTGAGGATAATCCCGAAGCATACGCGCCACAGGGCCAGAACATGCAGTTTGATCCAGGCAGTCCCGATGCTCCCCTGGAGGAAGAAGAAAACACCGAACCCCAAAAGAGCCTGGAAGAGCTCATGGAGGAGCTTAACGGCCTGGTGGGGCTGAAGAAGGTCAAGGAGGACGTTCAGTCCCTGACCAATATGGTTAAGATCATGCGGCTTCGCAAGGAGCGAGGGCTGCCCCAGGTGGACATGTCCCTGCATCTGGTCTTCACCGGAAATCCCGGTACGGGCAAAACCACGGTGGCCCGGCTTCTGGCCGGAATCTACCGGGAGATTGGGGTCCTGTCCAAGGGGCATTTGGTGGAGGTTGACCGCTCAAAGCTGGTGGCCAAGTACGTGGGCCAGACCGCACCCCAGGTCATGGAAGTGGTGAACCAGGCCATGGGCGGTGTTCTGTTTATTGACGAAGCCTATTCATTGGTTTCCCGGAGAGGGGAGAACGATTTCGGCTATGAGGCCGTGGACACCCTGCTTAAGGCCATGGAGGATCACAGGGACGATCTGATTGTGATTGTGGCCGGCTATCCCGATCTGATGGAGGAGTTTTTAGAATCCAATCCGGGCCTTCAGTCCCGCTTCAACAAGTATATTCACTTTGATGATTACTCCCCGGAGGAGCTCCTGGATATCTTCAAGAGAATGTGCGAGAAGAATGGGTACAAATGTGAGGATGCGGCCATTGAAAAGGTGAAGGAGATTCTGGACCAGCTCCATGAGAACCGCACCGAAAGCTTTGCCAATGCCCGAACCGTGCGTAATTTATTGGAGAAGCTGTTAAGCATTCAGGCCGATCGCCTGGCCCAATTGGAGACGGTCTCGGACGAAGAGCTTGTAACGCTTAAGGAAGAGGATTTGAATAAGATTGAGCTCAGCGACCTGATGCGTTGATGCTTAAAGATAAGGATACAGAGGATAAGCCCGGACAGGTTTCAAACCGCCGGGCTTTTTCGCACCCAGATTTTTACCTTTTACGATAACACTTTTTTCATTCCCATGGGCGGATGGGCCCGCTTTTTCGTCCCAAGCTGTGGTTTTTGGTGAGGCGTGTCAGTCTTGCTTATTTCCCTCTTTCCGGGAAGTTGATACTATTTGCGAAGTGAGCAACATATAATGAGCCTAGCACCCTTACGAAAGATGAATGATTGGAGGAACGCCCATGGAAAACATTACGGCACTGAAGCAAGAGAGGAAGATTTCCAGACAGTTCTTTTCGGCCATCTCAACCATAACGCCCCAGCAAATCATGGCCTGGCTAATGTGCCTTGCCTTTTCCCGAGCCAGCTTTTTCGGCATTTTAAAGCCCTTTGCCACGGCCTTTTATGTTTCGGCGGGCTTTACGGGGCTGTCCAAAGTGGCAGCCATGCTTTCGGTCATCCTGGGGAATCTGTTTTTCTCAGGCTTTTATGAAACAGGCCGGCAGGCCCTGGCACTGCTCTTGTTTGAAGCCCTTTCCTATGTTCTTTTCCAAATTGGCGGTCGCAAAGAAACAGCCCTGAACCGGACCTCCCTCATGGCCGTACTTGTGGGCATCACCGGTTTTTTAAGGGGAGCGGTGCAGGGGTTCCGCGTCTATGATCTGGTGGTTTCGGTGCTCTGCGCCGCCCTGGTTTTCTCGCTGGGCATGCTCACCGCCCCTGCTGCAGAGTTATTTAAAAGATCAGCTACAAAACCCATGGCCGATGTGAAGACCATGGTCTGCAAGGCCACTCTTTTGTGCATGATGGTCATCAGCCTGTCGGGTATCATGGTCTGGGAACTGGAACTGGGCGCCGTTTTTGCAGGCCTGGCCGTTCTCATTATCGCCAGACAAATGGGAAGCAGCGCCGGCGCCCTTTCGGGAGCGCTTTTGGGGACTATTATTGCCTTCTATAGCCTGCCATCCTCTCTGGAGATTACGGGTATGCTGGCCCTGGCCGGAGCGGCGGCGGGAATTCGGGTGCGTTTTAAAGCGGTCAGCACAACCTTTTGGACTCTGGTGGTCATCTTCTTTACGGGCCTGACCCTGTTGGAGGGCAATCTGGTTATTAAATATTATGAAGCCCTGGCAGCGGGCGTGCTGTTTTTAATTCTTCCCCAGCGGCTAAGCGGATTATTGGGTGATGGACTGACGGGCCTTAAGCGGGCGGCTGACAAGGCGGCAAGACAGGACAACGATCAAACCCGTGAGGCGGCAGATCGACTGTTTGTGCTGGGCAAAGCCCTGTCCCGCATATCCAGAAACATTGAGGAGACCCTTGCCGAGGATGAAGAGGATGAGGCCTCCATGATTGAGTGGATGATAGAAACAGTGGCCGAAAAGGTCTGTCAGCGGTGCAGCCAGTGTGAACGGTGCTGGGGAACCAACTTTCTGAGATCCTATAAGCTGGTGGAAAAGAGCATCTCCAATCTGAAGGTGGATGAGTCGGGAAATCCGGAGATTCCTGCCTGGTTTAGGAGCACCTGCAATAAATCGGACAAGTTCTTTGAGGTGCTTTCAGCAGCCTTCTCCTTGTATAAGACCGAAAACATATGGCGGCAGAGGCTCAGTGAGAGCCGCATGATGCTGGCCAGACAGGCAGCCCTGGTCTCCAGCAGTGTCCTGTCAGCCGCCCGAAGCCTTGTTGACACCTCCCTGAGAGATGGAGAAGTGGAAAACAGGCTGAGAATGACCGCTGAAATGAGCGGAGTACCGATATCAAGCTTTCGGTATCACAATAAAGGCGCCAGATCCTATCTGGAGATTGTCTATGAAACCAAAAACAAGCTTCAGGGCAGAATCCTGGATGAGATGGTCAAAAAGAGTCTCTCCACGAGCCTGGTTCGGGTGGGTGAAAGCCGAAGAGACATGCTGGGCTATTCGGTGGTGCGCTATATGAAACCCCCCAGATTCAAAACAGCCACGGGTATAGCGCGCCTGAGCCGGGACAGCAGTCAGATATCGGGGGACAATTTTGCCTTTTTCATCTCGTCCGAGGGATATCATATCAGCGCCATCAGCGATGGAACCGGAAGCGGAAAACGGGCCGAGTGGTATAGCAGGACAGCCATTCAGACCCTGGAGAACCTCATTGAGGAGGGCATTGAGGTCAGTCTGGCCATTCGACTGTTGAATCTGTACCTCAACCTCAGGGGAGAGAATGAGCGATTGGCCACCATGGATCTGTGCGCCATTGATCTTATCAGCGGGGAGACTTCCTTCTATAAATATGGCGCACCCCCGTCCTTCATTAAGGGCAGAGAGGGCACCCAGGCCATTAACCTGGGAGAAAGGAGCGAGGAAGGCTCGCCCCTAACCCATTATAAGCCTGCCGCCATGACAGCGGGGGACTTTGTGGTTCTTGTTTCGGATGGTGTACTGGAGGCCTTTATGGAAGAAGGGGATGTCCTGGGGCTGGAGCGCTTCATCACTGGGGTGGATACGGTCAATGCCCAGCAGCTTGCCGATGCCATTTTGCAGGAGGCTGCGTCCCGCACCAAGGGCAACCATGATGATATGACTGTGCTGGTGACACGGCTCTGGTAAGGTGATAAAAGCGAAAGAAAAGGCTTAGCCTTTGCGCTAAGCTTTTGATGCCAGATAGAGCTCCCCGGCCTTGTAAATGCTTCCAGCCCCCATGGTCAGAACCAGGTCTCCGGCCTGGGCGTTTTCCTCCAGGAAGGTCACAATGTCTTCAAAGCGGGAAATATAAACGGCATTTCCCGTATTCATATTAATACGCTCGGTAAGAATACGGGAATTGATAAGCCCTGTATCCTTTTCTCGGGCAGCGTAGATATCAGTAATAATCACCGTATCGGCCTGGGCAAAGGCCCGTGAGAAATCGTCCAGCAGCTCATAGGTTCGGGTATAGGTATGGGGCTGGAAAACACAGAACAGACGACCCTGAGTGAGGGAACGGGCAGCCGTTAAGGTGGCCTGAACCTCAGTGGGGTGATGGGCGTAATCATCCATGACCCTGACCCCATGGACAGTGCCCTTGTCCTCAAGACGCCGATGGGTTCCCTTGAATTGCTCAAGGCCCTTCAAGATGGCCTTCTGGGGAATGTCGAGGGCATGGCAGGCAGCAATGGCCGCCAGAGCATTGGAGATATTGTGCATGCCGGGAACCGAGAGCTTGACCTGAGCCCAAACCGCTTTTTTGTAAATGGCCGTAAAGGCGCCATAGCCCCCGTCAAAGGTGATGTTCTCGGCCGTCCAGTCAGCCTCCGGAGAATGGATGCCATAGGTGATGACAGGACGGGTCAGGGACTTGGACAAAAGCTTGGTCTGGGGATCGTCCAGGTTCAGAACCACATGCCCGGGTGTTTTCACATTGCCTAAAAAGGTCTCAAAGGAGCTTCGGATATGGTCTATGTCCTTAAAGTAGTCCAGGTGATCGGCATCGATATTCAAGACGATGGCCAGATAGGGCCGGAATTTTAAGAAGCTGTCCTTGTATTCGCAGGCCTCGGCCACGAAGTAGGTTCCGTTGCCGATGCGTGTATTGCCTCCGATGAGATTGAGGATGCCGCCAACATGGATGGTAGGATCCAGGCCGGCCTCCAGGGTGATGGCTGAAATCATGGAGGTTGTGGTTGTTTTGCCGTGGGTCCCCGATACGGCAATGCTATGCTCAAACTGATCCATGATGGCACCCAGAAGCTCGGAGCGCTCAATGACCGGAATGCCCCGTTTTCTGGCCTCCACCAGCTCGGGATTGTCCTGGGCGACGGCTGCAGTATAGACCACCAGATTCTGATCCTTAATATTGGATGCCTCATGGGAGGGATAGATGGCGGCCCCCATGGCCTTCAGCCTATCGGTGATCTCCGAGGTGTTGATATCGGAGCCTGATATTTTAACGTTTTTGTTCATGAGGATTTCGGCAAGGCCGCTCATGCTGATGCCGCCGATGCCCACCATGTGTACGGTTGTATTATTTCCGTCGAAGGCAATGCTTTGTTCCATGAATACACTCTCCAGATTAACATTCAGTAAAGATTATATATCAATTAAAAGTCTTGATACAAGGCTCCCGGGGCATTGGTTACGGGAGTGGTTTTCCAAAAGCCCGGGGAAGCAATGGGGGTCCTATGAGGAAAGATCAAGGAGTTTCCAATAGATCATTATATGCATTATTACCAAATTCTCTGACTGATTTATGGCAGGATGGAAATATTTTAATAAAAATATAAATTATTTTTGGAATAAGAAGGAATTTTAGTTTTTCCGTCGAATTAATATAAGCGAATAAAAAAACTACATTGGTTAGTCGGAAGGTGGGCTGCTAAGATGGAGATTACAGACATCAGAATTCGTAAGGTAGAGGCCGAAGGAAAGATGAAGGCCGTAGTGTCAGTTACTTTTGACAATGAATTTGTTGTTCACGACATCAAGATCATTGAAAGTCAGGGTGGGTTGTTTATAGCCATGCCAAGCAGGAAGACTCCTACTGGAGAGTTCCGTGACATCGCACATCCTATCAATGCGGATGCTCGAAACAAGGTTCAGAATGCCATTTTGGAGAAGTACCAATCCATGTTGGCTGAGGAAGAAGCTGCTGGCACAACCAGCAAGGAATAGTACATATTTATTCCGCAGACATAGGCGCTTCGTAATGAAGTGCCTATTTATTTTGCCAAGGTTCATTAACGGAGGGAGGTAGAGGGAGGCAAGGGGGCCATAAGCCCATAGTTATTTTTACCCAAAGGCCTTGCCATTCCTTACGGAATACCCAGCCTAAACGGGACAAAAATGTGTATTTTGACAATTGCATTACCCCTGTAAAAATGAGAGAATGATTTTGGATAAGCTATCTTTCGGGAGGAAGTAAAAACTCATGCAAGAACTGGTTACGATCGTCCTTGCAGCCGGTGCCGGCACAAGGATGAAGTCGATGGTGGCCAAGGTAGCGCATAAAATATGTGGGCAACCCATATTATCCTATGTCATTGATGCAGCAGCGCAGACCGGATCCAACACACTTGTACTGGTATTGGGACATCAGGCTGATGAAGTCAGGAATTTAGCACCCAGTGACGCCATCTGTGTTATACAGGAGCAGCAACTTGGAACAGGGCATGCGGTTATGCAGGCCCGAAGTATACTAAGCCAAAAATCAGGTACAGCGCTTATCCTTTGCGGAGATACCCCATTAATTACGGGGGACACCCTCAAAGCCGCTTACGAATACCATCAAAAACAGAACAATCAAGTAACTATCCTTACGGCAGCAGTGGATAATCCCCATGGCTATGGCAGAATTATCAGAAATGCAAACGGCCAGGTTGAGGCTATCGTAGAACATAAGGATGCTGACGAAAATCAGCGAGCCATTAAAGAAATCAATTCCGGAATGTACTTTTTCAATATCGAATCACTTCTTTGGGCGCTTTCCCAATTGGATAATTCCAATAATCAAGGAGAGTATTACCTTACTGATACCATCGAAAAGATCATATCCCGCGGTGAGAAGGCCGGGGCCTTTATTGTGGAGGACTCTACAGAGATCATGGGCGTTAATGACCGGTCTCAGCTCAATGATGCTGAGCAGGTTATTTTAAAACGCATCATCAAAGAGCATATGCTCAACGGTGTAACCTTCCGCCTGCCCGAAACCACAATGATTCATAAGGGTGTCAGAATCGGGAAAGATACCATTATTCACCCGGGAACACAGCTTACGGGTCAAACTGTCATTGGTGAGCACTGTGAAATTGGCCCCCACTCGTCCATTGAGGATGGTGTTGTGGGAGATTATGTTCAGTTTGCACATTCGGTCATGGTACAATCCCGGATTGATGACCATACCAAAGTGGGGCCCTTTGCCTATATTCGGCCGGGGTCTTCCATCGGACAAAATGTAAAGATTGGGGACTTTGTTGAAATAAAGAATTCAACCATCGGGGACAATACCAAGGTGCCGCATCTTTCCTATGTGGGCGATGCTGACATCGGAAAGGGTGTCAATATTGGCTGCGGTGCCGTTGTGGTTAACTATGACGGACGCAAGAAGCATCGTACAGTTGTGGGTGATCACGCCTTTGTAGGATGCAATGTGAATCTGGTTTCCCCTGTTGAGGTCAAGGGAAATGCTTATATTGCCGCAGGGTCCACCATTACCGAGGAGGTTCCGGAATTTGCCCTTGGCATTGCACGAAGCCGCCAGGTGGTAATTGCTGATTGGGTTAAGAAAAAGGGTTTAGATAAAAAGTAAAAAGATCAGATGATATTAATTTTCGGAGGTTGTTTTGTCTTATGAATCTTCACGGTAAGGACATCAAGATTTTTGCCGGGAATTCCAACAGGGAATTGGCTGAAGAGATTGCGGCTAAAGTGGGCCTGCCCCTGGGTGCGTCCTTTGTCTCCAGCTTTTCAGACGGGGAAATAGCCATCAGCATTAACGAAGTGGTCAGAGGATCCGATGTGTTCATCATCCAATCCACCTGCACCCCTGTTAATGACAACCTGATTGAGCTGCTCATTCTCATTGATGCGCTGAAGCGCGCATCGGCCGGCCGTATTACCGCTGTTATCCCGTACTTTGGCTATGCGCGGCAGGACAGAAAAGCCAAGGCCAGAGATCCCATCTCGGCAAAGCTTGTGGCCAATCTTATTACAACCGCAGGGGCGGACCGGGTATTGACCATGGACCTGCATGCGCCACAGTTGCAGGGCTTCTTTGATATCCCGGTGGATCATTTGCTGGGGGCTCCAATCCTGGCCCAGTATTTCCTTAAGAAGTTCCAGAAGACCGGATTGGAGGATGTGGTGGTTGTATCACCCGACATTGGAAGCGTGGGTAGATCGAGAAAGTTTGCTGAGAAGATTGATGTCCCGCTGGCGATCATAGACAAACGCCGTCCCAAGGCCAATGTTTGTGAGATCATGAATATCATCGGTGATGTTAAAGGCAAGCGGGTTATCCTGGTGGATGACATGATTGACACCGGCGGAACCATTGTCAATGCAGCCAATGCCCTGACCGATATTGGCGCAACAGAGGTTTATGCCTGCTGTACCCATGGTGTTCTTTCAGGACCGGCCATTGACAGGATTCGCACCTCATCCATCAAGGAACTGGTAACCCTCAATACCATACCCCTGCCCAAGGAGAAGCGCATTAACAAGATCACCACCCTCACCGTGGCCGATGTATTTGCAGAAGCCATTGAGAGAATTTACGGGGATATCTCTATATCCACCTTGTTTACACAACAGTAAGAACAGCATCTTTAGCGCATCGTTGAAACAATGTAAGTATTATTCATTATAATATAGCATTAAATAGCGTGTTCTTTCCTCGATTGCTAAGCGGATACAATAACCCGGAAGGTTTTTATATCCGCTTTCTTTCGCTCTTATTGCTTAAAGGGCAGCCATGGACGAAACGCGTGATAGGTAGGAGGCATCATGATAGTTTTTGCAGGCTTGGGGAATATGGGACCCCAGTATGAAAGAACCCGGCATAATGTGGGCTTTGACACTATTGATTATCTTGCAGCCCAATATAGGGTCAGCGCTTTTAAGTATAAGCACAAGGCTCTTGTGGCCGAGGCTTTCATACAGGGGAAAAAGACGCTTCTGGTCAAGCCCCAGACCTATATGAACAACAGCGGCGAGGCCTTAAGGGAGATTATGGACTTTTACAAGCTGTCTGCCTCGGATTTCGTGGTCATCTATGATGATATTGATTTGGATGTGGGGCGCTTAAGAATCAGACCCAGGGGCAGCGCAGGCACGCATAACGGTATGCGCTCCATTGTCACCCATTTGAATTCCGAGGACTTTCCCAGAATCCGGATTGGTGTGGGAAAGCCTCCCGAGAAAATGGAGCTGGCCGCCTTTGTTTTAAGCCGCTTTACCGATGAGGAGCGGAAGAAGATCAATGCCTGCATTGAGAATGCCGCATTGGCGGCGGTTACCCTTTTAGTCTCCTCGGTGGAGACGGCCATGAGCAAGTATAACGCATAGAAAGAGAGCGTATCAGAATCGACAGATACTCAGCTTGCGTTATAGACACGATAGCGACCGCGGCCGGCTTGCTTGGCTGAGTACATGGCCGCGTCGGCCATTTTCCGAAGACTCATGATATCCGAGGAATGTTCGGGGTACAGGGCAATGCCCGCGCTGACCAGCACCGGCATCATCACATTGCCTATCATACGGGGCTTGGCCAGAGCCTTGATGAGCTTATCCAGGGTTTCAGTGGCTTCCTTTTTCCCGGCCCTGGGAATGAACACAAGGAACTCGTCGCCGGCAATACGAATTTTTAAGGACTCCTGGGGCATTTCATTCATCAGGTCATGGGCAAAGGATTTGAGCAGGGCATCCCCCGCATCATGGCCATAGGTGTCGTTGACCTGCTTAAGATTGTCCACATCCAGGAAAATGAGGGCGCCCCGATGCCCATAGGTGGTCAGGGACTGCATAACCCTGTCGGGGAAGGTTCTGCTGCTTAAGCAGCCTGTCAGAGCATCCCGCTCGATTTCACTTCTTAAACGCTCATTGTCCTTCTTCAGATTAAAGAGCATCAACTGAGCCTTTGTAAAGACCTGTTGACGGCGATTGCTCTCGTCCTCCAGAAGACGTGTGATCTCCTTATAGCTTGTTAAGGCTTCAATGAGCATGTTTTTGTCATGCAGGCGCTCGCAGATATCGGCCAGTACCAGAGCCACATTGCGCCGCAAAATGGGATAATCCATTTTTTGAGCCAGCCGGTAGGCATAGTGGATCATTTCCGAGGCATTGTCCAAATCATTCTGTGCGCACAAAAGTTTGCTGAGCTCAATACGGATCTGTACTCTGTAATAGTCATTGCCGCTTTCATCGGCCAGATCCAGAGCAGTAGTATAAAGGGAGTAGGCCTGATCGTCGTATTTTAAGAACCGGGTGACCTGCCCCAATATATAATAACTCTCACAGATAATTTGGGTGTTCATATCCTTTTTGGCATCTTCCAAAGCCTTGCGGGCATAGTACTCGGCATCGCCGATACGCTCCATATGGTAATAGGACTGGGCCAGATTTCTATACACAATGCATCTGGGGAAGAGGGTCCTGTCACTCTGGCAGAGGTTGAGAATATTCATCAGGTAGGATACGGCGGTCTCATAGTCCCCAATTTCAATAAGAATATTGCTGATGTTGTTGTAAACACGGCATTCTATATCCTTATATCCATTGGACTTGGACAACTCCAGGGCTTCAAGCAGATAATCCAGGCTCTTGGATGTGATGCCCAGATTATAATAGGCAATGCCAAAGGAGTTGGCCGTGCGGGCAATACGCAGCGTATCACCCAGTGTTTGGGCGATGGCATAGCAGGTATGAAGGTGCTCAAGGGCATCTTCGTTATAGTATTTGGCCATTAAGGTTCTTGCTATACGAAAATGCCCTTCGAATATACCGATATCATAACCCAGAGCCTTGGACAGCTCTAAAGCCTTTTCCGCATATTTTATCTCAGCGCCTGTGTTGAGATTTGCCTGACGGTCACATTCATCCAGAAGCTTTTCGATGTGTGACCATTTGTTTTCCATTGTATTCACCATACCCATGATCAGCTTAGGACCGTAATTTGAAAAGCCCGCAGGAGTAGATCAAAGGAAGAAACAGAACAATTATATCATGGAAAAATAAGAAAATAAATACTTGGACTATTTCCAAACAATGAGAATTTTAAACAGATGGGCCTATGCGCAGAATGCACATTGATTTTTAAAAATCTATCAAGTATAATGGGTATAATATTTTGACGAAAAGGCGATTTTTTGTATTTTGTATACATTTTAAGAGCCTTGAAAAGATATTAAAATGGAGGATTGATGATGGGTAACAAATTTGAGAAGCTTGGCTTAACCTTCGATGATGTTTTGCTGATTCCGCAGTATTCAGAGTTGCTCCCCAAGGAAATTGATGTATCGACCTATCTTACCAACGAGATCAAGCTTAATATACCGCTGGTAAGCTCGGCCATGGATACGGTGACTGAATCAAGACTGGCCATAGCAATCGCCAGGGAAGGCGGCATCGGGATAATCCATAAGAATATGTCCATTGAACAGCAGGCCACAGAGGTTGACCGGGTCAAGCGCTCAGAACACGGGGTTATTGTGGATCCCTTCTATCTTTCCCCCGATCATACCATCGAGGATGCCAATGAACTGATGGCAAAGTACAAGATTTCGGGTGTGCCCATTACCGAAAACGGAAAACTGGTGGGCATCCTGACCAATCGTGATTTAAGATTTCTCACCGATTACAGCCAGAAGATCGGCAAGGTTATGACCAAGGATAATTTGGTTACTGCACCCGTAGGAACCACCTTAAGCGAAGCTCAGGAAATCCTTCGCAGGCATAAGGTTGAAAAGCTTCCGCTGGTGGACGAGAATGGCAATCTCAAAGGTCTTATCACCATTAAGGATATTGAAAAAACCATTCAGTACCCCAATTCGGCCAAGGATAAAAAGGGTCGTCTCCTGGTTGGTGCGGCCATTGGTGTTACCCAGGATATGATCCAGAGAGCCGAGGCCCTTATCAATGCCAAGGTGGATGTTCTGGTTTTGGACTCTGCCCATGGTCACTCCAAGAATATTATTACAGCAGTTCAGCAGCTTAAGAGCACCTTCCCCGATGTTCCGGTCATCGCCGGCAATGTGGCTACCGCCGAGGCCACCAGGGACCTTATCAAGGCTGGGGCCGATGCCGTCAAGGTGGGTATTGGACCGGGCTCCATCTGCACCACCCGTGTGGTGGCTGGTATTGGTGTTCCCCAGATTACAGCCATCAATGACTGTGCTGAGGAGGCCAAAAAGCATAATATTCCAATCATTGCCGACGGCGGTATCAAGTACAGCGGAGATATTCCCAAGGCCATTGCCGCCGGTGCCAGCACTGTGATGATTGGCAATCTCTTTGCGGGAACTGAGGAGAGCCCCGGTGAATCTGAGATTTATCAGGGCCGCCGCTTCAAGGTCTACCGCGGTATGGGCTCGTTGGGCGCCATGGCCAAGGGCAGTAAGGACCGCTATTTCCAGGAAGGAACCACCAAGCTGGTTCCCGAGGGCGTAGAGGGCCGCGTACCCTACAAAGGACCTCTGTCCGAGACCGTATTCCAGTTGGTGGAAGGGCTTAAGCACTCCATGGGCTATTGCGGAACCCGGAACATTGAGGAACTGATGACTAAGGCCCAGTTTATCCGCATTACCAGCGCAGGGCTCAGAGAAAGCCATCCCCACGATATCAGCATCACTAAGGAAGCGCCCAACTACAGCGTTCAGGGATAATTGCAAAGTCAGCAAGGATGTCCTGCAAAGCAGCATGGACGTCCTGTCCATAAGCCTGATTTCATGTCAAGCCTTAAAATTAAAAGGGTCCGGTTCTATAAGAAACCGGGCCCTTGCTTATTCCTCCCTGTTAAGGCTTTCTGGCCTTTGTGCACCTTTTGACTACTTGTCACAAGTTTTGGGAATCTATTTGGAACAACCCCCGTATGATTTAGCAGGAATCCTATCTTGGGAGTCGTAATGAATATCGGACTCATTCTGCCCGCTGCCGAAAAGAATGATACTAAGGCTCTTCCAAGGCTTTTATCGAAGATGGGGGAATTTCTTTCATCCCGATGTCTGTTTACCAGCCAAACCATAGAGCTAATGGACGGGATGGCCTTCGAGGTTATTACCCTCAATCGGCAGACCCAGGAGATTCTGGCCAATGAGGGCTTAAGGAAGAAACTTAAATTCCGGCTTCACAGGTATTTGGAGGAGGCCCGGATTTGGCCTGTTTTGGAGCATCCCGACCTGAACGGCCTGTATGATCCCCATCACTATGCCATGGATGAGGCAGTGGTTAAGGAGATTGTGGTCAATCGTTTTCAGGAGGTGCTGTCCCTCATTCAAGGGGTGGGGGATCTATCCAGCAAGGAAATCACGGTAACGGGCGGATCAACCCATTTGGAACATGCTATTGCCAAGCTCGTCACCAAGGTGAAGGTCATGAACCTTCTTCTTCCCGAGGGGAGTCTGGAACCCAGTGAGGCAGAGCTGGCCTTTATGGAAACCGGCATTCCGGTACATATAACCACCGACTGGGAGGTCTTGAACCGCTCGGCTCTTTGGTTGAGATTCCCCTTTGATGATGCGCGTTTCGATGAGCTGCCGCAAAAGTATCGGGGCATCATTGTGGATTTCGGAGAGGCAAAAATCATTGACACAAAAAATCGAAAAATATTCTCTGTCTACCCAGAATTTTGTGACAGGATCAAGAGAAAAATAGGACACAACATCTTAGGATCATGGCCGAAAGGAGTCTTGGAAAGTGTTGTGATCAGTGTTTGCTCAAATGCCTGGGACAAAAGCGTTACCGATACTTCTATACGGCTTGGTATGCGGCTTTCTTTTAAATCTTGACAGCGTATTGACCGTACACTATAATGTATCGTAATGCTAAATAAGGGTATCAACGTCAACTGGGGGCAACAGAAAAACAAAAAGGGGAGAAAGAAATGAATAATAAAGAAGTCCTTCTTACTTATGAAGGTCTTAAGAAGCTCGAAGAGGAACTGGAGTTCCTTAAGGGCGAAAAGAGAAAAGAAATTGCTGAAAGGATTAAGCAGGCATTAGCTTTCGGGGATATATCCGAGAACTCGGAATATGATGAAGCAAAAAATGAGCAGGCTCAGAACGAACTTCGCATTATGCAGCTTGAAGCAATGCTCAAGAATGCAACCGTCATCGACGAGGATGAGGTAGACACCAAGGTGGTCAATTTGGGCGCCAAGGTCAAGATTCGCGAAGTGAAAACCAAGGAAGAGTATGATTATCAGATTGTAGGATCCACCGAGGCCGATCCTGCTGCAAGCAGAATTTCCAATGAGTCCCCCGTAGGGCGCGCACTCATGGGCCACAAAGTGGGCGATACCATTGAAATTGAGGTGCCCGGCGGGAAGATCAAGTATAAGATCATCGATATTCATAAGTAAATGTTCTTGTTTGTCATTAGAAAGTGATGTATAATATTATTTCGATACAATAACAGTTTACATAAAAATGTAGACTGTTTTTTTTACATCTTTCCATTGGCTTTAAATTATGTCTTAGAATGGGCTAAGGATAGTTTTTTTGACTTTAGGAGGTAACCATGTCGGATCACATCGAAAATAACGGCGAACTTTTAGAAGAGGACTTAAATGAAATACTCAGGGTAAGGCGCGCCAAGCTTGCTGAGCTTCAGAAAGCAGGAGCCGATCCCTTTCAGATTGTAAAATATGATGTCACCCATCACACCGAGGAGATTATCAGCCAGTTTGAGAAATATGAGAACCAGAAGGTCTCCATAGCCGGACGTTTGATGAGCAAGAGAGGCATGGGAAAATCCACCTTCTGCGATCTTCAGGACCGGGACGGAAGAATTCAGCTCTATGTAAGAATTAACGACCTGGGTGAGGAAGCCTACGAGAGCTTTAAGAAGCTGGATATCGGCGATATCATTGGTGTGGAGGGAGTTGTGTTTAAGACCCGTATGGGCGAGATCTCCATCCATGTGGAGCGCTATACTCTGCTGTCAAAGTCTTTAAGGCCTTTGCCCGAGAAGTTCCACGGTCTTAAGGATCCCGATATGCGTTATCGCCAGAGATATCTGGATCTGATTATGAATCCCGAGGTTAAGAATACCTTTATCACAAGAAGCCGCATTATTGCAGCTATCCGCCGCTATCTGGATGCCAAGGGCTTTTTGGAGGTGGACACCCCCATCCTCAATACCATTCAGGGGGGAGCGGCCGCAAGACCCTTTATTACCCACCACAATACCCTGGATATGGATATGTTCTTAAGAATTGCTCCCGAGCTCTATTTAAAGCGCCTGATTGTGGGCGGTCTTGAGAAGGTTTACGAGCTTGGACGCATGTTCCGCAATGAGGGCATGTCCATCAAGCACAATCCTGAGTTTACCATGATGGAAATTTATCAGGCCTATACCGACTATCACGGTATGATGGAACTCACCGAGAGCCTGATTTCATCGGTAGCGCAGGAGGTTTTAGGCACCACCAAGGTCAGCTATCAGGGACAGGAGATCGATCTGACCCCGCCCTGGAACCGCATGACCATGCTGGAGGCTGTATTAAAGTATACAGGTGTCGATTTTAATACCATTACCTCCGATGAGGAGGCCATGAAAATCGCCAAGGGAAAAGGGCTTGAAATTGAGAAGCCCATGACCAGGGGCGAGGTTATGAACCTCATGTTTGAGGAACTGGTGGAGCACCATCTGGTTCAGCCCACCTTCATTATGGATTATCCCGTAGAGGTTTCACCGCTGACCAAGCGCAAGCCGTCCTGCCCCGAGCTGACTGAGCGCTTCGAGGTCTTCATCACCGGACGTGAATTTGGCAACGCTTATTCAGAGCTCAATGATCCCATTGATCAGAAGGAGCGGTTCTTGGCTCAGGTCAGTAAAAGAGAGGCCGGGGACGAGGAAGCCAGCATGATGGACGACGACTATATTGTGGCTCTGGAGCATGGTCTGCCCCCCACCGGCGGACTGGGCATCGGCATTGACCGCTTGATTATGCTTCTGACCGATTCCTACTCCATTAAGGACGTTCTTTTGTTCCCGACCATGAAGCCGAGGGAGTAGAATTAAAAGGGGTTGAGTGGACTTAAATGGACAGAAAGACTGCGCTGGAGATACTTGACTTACAGGAAGGGGCAACCCCCGAGGAGATTACCAGAAGGGTCAATATCCTCTATAAGAAGTTTCGTAGCATTGAAAAGGATGAAAAGGGCCATACCATCGGTGAGGTTGAGGAAGCCTACAAGCTTTTATGCGGCATCACCTACAGGGATAAGAAAGCCGAAGCAGAGCGTAAGTACAGGCAGGAGCACCCCAATCCCCTGTTCAAGCTTTTAAAGGTGGATGAAGAAAAGGCCCGCAATGCCATCTACTATTATAAATGGCCTGTGATTATAGGGATTGCCGTTTTGGCTCTTGTTCTGTCCTTTGTATTGTCGATTATCAACAAGGTGGACCCGCAAATCCGCATTTTGATTACCGGAGAGGTCTATTTAGGGGACAGCAAGCTGATGGAGGAGCGCCTGAAGCAAGAGATACCCGGACTGACTGAAATGCAGATACAGAATGTGTATCTCGCTGACTATCCGGACGTGCAGATGCAGCAGGCCATGCAGACCAAGTTCTTTCTTGAAGTCTCCGATGGACGAAACGATATTTTTATTGTGGATCAGGAGACCTATGAGCTTCTGGCCAAACAGGGGGTCTTTAAAGAACTGGAGCCTTATTTGGCACAATGGCAGGTGCCCGATACGGTTGTCCAGCGATCCCAGGATCTCATCATGGCGATGGACATAAACGACGGCAACACCTATGAGCCCAAGCTCTATGGACTTGATGTGACTGACAGCAAGTTTTTACTCGATACGGGCGTTATGGGCGAACGCCTGATTCTGGCCCTGGGTCCGGGGGAGAATCCAGAGAACACGGAAGCCTTTGTCAGGAATCTGATAAAGCAGGGACTAGGCAATGAATAATAAAAAGTCTTGGGAGGGTGCAAAATGTTTGAGTTAAGTGTTAAACACAGTGACGAACAGTCAAATATCATTGTCCTTACAGGGGAGATTGATATCTATTCGGCCCCCGACTTCAAGGAACAGCTCTACCGCATCATCGGCGAAGGCCGGCAGAGTGTGATACTGGAATGTGAAGAGCTTTCCTACATAGACAGCATGGGACTTGGCATTCTCGTAGGAGCGCTTAAGCGACTGAAGGAACAAGAGAGAGATATTGTGGTGCGCAACCCCAAGAGCAATATTCGCAAGCTTCTGAGGATTACTGGATTGGATAAGGTGTTTATCATTGAGGAGGCCAAGTCATGAAGACATCGGATACGGTATCGGTGCTAATTCCTATAAAGCCTGAGTATGTGAGTATTGCCAGACTTACTGTTTCAGGCATTGCCAGTAGGGCAGGCTTTGATATAGACACCATTGAGGATATCAAGGTCGCCATTTCTGAGGTTATAGGAAAGATAATAGAAAAATGCCCCTCCGACGACAGACTGACCGTTGACTTTACACAGCTTAAAGATGGGCTATCCATTAGCTTCTCTTTGAAGGAGCAGAACATTTCCGAACTTTTCAACTCAGAATCGGATCGCTTTGCATTGGCCATTATCAGTTCGCTTATGGACGAGATTGACACAACACAGAAAGACTCCGCCTTTATAACGTTGATAAAAAAGCTTGGAAAGGCTGTTTAGGATGAGCAATAAAGCAGAGGCTCTCAAGGAGAAAGAGCTGCCAGAGAAGGAGCTGTTTGAGCTCTATAGTAGAGATAGAAGCATAGAGCTGAGAAATCAAATTGTTTCCCGATATATCTATCTTGCCGATATCATTTCCAAAAAGTTTATCAATCGTGGTGTGGATTCAGAGGATATTTATCAGGTGGCATGTGTAGCGCTTATAAACGCGGTGGAGCGATTTAACACCTCCGAGGATGTCAAGTTTGTAAGCTTTGCAACACCCACCATCATTGGCGAAATCAAACGCTACTTCAGGGACAAGGCCTCGGTCATTCGTATTCCAAGAAGAATCTACGAGGTCTATCAAAAGGTGAACCAGGCCCGGGAGTATCTGATGCAGCAGTACAAGCGTGCGCCCAAGATAGATGAAATCGCGGAATATCTGCATATGAAGGAAGAGACCATTCTGGAAATCATTGAATCCTGGAATGTCTATAATATTCAATCCTTCGACCAGACAGTATTTGACGAGGATGATCTGGAGCTCCATGAAACCGTGGGGGAGGAAGATGACACCTTTGAAAAGATCAACAATCGTGACTTCCTGGAAAAGGCCATGGAGAATTTCAGCCAGATAGAAAGACAGTTTATTAAGCTCAGGTTCTTTGAAAACAAAACACAGAAGGAAATAGCCAATTTCTTTAATGTCTCGCAAATGTATATCTCTCGTTTAGAAAAAAGAACATTGGATAAGTTCCGAATGATTTTAAAAAAGTAAAACAGGGTATATATTGTAGTAGGTACAGGTGGATCTGATTAACCCAGGTCCGGCCCTACGGAGGCTGAATGTTTATGGTTAAGGAAAAAAAGATATATAGCGAAATCATAGAAAGTGACGCGTATCAAGTCTGCAAGGAAGTACGCACCATATTGGACAGACTTCAGATGACCTCCTGTGTGGATACCGAACAATGCTTTGATATTAAGGTTATTCTCAATGAGCTTTTGCAAAATGCCATCCGCCATGGCAATGGCAGTGGTTCCGGAAAGAAGATCCGTGTAGATGTATGGCTGCAGGACAACAGCAAGGTCCTGGGCATTACCGTCAGGGATCAGGGAAATGGCTTTAACGCCGCCAAGATCATGGAGATGAAGGCGGCTAAAGCGTCCATTGATGATCCCATGAATATGGATGAGTCGGGAAGAGGATTGTTTATTGTTCAGAATCTTTGCGACGGTATTGTCTTCAATCATCTTGGAAATGAAGTGACCGTGCACAAACGTTTATAATAGACACTTTATGTTAAAACTCTACTAAGATACCGGCCGTTGCGCCGGTTTTTTAGAAGTTAAAGGTAAGGGAAGGGCAAACTCATAGCCTGTTCAACAGGGGCAGTCTATGGTATAATAGATAGAAGGAGTTGATGCAATATGATGAAATGCTCTATTTGCAAGGAAAATGTCGCGGTTGTTTTTATCACCCGTATTATAGATGGAAAAACAGAACCCATGGGACTTTGCATGACCTGTGCCCAGAAGCAGGGCCTGGCCCCTTTGCAGCAGATGATTTCCCAAGCGGGCATGACACAAGAGGATTTGGAAAATCTCAACAACCAGATGAATGAGATGTTTGGAAACATGAACATGGAAGAGTTTGTCCAGACCCTGCCCGCAGCCCTGGGCGGCGAGGACAAGAAGGACACAGAGGACGAAGCTGTGATGGATCCCATGCTGAAGTTCTTTAATAATGCCTTTGCCAATTTCGGGCCCAAGCCCGGCGGTGCGCCCTCCGAGAACGAGAGCACCAATGCTAAGGTCAGAAATGAGGCCCCCAAGCCCGCGCCCAAGTCTCCCAGGAAGCATTTGAATAACTTTGGGACCAACCTTAATGAAAAGGCCCAATCGGGAGGCATTGATCGGGTTATAGGCCGTGACAAGGAAATTGAAAGGGTTGTGCAGATTCTTAACCGCAGAACCAAAAACAACCCCATTCTTCTGGGTGAGCCCGGCGTGGGCAAGACGGCCATCGCCGAGGGGCTGGCTCTCCGCATTGTGGAAGGCAAGGTACCTGCCAAGCTCCTGGATAAGGAGATCTACCTTCTGGATCTGGCAGGCATTGTGGCCGGCACCCAGTTCAGAGGCCAGTTTGAGGCCCGTATGAAGGCTATTATTGACGAGGCCAAGGCCCAGCATAATATCATACTGGTTATTGACGAGGTGCACAATATTGTGGGTGCCGGAGAGGCCGAAGGCGGAGCCATGAACGCCGCCAATATTTTGAAGCCCGCTCTGGCCCGCGGGGATGTGCAGATCATCGGCGCCACCACTCTGGAGGACTACCGTAAGCATATCGAAAAGGATTCGGCGCTGGAGAGAAGGTTCCAGCCCGTCATGGTTAATGAACCCACTGTGGAAGAAAGTATAGAGATTCTCAAGGGCGTGCGGCAGTACTATGAGGACTTCCATCAGGTACGCTTCCCCGACGAGGTTCTTGAAGCCGCTGTCAAAATGTCCTCCCGCTATATCCATGATCGCTTCCTGCCCGACAAGGCTATTGATGTTATCGATGAAGCCGGTTCCCGGGTGAATCTTAAAAATCATCGGATTGTGGAGCTTGAAAACCTGAAGAACCAGTTGAAGAAGATTCAGGAGCTTAAGGAGCAGGCCGCCGTTATCGACGACTATCAGCGCGCTGCCGACTACAAGGTGGAGGAGTGCAGGCTGCTGGAGCGTATTAAGGAGCTGGAGAAGGAAAGCGACTCTCTGGATGTGACCCTGGAGGATATTGCCCATGTGGTAGAAAGCTGGACGGGCATCCCCGTTCAAAAGGTTTCTGAAACCGAAGCCACAAAGCTGCTTAAGATTGAGGAGCGCCTCCACGAAAGGGTTGTGGGTCAGGATAGGGCTGTTACCAGCCTTGCCCGTGCCATCCGCCGCACTCGCTCAGACTTCAGAAAGAAAAAGCGGCCAGCCAGCTTTATCTTCGTGGGTCCCACCGGCGTGGGTAAAACCGAGCTGGCAAAAGCCCTGGCCTACGAGCTCTTTGGCAGTGAGGATGCCATGATCCGGCTGGATATGTCCGAGTACATGGAGAAGCATACGGTGTCAAAGCTCATTGGCGCACCTCCGGGCTATGTGGGCTTTGATCAGGGCGGACAGCTTACCGAAAAGGTGAGAAGAAAGCCCTACTCAGTACTCCTGCTGGACGAGATTGAAAAGGCCCATCCCGATGTATTTAATATGCTTCTGCAGATTATGGAGGATGGCCGTCTCACCGACAGCACCGGAAGAACCGTAAGCTTTGAAAACACGCTGCTGATTATGACTTCCAACGCAGGCACGGGCATGCGCAGCAATGGCATCGGCTTTAACCGGGACGGCTATGATGCTCTGGAGAAAAAGGTCAATAATGCAGTTCGGGAAATCTTCAGACCTGAGTTCCTCAATCGTGTGGACGAGATCATTGTCTTTGAAGAGCTGACCAAGGAGCAATTGGCTCAGATTCTTGAGATCATGCTGCGCCAGGTATCCCAGGATGTTCAGGAAAAGGGCATGAGCATTATCTTTGATGACAAGGCCAAGACCTTCCTCATTGAAAAGGGCTTTGATCAGAAATTCGGGGCACGTCCGCTTCGGAAGACCATTCAGCGCCACATTGAGGATGAGCTTTCGGAACTCTACCTCTCGGGCAAGATCAAGGAAGGATGTACCATTCAGGTGACTGAGCAGGAGGGAAAGATTGCCATGATGGTGGCCCATATTCCCGTGGTTCAGTCTGTCAAAGGCTGATGGGACGTTAAAGCAAGCCGAATAATTAATGGATGAATTAACCATCTCAATAAGCCCTTAAAAGGTGTGCGAGAATAAAAACCCCGCATGGATGAAAATCTAAGATGTAATGATTTCATCATGCGGGGTGTTTTTATGGAAAAAATCGTACGACGGGGACGTGTTCCCATTATCCTGATCGTCATTGTCCTGGTAGTGGCTGTTCTCGCAGCCGGTGCCTACTTTATCTTCGGCAGAAAGAGCGATAAACAGCCTCACCGGGGAACCTATGTCTATTCACAGGATATAAAGGAGTATGGCTATGAAGAAACCTATCAGTAAGCATGAGTATCAGAAGTTGGTGGAAAAAAAGGCCCCGGGCAGCCATGTGGTGAGGAACCTGTTTGCTGCCTTTTTTACAGGAGGGCTCATCTGCACCGTGGGTCAGGGCATCATGATGCTGGTGAAAAGCTTCGGTGCCGACAAGGATACGGTGGCGGCCGTCACCAGCATCACCATGATCTTTCTGGGCGCCTTTCTGACAGGTATCAATGTTTATGATGAGATAGGAAAGTTCGGCGGCGCCGGTGCCTCGGTTCCCATCACGGGTTTTTCCAACTCCATTGTCTCTCCTGCCATGGAGTTTAAGAAGGAGGGCTATGTGATGGGCGTGGGCGCCAAGATGTTCCTCATCGCCGGGCCCGTGCTGGTCTATGGTATCTTTGCCTCGGTCGTGGCCGGAATTGTCTATTTCATTTGGAAGCAGGTGATGTAATGGCAAAAAGGTTGGGACAACAGACCATTGTTTTGGATAAGCAGCCCATTGTGCTGGCAGGTGCGGCCATTGTGGGAAGAAAAGAAGGGGATGGCCCCCTGGCCAAGTATTTCGATGAAGTGGTGGACGATGAGTATGCCGGGGAGAAGACCTTTGAGGCGGCCGAATCCCGGCTCATGCGGGATGCCTTTATCAAAGCCTTGGAGAAGAGCGGAAAGGCCGCAAAGGATATTAATGTAATCCTCTCCGGGGATCTCCTGAACCAATGTACAGCGGCCAGCTACGCCTTCAGGGATTCCGATACCCCTTATCTGGGACTGTTTGGGGCCTGCTCCACCATGAGCGAATCCATGCTCATTGGTTCCATACTTATTGACAGCGGAGCGGCCGATTATGTGGCCTGCGCTGCATCCAGCCATTTCTGCTCGGCGGAACGCCAATTCCGATTCCCGCTGGAATATGGCAGCCAAAGAACGCCCACGGCCCAATGGACCGTCACCGGTGCGGGAACCGTCATTCTGGGCAAGGATGGACAGGGGCCCAGAATTACCTGTGTTACCCCGGGCAAGATTATTGATGAAGGCATCAAGGATGCCAACAATATGGGGGCGGCCATGTCCCCTGCAGCCTGCGATACCATTGTGCAGCATCTGCAGGACACGGGTCGATCCGTTGATGACTATGATCTCATCCTCACCGGGGACCTGGGCTCCTTTGGCAGTGCCATGCTCCGGGAGCTTACGGTGCGAAACCATATAGACCTTAAGAGCAAGCACAATGACTGCGGCATGATGATCTTTGATCTGGCCAGGCAGGGTGTGGACTGCGGCGGAAGCGGCTGCGGCTGCAGTGCGGCGGTGTTCTCGGCCTATATCCTGGAGCAGTTCAGGCTGGGCTTGCTCAAACGCATTCTCTTTATTGCTACCGGGGCGCTGTTAAGCCCTACAAGAACCCAGCAGGGCGAGACCATACCCGGCATTGCCCATGCGGTTTGCGTTGAAGCTTGATGAGTGGAGGAAGGATCATGATAGACTTATCGAAAGCCTTTTTATTAGGCGGCGTTATCTGTGTTATCGGACAATTGCTCATTGATCTGACCAAACTGACACCTGCCAGGATTATGGTGCTTTTTGTGGTATGCGGTGTTGTTCTCGGTCTTTTGGGTATCTACCCATGCCTGGTGGATTGGGGCGGAGCAGGAGCCACTGTGCCCCTCACCGGCTTTGGCAATGTTCTGGCCAAGGGTGTGATGAAGGATGTGGACGAGTTTGGCTTTCTGGGCGTTTTCACCGGAGGGGTTAAGGCCGCCGCTGCAGGCATAACCGCTGCGGTGACCTTTGGCTATATTATCGCCATCACCTCCAAGGCCAGAATTAAAAAGTAGGTCTAAACCATTGGTTCCACGGCCGCGTCTAATATGGTATGATTATTTGGACAGACATGCAAAGGAGAAAATGGAATGAAAAAGTCCACACGAAAACGCAAAGGCAGAAATACCATGGTAGTGTTGGCAACACTGCTGACGGCTGTGACCTTGTTTGCTGTCGGGATTATTTTTTCACCGAAAAATCCCGGAAATCAGAACCAGCATACACCCGGACCCACTGAGACTGAAACAGGTACGCCTGTGGCAACACCGGACGAGACTCCCTCTCAGACGCCGTCGGCCACCCCCGAGGCCACTCCTGAACCAACGCCCACACCCACACCCGAACCCACCGGACAGGGCGAGGACAGACGGAGTACCCGAAAGATGGATGTTCCGGTCAAGGCCCTTTACTTAAACCCCACCAGTGTCAAAACAAAGATTGACCATTATATTGAACTGGCCAACAAGACCGAAATCAATGCCTATGTCATTGATATAAAGAGTGACGACGGCAGGATCATGTATGATTCTCAGCTTGATATCGTGAATGCTGCCAACGCAGATACCCCCGGCTTTGATATTCGGGAGATCACCAAAAAGCTTCATGACAATAATATCATTGTCATTGCCCGAATGGTGACCTTTAAGGATACCACCATCACCAAGTACAGGCCCGAACTGGCCATAAAGACTGAGAACGGTGAGGTGTTCAAGCAAAAAGAGTCCAGCGGCAGCTATTCCATGTGGCTGGACGCCACCAACAAGGACGCCTGGGAGTATGTTGTCAGTGTGGCCGAGGAGGCTATCCAATTCGGCTTTGACGAAATACAGTTTGACTATATCCGCTTCCCCGAGACCTCCCTGTACAATTATAAAATTAATCTGGAGCCCGGTCAGGAGCGGCATGATGTCATTGAAGGCTTCATTCGTTATGCCAGAAACAGGCTTCCTGCCGATACCATTATCTCGGCCGATGTCTTTGGCATGCCCCTGATTGCCACCAAGGACTATGGGGAAATCGGCCAGTCCTTAGAGACCATTGGCAAGAGCCTGGACTATATCTGCCCCATGATCTATCCCTCCCACTATGCCAATAACGCACCCAAGGGTTCCATGAGCAACAAGGTGGGACAGACCATCAACGGCATTAAGTTTACCCATCCCGACTTAAAGCCCTATGAGGTGGTGTACAATACGCTCCTGGTGGGCAAGAGCCGTATAGAAAAGCAGGAAGGCTATAATCTCAATATGCGCCCCTATATCCAGGGCTTCACCGCATCCTACCTGCCCGATGGTTATTGGCAGGAGTACGGGGTGGAGGAATACCGGGCCCAGATTCAGGCTGTATATGATGCGGGTTATACCGAATGGATCTTCTGGAATTCACCCAACAAGTATGTGGAGGCAGCCTTCAAGCCCGAGAAGTAACGGCCAGAAATCAAACCCTTTTCTTGTAGAAATAATACCCCTGGCGGTATAATATAATGGGTTTGTGAGGAGTTCCAAACAGGACGTGATAGGATGACCCTGCTTGAGGCCATTATTCTGGGAATGGTTCAGGGCCTGACCGAATTCCTTCCCATCAGCAGCTCGGGGCATCTGGTGCTTGTGCAGAAGCTATTAGGGATCGATCTTTCTTCCGAGTCTTCAAGGGCAATGATCATGACTTATTATGTTGCCCTGCATCTGGCAACACTCTTCGCTGTTATCATCCACTATTGGAAAAAGGTATGGGAGATCCTTAAACATCCTTTTTCAAAGTTCCCTATGCAAATCCTGGTGTCCACCATTCCGGCAGTGATTCTTACCCTGTTGCTTGGGGACGCCATTGAGGGAACCTATGTGAGTTCAGCGCTTTTAGGGCCGGGGTTTATTTTTACAGGCCTGGCCATTGCGCTTGGTGAGAAGCTGGGAAATGGCCGAAAAGGCCTTGAGGAGCTTAAGACCTCCGATTCACTTTTGATGGGTGCGGCCCAGGGCATCGCCCTGCTGCCCTCGGTGTCCCGGTCGGGCATGACCATTACCACAGCGCTGGCCCTTGGTTTTTGCAGAGAGTTTGCAGCAGACTTCTCGTTTTTGATGTCCATTCCGCCCATTATGGGCGGTGTCCTTTTGGATACGCTGGACCTGGTTAAAGGCAATACCCTTTCCTTTGAAGCCATAGGCCTTACCAATCTTCTGGCGGGAATGGCGGCAGCGGGCATCACGGGATTCCTGGCCATCAGGCTTATGCTGGCGGCCGTAAAGAAAATGAAGATGAAGTATTTTGCCTACTATGTCATTATCCTCGGGCTTATGATTATAGGGGCCCAGGTGTTCCTGAAGGTGCTTAAGAACTAAGGAATGGCTTTTTAGATACATAGTAAGAAAACGGAGAAATACTCTATAGAATTAAACAGGTGATTTAAATGAACCAAGACCTCATCCTGGGCATTGAGACAAGTTGTGATGAGACCTCGGCGTCGGTGGTGGCCCATGGCCGGACTGTCTTGTCCAATACCATTGCATCCCAGATTGACCTGCATGCCGAATATGGGGGTGTTGTTCCCGAAATTGCATCCAGAAAGCATGTGGAGCTGATTCTGCCCGTCATTGACAGGGCTTTGAAAGAGGCGGAAGTGAACCTCGAGGATATCAGCGGCATTGCCGTAACCTACGGGCCGGGGCTTGTAGGCGCCCTCCTGGTGGGCGTGACAGCCGCCAAGGCCATAGCGGCGGCGTTGGACAAGCCTCTTATCAAGGTGCACCATATTGAGGGCCATATTGCCGCAAACTATATTGCACATCCTGATCTCAAGCCCCCCTTTGTCTGCCTGGTGGTTTCGGGGGGCCATAGCCATATTGTCCATGTGAAGGATTACCTGGACTTCAGGATCTTAGGCCGGACCCGGGATGATGCGGCCGGAGAGGCCTTTGATAAGATTGCCCGTGTACTGGGGCTGGGCTATCCGGGTGGGCCTGCTGTGGATAAGCAAGCACGACAGGGGGATCCTAAAGCCTATCGTTTTCCGAGGGTTCAGTTCCAGGATGGCTCCTACGATTTTTCATTCTCGGGCTTGAAGACCGCTGTCATTAACCAGGTCAATCAGGCCCGGCAAAAAGGGGAAGCCCTCAATATCCCCGATATCTGCGCCTCCTTCCAGCAGGCCGTCATTGATGTTCTGGTGGATCACGCCGTTGCGGCGGCCAGTGCGCTTGGCGTGAAGACGCTGTGCCTGGCAGGCGGAGTGGCCTCCAATACCCTTCTTCGCGAGACTCTGGAAAAAAGGGCAAAAAAGAAGGGCATGATCGCCCTTTATCCACCACCTGTGCTATGTACCGACAATGCCGCCATGATTGCGGCCGCCGGATATTATTCCTATAAGGCCGGAGAATTTTCGGATTTTACCTTAAATGCCGTGCCCTCCCTGGCCATCGGGCAGGGTCATCAGCCCACATAATATCCACCGATTCATTGGGATATTCCGCTGTGCAAGTTGTGGAAATATGCATAAAAATCGCTTGTATTGCCCGTTTTACCTGTGGAAAACTCTGTGGATTGTGTGGATAAGCCTGTGTATGAACTACATGGCCTTATACATTTCGTAATACTTTAAAACCTTTTTCACATAGTCCTGGGTCTGCTCATAAGGGGGGATGCCATTGTATTTTCTCACGGCATTGGGTCCCGCATTATAGGCTGCCAGAGCCAGTTTCAGGTCACCGTCAAAGGCTTTTAGCTGATAGTAAAGATACTGGGTGCCGCCCTTAATATTCTGCTCGATATTGTAGGCATCGGTGACCCCCAGGCCTGCGGCTGTGCCCGGCATGAGCTGCATAAGCCCCATGGCACCCGAGGTAGACAGGGCAAGGGGCTGGAACCCCGATTCCTGCTTAATAACGGCACGCACCAGCTTAGGGTCCAGACCAAACTGGTCCGAATACTTATTAATGGCCGCATCAATTCTGGGCATGAGCTCCTGAATCTCGGCCTGGGACAAACGGGTATAGACCGACTCATAGGAGCCTGAAACCAGCGGATACTTGGTCTTGGATTTCTTGCTGCCGTTCAGCTTGTGGATAAGCGCGTTGTCAATAACGGGAGCCGCCGATTCCTCCGTGTTGGTATTCTGCGTGGTTTCGGAGGTTTCAGAAACATTGGAGGAAGTATTAAGGACTTCACCAAAGCTGACATCGTTTTGGAGCTTTATATTAAGCTTGATGGGCAAGCGGCTTTGAACCTCGCTAAGCTTTTGATTCAAAATACTTGATACATCGGGAATATACATAAGGGCCTCCATCTTCTTTACTATTTATTATATCGGAAGATGGGGGCCCTTTCAAAAGGGAAAGAATTCATATTGTCCTGACTGAGTTTTGACGCTGCGCCTTGAAACAGAGGCTTCTTAAGCGGGTTACCGAGCTTGTAACAGTTTTTTATAACGAACCCCTTATGGTTACTTGACACCCTTTCCCGTGAAAGATAGAATATTTTTATTAATTTACGGGGGTACACTTTTTATGAAAGTAAAGTATATTTTTGTCACTGGGGGTGTGGTTTCAGGTATAGGTAAGGGTATTACCGCCGCATCCTTGGGAAGGCTGTTGAAAGCCAGAGGGATCCGGGTGTCTATGCAGAAGTTCGATCCTTATATCAATGTGGATCCGGGTACCATGAGTCCCTATCAGCACGGAGAGGTTTTCGTCACCGATGACGGGGCTGAAACCGATCTGGACCTTGGGCACTACGAGCGGTTCGTCGATGAGAATGTCAGTGCCAACAGTAATGTCACTACAGGTAAAATCTACCATTCAGTTATTAGCAAAGAAAGAAAAGGCGACTTTTTAGGAGCCACCGTTCAAGTCATTCCCCATATCACCAATGAGATCAAGGATAGAATCTATCGGGTTTCCAGAACAGAGAATGTGGATGTGGTCATCACCGAAATCGGCGGCACCGTGGGCGACATTGAGAGTCTGCCCTTTCTGGAGGCCATTCGTCAGGTTTCTGCCGAGGTGGGCAAGGAAAATGTAATCTATATCCATGTTACCCTGGTACCATACCTGAGCAAGTCGGGAGAGCTTAAGACAAAACCCACGCAGCACAGTGTCAAAGAACTTTTAAGTATTGGTATTCAGCCCGATGTCATCGTCCTTCGTACCGAGAAGAAACTGTCCCAGGATATCAAGGAAAAGATAGGCCTGTTCTGCAATATATCCAAGGATTTTGTCATTCAAAATCTGGATGCCGACACCTTATATGAGGTGCCCCTGCTTCTGGAAGAGGAAGGGCTGGCCGATGCGGTGTGCAAGAAGCTTTCCCTTAAATGCCAGAAAGCTGATCTTACCGAGTGGACCTGTATGGTCAACCGGATTAAGAACCCGACCCATAAAACCAAAATCGCACTGGTGGGCAAGTACGTGGAGCTCCATGACGCTTATTTGAGTGTGGCCGAGGCCCTGCGCCACGGTGGTATTGCCAATGAGGCTGAGGTGGAAATTGATTGGGTGAGCTCCGAAGATTTAACCGAGAAGAATCTCCATGAACGGCTGAAAGAAGCACAGGGTATTTTGGTTCCCGGCGGTTTCGGCGACAGAGGCATTGAAGGAAAGATTCTGGCGGTTAAATATGCCCGTGAAAACAGGATTCCCTATTTCGGCATCTGTCTGGGCATGCAGATGGCCGTCATTGAGTTTGCCCGCCATGTCGTGGGTCTGAAAAATGCCAACAGCACAGAGTTTGACCAGGAATCGCCCCATCCGGTTATTGATCTGATGCCCGAGCAGAAGGACATTGAGGAAATGGGAGCCACCATGCGGTTGGGCCTCTACCCCTGCAAGCTGGAGGATGCTACCATATCCCGTCAGGTCTATGGCAAGGAATTGATTTATGAGCGCCATCGCCATCGTTATGAGTTCAATAACTTCTACCGTGAGGTGCTTCAGGACAAGGGGCTGACCATTGCGGGTCTGTCCCCCAGTGAAAAGCTGGTGGAGATTGTGGAGCTTAAGGATCATCCCTGGTTTGTGGGTGTCCAGTTCCATCCCGAGTTCAAGTCCAGACCCAATAAGGCCCACCCGCTGTTTGCGAATTTCATCAGAGCGTCTTTGCAGATTAAGCGATAAACGGAATGAATGACAAAAAGGCTGCCTTAAAAACAGCCAATAGAATGCCATGATGTTCTCACCTGATAAGACTTACAGGAGCAGTTGAATGTTGTCATGCGAAAATCGCAGCTCGAGTGAGGTAAAAGAAAGATTGAGCATAGACAACTTCCTGCGACGAGGTCTGCTGGAAGATAAGACCATCATGGCTCATTTTAAGTTTTGGGAAACTCCCATTTGCTAAGGTTAATGGATATTGATAAGCTCCTGTCCGTCCTTGGGAATGAGAAGCCGGTGCAGATATTCATGTTCACGGGCTCTTTGCTCAAGCTCCTGACGGCTTTGGACACAGTGATTGATGGCCTCCATATGAACGGCAATGACCCTCGTATGGGGGTCTATTTTCATGATATGGCCAATATCCTCATGGGTCATGGTTATGGGTGTGCCTGTGAGAAATCCCGCGCCGCCTGCATTGACCACAACCACATGGGGCCGATGCTCCAGCAGCGCATTTTCAACCTCGGGGCACCAGACCGTGTCCCCTGCAAAATAGACAAGGGGTTCAGAATCCGCCTTAAGGACAAAACCCGAAACAGGGCCCAGATCCTTTCGACCCAGTCCATGCTGGCCTTCTGTTTTAGAAACCTGTATACCCTTGAAGTTTAAGGTATCCGAAACAGGAAGCACCGTGGCAAAACCATCGCTGATGAAGGCGGCCTCATCCTGGGGCTGGCATAGTACAGGGATGTGCTTGGGAAGGGTTTCTTTGGCCACGTTATCATAATGATCCTGGTGCCGGTGGGTGACCAGGATGAGATCCAATGTGGACAAATGCTTTGCCAGCGCCTCATCGCCAAAGGGGAGCTCGACTGTGGGGTTTCTATTGGGGCAAGGCGTCATAGCGATGGGCGGTACATGTCCCTTGGGCGCTAAGACAGGATCAATCAGTATTTTTAGTCCCTGGTATGTGATGAGACTGGTTGCATGCCGAATGTGTAAAAAGTCCATAATAAGCCTCCTTATATGTTCTTCATGGTTAGACAAGGGTTTCATTGAACTTACCCCTTATCTGGGATAAAATTACTCTTACAGGGTTCATTTTAGAGATGCGGAATGTCCTTTTCAATTGTGCCGAAAAAGAATATGGGCCGCTCAACTTTCACCGTGAAAGGATTTTTATTATGGATCAGACCGACTTGAAAATCATTGAGCTATTAAAGCAGAACTCAAGAGCCCAACTAAAAGAGATTGGGAAAATGGTACATATGACAGGGCAAGCGGTGGCAGCAAGAATTGCCAGGCTCCAGGATGTGGGCGTGATTGAAGGTTTCACCCTCAGACTCAATCATGAGAAACTGGGCAAACCCCTGAATGCCTATGTGGTTGTCTATATGAAATCCAATAATCATGCCGAGTTTATGGATTTTTTGAGAGAAAGTGACCTTGTGGTGGAGGCCTACAGGATTTCAGGCGGCGGTTGTATTCTTTTGAAGGTGAATGCCTCGGGCGAGCAGGAATTTGATGCCTTTTTGGATAAGGTCCTTTGTTTCGGGAACTATTCTGTATCCACCTGTATTTCCAGAATCAAATGAACGCATTTTGAACGTCTTTATGTCGTCCCTTCCATGGGAAATCTGACCGGTTGAATTTAAAAAATGGATTTAGAGAATAATTAAACTAGGTCAGTTAAATGGAAGGTGATTGGGATGGTATTTAACAATAAAAGAATCCTGATGAGACTGCAGGAAGCTTCTTCTATAGCGCATTTTCTTTCGGCGGCAGCCAAGTTTCTGCTGGTTGTGCTCATCATTTGCATCATCTACAGCGGCAGCATACAAGGGGAGATCGCCGATCATGTGGTTAGGCTCCACATTGTGGCCAACAGTGACTCAGCCCAGGATCAAGCCCTGAAGCTGAAGGTCAGGGACGCCATTCTTGAGCATATGCACCAGAAGTATCCCGACGGCGCTACCCGGGAGGAGGCCGCCCAATACCTTAAGAATAGTCTTCCCGAAATTAAGCAGATTGCCAATGAGGTTTTAAAGGAAAACGGCTCCAGGGAGACGGCAAACGTTCGGTACGGCGTCTTTTCCTTCCCCACCAAGGCCTATGAAGGCGTGACCCTGCCTGCCGGAATGTATGAGGCTGTTCGGGTGGAACTGGGTGAGGCCCAGGGCCAGAACTGGTGGTGTGTGATGTTTCCGCCCCTGTGTGTCGCCGATGCCCATAGCCTGAGAATGGACGAGGATGCCATGAGCGAGCTGAAGGATGGCCTCAGTGAAGATGCCTACAGCCTGATTACCGATGTGACCGACAAGAGCAATGTAGCCATCAAGGTAAAGTTTCGCATTATAGAATGGGTGGAAAGCTCAAGAATCAAACTGGCCGAAATGATCAGTCATCTTTTTTAAAGGAAGGGACGATATATTTAAAAAAGCTGATTCATGGAAGGTTAAGTTAGGTGTGAATATTCGGATCTTGTATGAGGACAATCATATATTAGCAGTGGTCAAGCCCCCCGATATCCCTGTTCAGGAGGATATCAGCGGGGCTTTGGACTTATTGAGCCTTCTTAAGGAGGATATCAAGAACCGCTATCAAAAGCCGGGCAATGTGTTTTTAGGCCTGGTACATAGACTGGACAGACCCGTGGGGGGTGTCATGGTTTTTGCCCGAACCTCAAAAGCGGCGTCCCGTCTTTCTGCGCTCATTCGTGAGCATAAGATGGAGAAAACCTATCTCTGTGTGGTGCAGGGCCGTCCCAGGGCAAAGGCTGGGCGTTTGTCGGACTATCTTTTAAAGAATACCCAAAGCAATACGGTCAAGGTGGTTAAGCCGGGAACGCCCCAGGCCAAGGAGGCCATTCTGGAGTATGAGGTGCTTCAAACTGTTCAGGACTTAAGCCTTGTTAAGATACGGCTGATTACTGGACGCAGCCATCAAATCCGTGTCCAAATGTCCCATCAGGGCACACCCCTGGTAGGGGATGTGAAATACGGCTATCAGGGCAAGTATCGGGGGCCACTGGCCCTTTGGTCCCATAGCCTCTCCATTGAGCATCCCACAAAAAAAGAGGGGATGTGCTTTACATCCCCTCCTCCCGATCAGTTTCCGTGGAATCTATTCAGTGTTTCTGCAAACAGCGCCCATGACGCTTAAGGCGTGATGGTCAGGGTGGCATCCTCCAGGGTTACAATGGAGGATTTGACAATGGAGCCCTGAGCCACGGTACCCTCAACCCGGTATTCACCGGGGCTGGCCACTCTGGCATAGTAGACCAGGGGCTTAGAATAGGTGGTATCCTTACCGATCACAAAGGTGACCTTTTGTCCGTCAAACTGGCGATACAAGCAGCCCATCAACTCACGGATGCCGTAGCTCCAGGGGTTATCTATGGGCTTCAAGCCAGCGGGGCAATAATCACTCAGTTCATAAGTGTTGTCAATGGCGCTCTTGTCAATGGTATAGGTGATTTCAACCTTCACCAGGTCATTGGGCTTAAAGGTGGTGGTTTCCTCACCGGTATACGCGTTGTAGTATTTGCGCTGGATGGTTACCCCCGAGTCATTCCTGGTGTCTTGGGTATAGGGTGCGGTATACAAGGACAGCACCGAGACATTGCCCTGAACATTGGTGATCTTAAGTTCATTGATCTTTACCGAGGGTATCTTAAGCACTTCACAGGAGCCGTTCTTAAGCTCTGCTGTTTCAGTTCTTCCGGCATAGGTCCAGGTAAAGGCGGCCTGGGTGTCGGGAAGCTTCTGAGCCTGATCCTTTAAATAGAGTATCTTTTCCACACCCACATACTGGGTCTTTGAGGTGTTGTTCTCCACATAGCTAAAGAGCTTAGGCGCATCGGCACTGTCAAGCCTTGAGGCCAGAACAGCCACCAGGGCAGTCTGCTTGTAAGAAGCATCGGTGTCGTTGTTGGAAATCTTTACGCGGATATAGGGGTCCTTCCGCTCTAGCTTCGGGCTTATCTTCCTTTCATAAAGACTCTTTGCCGCGGTACTGTCCCCCAGGGCATCATAGGCCAGGGCCAACAGCGTATAGTCCTCAAGGGTGAGATTTTCTGTGGCAGAAGCCCGGTTAAGATCCAGAAGCACGGGCTCGCCCAGAGCAGCCAGACCATAAAGGACGGCGGCAGAAACCTTGTTTTCGTTATAGAGCGCATTATAGAAATACATCTTAAGGGCGGTGGTATCTGAAATCTCCTTCAGCAGGGGGGCGATGAGGGCTGTAAAGCTTACGTCGCTTCCGGCATAGGGAAGGATGCCATAACCGCCGTCCTCATTCCTGTAATCCGATGGATTGACCTCAATGGTATCAAGCCAATAGCTTTCATCCTTAATGATTTCCATCAAAAGCTTTCTGGCGCTGTTGGCCACCAGCTTCTGATCCAGGCGTTTGCCAGAGGCCCATGACAGGTTGTGCAATGCCTGAATCAGGCTGCCCCTGCCGGCATCAGCGAAGATAAGTGTAGTCAGCCCGCTCTTGCCGGCATCCGGGGTAGTTCCCGGGGTCAGTGCCTTCAAAACTGCAGCCTCAATGGTTCTGTAGGAGGAATGGACCGTAATGGTGCGGCTGAGGGCATCCTCAAGTCCCGAGGCGGACTTTCCGCTGAGAACCAGGGTATAGGTGCCTTCCTCCAGGGCGGGGAGGGCCAGATTAACCCGCTCAAAGGCCTTGGCTGTGGCGGATGCCTTATAATCAGGAAGCTCCTTGATGGTCAGCTCAAAGCTGACGGTTTCACCCTCCTTAAGCTCTTCACCGTAAGCCGACAGGCCCACATAGGGCTTATCGCCCACCAGATAGTCATAGCTTAAGGCATCATTGATGAAGAAGGGCATAGTGACACGGGTGGACTGCATATCGCTTCCTGCATGCAAATCTTCGGAAACGGCGGCAGCGGCCAATTTGAAGGAGGTAATATTGTCGGGCAGCTTGAAGGTATAGGTGCCCATACCCTTTTCATCCAGAGTGATGGTCTTGAAAAGGGCGGTATCCTTAAAGTCTGAGCGTACCTGTGTAGAACTGCCCAATCCAGCCATGGCAGCCTGGTCGGCTTTGAATTCGTCTTGGGCTGCCGGCATGGAGGCATTCTTGCTGAAAGTGACCGAACCCGATGGTATGGCACCACTGGTCAGCCGGATGCCATAGCCGGCATAATTCGTATCCCTGCTGGTGGAATTCCGGATGATGCCGCTGCCAATCCAGGAATAAAGCTGGCCCAGGGGATCAATGTACTGATTGGACAACTTCAGCAGGGCTTCATCCACCAGGGAAAGATTCACTTTGGCGGGAACCGGTTTGCCGTTGATATCGGTGGCTTTTACCGAGATGGTCATGCTGTCGCCGGGTTTATAGCTGGATTTATCGGTCCTTATCTCCAGCAGGAGCTTCTTTTCATCATAGTCGTAGCGTACCGGTGTCTGGGCCTGAACATAGCTCTTGCCTGTAAAGATAATGGCGTCCAGATAATAGTTGGGCGCATAACTTTCAGGGAATCTCCTGGTGGCAGAGGGCTTGAGATTAAACCAATAGCTCTGTATTCCATTGCGGGATTCCACAAAGAGGGTGGGGGCATCTCCCATGGGTTTCTCATTCTTAAACACCTGGGCGTTTACCGGTTCATTGGCCCTGTAAGCCTCTTTATCGGTATTGAGCGTGTAGTACTCATAATCTGTCTGATAGGTCATGCCGCTTTTATAGATCCATTGCTCGCCCTTTATGGTACGGTTCTTGCTGTCGGCCAGACTGATCTCGGCAATATAGTTGCCCTCGGCCTTAGGGTCTACAGGGAATTCATAACGGGCCGCACCATCCTTGTCGGTGGTTACCGTGGCTTCATACAGTGTGTTGCGCTTTTCACGGTATTCGTAGTTCTTTCTGACCACTTTATTAATGGGATCATAGGTATCGCCAACCTCGATCTTTTCATAATACGAATGGATGAGCTTGATCCTGACATTCTTTTGGGCGATGGGATGACCCACATAGTTATCGTTATTGGGATCGTCATCATTGAGGGAATCCAGCGTAATGGCGCTTACTGATACATTGACAATTCCCTTGTTATCCTCAATCCAGTTTTGAGCCCAATAGGTCATATCATTGGCAAATACATAGAAGCTGTAATATTCGGTCACATCCCCGGTCTCAGGGAAGTTGGCATTGACGTAAATGCTGTAGTAGCACTGACCCTGCATGTCAGTGGTGTAATCGGGGACGTATTGAACCTTGAAGACACCCTGAGCATCCGTAGTACCCAGGCCCCTTTCGGAGGAGGAATAGCCATGGATATTGTAATTCAGGCTCACATTGGAGACAGGGGTTCCATCGAAGAAGGAGGCCTTAACGGTAAAGGTGATGGGCTCTCCCACAAAGACAGCTTTTTTGTCGGAGGTAATTTCAATCTTGTATTGGGGTTTGATATAGTTCTCCACATTAAAGTAAGTGCTCGAAAGGACCTCATCGCCAGCCTTAACCGTCAGGGTGTAATAGCCGGGGTCCAGAGCGGGAAGAGCCATACTGCCCTCATAAAATCCACCGCTGGTTTTAAGGGTAAGGGCCTCCAGGGGCTGGGAGAGGAAGGGCATAAAACGGCTCATGGCCTTAGTCATGGGATAGTAATAGCCGCCGTTGGAAAGCTCCACCGTGACCTCTCCAGGAATCTTTCCATCGACACGGCTTTTGATAAAGCCCCAGAAATGGACGGTATCATCGGGTTTGTAAAGGGTCCGGTCGGTTTGCATATAGCGCCAGTACAAGCCCTCATTATAATTGGGCAGGTAGGTGGGGGTATAATCGGTATCATAGGAGTAGCCGGTATTGATAAGGCTCTGTTTGCCATCCACCGTTGTGACCCTGTATAGATCCTGGGTCATCAAATCCCCATTCCCGGTCTTTGTGGTGGCCGGCAGGGCGGCTAATCCTGCGGCATCAGTCTTTTGGCTATTGCCGGTGTTCAAATCATAGATTTCAGCATCCTTCACGGTGTAGCCGGTGACCAGATCATTCAGCCAGAACACTGTCCGGGCTTTGTCGCTCACCGAGTAGGCGGCCACATCGGAAATCTGGAGGAAGGCCTGGGAGACAAGTTTATCATGGGAAAGCTCGATAAGGTAATAACCCTGGGGCAGGGTCTCGGGGAAGAACATATACTTGGCCTGCCATTGCGTCAAATCAAAACGCTGTGTGAACTCCATAACCTTATCAAGATTGCCGGTCGGTATCATGCCCTTCATGGTGGCATAAGGGGCCCAGGAGGGAACCTGCTCCTTATCTCTGATGGCCTTGATAAAATCATCAAGGGTCTTAAAACGATAGGCCTTAAGGGTGACATCGGCCTGGGACACTGCCTGCCGCAAATAGAGGTCAAAGCCGACGGCGGGCTTTTCCTGGGTGCCGAACTCCATCCATGCATTATTCACATAAAGGGATCCAGGATAGGGGTCGGCGGTGCTGCCAGGTTTGGAGGAGGTTTCAAAGGAAAAAACATAATCCTCAGCAAGCGTTGCGGCACCATTGGCTGTGGTCAGTCCCTTCTTGATTCTCACGGTATAAAGGGTTGCCGGTTCCAGTTTTTTGGGAATGAAAACCGTGGTATAGCCATTGCTTTCAAAGCGGCCTTCCACCTTAGGGGTGATTTCAAAGTATTGGTCGATTTTCTGGACATCGGGATAGGAGAAATAGATCTCGATTCCGGTATCCAGCGGGACCTCGGAGGTCATGCTGGCCGGCAGGCTTCCCAGCACCATAAAGTCCCGTTTGGTTTGAAAGGCAAAACTGACGGTTCTTCCATCCTTTGTTTGTACATCAATAAAATAAACCCGGTTCTGACCGAGTGGCTGGGTGGGTTTAAGCAGAAACCGTCCGTTGGCTAAGGGTGTCACGGTAAAGCTCACAGCTTCGTCTCTGAAGGAAACCCTGGACTTTACTTCCTCCAAGGTAATATCCTGCTCAGAGGTCAGTATAAATCCGCTTTCCGGATCCACCCCTGCTTCATTCTCCTTCTCGGGGACAATGCTGATTCCGCTTCTGTAGGAGTCGGCCGACACTGTCAGCGTGGGGGACAAGGGGCTAAGGAGTGTCACTGACAGAACAAGAATCAAGATGAGGGCCATTATTTTCTTCCGCATTATCGATACCTCCCTGGGATTATGTTCTGAATTCTCTATACCATTAGACGTTTCCTGTTAAGAAATGGTTTACTTATATTATACTCCTTTACCCAAATTCAGAAAGAAACCAATGACATGGTCATGAATTTTCAAAAATCCATCATCAGAATGGGCTCAAAGCTTCTGATAGAGGCCTCTTTACGGATTGGCAAGACTTATAGTTCCTGTATAGACTTTTAATGACGCAAGTGTTAAAATAATAACAAATTTACGTCTGGTAAATAATACATCATTCAGAATGGAGTGAAGCCAAGATGGCTAGAGTGTTCAATTTTTCTGCAGGTCCGGGTACTCTACCCGAAGCGGTTTTAAAAAGGGCAGCCGAGGAATTACTGGATTATCAGGGGTCCGGTATGTCGGTTATGGAAATGAGTCACAGATCCTCCTGGTATGAAAGGATCCAGCAGAAGGCCGAAAGTGACCTTCGTGAAATTATGAACATTCCCTCAAATTATAAGGTGCTTTTCCTGCAGGGTGGCGCCCACCTGCAATTCTCCATGGTACCGCTTAACCTCATTAAAAACGGAAAAGCCGATTATCTGGTTACCGGTGTTTGGGGCAAGAAGGCTTACCAGGAAGGAAAGAAGTATGTCAATGCCCGGGTGGTTGCTTCCTCCGAGGACAGCAAATTCTCCTATGTTCCCAAAATCGATAAGGCTCAGCTCCAGGAAGATGCAGACTATTTCCATATCACCACCAACAACACCGTTTATGGCACAAGGCTGAGAGACAAGGACATTGTGTGCCTGGATAATGTTCCTCTGGTGGCTGACATGTCTTCCAATATCCTGTCCGAGGTCTATGATGTGTCCAAGTTCGGACTCATCTATGCCGGTTCACAGAAGAATATGGGTCCTGCGGGTGTGACGGTGGTTATTATCCGCGAGGATCTGGTTCGTGAGATTGATCCCACGGTGCCCACTATGCTCCAGTATAAGATCCATGCTGATAACAGCTCATTGTATAATACACCTCCCTGCTACAGCATCTATATGTGTGGTCTGGTCTTTGAGTGGATCAAGGAGCAGGGCGGCGTTGCGGCCATTCAAAAAATCAATGAGGAGAAGGCACAGCTTTTATATGACTGCATAGACGCCTCCAGCCTCTTTAAAGGAACCGTTGAAAAATATGATCGCTCCCTGATGAATGTAAACTTCGTCACCGGCAGCGAGGAACTGGATAAGAAGTTTGTCAGGGAAGCCGAGGCCAGAGGCCTGGTCAACCTTAAGGGTTACAGAACCGTGGGCGGCATGAGAGCCAGCATCTACAACGCCATGCCCATTGAAGGCGTCAAAGCCCTTGTCGAATTCATGCAAGACTTTGAGAGATTAAACGGCTAAAAGCTTACTCCCGCTTTTTGCTTAGCCATCACGGCAGTGATGAGCGTGAAGCAAACACCCACAAAATCAAAGCCCCTTCCGTCAGAGCGGTCTGGCGAAAGGGGCTTTGCCATGTAGAGGCTTATCTCAATGAAAAAGGCATTTACGACTAGAACAAATCTGACAGCTCTATGGGCACCCGCTCATTGGAGGAGAAGCTCAGCTCAGTTCTGCCCTGGTTGGTGGAAGAAACCGACGGAATAATGCGATTGGGAAGCTCAATGATGAACTCCGAGCCTTGCTGAGGTATGCTTTTGACACGAATAAGCCCGCCATGGAGCCGGATAATGGAACTGCAGAGGGAAAGACCTATGCCGCTGCCCTCATGGTTTCGGGTGAGGGTGCTGGCTTCGGGCTGAAACCGTTCAAAAATGGAATTGAGCTTTTCTTCCGATATACCGATGCCCGTATCCTTTACGGACAGATATACTCTTTTCTCATCCTGATAGAGGGAAACGGTGATCTTTCCACCCTTTGGTGTAAATTTAATAGCATTGGACAAAAGATTGAGCAAAACCCTTTGGATTTTTTCTTTGTCACAGGCTGTGATGATCTCCTGTTCCTCTGTTACAAAGGTAAGAGTCAGGCCCTTGGCCTCCGCATAGCCCATGGCCTTTTGGGTGATGTCCTGTGCAAGCAGGACCAGGTTGTTGTTTTCGGGAAAGAGGCTTAAATAGCCCGAGTCCATGATGGAAACGTCAATCAGATTGTTGACCAGTCTAAGGAGACGATAGCAGTTTTGCTTCATAATGCGCTGATAGGTAAAGAACTTATCCCGATTGGCCTCCAGGAACAGCTCATCGCCCATCATTTCAAAGAGTTGAATGCTGCCGAGAAGTACATTAATAGGGGTTCGAAGTTCGTGGGAGATATTGTTGAAGAATTCACGTTTGAGTTGTTCATAATCTCTTTCGGATGATAAGCTCCGGGAATCGGAAGGCATTTGACTGGAGCCGGCTTTCAATCTGTCTTCTTGGCTGTGGGAATCGAGTACAGCAGAAATACTGTTCATGAAAAATACCCCCTTCTGTTTCATGACAGATTTACCGAAAGTGCGTGTTATTGAATATATATCCAAAAAATAACTATTGTACCGAAAATTTTTGTAGCTCGCCAATAGACGCTTTCAGCGGCGGGAAATAGCAGGAAATACTTAAGGATTGGTGAAATGGCCTTGCCTTGCCTTTTTACGTGTCATTTGTTATGATGAATAGTGGCTTTATTTTCTTAAAAACATACAAGGATGCTACATTTTAGAGTTTTGGAGGATGGGATGCAATCATTGCATCCTTTATAAATCATGCAGATAAAGTTGGACGACAGTTTATTGCTTAGTGTTGAAAAGCCCGCCAAATACACGGGTAATGAATGGAACATGGTCAGGAAGGACCCGGGCAAGGTGGATGTGCGGTTTGCCTTTTGTTTTCCTGATGATTATGAGATCGGCATGTCCCACCTGGGGATGAAGATCCTTTATCATGTGTTGAACAAACGTGAGGACACCTACTGTGAGCGCGCTTTTGCGCCCTGGGTGGATATGGAGGCCCTGCTCAGAGAAAAGGGGCTGCCCCTTTATACCCTGGAGACCTTTACCCCCTTGTGTGAATTTGACATGGTGGGGTTCACTCTCCAATATGAGATGAGCTATACCAATATCCTAAATATGCTGGAGCTCGGCGGAATTCCCGTATGGTCCAGGGACAGGACCGAGGGTATGCCCTTTGTTATCGCCGGGGGGCCCTGCGCCTGCAATCCCGAGCCCTTGGCCGATTTCATCGACTTTTTTGTCATTGGCGAGGGGGAGGAGGTCACCCTTGAGATCATTGATGCGTATAAGCAATGGAAGCAGGCTGGTGAGGACAGGCAGCAATTCTTAAAAAGGGTGAGCCGGATAGAAGGAGTCTATGTCCCCTCCCTGTACCAGGTCTTCTATTATGAGGACGGAACGGTCATGGATGTGCTCCCTGTGAGCGCCGATGTACCCGATACTGTCAAAAGACGTATTATCAAAAATCTGGATGCGGTGGATTTCCCCGATGCTATTATTGTGCCCTATGTGGGAACGGTTCATGACCGCATCATGCTGGAGTTGTTCCGCGGCTGCGTCAGAGGCTGCCGCTTCTGCCAGGCAGGCTTTATTTACCGGCCCGTCCGGGAAAGGAGCCATGAAAAGCTTTTTGAGCTGGCCAAGGCCTCGGTGGAGAAAACGGGCTATGAGGAAATCTCCCTGGTTTCCTTAAGCACCAGCGATTATTCGGGTCTGCCCGATCTCTGCAACAACCTGATTGAATATACCGAAAAGGAAAAGGTCAGCCTGGCGGTTCCGTCCCTGCGGGTGGACAATTTCTCCTTAGGGCTTATGGAGAAAATATCCAAGGTTCGTAAGAGCGGACTGACCTTTGCCCCAGAGGCCGGGACCCAAAGGCTGAGGGATGTGATCAATAAAGGTATCACTGATGAGGACCTTACATCGTCGATCAGGCTGGCGGTGGCCGGGGGCTGGACCTCCGTCAAGCTCTATTTCATGTTGGGTCTGCCCACCGAGACCATGGAGGATGTGGAAGGGATTGACGATATGGCTATCAATCTCATTGAAACCTGCCGCACCATTCCCGGTGAGTCGGGCAAGGCCTTAAGGATAACCTTAAGCACCTCCTGCTTTGTGCCCAAGCCCTTTACCCCGTTCCAATGGGAACCCATGGACAGTATGGAAAACCTGATGCAGAAGCAGTATCACTTGAAGGATCGGATTAAGAAGCGGACCCGCAAGGTGGAGTATAACTACCATGAGGCCAAGCTGAGCCTTCTTGAAGCAGTGTTGGCCCGGGGCGACAGACGGGTGGGACAGGTTATCCATGCCGCCTGGAAAAAGGGCTGCAAGTTTGACGGCTGGGACGAGTTCTTCTCCTTTGAAAAATGGATGGAGGCCTTCCAGGAATGCGGGCTGAGCCCCGAGTTCTATGCCAACAGAAAAAGGGCGTATTCCGAAGTTCTGCCCTGGGATCATATCGATATGGGTGTATCCAAGGAATTCCTGAAAAAAGAGAATCTTAAAGCCCACGAAGGGGATCTCACCAGAAACTGTGCAGTGGGCTGCTCTAACTGCGGTGCTCAGGTCTATGGCACCGGCATATGTATAAAGGCCAAGCAAAGGGGGTTGGGCTATGGCCAGGATGCTGAGATTTAAGTTTTCACGGGATGAATCCCTTAAATATATAGCCCATTTGGATGTTCTCAGGCTCTTTGAACGGGCCACCAAGCGTGCAAGGCTGCCTGTTGCCTATACACAGGGGTTTAACCCAAGGCAGAAGCTGGTTTTCGGGCTTCCCATGTCCATTGGGCTGACCAGCGAGGCTGAGTATGCCGATATTGAGCTGGAGGAGGAACTCTCGCTCCAGGACTTTATCTCCCGTATGAATGAAGGCCTCCCCCGGGGGATCCGTGTGCTTGAGGCCGTGGAGCAGAAAAACAAAGGCAATATTATGAATCAGATCACTGCGGCCCGCTACGAAATACACCTTAAAACGCCCAAAGCCATGAGCCTGTATGAGATGGATACCTTGATTCAGAGTCTCCTGGAAAGGGAGGACATCTCAGTGATGAAGAAGACCAAAAAGGGCCCCAGGCCCGTGAACATCAGGCCCATGATCTACACTCTGTCGGCGCTGAAAACCGACATTGATGCCTTTTGTCTGGAGGCGTTTTTAAGTGCGGGGGCCGAGAACAATCTGCGCGTGGATCTTCTCATGGAGGCCTTTGAGCAGGAAACAGGGCTGAAGGTTAGTATTCTTCGTATGCATCGAAAAGCTTTGTACACCTCAACCTATAACGAATGGAAGAATCCTTTTGAGGTGGCCAATGGTTAAGGATATCTTAGTGGATGTAGGCATAGGAGAGATCCGGCTGGCCATTCTTGAGAACGGCGAGCCGGTTGAAATTTATATCGAAAAAAACGAGGGCAAAAGCCTGGTGGGCAATATCTACAGGGGCAAGGTGGAGCGGGTGCTCCCCGGCATGCAGTCGGCCTTTGTAGATATTGGACTGGATAAAAACGCCTTTCTGTATGTAAAGGATGTGCTTCCCATCTTTTATGATGAGAATGGGGAGATCATCATGCCCAAGGATGGACTGCCCGATATCTCGGAGCTTATCACTCAAGGACAGGAGATCTCGGTTCAGGTCATCAAGGATGCTACCGGGGGCAAGGGCCCTCGGGTGACCACCCGAATAACCCTGCCGGGAAGATATGCCGTCCTTGTCCCACATATCAATGTGACGGGGGTTTCCAAGAAAATTGAAGATCCTGAAACCCGAAGGCACTTAAGAGAACTGGCCAAGAGCCAGAAGCCCGAGAATGCCGGCATCATCATTCGGACTGCGGCTGCTGAAACACCGGACGAGCTGATCCTGGAGGATATTCAAAGCCTTAAAAAAGAATGGGAGCTGCTTGTGAAGCGGGAACATAAAGGGGCAGTGCCAAGGCTTCTGCACGGGGAGCCGGGAATGGTGGTCCAGGCAGTTCGTGAACACCTGACCGCTGACATCAACCGCTTTCTCATCAATGACAGGGAGGAATACGACAGGATTTGCGCGCTTTTGGACGAGGTCTCCCCGGGGTTGAAAATGAAGGTGGAGTACTTCTCCAAAAACTATGACCTTTTTGAGTATTATCATGTGGAAAGTGCGCTTATGGAAGCTCTTTCAAGAAAGGTATGGATGAAGAGCGGCGCTTATCTTGTCTTTGACAGAACCGAGGCCCTGACGGTGGTGGATGTGAACAGCGGGAAGTATGTGGGAAAGACCCATCTGGAGGAAACCGCCCTTAAAATCAATCTGGAGGCGGCGAAAGCCATTGCCCGCCAGATACGGCTCAGGGATATAAGCGGGATTATTGTAATTGATTTCATTGACATGAGTGAAAAGGAGCACCGGGAGCAGGTGGTTCAGTGCCTGAGGGAGGCTGTTAAGGCCGACAAAACCCAAACCGTGGTGGGGGGCATGACCAATCTGGGCCTTGTGGAATTAACCCGCAAAAAGGTGCGCCAGCCTCTTTATAAAAGCCTGACGGTGGACTGCCGTGCCTGCGGGGGAGCGGGATACCGTATTTCACCCATCACTATTGCCCGCCGTATTGAAAAAAGGATTGCCACCCATATGGCCGATATCCCCTCGGGCTTTGTGGAGGCCCAGGTCCACCCTGAAATCTATAAAATCCTAGAGGGTCCGGAAAAGGTGAATATGGAGAAAATCATGGCCACCTATCATTGTCAGCTTAAGCTGGCGGCATCACCAAGTGTTGACTATGATGACGTATCAATCAGAAAAAATTACCTGTAGGATCTGCTTAAGAACAGTGGTAAATATATCAGGATAACTACATCTGTAATAACTATATCTGGAGGGAACATTGTGAAAATAAAAACAAAACTCATCGCAGCATCAATCGCCATTCTGCTTATCTTTTCAATATTCGTCTATTTCTTAAGCTCGGAGGGCATGGAGTCCCTCTATATCAATCAGGTCATCGATGAAATCAGTACTATCAGCGATCTTGCCTTAAATACAATGGAATACAAATATCCGGGGAACTGGAGAATTGATGGCGATTCTCTCTACAAAGGCAGTACGCTTATGGAGGGGAATCTAGAGATCATTGATGATTTCGGATCCCATGGGGCGCTGACCATCACCCTCTTCAGGATGGATACCCGAATCGCTACCAACCTGACCAATGAAAACGGCGAGAGCATTATTGGGACCAAGGCCGCACCTTTGGTGGTAGAACAGGTCATCCATAAGGGAACACCCTATATTGGTGAGGTAAAAATAGAGGGTGTCAGTTATATTGCATCCTACACCCCTCTTCGCGATGGCGAAAACCAGGTGGTGGGCATGTTCTACGTTGGACAGGAGAAGGGGTACTATCTTAACTATGTAAGGGATTATGTGGTGAGAATAGGCCTCTTGCAGGGTGTTGGCCTGATTATTGCCATGGTCCTCATATATCTGATGGGGGTCCAATTGTCCAGACCACTTAAAAGAGTTACCAACAGTCTGACCCAGATATCCCAGGGAAAGCTGAATACCGAGATAGGGGAGACCAGGCTCAAGGATGAGATTGGGGACATTATCAGGGCCACAACAAACATGCAGGAATCTGTAAGGGCCATGATACATACGCTTATGGAAGAATCCGAGACCATTGAGGACGTGCTCAACCAGTCAGTCAGGAGCATGGGTGAGCTGAAATCCAATATGGAGGAGGCCTCCTCCACTACCGAGCAATTGTCGGCAGGTATGCAGGAAACTGCAGCCTCCATGGAGGAAATGAATGCAACCTCAACCGAGATAGAATTTGCCGTGGATTCCATGGCTAAAAAGGCCAGGGAAGGGCGCATGGCTGCTGAGGAGATCAAGGATCGGGCAGCCTCGCTTAAACAGAGAGCGGCCCAATCCAAGCATTCAGCCCTTGAGTTGCTGAACCAGGGCCAGCAGGAGCTGAAGGAAGCCATTGAAAAGTCCCAGGCCATCGAGCAGATTAGGGTGTTGACCGATGCTATTCTGCAAATCACCAGCCAAACCAATCTTCTGGCCCTCAATGCAGCCATAGAGGCTTCCAGGGCCGGGGAATCGGGCAGGGGCTTCGCTGTTGTGGCCGATGAGATTAGAAAGCTTGCCGAGGATTCCAAGAAGACCGTCGGAGAAATTCAAAGGGTGACCGAAACGGTGGTAGGTACTGTGGACAATCTTGTCAGGAGCTCTGAAAACCTTCTGGAGTTTATTGACAGACGGGTTATTAAGGACTATGACGGCCAGGTAGAAACCGGGGAGCAGTACGACCGGGATGCCCAGTATGTGGACGGTATGATGCAGGACTTCAGTGTAACCTCCGAGCAGCTTCTGGCATCCATCAGCAATCTGATGAAGGCCATTCATGAAGTGACCCGGGCGGCCAGCGAGGGGGCTTCGGGAACAGCCAATATTGCTGAAATGACGGCAAGCGTGACCGACAAGAGCAATGATGTGCTGGCCCTGGCTGAAAAGGCTTATAAGAGTGTTGAAGAACTGCGGAGCCATGTCAACAGGTTCACCCTCTAGTGCCCATGCCTTGACATTTATCGCTCTTTTCATGCCCATTCTTGAAGGAATGGATGGTGTGGAGAAAATGAGCAAGAGCTTGGGCAACAGCATTGGTATTCATGAGCCGCCAAACCTGATGTTTGAAAAGGTGATGGCCATACCCGACGGGCTGATTATACGCTATTTTAACCTGTGTACTGACCTTCATCCCGACCGGGTGAACGAATACCGGAGCAGACTGGACGGGGGTGAGAACCCACGCCATATCAAGGCGGAGCTGGCCCGTGAAATTGTCAGGCTCTATCATGGCGAGGCCCTGGCCTGTGAAGCCGAAGCCTATTTTAACAAGGTTTTCAGAGAGAAGGAGATCCCCGAGGATATTCCCTCCCTCATAACTCAGGACTTTGTTGATGAAAATGGTATGACCGACCTGACCAGGGTGATGGTGGCCGCAGGTCTTGCCTTAAGCGGAAGCGAGGCCAGACGGCTTATCAGCCAGGGTGGCGTCAGGCTCAAGGGAACCAGGGTGGAGTGCTTTAAAGTACAAACAAGCGAGGGAGATGTGCTCCAGGTAGGGAAAAAGAACTTTGTGAAGTTGCTTTGACTTTTGGAGTGCTTTGGATTACACTCATTGTAAAAGCTCTGTGTACGAAGGAATCGTCTATGATGTTGGATAAAAGAAGTCCCATACCTGTTTACTATCAGTTGAGAAATATTATTCAGAAGAAGATACAGAATGGTGAATATAAGGAGGGGGAGCTCATCCCCTCCGAACGTGAGTTTTCAGAGAGCTTTGGCATCAGCCGCATGACGGTGCGCCAGGCTCTGAATCATATGGTGGCCGAAGGCCTGCTCATACGGGAAAAGGGGCGGGGAACCTTCGTGGCCAAGAAAAAGATTGAGCAAAGAAATATCGACAGCTTTTCCGAGTCGGCCAGGAAAAAGGGCCTGACGCCTTCCACCCAGGTGCTTAATTTTGCTCAGCAGCGGGTCAGTGAGGATATTGCGGAGATTCTGGGGCTTTCATCGGAGGACTCGGTTTATGTCATTAAAAGGCTCCGCAGCGCCGATGACGTCCCCGTGGCCCTGGAGGAGGTCTTTATCCCTGTGAGGCTGTGCCCCAACCTGGAGCAATACGACCTGTCCGGGTCTCTCTATCGTATTATTAATGAATCCTACGGCATCAGCATTGCCTATATGGACAATGTCATTGAAGCCTCGGTGCCCACCGCCGAGGAGAAAAAGCTGCTCAAGGCTTCATCCAATGTGCCCCTGCTGCGTATCTCAGGGGTAAGCTTTACCACCAATGATCAGAAGTTCTCCTATGAACGGGATGTTTACCGGGCCGATCAATACGCCTATAATGCCCGTATTTACCTGGATCGCAAGTAAAAAATCAAAATGCTCTGAACCTATTGCGAAGTAATACATCTTGATCTATAATAAAAGTGGTATAGACCACTATACATATAATCCAATATATGAGGGAATAAGGAGGAGATCCTATGTCACAAATGTGGTTTGAAATTCAAGAGCAGCCCCAGGTCCTTAAGAATTGCCTGGAAAAGAACCAGAACACCCTTATCAGCCTGGCCCAGGTTCTTAAGGAGAGGGAAATTAATCATGTCATTATTGCAGCACGCGGTACCTCTGATCATGCCGCCATTTATGCCAAATACCTTATTGAAATAAAAATGGGAATACCCGTGACCTTAGCCGCCCCCTCTGTCTTTACCCTTTACAACAAAACCCTGCTGTTCAATAACAGCCTGGTTATTGGAATATCCCAGTCGGGAAAGGCCGCCGATGTGCTGGAGGTCATTAGGGCTGCCAAGGTTCAGGGAGTGCCCACCCTGTCAGTCACCAATGATGAGGCATCACCTCTGGCACAGGAGGCCCAATTCCATCTCTATTGCGCAGCAGGTGTGGAAAAGAGTGTGGCCGCCACCAAGACCTTTACCTCACAGATTTATCTTTTGGCTCAGCTTGTGGCCCTTTGGTCCGGCGATGAAGCCTTCAAGGCCGAATTGGCCCGTGTGCCCGCACTGATAACGCAAATCATAGAAAATGCCGACCAGGTAAAGAATAAGGTGGAGCGCTATCGGTTTATGAATGAGTGCTTTGTACTGGCCAGGGGCATCAACTATGCCATTGCACTGGAAGGGGCTTTAAAGATTCAGGAAACCACCTATGTCCGTGCCAAGGCCTATGCCACCTCGGATTTCCACCATGGTCCCTTTGCCATGGTTGATGACCACATGCCCGTCGTTATCTTTGCGCCCCAGGGACCCAGTCTGAAGGATATTCATGAGATGATTCAAAAGCTTAAGAACGCAGGCGCTGATCTTCTCATCGTTTCCAACGATGCCGAGACCCTTGCCATGGGCAACTGTTCCCTGGAGATTCCTTCTGAAGTCAATGATTTTATCTCGCCCTTTGTCAATGTGGTTACGGCCCAGATCTTTGCCTGCAATCTGGCCAAGCTTCGCGGGCTCAACCCCGACGCACCCAGAGGCTTATCAAAGGTCACCATTACACGATAGCCGCAGAGAAAAAGCCCGCCAAAGCGAGCAATAGAAGGAGTGAGAGTGATGCATAAACTCAATAAAAAAGGAGCCGAGTTTTTTATCCCCGATGGGAAGCCCATTGAGAAAGCTTTGGCCAGAACCACCCACATGGCTATTGCCGCCCATCAGGATGATATTGAGATCATGGCCTGTCATGGTATTCTTCAATGCTTCGGGAAAGACGACCAGTGGTTCTTTGGCGTGGTCACCACCGATGGCGCAGGTAGCCCCCGGGATGATCTGTACAAGGACTATACCAACGAAGAAATGAAGGAAATAAGGAAAAAGGAACAGAAAAAATCAGCCTATGTGGGGGAATACTCGGGGGTTGCCATGCTCAGCTATACCAGCGGCGAGATAAAGGACCCCAGCAATGAAGAGGCTGTGAATGAGCTTGCTGAGCTTATCAGGCTTGCGCAGCCCGAGATTCTCTATACCCATAACCTGGCCGATAAGCATGATACCCATGTGGGTGCGGTGGTTAAGGTTATCAAGGCCATCAGATCGCTTCCCCAGGATCTCCGGCCGAGAAAGGTTTATGGCTGTGAGGTTTGGCGGAATCTGGACTGGCTCAATGACGAGGATAAGGTAGTTATGGATGTGTCGTCCCACCCCAATATTGCACAGGCTGTGCTCGAGGTGCATGATTCACAAATCTGCGGAGGGAAACGCTATGATCTGGCCGCCCAGGGAAGGCGCCTGGCCAATGCCACCTATGCAGAATCACATGGGGTGGACACGTCTTCTGCCATTAACTATGCCATGGACCTGACGCCTCTTGCCCTGGATGACCATCTGGATATGGCTGCCTATGTGGTCAATTATATTGAGTCCTTCAAGAATGATGTGAAGTCAAGGATTTCAAAGGTTTTGTAAGCACTACTGATTAGCCAGCGAAAGATCCTATGGAGGATTATCCGGGGAAAGCGCGCCATTTTCAAACAGGAACGCCAGAGTGTTCTTATAGCTTGAGTCAATGGGCAGATCGGATTGAATTCTTGTCTCTAAGGCAGCGTCTTTAATTCTCTGGACGCTGATGCCAAAGTTGACTGAATTGCCACCAGTGGAGTATCCATAGAAAAAGGATACCGGATCCTGGGCCAGAATATCCTGCTTATAGGCCTTGAGGAATCCCTCCTTATCATTAACGGTAAAACTGCGTCCGCTGGAGAGATGCAAGTAAATGACTTGAATATCCTCGGCGCTGTCCTTGAGGATGGGACAATACTTTTCTAGGATCTGGGGAAGGGACAGGTATTCTCTCAAAAGCGGATACAGGCTGTCATTGTCTTTAAATAGCTTAAGAAAGTATCGTCTCTCCACAAATCTTCCATCCTTAAGCTTATAGATAAAAGTGAGTGTGAAGCTATGGTAATCATCGAAATTGCGGCTGTCCCGGTATGATTGCTCCTGGCTTTTCAGCATCTCCTTGTTCTCCACAATATAAGCATGGATTTGTCTAGCCTTGGCAATGCCTTCCGCATCCTCAATGATGCCCGCCTGCGCCCGCAAATCCCTGATATGCTCTGGGGTGAGTTTTGGAGGCGCTTCGAAATTGTTCTCGTAGCTCCTGAAATAATATCCGTGCCTTTGAGGATCATAGTCCTCAGGGCTTAAGGCCAGACGAGCAATATCATCGGGATACTGGGCCAGATACATGATCTCCACTTCATCCTGAGAGGGAATGCGGTTCTCATAGCCAAAGAAGTCCAGGCATACGCTTAAAAGCAGAAGAACCAGCACCAGGGCAAAGACCAGGAAGCCCTTATAGGCCTTGAACACCCGGAAGGTTTTGCGAAGCAGCATCTCGGAGACAAAATAGCCGATAAAACCGCCCAGAAGATAGGAAAGGACATACCCGGGGACATTATCATTAAGTCTGAGGCTTTCAACAAAAAGGGTTCCCAAGAGCGCTGCCGAGCAAAAGGCCACGCTGTACTTGAATATGGGTTTGACGATGGGGAAGCTGATGACATCGGTAGCCACCTCCATATGCCGCTTCCGGTAAAGGAAGAAGGCTGAAATCAGGAAGAAGAGACCTGCTGCCAAATAGCCGGCCAGTATGCCAAACTCGCCATTACCCCAGGCGAAGCCAGAGAAAAAGGTAAGGATATAATAAAGAGGAGACCAGGCACTTAAGATATAGTCCGAAGTGGTAAAGCCAAATAAAAAGCTGCTTTGCACTGTTTGAACGATGGATTCCAGGAAAATGGCCAGAAAGTTAAAGATGAGAAAGAAGATGGCCTGGGCGGCTAAATGGCCCGTAAACATACCTGCAAAGACAGTAAAGTTGTAAAACAGCAATATGATGACCAGGCACACTCCAAGCCAGAGGAAGGTGCCGTTTATATCGATGAACACCTTGCTGAGAGCCTCTTCTGCCAGAAGGATGATGCCGTTGATGATAAGCGGCAAGCCCACAATGAAGAGACCCGATACATAGTTGGTGACAAAGAGGGTTTCTCTTCTTAACGGCAGGGCGTGGATCATGGCTGTGTTCTTCTGAAAGTGCATATATGAGAACATGGCAAGGCCAGTAACCAGCGAGAAAAAGCCCAGGAGCAGAAGGGTAACTTCATTGGCGTGAATGAAGATATCATAGCTGCTTCTAAATGCTCCTCCGTATGTCCCGTCGTAAATCCCTTCATATTTGTAAGTGGTTGATGTCACTGCACTGAGGTAGGATGAGACAACAAGAAACAGCAGTAGAGTGAAGGCAAAGGTAATGAGCCAATAGCGCTTGATATTGCTAAGAAACAGTCCTTTATTAAAGTATGATATTCTTGACGGCATAATCCATCCCTCCAAGCTCATAGATAAAGATTTCCTCTAGGGAAAGCGGCAGTGCGTCCACTAAAAGAGGATTCAGCTTATTTACCGTTTCCAGCACGCTATCTTTTTGACCTCTGACAATGAGGATCCATACTCGCCCGCTGGCCTGCCGGCTGAGAATATCAAGCTGTTCAATTTCAACGGGAAGATCCCCTTCAAAGGCGATCTGAAGCTTAAAGATATTGTTCTGCAATTCGGAAAGGCTCCGCTCCAGAATGACTTTGCCCTCATGCATAATGCCCACATGGTCGCACACATCCTCCAACTCCCTTAGGTTATGGGAGGATATGAACACTGTTGTCTCCCGTTCGGCCACATCCTGGAGAAGGACGCTCCAAACCTTTCGGCGCATGACCGGGTCCAGTCCGTCCACAGGCTCATCCAATAGCATGATGTCGGGCTTTAAGCAAATGCCCAGCCAGAAGGCCACCTGTTTCTGCATGCCCCGGGAGAGGCGCTTCAACCGTTTTTTGGGGTCAATGGGGAAGATCTCCTTAAGTTTTTCAAATCGTTCCTCATCAAAAGCGGGGTATATGGATTGATAGAACCTTTTCATGTCTAAAATGGTGGCCTGGGGGAAGAAGTATAAGTCATCGGGGATATAGATCATACGGGACTTAACATCAACATTTTCAAAGACAGGATGCCCGTCCACCGTAAGGGAGCCCGAGTCGGGGATGAAGATTCCGGCCATATGCTTAATCAGGGTTGTTTTCCCCGCGCCATTGGGGCCCACCAGACCATAGACTGAGCCCTTTTTAATATGAGCGTTGACACCATTTAAAGCATAGAAGCCATCAAAGGATTTTTTGAGTTCTTTGATCTCTATCATACTTTGCCTCCTTTTTGGGGGAAGATCTCATCAAGCGCCGCAAGGATATCCTGAGGGGGAACGCCGAGATAGACCAATTCTGCGGCCGTTGATTTGAGAGTTTCCATAAGCGCCTCAGTTTTTTGCGGATTGACCCGTTCAGGGGTGGGCGCCACAAAATTGCCCCGACCCGTCACCGTATAAATGAAGCCGGCATTCTCCAAGTCCTTGTAAGCCTTTTGGATGGTATTAGGATTAATGGAGGTGGTTTGTGCCAGCTCCCGCACCGAGGGAAGCTTTTCATCAGGCTTGAGCGCCCCCGAAATGATAAGCTGCTTGATGTTGTCCTTGATCTGTTCGTAAATGGGCTTTGGGTTCCTTAAGTCAACAACGATGATAAATATCCCTCCCTTGCCTTGGTTTTATGGATTAAGCAACTAATCCTGGCAACACAGCAATAATATACCTCCGCACAATAGAGTTCTAGGTGTACTAACAATATTAGTACACCTAGATTATAGTCTGGAGTGATCTTCCTGTCAAGGGGCTTTTGCTCCTGATTAGAGTATGCCCGCCAGAAGGCGTTTCTGCTCATCCTCAGCCAATTTTATGTCCAGCCTCTGGAACAGGGGGGCGGGTTCATTGAGTTTTTGACCTGATGGTATGGCTATGGGAATCCATCCGGGGCCGGTTTTTAAAGCCAAAGCGCCATCCTGGTCCTGATTTTTCAGGTTCAGCAGGGAGGTCAGTTTACGGGCCGCAAAGGGAGTGAAGGGCGCCAAAAGGCGGGTGAGATTGGCGATAATCTGCAGCAGGTTATACAGGGACTGATCACAGAGCCCTTTGTCTTCCTTAATGGTCACCCAGGGCTTTTGCTCGTCAAAATAGCGGTTGCCCAGTCTGACCAGTTGATTGACGGCCTCCAGAGCCTCTCTGAAATTCCCCGTCTCAATGGCTTGGCCCGATTGGGCATAGGCTTTATCAATGGCCGATTTAATAACGGGTTCCAGGCTGCCCTGGGGTACAGTCAGGTCATAGCTCTTCTTTAAAAAGACCAGGGTTCGGTGAACCAGGTTGCCCAACTGATTGACCAGATCCGTGTTATGGCAGCCAATAAACTCCCGCCAGGAGAAGTCTGCGTCCCGCTTTTCAGGCCCGTTGGCAATGAAGAAATAACGGATGCTGTCAGGGTCATAGCGATCCAAAAGTTCCTGGACCCATATGGCCCAATTGCCGCTGGTGGAGATTTTTCTGCCTTCAAGGTTCTCATACTCGCTGGAGATAATCCTGTCAGGCAGCTTCAAATCGCCTTTGGCCAGCAGGAGGGCGGGGAGGATGACTGAGTGGAAGGGGATATTGTCCTTGCCATGGATGTAGTAATGCAGGGAAGGGCTGCTGCTGTCCCAGAAGTCTTTAAAGTCCCAGTCATAATTGCGAGCTGCCTGAGCCGAGGTCGACAGATAGCCCAGGACGGCCTCCACCCATACATAGATTTTCTTATCCTCATAGCCCTCAATGGGTACATCAATCCCCCAGTCAATATCCCGTGTTACAGCCCTGTCCACAAGTCCCTCATCCAGATAGCGCAGGGTCATGCCCAAAGCGTTGGCGCGCCAGCCCTGGGCCTGCTCCACCCATTGGCGGAGGGCCTTCTCATACTCTGACAGGGCGAGAAAGAGATGGCGGGTGGGCCTGATTTCAGGGGCATTGCCGCAGATGCCGCAGGACTTGTCAATAAGCTGGGTGGGGTCCAAAAGACTTCCGCAGGCATCGCATTGATCCCCCCGGGCCGGCTTATGGCAGTGGGGGCAGAGTCCCGAGACAAAGCGGTCGGGCAAAAATTGGCTGCAGACCGGACAGTAGGTCTGGTCTATCTGCTTTTCATATAAGCGATTCTTATGATATAAATCTGAGAGGAATTCTTTGACAAAGACCTTGTGCTCCTCCGAATAGGTATGCCCATAGACATCGTAGGAGAAGCCAAGCCGCTTAAAGCAGTCCTCAAATTCCCTGTGATAGCGTTCTGCGATATCGCCCGGCGCGACACCCTCTTTTCTGGCCCGCAGTGTAATGGGAGTTCCGTGGCAGTCGCTTCCTGAAACATAGAGTACCCGATCCCCCTTAATGCGGTAATAGCGGGCCAGAACGTCCCCGCCCAACAGGGAGGCTAAATGACCGATATGAAGGGAGCCGTTGGCATAGGGCCAGGCCCCGCCAATGAGAATATTCATGAAAATCATCCTTTCTGCAGTTGAGTTATAGGGTAGGTTATGGTTGTGTTTTCAGGCATTAAAAAACTCTCACCTCCAAGTCTTGGACTTGGGGGCGAGAGCTAATAAGCTTCGCGGTACCACCCCTGTTCAACCCAGCTTCGCAGCAGGATCCTCGTCGGGTACGGCTTATATGGCTTATACCCTAGCACGTTAACGGGTGCACCCGTTGAGGACTAAAAATACTTCGCCCTCACGGCTCCGGGACCATGTTCGGCTTGTCTTTGCCTGCCCTTTCTCACCAGCCGGGCTCTCTTTATGGCCTCCAACCAAGCTTACTCTTCCCTTCAACGCCTTTATCCATGGCATTCATGGAATATTGCGGATTACAGTTTATTATACTCACCTATTGCAAAAAGTAAAGACATTATTTATTGTTTTGGATATTTCTCCAGGAGCTTTTCCAGGGACTGAATATGATGATGATCCACCTGCATGATGTCATGGACCAGCTTCAGGCTTTTTTCATCCAGCTTATCATTGGCCACCTTCTCGGCCATGGCCACACCCTGATCCTCACCCAGCTTTGCACCTTCCAGAATCTCGCGGTCGCTGCGGCCGCCCATGCTTTCTACCGCATACTTTACATCGGCCATGACCCCGGCCATGCCCAGTCCGTATTTGGGGGTTCCGCCCAGTTCGATAATGCGCTCAGAGATAAGCTGAGAATGCTTGTTGTGATCCTTTTGAATCTCTTTAAGCTTGTTTTTCAGCTCCTCATCCCGGGCTTCCTGGATAAACCGGGAATAGGAGGTGATGGCCATTTCTTCACCTTTCAGGAGGTCATTTAATGTATCCAGCGTTTTGTTATCCATAATTGCTCCTTTCTTAAGGCTTCAACGTCTTACTGGCGCTCACGGCGCTGAATATACTCTTCCAGGGCCTTGATATGATGCTGATTCTTATTGGCGGCCAGCTTGATGAGCTCCAAACTTGAGGGGTCCTCATCGCTGAGAACAAACCGGGAGAGCCTTTCGGTCTGCTGTTGTTCACGGGTCAGGGCTTTCCGTGCCCTTTCCAGATCGGTGATATCCCTTCGTTTATCCTGGTAATGCCGTCTGTCCTCGTCCAACCCCGAAGCCCCTACCTTGAACTTAGCATCGCCGCCCAGTTCATAAATACGATCTGAGAAGGCCATCAATTGCTGAAAGTGCCGTTCCTGAATTCTTCTTAATTCTTCCTTGAGCTCGGGCTCCTGGGTGTCCTCAATCATATAGGCATAGGCTTCAATCATTCTCTGCTCATCTTTTACGATTTCGTTTAGTTCCCGTACAGTTCGCTCATGCATTGGCTGTATCTCCTTTAGCAGCTTCTCATTTGTGATTTTGTGCAAGCATAGCTTTTTTATGCTACAGCAATAGTGGAAGAATTAGCAGTTGATGGAGTGATTATTTACAATAATAGTAAGAAATTAATATTATGATATTGACAATACCGTGTAACACACAGTATAATGAAGGAAAGAGATGGTAAGGGAGTGGTGTTGTGGCAGAAAAGGATACGCTTTATGAAGGCCTGATTCTGGAATTGCGGCGGGGAACCCTTGTCCTCTGTGTTCTGGGCCGCCTCAGAGAGAAGAAGTACGGCTATGCATTGGTTCAGGATTTGAAGGAACATGGTGTGGACATTGATCAGGGAACCCTCTATCCCTTATTGCGAAGGCTGGAGAAACAGGGGCTTTTGGACAGCGATTGGTCGCTGGAGGAGTCCCGCCCCCGCAGATATTACATTTTAAGTCAGGAAGGGTATCAGGTACTGGAGAGAATGAAGAAAGACTGGTACGCCATGGCTGAGACCATGGAAAGGATTTTAGCGTGAAGGGTGGTTTGAGTATGGATTTAATAGAAAGGTATATTTATTCGGTGGGCAGGCTTTTGCCCGGAAAGAATCGGAGGGATATTGAAAATGAGTTGCGCTCCCTGATCATGGATGCCCTGGATGAACGAACACAGGGCGAGACTCCGACGGAAGATGATATCATCGCAGTTTTAAAAGAACTGGGAGAACCCTCACGCATTGCCAGAAACTATCTGCAGGACGGGGGGTATATCATAGGTCCCAGGTTCTACAGTCTATACATGCTGGTGATCAAGATTGCGCTGGCAGCCACCGCCTTTGGTCTGTGCGTTGCCTTTGCCGTTGAGGCCATTGGCAATGGGGTTGTACCCCTGGACTTTTTGAAGCTTGCAGGACAGATTTTCCTGGCTATGTTCAGTTGCGTGGGTGTGGTCACTGTGACCTTTGCCCTGACAGAAAGACTCAATCCCAACATCCAGGAAGAGTTAACAAATGAGACACAGAGCTGGAATCCCAAGGATCTGCCCGGTATTCCGGACAACCATGAAAAGGTAAAGGCATCGGAACAGACTCTGGCCTTGATTTTCACAGTGGCCTTCTTTGTCCTTATCAATTTCTTTCCGCAGCTTTTCGGCTTCTTTATCGGAGAGAAGGGTCGGTTTATCACCCTCATTGATCTGATTGTTTTAAAGGATTATCTCCCGTTTATCAATGTGCTCTTCGGACTGAGCCTTGTAGGAACCATCCTGCTTCTGGCCGAAGGACGCTATCGGGGCCTCACCTTTGCCCTGGAGATCATAGGCAGCCTGGGAGCCATGATACTTGCCATATTCATGCTGTCAGGGCCAGTCATGGTGGATGTTTCACTGATTGACTCTCCGGAACTTAAGGCGACCCTTTCAAAAGTCTTGGGTTGGGTCTATCGCGGCATTCTCGTTATGGCGGCTTTGGCTTCGGCAACAGAGGCAGTGCGCCTTGGTAATCGCTGGCTAAAGTCATCGGGCAGGAATGTGGACATCTTCCAGAAACACTTATAGAAATCCTGTACAGTAGGTACACTACCTGTGAAGAAACTTTGGGCAGGTATGGTACATGAGGGAGAAAAAAACTGAAGTTGACGCAATAATAAGCAGCCAGGGAGGGCATTGGCTTTATGCCGTAGGCTATGCCGTGTTCTCCCTGGCGTTTGTCTACCTCAATTTCAGAATATACTTTCCGTTAACCAATCAGAACAATCTGCCGCTCAGGCATCTGGTTGCGTTGTTTGCCGTTTTTCTCTTTTTCCTGACCCTGTGGCTCTTCCACAGGCTGCTGTGTCGCCTCAGCGACAGAGTCATAGGGTGGATGGTGCTTTTCTTGTTTGCATTGCTGGTCCTGGCCCAGGTGATGAGCATTGTGATTTTCAGGGTCACGCCCTCCTGGGATTTTGGGGACGTTATTACCGCAGCCTCCCAGATTGCGGTGGGCAAGCCCATTTCCTATACCATGTATTTCGAGATCTACCCCCATAATCTTAAGCCGGCCATACTTATCGGTACCTTTATGAAGCTATTTAAAGGTGCCTCGTGGAGCTATTATTTTCTCAATGTGCTGTCCATTTCTGTTTCAATCCTGGCGTTGTATTTTGTTGTGAAAAAGCTATGGGGCATCAGAAATGCAGCTATCTGCCTGTTGCTGGCTCTATTGACCACGCCCCTTTACCTGTACGCGCCCATTGTCTATACCGATACCCTGTCGCTGCCCTATCCTATTATCAGTCTATATTTTTATCTGAAATGGCATGAGGCCGAGAGAAGGGGGGATATAAAGAACCAGCTCCTTCATTTCTTTCTCTTGGCGCTGGTATCGGCCGTGGGGTATTTGGTCAAGCCTGTGGCAGCCATTATGCTGTTTGCAGCCCTGGGTGAGCAGTGTCTGACCGTATTGGTCAGGGGGGTGAAGCGTGCTTTAAGACCCTTTATATTATCTTTGCTGACAGCGCTTTTAGCCGCCATTTTCATCCTGGGCTCCTTTTATGCCTGCGCCCATGCCAAGGGCTATACTAAGAATATTTCCAAGGACAAGGCCTTTCCCTATGTCCATTGGATTATGATGGGCATGAACCGACCCTACAGTGAGGGGGGAACCTCCTCCGGGTATGGGGGCTTCAGCGGCGCGGATTATAAATACACCAAGATTTACGCTAACAAGGAGATTCGAAAGGTGGCTGATATCGTCCGTATCAAGGAACGGCTGCAAAAGTTCGGTTTGGGTGGTTATGCCCAATTTCTTATCAAGAAGCTGGAATGGACGTGGACCGATCCCACCTTCTATGCCCCTGAGAAATTAGGCAGAAAGCCGGTTTACAGCTCCATCTTTCACCAATGGGTATTGCCCAATGAGGAGGGCAGGCATATTCCCTATTTGGTAATAGGTCAGGCGGTTCATGGCCTGACCCTTGCCATGATGCTCTTTGGCGCGGTTCGTGCATGGTGTGCGCGCAGCATGGATGGATTTCGGATGGTCATGGTGCTGTCCTGCCTGGGCATCATGCTGTTTCTCCTGGCCTGGGAAACCCGATCCCGATATCTGACCTTCATGATCCCCATTTTTCTGGTCATGGCCTCCGATGGTCTTTATTCAGCTTTTAAGAAGGTGGATGCCCTGTTTGGCTTGTATTAATATGCACATCAAATGTATAATAAAAATATCTGTAATGAGGAGATGTATTGTGAAAAAAATAGGAATTGTAGCCAACAGGGATAAGGACATTGACTATAAATATACAAGGGTTGTGCTGGATAAGCTATTGGACAACGGCTTTACGGTCATTGTGGGCCCTGAGCTTAACCAGATTGCACCCCCTTCAGCAGTGGTTTCAACCTCCCCTTTTCAGGATGCAGACTTTTTAATCTGTGTGGGCGGTGACGGCACCTTCTTAAAAACGGCCCGTCAGGCCTATGTCCATCAGAAACCCGTCCTGGGCATCAATCGAGGGACGGTGGGCTTCCTGGCCGAGGTTGAGCCCAAGGACATTGAGCGGGCCATTCAACGGCTTGCTCAGGGAGAATTCCAGGTTCAGCCCAGAATGGTTCTGGATGTGGAGGTCATCCGAAAGGGCGAAAAGGTCTTTGAGGATATTGCCATCAATGATGCGGTGGTTTCCCGTATGGCCCTGTCCCGCATTCTCAGGCTCCGGGTCAGCATTGACGGCAAATATGTGGATTCCTTTCCGGGTGACGGGATTATTATCTCCACCCCCACGGGTTCTACCGGATACTCCCTTTCTGCCGGAGGACCCATAGTCCAGCCCGATATGCGTATGATGGTCATATCACCCATATGTCCGCATATTCTGTATTCCCGCTCCTTTATCGCATCGGACACCAGAACCGTAGAGGTGACCATTGATGAACAGGGAGAGAACAATGCCATGGTAACTGTGGATGGTCAGGAGGGGTTTGCGCTGGAGCCGGGGGATTTGGTGCTCACCAGGGCTTCCCATCATGAGGTGCTCTTTGCTTCGGTTTCACCAGTCAACTTTTATGAGGTGCTTCGGGCAAAAATCCACAAGGCAGACTAAAGCTCAATAACGGAGGATGATTATGAAATATAATCGCCATGCCAGAATACTGGAAATCATCGAGAACTATGAAATCGAAACCCAGGACGAACTGGCCGAAAAGCTCAGGGAGATGGGGATGGATGTCACCCAGGCCACCATCTCAAGGGATATTAAGGAGCTGAGGCTGGTCAAGGTGCTTACCCCGGGGGGCAAGTACCGCTATTCGGTCATGAATACCGATACGGGAAACATGAACGACAGACTATTGGTCATCATCAAGGAAGCCTTTGTTTCCAGTGACTACGCCAATAATATCCTGGTCATCAAGACCAGGCCGGGTATGGCTCAGGCCGTAGCCGCCACCATTGACGGGCTGGGCTGGAGCGATATTGTAGGAACCATCGCAGGGGACGACACCATTATGATTGTCTGCAGGGCTGAAAAGATTGCCGAGGATCTTATGGAGAAATTTACGCGTATGGTGAGAGGAGTGTCTTAAGGCAAGATGCTGCACCAGCTTCAGATAGAAAATGTGGCGATTATCGATAAACTTCAATTATCGCTTTTTGAAGGCTTTAATGTATTGACCGGTGAGACGGGGGCAGGAAAATCCATACTGATTGACTCCCTCAACGCTTTGCTGGGGTCCCGGGTTTCCCGGGAGCTCATCCGTTCGGGTGCTGAAAAGGCCGTAGTTCAGGGCCTTTTTTCCCATGGTCCCGAGCTCAATGGTCTTCTTGAGGAGTTGGGTATTGAACCGAGCGAGGACGGCACCCTTTTAATCTCCCGCACCTTTACCGATGCGGGCAAGAACATCTGCAGGGTCAATGGCACTATGGTGACGGTGGCCATGCTCAGGGACATTGGTCAGCGGCTGGTGGATATCCACGGACAGCATGACAATCAATCCCTCTTAAGGCCCGAAACCCACATTGAGCTTCTGGATCTGTTTTCCGGGGAGGAGCTTATCCGCGAAAAAACGGCCTACCAGGCCAGGCTTCAGGAGCTCCAGACGCTTAAGGCCAAGCTTAGATCCCTGTCGGGAGAGGGCAAGGAGCGGGAGCGCACCCTGGACATGCTGCGCTTCCAGATTGAAGAGATTGAGCGGGCCAACCTCTATTTGGGTGAGGATGAAGAACTGATGCGGCAGAGCAGCCTGCTCTCCCATGCCGAGGAGATCATTGAGTCCCTTGCCCTGGCCTATGACCGGGTCAAGGGTGAGGATTCGGAGGAGGAGAGCGCCCTGGATAAGCTGGGGGCGGCATTAAGCGCCCTCCAGAAAATCGAGGACTATGATCCTCAATAT
>Ga0116192_1000099_pt1 | contig 69066 bp, 59 predicted proteins | sample AD_UKC113_MetaG_FD_89876 | JGI IMG/M metagenome (GOLD analysis project Ga0116192, IMG submission 89876) | Active sludge microbial communities of municipal wastewater-treating anaerobic digesters from Hong Kong - AD_UKC113_MetaG | ecosystem: Engineered > Bioreactor > Anaerobic > Digestate...
CGGCAGGATTCGAACCTGCGAATACCGGGACCAAAACCCGGGGGCTTACCGCTTGCCGACGTCCCAAAAGAGTTGTTTCAATTACCCTAAAAATAGAGCTTTTTATTCAAATTCAGGAACAGAAGCATCATCGCTACCCGCACCCGACGCGTATGCTGCAAGGATTTTTTCTTGCAGTTTCGCCCTGAAGTCCGGACAGATTGGATGCGCTATGTCCTTGTACTCCCCTGTCTTTGTTCTTCGGCTTGGCATGGCGATAAACACGCCACTTTTGCCTTCTATTATTTTGACATTGTGCACAACGAAGCATTCGTCAAACGTAACCGTGACATAGGCCTTAAGCTTTCCTTCAGTAGGTACTTTACGTATACGGATGTCCGTAATTTCCATAGCAAGGACGCTCCTTTTGTGTACAAGTAACTCACCGCATATTACTCCAGATATATACTTCTTTCAAGCGGTCTTTTTGCGAATAAACTTATGCTTTGTATGGTATTTTCGTTCAGGTCAGACTTTAGCGAAGCCAAGAGCTCTGCTTTTGCATGTTCTGCGCCCGCAATGGAAGGAAAAATACCATACAGACATGAACCAGAACCAGAAATAGAAACGAACTCTGCACCTACCTTCCTAAGACCACCTTCCAGAATGCCATAGATAGGGAATTCTTCTTCCAGCATCGCCTGGAACGAGTTTTCGAAGCTCGGATCGTACTTCCAGTTACGGATGTTGCTTTGGTAAGTGTCCACTATGGGGTTTGCCAAGGCTACGGGGTTTGTCGAATCCACAATGGCGCTAGCCCCATTAGAGATATTTCCAGAACCAACTTTGCCAGAAGCCCGGTACATGTCAAGCTTTTTGTATGCCCATGCCGTTGAAACACCGAACCCTGGATAAACAAGCAGGATGCCCAGATCGGTACGTGAAGCTATTGGTTCCAAGACGTCTCCAATTCCGCCAACAACACAAGCCCCGCAGGAGCAGTCGCTCCTCGAGGCACCTCTGACAAAAAAAGGTACATCCGCACCAACCGACTTGGCCAAAGTAAGAAGCTGATCGTCATTTAAAATATTTTCGTATAAATAATTAAGACACAGAAGCGTAGCGCCGGCATCGCTTGATCCTCCACCAAGCCCGGCTTTGGCAGGGATGTTCTTCTCTACGTCAATCCTGACATGAGGCTCAGTGCCAATAGCCTCATAAAACCGGTCTGCAGCACGGTAGATCGTCGTTTCTACAACGGGGCAATCAAAGCCTCCGTACACGGCGATACCGCTGGTTTCGTCCTCCATCGAAAACTGAAGAAAATCAAAAAGAGAAACGGCTTGCATGATACCTGCAATCGCATGGTAGCCATCCACATTTGGCCTTCCCACCTGCAGGCCAATGTTTATTTTTGCGGCGGCCCTGACCTTGCACGAAACCTTCATGTCGGCACTGTAACCTTGGTCTGCCCTATTTGTCAAAAGCAACCAGCACTTAAACCTCAGATATTTGAGAAAAAGAACCGAAATTTGCATCCAAATAGTTGACAGACGCATCGAGGCTCTTTAGATTTTCGATGCCATTGTAAGAATTTTCTTGACGACTTGGCATTTTAAAAGCATATTAGGTGCGAACACTGTGTTTTGATTTTAGCGAGGGAGGAACCACATATGACCCCCATTTATGAAACCTCAGCTTCCCAGGGTACGGAGTACGAAATCTTTAACGTTGCTGGGGAGAATTTCTTAGGTGTATCTGGCTTTGCGCTTCGAACCCCCGTCCACTTCGACGACAGCTTTGACGATGAAGACGAAGACTTTGATGAGGACTCCGACGACGACGAAGACTTCGATGATGATGATTTCGATGACGACGACTTCGACGACGACACTGACGATTTTGACAATGACGAGGATGAGGACGAAGACTTCGACGATGATGACGAAGACGATTTTGACTACGATGATGACTCAGGATTCGGAGACTCTGACGAATAACTAGATCTGTTGCCAGCAAAAGTTCTGTTGCAAGGAACAATAAGGCTGCCTCGTAGGCAGCCTTATTGTTCTGATCCCATAGACGTGTGACGGGCACCTTAATTGTGCTTACTTATTCCTTCACAACTGCGGCTTGCAGCTTTTGGCCTTCAACTTTGAGCTGTGGCGCAGTAAACCAGAGTTTTTCAAGCTCGTAGAAGGTTCGAGCACTTTGACTCATTATGTGAACAACCACGTCACCCAAGTCCAGTAGAACCCAAGTCTGATCATCGCTAAGATCGGGCTTATTAAATGATTCCTGATGTTCTGCTTTTGCCGTATCTTCTACTGCCTTGCAAAGCCCCCGCAGGTGCGTTGAAGAACTTGCCGTGGCAATTACAAAATAATCCGTCCAACTCGCAATACCACGCAAATCCAAAATGACAACGTCTCCGCCCTTATGCTGGGCCAAGGTCTCTGCAACCGTCAAGACAAACGCATTACCTGTATTATCTGACACACACCCTCCCGTTGAAATCTTTTCCTAAGATTACCGTAAAATCCGCCTCAATGGAGCCCTTGTAATCTCCAGCTTCTCCAAAGTTGTTGCACTTGATCACCGAAGCAATGGAGTTAAGGGCCTCTTTGTCTCCCAACCGATCAATTACAATGGTTTTGTCATAATCGAAGGTCGGGGCGTTCCCAACTGCGACCACGTCATATCCAAAGCTCTCAAAAATCGAAGATGTCTTGGAAGCCAGACCCTTGGTTGTTGTTCCATTCAAGATTTCGACAGTAAATATCTTGCTTACCTTTGAGCCCGCTGCCTGGGTAGCGGTCATCGCGTTGAGCGTCTGGTTTATCATATCGCGAGCCAGCTCGCCATCATAGAATGGGAAAAACAACGTTTGCGCCTCAACCTTGCGGTTAACTCCGGTAATCTTCTGAAGCAGGATGGTGTCCGGATCCACTTTTGCCATCTCTGAGAACAGCCTATTCTTGCTCTGTGGACTCAAGTTACTTTTCATTGCTGAAGTAAAACGACGCATCACAGCCTGATCCGACAGATACGAAGATTTTTCATTTACCCGTTTGAGCAATGCCACAACAACCTTTTGCCTGCGTGTTATTACATCTGCATCACTCTCGTTTTCTTCTCTATAAAGAAGATATTGAAGCGCCTTGTCTCCATCAAGCATTACAGCCCCACCGGGGAGACGTACTTGTGGCGGACCTTCCTGCACGACCATGGCGGGTATAAAAACCTGAATGCCATCAACAAGATCAACGGCATCCTTAAGCCCTTTTTCATCCAGAAGAATATAGCCGTTTAGGTCGACATTCAGATAGCCTGCTATTTCGCTGACATACGCTGACGGCTTCTCGGTCTTGTAAGTGTAGTCGATTCGATCCATACGTTTTACGGTCTTGAGTATCACCGCCGTGTTGTTGGGAATATCCAGCAGAGCCGCTTTCGCTCTTGCGGGATAGAACATCAGAAGTTGTGTCGAAAGTGGTTTATGATCCTGTTCGAAAATAATCAGTAGATTTATGGGCTTGCCTGGCTTGAGCTGAATTGTGATACTACCGGATCTGGCATACTGAACGCCAAAGACGACCATCAGTACAACCACTAGACCAATTATCCACAAAATGAGATTGCTCTTTTGAAACACTGGCTTTCTAATCACGCGCGTACCTTTTTTGTTGTGAGTGAATTGTATAAATCGAGTGTGCTTTGGGCAATACGGTAACCTTTGCCAAGCAGATACTCGACAACATGGCCGACTGCGTAAGCAAAAAGATCCTCGAGGTCTTCAGTTTCAAGCGCGGTGGCCTCAGCAATACCCACGTACTCACGCAAGGGTTCTAACTTGTCTGCAATATAGATAATCTTGCACAGGGGTTTCATGTCCGTAAAGGCAGAAGAATGAAGTGCAACCGCCTCCAGGGCACCCAGGTCGGCCCATGCTTCATAGTGGCAAAGGTACCCGGCGGCCGCCGGTCCATGTATCATTTTTGAGCCGTATTCCCTGTTTTGTTCGAATTCTTCTATGGCACGAGACACAAAGGAGTTTGGCATCGCTTCTTTAGCTTTTGCCGCAAGACGCCACTGTTCCGAAAGCTCTCTTTCTTTCATGGAATCATGAATCAATCCTGCAAGTTGCCCCTTTTTGACATCTACACCAAAGCGTCTGCACAGGTTTACCGCGACGGTAGCGGTGGAAATGGAATGTGCACGACGCCGTGGACTAAGAGAAGCAAGCAGTTTATCGATAACCGCCGTATCGACATTCGTTTCAAAGTCACTTATTTGCGAATCCATAGAGTTTCTCTGCCTTGATCATCGTTCTGACCTCTGGAGGAACCATGGTTTCCCAGGCGGCGTGCTCAGCAACTCTGGCACGTATGTCGGTCGATGAAATGGGAAAAAGTCCATTTCTCACATAGACATGTGGGAAATCTAGAGCCAATTCATCCCGGTATTTTCTGTGTAACACAATAATCTGCGTCTCCTCCGCGATGGCTTTAGGTTCGTGCCATGTGGCAAACTCTTCGGCTTGATCGTCGCCAATAATAAAACCGGGTCTTGACTCAACTATCCTTGTTTTTACGAGATATCGTATCGTCTCGATACTGTAGGACACTCCTGATCGGCGGATTTCACAGTCGTTCACTTCGAAAAAGGCATAACAACTAACGGCTTTTGACAACATCAAAAGTCGCATTTTTGGACCTGGATCATCGATCGCTTTGTGGGGAGGGATGTTAACGGGAACGAACAAAACTCGGTCGTAGTTGGTTTGCCTTAGAACTTCTTCTGCGAGAATGAGATGCCCTATGTGGACAGGGTTGAAGGTTCCTCCAAAAATCGCCGTTTTCATTACAGCGTGTCTCCAGTGTTCCGCATGATTGCTCTGCATTATTCTGAATTCTGGTCGGCATCAGGCCCACCATCGAAAAAATCCACGTCAAGGTCAAGCTCAAAGTCTGAAGGGCTGACATTTTCTTGTTCGTGCTGGCTAACAAGCGCAAAAAATGCCTCGCCTAGGGTGTCCAAACCTTCCCGCGTAAAAGCCGAGACCCCGTAGATTTCTTCATTTGCAAGCAAAGTCCGAAGGGTCGGCAAGCGTTCCTGAACCTCTTGAAGATCTATCTTGGAAACCACCACGAGATGCGGTTTTTGCAAAAGCGCCTCATTATATGCCTGCAGTTCGTTTCTAAGAATAGAAAACTGCTCTTCCCAGTCAGACACTGAAAGATCGACCACATAGGCCAAGACAGCAGTGCGGGCAATGTGCTTGAGGAAACGCAGGCCGAGCCCTGCCCCATTATGCGCACCTTCGATTATCCCAGGTATATCTGCCAATATGATATCTCGGTCATGAATCGTCATCACACCGAGATTAGGTATTTTTGTGGTAAAGGGATAGGATCCGACCTTTGCATTTGCATTCGTATAGGCGTCAAGGAGGCTCGACTTCCCTGCGTTCGGGAAACCGACGAGCCCAATATCGGCTATAAGCTGGAGTTCAATCTTGAGTCGGCGCTCCATTCCTGGTTGACCTGGTGACGCGAATCTTGGGGCCTGATTCACTGAGGTCTTAAAATGGGTGTTTCCCAGTCCGCCTTTTCCGCCCCGCAGGAATACCCAAGTGTCACCATCGTGCCAAAACCGGTCAGAGTCTGAAGTACCCTTATTGTCCTGCAAGGTCTGTGGTTTCTCACGTCCAAAGTCCATCAGGATTTCGCCTGAGTCGGCATCGCTTATCACGGTTCCTGGAGGCACTGCAATGATTATGTCTGCACCATCCCTGCCATGCATATTTCTGCCCATGCCAGGCTCGCCATTCTGTGCCTTAAAGTTCTGTTTGTAGCGCAGGTACGAAAGCGTGCGCAAGTTGCGCTTGATCATGAAGACCACATCGCCGCCGCGACCCCCGTCCCCGCCTGCCGGCCCACCTTTTGGAACGTACTTTTCTCGCCTAAAGGCTATGCAGCCGTCTCCTCCTTTTCCCGAAGATACCGTTATGACGGCCTCATCCGCAAACTTTACCAACCAAGTTTCTCCTACGTCGCTAAGACTTAAAAAGCCACCCTGGTGTGCACGAATGCACGGGTGGCTTTTGACATCGTTCCAAATTTTGGATCACACATTAGAGCTCGGTTTGGCCTTGCCGGCAGCCAAGCTCATGATCCAAAAACCTATTCTTCCCGCGTAAGTGGTTCGATCTGGGCGTATTTCTTACCCTTGTATTCTTTAAAAGACACTATTCCGTCTACAAGAGCATAAAGGCTGTCATCCTTTGCGATTGCCACATTCTTGCCAGGATTGATCTTGGACCCACGCTGCCTTACTATAACAGAACCGGCAGTTACCTTTTGACTCGCATATTTTTTGACACCCAGATGTTGCGGATTTGAATCGCGCCCGTTAACGCCTTTATGTGGCATGTTGCTTCCTCCAATAGTATAAAGCGCTGTTAGGCGCCCACAAATTCCTTTATGTTGAGAACAGTGTAAATCTCGCGATGGCCCTGAGTTAGTCGATAGTCCTTCTTGGGCTTGTACTTGAACACCACGACTTTGTCGCCTTTGATTTCGGAATCGATCGTGGCCTTTATTGACGCACCTTCGACATATGGATTCCCGACCTTTACTCCTGCCTCACCAGAGATCAGAAGAACCTTATCGAGCGAAATCTCTTCACCAACCTGCTTGGCAAAACGATCTACCATCAAGGTCTTGCCTTCTTCGGCGCGATATTGTTTCCCATTGACTTCTACAATTGCATACTTAGTCTGTGTCATGAAATTCCTCACAAAAAACTATAGCTGGCGAACTTTTATACACCTAATCGCCGAATTCTGTCAATCGTTGCCTTACATAAGCTCCAAAAAAGGAATACAGAGTAAGGTGCACACGGTCTTAAGCGTATTCCGTACTGCACTAACCAAGACAACTCTGCTGGTTGACACGTCCGCGTTTGGATTGTTCAGCACTGGATTGTCTCTGTACCATGAAGAAAAGTCCGCTGCAAGCTCATGCGCATAGGCAGCGAGAACCGACGGCTCTTTCGTCCTTGCTGCCAGCTCAAGACTGGCATCGAACATCGAAAGGCGCCGGACCAAAGCCCAATCTCCTTCGGACGTGAGTGCGTCGGCACTGGCGTGTCCATCTTTTGCATTCCCTTCGCCTTTTTCGTACTTTCTCAGTATAGAACAAGCACGGGCGCCCATGTACTGAATGTAGGGGCCGGTGTCACCAGTAAAAGAAAGCGACTGTTTTGGGTCGTAGAGCATGTCTTTAGTAGGAGCGCACTGAAGCAGATAATAGTGCAACGCACCAAGTGCAACTTTTTCTGCAACAGCGTCGACGTCGCCGACCTCGGCGTCCCGGCCTTTTTCCCGAATTTCGTCTTTTGCAAGCCCAACAAGCTCATCGATAAGGTCGTCTGCGTCTACGACGGTACCCTCTCGGGTTTTCATTCTTCCGGAAGGCAAGTTAACGAGGCCATACGACAGATGATACAAATTGGACGCCCAGTCGAATCCAAGTCTTTTCAGCACTTCAAATAGAACTTTAAAATGATACTGCTGCTCGCTTGCCACCACATAGATAAGCTGGTCGAACGGCCAATCCTGATGCCTATAGATCGCCGTTCCGATGTCCTGCGTAATGTATAAACTTGTTCCATCCTTGCGCAGCAGGACTTTTCTGTCCAACCCAATATCTTCCAGGTTTACCCAGACTGAACCGTCCGGATCCTGATAGAAAATCCCCTTTTTAAGGCCTTCCAACACCTCAGCCTTACCTTTCATGTACGTTTGACTTTCATAATAGTATGTGTCAAAGCTGACACCCTGCCGCTCGTAGGTGGCTTTTATCCCGGAAATCGCCCATTCATTCATCTGTTTCCAAAGAGCAATTGTCTCTGGGTCACCCTCTTCCCAAGATTTAAGCATTGCCTGCGCTTTTTCTTCTGCCTGGGGATCCTGCTCTTTGAGTTGATTAAAAAGAACATAATACTTGCCTACGAAGTGATCACTCTTGAGCCCTTCGTCTTCAGGTGTACGACCCTGTCCGTATACCTTGTAGGCGAGCATCGACTTACATATATGGACGCCACGGTTATTTATGAGATTGACCTTACGAACCTCGGCGCCGGCCTCTTTCAGAATCCTGGAGAGAGATTCGCCCAAGACATTGTTGCGCAAGTGACCAAGATGCAATGGTTTATTCGTGTTTGGACAAGAGAATTCAACCATGATCCGCTTTCCTGACAATGGTTTGGTATCGTTCCAGTCCTCATTGCCGCTTCGTTTCAAAACCTCCGCGACGACCTGTTTGCGATCAAAATATACGTTTACATAGGGACCAACTGCTTGAACTTTGTCCTTCGCATCTGTATCTGTTTTTTCCAGGAGTCTTTGGCCGACCTTTTCGCTGACCATGGAGGCCAGCTGAACAGGATTCATCCTAAAGACCTTGGCATAGGCAAACATCGGGAATCCGAGGTCGCCCATTTGGGGACTGGGAGGGACCTCAGCGGTAATGTCATCAGCCTGCAAAACGAAACCTTGAATACCCTTTTCGGCTGCGTACTGTGCAAGCGCGTTGCAAACTTCCCGCTTCCAATAGGTTTTTCTATCAATCATGACGCTGATAGTAACCCAGAACTATTGGTCTATTCAAGATTAACCATCGGGCTCAAGCTTGGCCAATCACACCAAGAAGCAAGAGCTCACATTCCTGTGGAACTGCGACAAGTTTGTGACGGGACGTAAAGCCTTTCATTATAAGAACCTTTCTTAGGGGAATCATAAGGCCGTCGGCGATGCAACGCCGGACCTCTTCGTTCGCTTTGCCGGCTTCAGGGGCAGCTTTAACGCGTATTACAAGGGCTCCGTTCCGAATCCCATCGATTTTGGAAACCGGCGAGCGCGGTATCACATAAGCATTAAATTCGATGTGCGGAAGGTCGTTTATAGACTTTATATTGTATATAAAATTAGACACCATCATGATTAGACCTTGAAACAAGTGACAAAAACTCTTGCTCGTTGATAATGGGAATACCCAATTCTCGAGCCCGTATGTTTTTTTCGGACCCTGAATTGGGGTCGTTCGTCACAAGATAACTAAGACCCTTTGTCACTGAAGACTTTGTGACACCTCCAAGGTCGCGAACTAATCTCTCCGCTTCGGCGCGCTTCATAGAAGTAAGTTCACCAGTAAAGCAAAACGAAAGACCCGAGAGTGTCTGCCCTTGGCCGGCTTTGTTTGACGAGGGCTTCTTTATTGTAATTGCCCCGCTCGCAAGCAGCGCAAGCATTTCTTCTCGACGCTCAGCTAAACCCGATACGATTGTGCGCGCCATTGTGTCAGCAATGCCCTCAATCGATGTGAGGTCTTCGGGCTTAGCGGCAAGCAGGGCTTCCAGCGTGGTATATCCGCCCTGCACCAGTTTCTCGGCAACAAGGACCCCTACTCCTTCGATGTCGAATCCTGCCACAAACTCTGCCAGACTCAACTCTTTTACGGAATGCAGGTTCCTCACGATTTTTTGCGCCAGAGTCGGCCCCATGCGATCGAATTCCGAAAGTTCTTGCGCAGTCAACGTATAGAGGTCTGGAATCTGACGAACTCTACCACTGTCAAAGAGCTTCTTAAGGATCACCGACCCAAATTCCTTTGCATTTACAACAGACAGCCATTTCTCTAAACGGTGAAAGGTCTTTTTGGGGCAAGCGGGATTGGGACAGTACAAGCGCGTCCCCTCGTCTATCAGCGAGGAACCACATGCCGCACAGGTCGTCGGCATCTCTATTTCGCCGGTCGCCATCGAATTGTCCACAAGGTTTTCGATTTTCGGGATTATTTCTCCCCGTTTCGTGATCATTACCTTGGAACCGATTTTTAGACTCATGGTTCGTATCATGTCCGGATTGCAAAGATTTGCCCGCTGGACAGTGGTTCCGGCCAAATGAACCGGTTCTACAACGCCGATAGGAGTGTACACGGCACCGCTTTCGCTCCACTCGACCTTTCTCAAGGTTGTGACAGCTTCTTCAGGGCTGAATTTGAAGGCTATCTGTTTTTCCGGGCGTGGCCTTGCCAAGTCCTCCTCATCGATTTCAAGTCCTTTTATCACTAAGCCGTCGATGTCGTATTTCAAGTTTGGTCGCTGATCCATTACTTTGGCACGGTAGGCGATAATCTCCTCTACCGAGTCAAAAACCTGGGCTTCCACCGTCATAAAACCCATTCGTTTTAGCCATTCGACCTTTTCAAGCTCATTCCCAAAGGGCGGCAGGCCATCTATTGTCCCCTTGGCATCATAGCAGACCAGGTCCAGGTCTTCGCTTCCGACGCCGTCTTTGCGTTTCATGATGCCATTCGCCGCATTCCGGCAATTGGCCTTGTCGGGGTACTTAAGCTTCAAGGTGGCGCGGGGCATCAAGATCTCTCCTCGTACACCGCCAGAAAACTTCTGCGCAAGGCTTGAGATAACACCATTTATGTGGAGTGCGTTTGGAGTTATGTCATCCCCAATCGTTCCATCCCCGCGGGTCACCGCTTTCTCAAGTTTGCCTTCTTTGTACTGAAGCTCCAGACTTGCACCGTCCAACTTATATTCCACAAGGTAACGCCCAAAAGGCATTTTGGCTGCCCATGCCCTAAAAGCTTCCGGCGTAGTGGCTTTGGACTGACTCCCCATCGGCATCACGTGCTGTACCTTGGGCCAACCTTCCGATTTATCCTCACCGATCCGCGCAAGCAAGGGGTTGGTCGGGTCAAGCCTTGCAAGTTCATCCCACAATGCGTCGAATTCTTCGTCGCTTATGACAGGCTGTTCATTATAGTAAAGATATTGATTTTCCTGAATGAGTTTTTCCAGTTCGCGAATGCGTTTACTCTTTGCGTCGTCACTCATGAAAGTATGATAGTTTGTAAAATGGTACGTGTCAAAGCGATAGTGTCTGTGTTACAATAACAACGTGCGCGATAAAATCTCTAATTAAAAACTATGATTTATCAAACTTCTTGACGATTAAGGATAGGCAATGAGTTTCTTCGCTATTCAGGTGATGACTACAAAAGAAGATGCCTTTAAAGACGCCATTTCACAAAAATGGCCGGACATCCAGTTTTTCAATATTAAGAAACAGATGAGAGTGCGGAGACGGGGCAAGGTCAGCACGCAAACCAGTTGCCTTTTCCCGGGTTATCTCTTTGTGAGCTACGAAGAAGATGAACTGCCTCCAAGTTTTATACGTGACCTTAGGCGTACGACCGGCTTTGTTAGAGTTCTACCTTCTACCGACAACATCAGTCCCCTGAACGACCGCGATGCTGCGCTGATAGCGCGGCTTCTTTCGTTCGGGAAGGAAATTGGGCCGTCACTTGTAACGTTTACACCGGATAAGAAAATCAAAGTGGTGAAAGGCGCTTTGGAAGGACTGGAAGGCATGATAGTTTCTGTCAACAGAAGAAAACGGCGCGTTAGGATCAAAACCCAACTTTCTGATGCGCCATTTGTTTTTGACCTTAGCATTGATATACTGGAGGTTGTGGAGGAACCGAATCGTTGATTGCAAAGCAACAAAACTCGGAAAGTCTGCCATTACTTACTACTCTTTCCGTTCCGGAAATGCTCTCTGCCACGGTCATTCGCTCAAGGACTGCCAAGGCCATCAACCTTCAAGTTGTTCCTTCCAAACTGCCTGCAGGCTACAGAATGATAACGCCCAAAGACATTGAAGAAGAAGGTTACGGAACGTACTACTCTCCTAATCTACCGATATTTGCGAACGGGCAGGCACACTACCGCGGAGAGCCGTTAGGACTTATTGTTGGGCCTGACCCCGTAACCTGCGACGAACTGGCCCAAGCAGTCGAACTTAGCTACGAAGACCAAGAACCACAGTTTTTCTGGGAAAGCTTTGCCTCTTCTCAAATTGCGTATCGGAAGACCTTCGTTTATGGAAACCCGGACGAAGCCTTTAAAAAAGCTGCAAGAGTTGAAAAAGGGATTTACCATAATGGAGTTTTTGATCATCACTACTCTGAGCCAATGGGCGCACTTGCTACTTGGGAGTACGACAAAATGGTTGTCTACTGCGCATCTCAGTGGCCGAGCCACGTCCGAGACGCTGTTGCGACAGTCTTAAGAGTTCCAGCAGCAGACATTGCAATCAAAACCACTGAAATAGGGACAGCTTTGGATGGAAGGCTCTGGCTGCCCTCCCAAGTCGCCTGTCAGGCTGCGCTTGCGGCACGTCTTTGCAGGAAGCCCATCAAGATTCTTTTTACCAGAAAGGAAGACTATCTCTACACTTCCAAACAAGCGCGAAGTTCGGTAACAATTAAGTCGGCAACTGACAATAACGGTCGCTTTTTGGCGCTCGACATAGTGATGATTCTCAATATTGGGGCCTATAACCCAATGGCTGAGGAGCTGGTCAATCAGGCGATGGCAGCGATCACCGGCTCTTACAGTTGCCCGTCAATTCGAATTGAGGCCTACGCGGTCAAGACTAATGTTGTTCCACTCGGCGCACTGGGCAGCATTGGTTCTTCGTACGCATTCTTTGCAATTGAGGCCCATATCAATCACCTCGCAAAGGTACTTCCCAAGACGCCAGCCGAAATCAAGAGCGTCAACATCCTTCTTAAGGGGCACTCCAATTTCGGCGCCGAGCCATTAGAAACTGAAATTCCATTTCGAAGAATCACGGAGAAGCTGGAAGAACTTTCAGATTTTAAAAGAAAATATGCAAGCTACGAGCTCGTAAAAAAGCGTGATCCAGGATGCAGAGAAGGAGTTGTGCGCGGCATTGCAATTACGCTTGGCTATCAGAGTGACCGCTCATTTTTTAAGCCCCCAGCGATGAACAGCTACACCGTGGAGGTGGCGCTTGATCGAACACTCAATCTGACGATCAATACACATGGCGCGGCGGGTTCGCCCTCAGTGCGCGCGATGTGGAAAACGACTGCGTCGCGATTTCTGTCTATGGACGAAAAGGATATACATCTCCTGCCACCAGTGTGCAACAATCAGAATCAATGCGGGCCTATGACTTTGTCGCGCGGTGCAACCGTAGTGAACCAGCTTATAGAGCGTGCCTGCAGGGCACTGCAAAAGCGAAGATTCAGAGAATCGCTACCAATTATCGCCAGAGCCCAGACCAGGCTTCCTCCAAGAGTCACGTGGGAACAAAACAGTCTTGTTGGACAGCCCTTTGCGGGAGCTTCCTGGTGCGGAACTGCAATGGAGATACAAGTCGACCGACTCACAGGGGAGGCTCGGCCACTCTGCGTATGGATGGTGATAGACGCCGGCAGAATCGTGATCCCAGACCGTGCACTGTCTTCTCTCCGGGCTTCGATACTCAATGCGCTCAATTTGTGTATTGGAGAAGAATTTTGCCCAGAAACGGTTTCTGAGGAGAACTACCTCTATCAACGGGTCATATCTCCTAGCCTCTATCCTACAATGCAGATCGAATTCTTGGGATCCGAGAGGACAACACGGTCAAAAGGTTTGGGCGAGTTACCATTTGCTACCATACCGCCCGCCTTTTACAGTGCGCTCACACAGGCGATTGGTTTGGAACCCAAACAACTGCCGCTGCAAGGAAGTGACATACTGAAGCGCCTGGAGGAAGAATGACCATAGACTTCACTCTGAACGGCAAAGCACAGCACGTGCAGATTAGGAGCGGAGACCGTCTCGTCTACGTCTTGCAAAAACTGGGCGATTTTCCCAGTTTGGTGCCTGATTGTTTGAGCGGAAACTGCGGGCACTGTCTCGTGTTCATGGATTCCCGCTTGATCTATTCGTGTATAACTCCAGCGTTCAAAGCCAAGGACACTTCGATTGTCACATATGAGGGTTTTTCTAAGACCGATGAATGCAAAGACATTGTCCACGCGCTCACCGAAGCAGCTGCGTTTCCCTGCGACTTCTGCTACAAGGCCAAAGTCTTGATGATTGCTGAACTGTTGGAGCGGATCCCTATGCCAGAACCAGCTCAGATTCTGGAACAGCTTGACATCGTGTCGTGCACCTGCACCGATCCAGTATCCCTCACAGAGGCGATCACACTCGCCGCTGAAGCGCGCAACAAAAGGAAGTTCAAGCGTGCGAATAAGTGAAATTTTCTATCCTTCCAGCCTCAATGAGTTGCTTGAGCTTGCGGCTTCGAATCCTGGGATTAAACTCTTGGCTGGCGGTACCGAATTGGCAGGTCGACAGACTTCGCGTGCCTTGGAGTTCCCGGAACAAATAGTGAGTATTGCACGAATACCAGAGCTCAGAAAAACCGCGAGAAGCGAGCAATATGTCGAAGTTGGGAGCGCAACTACACTGTCAGGGTTATTGTCATTATCCTCAGGCGCCCTTCCATTTCCTCTACCCGCCGCAATTCACACCATAGCCAATGGTGCAGTTCGCAACGCAGCCACTTTGGGCGGAAATCTGTGTTGCAAGTGGCGTTTTATGGACCTTTGGCCTTTTCTGACTTGCCTTGACGCCCAGATTGAGCTGCGTTCTCGGCATGTCAGTCGATGGGCAAATCTTGGACATTTGTGTGACGAAAAAGGTCTGCCATCTGTGCCGAATGGAGCGATTTTGACTCGCGTACGGATTCCCGTTCATGAACACAATTTTGTCTTTCAGAAAAAAATCGGGAATTCACGATTCCCAAGCCCGGAGACGGCATCCTTCGTCTGCATAGCCGATATCGACCAGAACAAGATTGGCACGTTCAAATTGATTTTTGCGGGAGAGAAGGCATTACGCAACAAAGATATCGAGAACTCTTTAATAGGTCGACGTATTCCGCTTACTCAAAAGGAAAGCCAGCAAGTAATCGAAGCCTACTCCGAGGCTTTTGAAAAGCTCACGGGACACAAGAGTTTTCAGCTTGATGCTCTAGTAGAAGAATCCTTAAGTAGGTTGGTCCCTTTATGAGTGGAGTACTTTATCTGTTGCCAGCGCCTCTGCAGGCTTACGATAAAGAAAACGCATCAGACGCTCTGCTGTGGCAGCAGATCCCAGCAAAAGCGCTGCAACTCTTCCGAACCTTGCCCGTGTTGATAGCAGAGTCGGAGAAAACAGCCTTGAGGCTTTTGTCGCGCCTGCGGTCTAGCGAAGAAATGGCCAGCCTTGAACTCAGGCTATTAAACGAGCATAGTCAACCTGAAGACATAATTGCGGCTTGTTCACCTCTCATGGCCGGCATCGATTGCGGTTTTTTTTCAGATGCCGGCGAGCCCTGCGTCGCGGATCCGGGGGCTGCACTCGTGGCGGCTGCGCACGAACGCAATATCAAAGTGGTACCCATCGCCGGACCTTCCTCCATCCTGCTTGGGCTCATGGCTTCTGGGCTAGATGCTCAACGCTTCTGTTTTCTCGGCTATTTGCCGCAGGAAAAGAAATCGAGAGTCCAGACGCTAAGGCAGATTGCGAGCCAGTTCGGTAAAGACAAAATCACCAGGCTTTTTATTGAAACGCCATACCGAAACGAGGCTCTTTGGCAAGATTGTCTGAAAACCCTTCCCAAAGACTTCTATTTAGGAATTGGACAGAATATTTGCGGTGTAGACGAATATATAGATTGTAAGACTGTCCACGAGTGGGGATCTTTACCGTTTGTGCCTGTAAAATCCCCCGCTATCTTTATGTTTGGGGAGAAGGCAGGCATCTGTCCATCAAACACAAGATAGCGGTCCGGCTGGATGTGATGCCACGGCTAAATGACCTACAACAGCGAAGCCAGCCGTTCCCTTATATACTCGCTCTTTTCCTTGAGTCCAATAGCTTTTGTCTGCAAAATAATCGCGTTTGGTTTTTGAGGATCCAATTTGACCCTTCCGTTTGACTCTTTAATGAGACGCAAGAGTCTGTCTATTGAGATCTTTGACACTTTGGAAAACTCGATCGAAACTTGTCCTTTTCTTTCCTTGAGCGTTGCTACCGAGAGTTTTCGGCACAGAATGCGTATTTCAGCAAGGGAAAGCAAAGACTGCACCTCATCCGGCATCGGTCCAAACCGTGTTTCAAGTTCCACCTGCAGGCTGTCCAAATCCTCTTGTTTGTAGACCGAGGCGATTTTCTTGTAGATCTCCATTTTGACCATAGGGGCGGCAATGTAATTGTCCGGAATATAGCCCGAATATTCCAGTTCGAGGTAAGGCTCGACTTCTTCCACCTGTGCGCCGGAAAGCGCATTCACGGCATCGTCCAGAAGTTTCAGGTACATGTCGAAACCCACTGCATAAATGTCGCCAGACTGTTCCCTACCCAGCAAATTCCCTGCACCACGAATCTCCAGATCTTTCATTGCAATCTTAAAGCCCGAGCCCAATTCCGTAAAATCCGAGATAATCTGGAGTCGCTTCATTGCAATTTCGCTCAAAGCGCGTTTGTCAGGATAAAGCAAGTATGCGTACGCCTGCCTGTCCGAGCGCCCTACCCGCCCACGCAGCTGATAGAGCTGTGAAACACCATAATCATCGGCTCTATCAATAATTATTGTATTCACGTTTGGTATATCGATTCCATTTTCTATGATTGTCGTTGAAATGAGCACATGGAAGGCACCATGAATGAAGCGGTGCATGATATCCTCAAGGTCGTCGGAGTCCATTTGCCCGTGGGCGCATTCCGTTATTGCTTCCGGTACTGTGGAACGGATAAACTGTTCCACCTCTGGCAACGAATCGATGCGGTTGTGAAGATAAAAGACCTGCCCCCCGCGCTCGATTTCCTGCCGGATGGCCTTGGCCACAACCTCAGGCGAAAACTCTTCTACAAAGGTCTGAATGGGCTGTCGCTCTGCAGGCGGCGTTTCCAAAACCGACATGTCGCGAATTCTTAGAAGCGACATGTGCAAAGTCCGGGGAATGGGCGTTGCGGTGAGCGTAAGACAGTCGATACCTGCCTTGATCTCCTTGAGCCGTTCCTTGTGCTTAACGCCAAAGCGCTGCTCTTCGTCGACCACAAGGAGCCCCAGATCTTTAAAAGAGACATCCTTTTGCAGAATTCTATGAGTGCCGATTACCATGTCTATGCTGCCGTCGGTGAGTCCCGCCAATACACGCTTTTGTTCCTTTTTGTCCACAAGGCGCGAAAGCATCGCAATGTGAATGGGATAATCGCGAAGACGTTCGCGGAAATTCTCGTAGTGCTGCTCGACCAAGATCGTCGTTGGAGCAAGGAAAGCCACCTGTTTACCAGCCGTTATAGCCTTGAAGCACGCACGTAGAGCAACCTCGGTCTTCCCATATCCAACATCGCCACAGATAAGCCTATCCATAGGCTTATCTTCTTCCATATCGTGTTTGACTTCTTCTATGCAACGCAGCTGGTCAGGTGTCTCTTGATAAGGAAAGGATGCTTCAAACTCTGTTTGCCACTCGGTGTCTTTGGGGAACGCAAATCCCTTGGAAGCTTGCCTTCGGGCGTAGATGCGTATGAGCCTTTCCGCCAATTCTTCCACCGATTTTTTGACACGCTTTTTTCTATTCTCCCAGGACTTAGAACCGAGTTTGTCAAGGTGTGGCGCTTCTCCTTCGTTGCCGATATAACGCTGAACGAGGTTAGCCTGTTCTATAGGCACGAATACAGTTTCCGTGTCCGCATATTCGATCTTTATATAATCCCGCTCGTTACCAAGGACCGTCATACGCTCGATACTGGCAAACCGTCCGATCCCGTAATTGACGTGGACAACATAATCTCCAGGAGAAAGCTCGACAAAGCTGTCAATGACACTACTACGAGCCGTAGAAAGGCTTTTGGGTATCCTTTTGCGACGTCCAAAGATCTCGTTCTCCTGAACAACGCGAAGTGACAACGAAGGTGCAGAAAAGCCCGCAGAAAGATCACCCGTCATGAGGGATACTTTGTCATCCTGCAACAAATTAGCTATGCGCTCAGCCTGGATCTCTGAGCTTGCCACAATGACCGTCTCTTCCTTAATTTTTTCATGGTTTGCGAGGTCCTCTTTGAAATACTTAATATTGCCAAAAAAGGAACGAGGGGGCTCGCCATTGAGCGAAAGACGCCTTTTTTGTTGTTCATCCTTTAATGCGAAGGACTCGACAACCCGCTGCCAAGTAGACTTTGCGTCCGCAAAGGCATTAAGGCTAGCTTCTGGAGGTGGAACCGGCATCTCCCGCAGAGCATTGCGATAAACTCCTGCGTATTCTTTGCGCGTCAGTTCCTCTTGAGCAGTCAGGCGTTCCATGTTGAGAAGAAAAAGAACAGTTGATGTGTCGAAGAATTCTGTTACTGTATGCATAACCTCGTCGGCACAAGGATACCAAAGCTCCTCACCTTTAGACTCGCCTTGTTGAAACAGAGCTTCCGCAAGCGGATCAAGCCTGTCTTTACAACCCGGGAATTCTTTAGCTCTTGCAAGAACCTGGTTTATAGAGTTCTCGTCCCAAAGTATTTCCTTGAGAGGTCTCAAAACAAATGAGGTGACCTCTTCTTTGCCGGATTGGAGGGATGCGTCGAAGCGAGTTATTTTCTTAACAACATCATAATCGAACTGTACGCGAAGAGCTTCTGTATCGCCAGGCATGAATAGGTCCACAACTTCGCCCCGCACTGCAAACTCGCCGGGAAGTGCAACCTGCGGTACCCGCAAATAGCCGTAGCGGGTCAATCTGTCGGCGATTTCTTCTGGATTGAACTGCTGGCTTTTTCTGATTTCTACGAGAAGTTTCTTAAACTCCGAAGCGGAAGGAACGCAGGTTACAAAAGCCCGATAGCTTGCCACGACAATTCCATTTGTCCTAGTGGCAAGTGAACTCAAGGCTAAAACCCGCTCTCCAAACACTCGGGATCTTGGAGCCACCGGCCGGTATGCCATGGAGTGCCACCACGGCAGAAGCCTCGCCTCCTGGCCCCAAAAAGCAAGATCAGAGACAAAGTTTTCCGCTTCCTGATCGGTCGGAAGAACTACAAAGAAACTGCTTGCATCTTTATTCCGCAAGGCTGACAGCAAGTATGCCAAGTAGGAGTTTTCAGTTTCATAAGTCTCGACTGGAAAATCACTTTTTTTGATTCTATCCACGAGTAAGGTAAAACTTATGTCTTGGTAGATCTTCCTGACAAGGTCTTGCGGTTCTCTTAGGTCCATCGTATGCTTTCCTGGTTGCATTTGTGCGGCTCCATTATAGCCGCCTAAAGCGCTAATTTCTAGAAGCGAGGTTTACTTCACTCCATGCTTGCTGCAATTCTAGCCGAGGACGACAACTTTGCCCGAATCATCGCCTACCGTAGTAGAATCCATAAGTTTTCCGTCGTCCATTACCGAGATCCTGTTAAACTGGCCGACAACATTCCGGAATTGCGCCCAAGTGTGGTTGTCGTTAGAGAATGCGACTTTCCATTACACTGGCAGTTGCTTTTGAACGAGATCATCTATCTTTCCACGTCCAACTCCACACGGTTGCCATCTCACTTTGTGCTTTTTACCGTGCCAAACTTGGTTCATGACGAGCCAAGATTTCCGCAGTTGGAGACTTTTATCCCCGACATGACCCAACTTTCAGATGCTCAGTCGGGACCAGAGCCATCGCAATCAGCGCCAATTGAATCTATTCATAAATATTCGGCCCTGCTCTCCACACTGTCGAGGTCCGCTTCGGTGGCCTTGTTTTCAGAAGAGTCAAAAAAAAGCGGGGCCGAAGGTCTTTCGCACCTTGCACAAAAACGTGCGTCTAGACACTGACGGCACGACAGGATACGGCTTGGGCACCATCCTGCTTAATTCATAGTTATTCATATATAGAGAAATCCATCATCTTCATATTGATGAAAAGGCAATTCTGAGTTATTATGTTTTCTATATGGACAAACAAATCGCTGACCCTTGTACAGAGGAAATGCTCGAGCCTTATGCGGCAAAGTTCAAGGCTATAGGGCACCCTATCCGGCTCAAAATACTTTGTCTTATTGCGCATCAGGAAGTACCTTGTGTGGGGGATCTGTGGCGTTGTCTAAATCAGCCTCAGCCGGTTGTCTCACAACACCTTGCCATCCTCAAGAAAAGTGGCATTGTTTCTTCAGAAGTCAATAAGACCAAACGCGTGTATTCGATTGTGGACCCATTTATTAAGTCGCTGGTCGATTCGATTATCTGCAACGTAAAGCCAAGATCGGACACTGCTCCGGACGACGTGGACGACGAGAAACAACTACCAACTTCTCCCGTGTAATCCAGCTCATGTAATCCAAGAAGGAAAGGGTGTCTATTCTGTTAGAATCCCCTCCAGAGCTTCGGCAAATACCTTGTCTGCGTCTTCTAGAGCTGCCCTTCTGATGATCTCCCCGTGCCGGAAGATCAACACTGAATTCCCCGCTCCTGTTACGCCCAGATCCGCACTTCTGGCCTCACCAGGCCCATTGACGACACACCCCATAACGGCGATCGATATTGGCTTCTCGATACTGTAAAGCCGGTCTTGCCATCGTGCCAGAAAGGCGTGAGTGTCAAAAGAAGCCCTCCCACAGCGGGGGCAGGAAACGATGCGTGCGCGTGCTGAGTTTTCGTCAACACAAGCAAGAATTTCCCGTGCAGCAATAACCTCGGACTCCATTGGTGCAGAGAGCGAAACACGTATTGTTGAGCCTATTCCGTCCTTAAGAAGAGAAACCAATGCTGCTGTGTTCCGGACTACTCCACTGATGAGTGGCCCAGCTTCGGTTACACCAAGATGCAACGGATAAGAATACTTACTGGCAAAAAGCCTATTCGCCTCAACCACTTTGTTGGGCTCGTTCAATTTGATTGAAACCACGATATCCGAGAAACTTAAGTCTTCCAGAACCGCAATTTCCCTTTCAGCGGCGACTAAAGCGGCCTCAACTTCGTTTATGTGCCCCTGTTTGATGCTGTCGCGCAAGTCTGTAGGGAGCGAACCGGCATTAACACCGATGCGTATCGGCACTCCTTTGTCCTTGGCCTTATGAACTATCTCTTCAACCTTCCATCGTTCACCTATATTGCCGGGATTAATACGTATTTTTGCGATAGGAAAATCCAGACAAAGAAGAGCGAGCCGCCAGTCAAAGTGAATGTCTGCCACTACTGGCATAGGGCTTGCCTTAGACAATTCGCCCAAGCTTCGTGCTGAAACTTCGTCCGGCACTGCAAACCGAACAATGTCACAACCGAGGGCTTTGAGTGTCTCAATATGAGAGAGGATGTCGTCCATGCGTGGATCCTGTGCAAGCAAGCCCTTGGGTAGAGGATCTTTCCACATGGTCTGTACCACGACAGGCCAAGGGCCTCCCATGATGAGAGACCCTACTTTAACAGCTTGCGAGGCCAAACGTGCTTCGTTTTGATTCATATGAGCAAATTCTTCCAGTCAAATAGCCAATCAATAGGTTATCTAAGTCTCTTTTTGCCACAATATTAGAGAGCACTAAACGTAAACGCAAGCGTAAAAAGCGCAACAGTTTCAAGAAGTCCAACGACAATGATGTAATTAGAGTAACCTTTACCAGTTTCTCCGTACGCATCGCAACCTGCCGCAGCAACTTGCCCCTGGCCCATTGCAGACAAGGACATGGATATTCCCGCGATAATTCCAGAACACATGATAAAGAAGGGATCCTTGGCTGAGCTTAACATGCGGCTCATAAGAATGAACGCATAAATTGTCTGTGTCAGCGGAGCACCCGCAAACGAAACAAGAAGGAAGGAGCCTTGCTTGTTCGCCTGATAGGAACGTTTCCAAGAACCAATAGCCGCTAATCCAGCCGCCCTGGCACCAATAACCGAACCGATCGCCGAAAAACCAAAGACGAACGCTGCTCCAATGTACCTAAACCACTCCGTATTCATACCTGCTACTCCTCTTTTCCGACTTTCCCAGCGACCTCACCAAGAGCAAGTTCACTGAGAGGTTCGTATTTATACCCAGACCATTCCATACCGAGATGGCTGGAGAATTCCAGAACATTGAGTCTAATTCCATGAACAACGACGGACAGCACGCTCATTGCGATGTTGAGCGAATGCCCTGCGATGAGCAAAACACAGCAGAGTATCAGTCTTATTATGAACGAGACAATGGCTCCTCCAAAGGTGCCAAGAATACTCAACGCCATTCCATTAACGGTCTGAGATATCGCTAGGCCCGTGAGTCCTACAGCCCAGAGTCTTATGTAAGAGACAATGTCTGCAAACACACTGACGACGCCTAAGATTGTTGGAATGAAGTTAGCCAAAGTTGCCAAAAGACTCTTGCCCAAGTTCCCATTCCAGTTGCTGAAAACAACAATCAGAACGAAACCAATTCCTAGTACCCCGAGCACCCATGACTGGACAGGAAAGCGGTCTGAGTCGATTACAAGGTATAGAGCCAATTCGAACATTCCTACTACAAGGAACAAAGACCCGATTTGTGACATAAACTTGAGATCAGGGAAGTCGCGCTTTACGTTCTTCATGTGAGCAATGCCGAGTTGGATTGCTCCAAAAACAAAGCAGAGTATCCTGACATTAATGTCGGAACTCAGTTCGCCCTCAACTCTAGGGGCACTGTTGATCGCATGAATTGAGAGCCTTTGTAATAGACCAGGCAAAGAATCCCAAGGGATTGCAAACCACGTCGCAGTCACAGTTCCCCAGACAATGGTTGAAGTTGAAAGCAGTACTAGGAGTTTTACAAAATCGCCAACAGGCTTTCCATCATGCTTTGCTTTTGCTACAAGCAGCAGAGAGGCAACCAGCATCACAAGACCGTATCCGCCATCACCAAAAATCATTGCAAAGAAAATAGAGAAGAAGATCAGAAACCACGAAGAAATATCATATTCGTGATAGTTGGGCACAGTACCAAGAAAATCGAAGACTGGTTGGATCGTTCTCACTACAGGATTGTTCTCAAGTTTGGTGGGAGGTAGTTCGTCATCCGCTGGGTCGCCAATGGCAGCTGCCCAACCGCCTTTGCCCGCCTGACTTAAGAGCCTAGGTGCTTCCTTCGCGGGGACAAACCCACTAAGAGTTGTCAAATGATCTTGTACCGGCATATTCGCCTTGAGCCGTTCAATTACAAGTTCTGCCTTTGCGATCTTTAGCGCATCCGTGACCAGTGGCAACGCTGCGCAAAGACTTTGTATTTCTTTCGTTCTTTCTTGTATCTCCCGCTGAATCAACAGGATTTCATTCTGCAGAGTCGAAAGTCGTTCACCATGAGGATCGAAGCTGGCAAAAAACTGAGGCGCCTCTCCTTCACCTATAACTGCAATTCTAGCCATACCACGTGGCGACCACAATCTTACGTAGTCGATGTCAGGGGCCAGTTTATCAAGATCCTTTGCCATGCCTTCATAAAGGCGTATTCGCCTGCCGTCAGGAAGCAAATTCTCCAACAGTGAAGGATCAAAATCCCCCCATGGCTCAAGACGCTTTAGTTCAGCGAGCCTTTCTGAAAGCTTATCATTCTTGGCCTGAATGCTTACGTTGCAAGACTCAAGTCTGTCCGCCACGGACTCGGCTATGGCAAGCATCTCCCTAGGACTCTTATCACGGTAAGAGTAGTCTGGAGCCTTGATGGCATGAGACTTGTCCCTATTTAGTTCAACAAGAACCTGCTCTGCGGCGGAGAGTTTATCGACCTTGGACTTAAGCTCTGAATACGCCTCCGAATTCCCGTTTAGAGCGTTTTGCTCAACGTGTGCTACGCCAAGAGCGCGGATTTGAGCAAGTGCATTGTTTACATCTTTATCAAGGATCACAAGCACAAATTTCTTCATTGGTACAATCATGCTCGTGACTCCTCAACTTTCTTCTTGGCGATTTTCCCACGAACCACCTGCGCGACCTGTTGATCTCCCAGATAGATGCGAATCCGACGAATAGCCGCCTCGGTTTCCGGAATTTTGATCTTTTCAAAAAGGTTTACCCGCTGGGTCGTGGTCCGCAACTCTGCCGCCAGCAGCCTCTTTTGCTCTTCCACCACACTGCGTTCTATGTCAGTGAGCAGGGTCTGTTGCATCAAAGACAGCGCACGATCTACCCACAAGGGATAGCTGAAAAAATCATAGTCGGCAAACTCGAATTCGGCGCTTTCGAATTGAGGTATTGTCACTCCTGCTATATTCCGCTCGGAAGTCTTCACGGACTTTATCTGCAGGAGCGGCTTTCCTTGTGCATCACGGGCAAATTGTTCTTCACTGAAAACGCCTATCCACGATCTATAGTCGTTCTCGAGGGCAGTTTTGGCCTCGCTCAACTGAGAAAGCCTTGCCTCTATACCTCGAATTTCGATCTGAAGCTGCTGTTTCTTAAGCTGAAGGGTAGGAAGATAGCGCTCGTACATTTTGAGCGCGTCTTTTTGCTTTTTCAGCTCAGTTTTGGTAAGCTTTATTTTGGGCATTGCCAGTCTTCTTCCTTTGCCTTACACGTGCCTTTTGCGCTTTATGTCGGTTCAAGACTCAATAGTTTTGTTCATGACTTCACTCTTGCGCGGCCAGAATTTCTGAATCAAATCGCTCTTGAGTCCTGTTTCCCTGGGCTCGAAACATTGCCCAAGAATCTCCCAACCTTTATCCAGGGCCTTTTCAAGCGGGATGTTGACCGAAAGATCCATCATTTCTCGCTCAAAAAGTTCTCCATACTGGAGGAGTTTTTTGTCCCACGCCGTCATCTGGAAGCCCATCGACTTCTTTTCCACGGTGTCCTTGTACGCGGCATAAAGTTTGATCATACCGTCCATAAGCGCACGGTGATCTTCTCTGGTTTTACCATTCACATTCTGTTTGAGCCTCGAAAGCGACCCAAAGGGTTCGATCCTGCCCTTGCTCAAATAGAACTGTCCTTCAGTTATGTAACCTGTGTTATCGGGTACAGGATGCGTGACATCGTCCCCTGGCATCGTTGTGACTGCCAGAATTGTTATGGAGCCGGCATCCGAGAAATCGACAGCCTTTTCGTATCGGGCGGCAAGCTGCGAGTATAGATCGCCCGGATAACCTCGGTTGGAAGGAACTTGCTCCTGCGTAATAGACACTTCCTTGAGAGAGTCGGCGAAATTCGTCATATCGGTAAGCAAAACAAGTACGTTCTTGCCGCGAAGGGCAAATCGCTCCGCAACTGCAAGCGCCAAATCTGGAACCATGAGGCATTCCACCACAGGGTCAGAAGCTGTGTGCACAAACATGACCGCTTTTTCCAGAGCCCCAGCCGATGCAAGCGTATCGCGGAAGAATAGATAGTCATCGTATTTAAGCCCCATGCCGCCAAGTATGATACAATCGACCTCGGCTTGTGTGGCGATTCGCGCCAGCAGTTCGTTATACGGCTCGCCGGAAATCGAGAATATCGGCAGTTTCTGACTCTTTACCAAGGTGTTGAAAAGATCGATCATCGGAATTCCAGTTCGAATCATTTCTCTTGGAATTATTCTATTGTATGGATTTACCGATGGGCCGGCGATCGGAATGAGATTGTCCTTCAGTTCAGGACCCTGGTCGCGAGGATTTCCCGCACCATCGAAGATTCTGCCTAAGAGATCGTCGGAAAAGCTCACCTGCATTGGGTGGCCTAGGAAACGCACCTCGTCTCCAGTGGAGATCCCTCTGCCGCCTGCAAAGACTTGCAGGTACACAAGGTCGTTATCCAGCCGAATGGTCTGGGCAAGGGACGTCCCATAGCGCGTGGCCACTTCAGCCAGCTCGCCGTTTTCGATATTGCTGGCACGGACTGTTATGAGGTTGCCGGCTATAGATTCAATTCTTGAGTAGATTTTGTTCATAACTCACTCCAAAGCCGCGAGCATTTTCTTGCCCTGTTCGTCGATAACAGGATGTCGAGCTGCCATTGTAGCCTCGATATCGCGCAGTGATCTGTCATAGAGCTCGGTGCCCTTGGCCGCTCCATTCAAGTCCAGGAAGGACTGACGCAGCTGGTAGAAGTAGGCACGAGCATCGTCCTTGTCGGCGATGTCAACCGTCGAAACACAGACTTTCAACACAAGAGCAAACATTTCGCGCTGTCTTTCGGGCGACACTGCGGAATCGACAGGATCGAAGGAGTTCTGCTGAAGGTAAACCGAATCCAAGAAATCACCCTTGAGATATATTATGTAATCTTCCAGACTGGTACCTTCCTCGCCTACCACCTTCATCATCGAGCCGATTTCGGAGCTTTGCTCTAATATGGAATGGGCAAAGTGGACAGTGGCTGGCGGCATTATGCCTTTGTACTTGGACCAGGAATCCAAAGGATGAATGGCAGGATACTTGCGGGCATCCGAGCGCTCGCGCGACAACCCATGGAAGGCTCCGACCACTTTGAGTGTGGCCTGGGTGACTGGCTCTTCAAAGTTGCCGCCCGCTGGCGAAACGGTGCCACCTATGGTAATGGAACCCTTGCTGCCGTCATAGAGACGTACGATGCCTGCCCGCTCATAAAAAGCAGCTATGACGGATTCCAGGTATGCAGGAAAGGCTTCCTCGCCAGGGATTTCCTCCAAGCGCCCAGACATTTCGCGCATGGCCTGTGCCCAGCGGCTTGTCGAATCTGCGAGTAACAAAACATCGAGCCCCATCTGTCTGTAGTACTCCGCTAAGGTCACCGCTGTGTAAACGGAAGCATCTCGGGCAGCAACCGGCATGCTGGATGTGTTGCAGATGATGATAGTCCGCTCCATGAGCGATCTGCCCGTGCGCGGGTCGATGATTTCTGGGAACTCCTTAAGGGTTTCAACCACCTCGCCTGCGCGCTCACCGCAGGCCGCAATGATGACAATGTCGACATCCGCGTTACGGCTTGTTACCTGCTGCAAGACCGTCTTACCTGCTCCGAATGGACCTGGAATGCAATAGGTACCGCCTTTATCGACAGGGAAAAAGGTGTCGATAATACGCGTCTTGGTCACCATGGGTTCAGTCGGTTTCAGTCGTTCGGCGTAGCACTTAATTGCACGTTTGACCGGCCAGTTAAAGCTCATTGTAAGGTTTTTTCTGGCGCCTTTTTCGTTCTCCACGACTGCGATGACATCGTCCACCGTATAATCGCCGGCCGGAACTATTTGAACAATCTTGGCCTTGCCCTGAAAATCGAACGGAACCATAACCTTGTGGACAAAGTTGTTTTCGGGCACGGTGCCCAAGACGTAGGCCTTGGAAACCACGTCGCCAAGTTTCGCTATCGGCGTAAAATGCCATTTTTTCGTTCGGGAAAGTGCGGCAAAATAGTTGCCTGGCTCCAAAAAATAGCCTGTCTTTGCGGCAATTTCCGGCAGTGGATCCTGGAGGCCATCGTAGATTTGTCCCAAAAGCCCAGGACCAAGCTCCACGGACAGCATGTCGCCTGTAAACTCCACTTCGTCACCAATTTTGATCCCTTTGGTGATTTCGTAGACCTGGAGCTGTGCTTCGTCCCCACGAATACGAATAACCTCGCTCTTCAGTCGCTTGCCCTTTGAAAGAACATAGGCGACCTCGTTCATCGAGACCGTACCTTCCACTTTTGAAGAAACCATGTTCCCGTTTACTGCGGTAATATGCCCTTTGGTCTGGCTCATACTATGTCTCCAGAAGTTGCAGTTTGGGCGGTGTTGGATCCACTGCCAAGAATATCGTTGTAAAGTCTTTTATAGGCCGCCATGCCGCGTTCCTGGTCAAAGTAGGCAAGACGGGTGACAATCCTGAGCTTAAGATAATATGCAATAAGGAAATCCAAATCAAAATATGAAGAGCGGGCGAGTTCGTCCAGACAATTCCAACGTTCGTGTTCCAAAGCCTGTTCTGCAAGAAGTGGATCCTGAACCTCAAAGACCCGTCTGGCAGAGAATTGTGCTTGCTGAGCCAGCGGATCAGAAGGCGCCTCAGAACTGGAAGTTGCCACTATGGCCTCTATGGGCCGTACGTACTTTGTAACTTCACTCAAACCGGCTGTACGACAACGGAGAATGGAAAGTTCGTTCCTCATGCTCCGTTCCCAGGTAACGTAGTCGTGCAGCAAAGAGGAGCGGAAGTCAGGAGGTACAGTTTCCGAGGTAAAAAACTCGGGGCCTTTGCGAAGTTCGGCAAAATCCTCAGGTTCCATGTACTTCTCAGCCTTCTCCAGAAAATCCTCTTCCCTCATGGGAGGAGGCGAAGTGAAGAGAAAACCTGGCAATGTAGGAACAAAATACCAGTAGCGCATCACTCGCTCTTCAGTGCCGAAGCCGCCGCCTTTAGGCAGTCCGCCAAATGTGCATCCACTCGCCGAGAAAGAATTTCTGCCACTGCATCTGCCGAGAAATCGTACTGGACACTATCGTCTCCAAAACTTATCCTAAACCCGGCATCGAGACCATCGAAAGGCTTGAACTCAACGCCCCTGCGCAGTTCGGCAGCAAGACGTCCTGCAAGGCCGGCGTCGATAGAAGCAAGCGTTTGAGGAGAAACGAAGATTGAGATATCGCCCTGGTTGTCCTTTGCCATAGCCATGAGCAATTCTGGTAGGTATCGGCTTAAAGACGAAGCATCCAGAACCTGACGAGAATCTGCCTTAACTGCTTCTTCCATAAAGATTTGAACTTTTTTCCGCAGCGCCAGCATGGTATCCCGCGCGGCGTATTGCAGAGCAATATTTGAAGCTTTTTCGCGCGCATTGGCACGTTCTTCTGCTGATTTCTCAATCGTTTTTGCCTGGCTTTCTGCAGCAGCAACAATGGTTCGTGCCTTTTCGTTAGCGTCGGCTATGATTTTTTCGGCTTCTTTCTTAGCCACGCTGACACCATCAGCTTTGATTTTTTCAAGCAATTCCTCAACTTGTAATTCCATATCCCTGTTTCCTTGTTAAGCCAAATCTTGTCCCAAACCGAATCTTCTCGCACCGTTATCTTGCTTTTTTTATAGAAATGAATTAGAATATCTTTTCAGCAGAAACTCGACATCTATCAATATAGCTAAAAATCAAATCCGTCAAGCCAAAATCTCAATGTAGTTGAAAGCATTTGCAATCTTGTGCTTCCAGCGCTTGACAAAGGGCCTGTCTGGAAGTTACAAATGCTTCGTTTGCTTCGTTGTTTGCGACCGTCGTATAACGGCTATTACCCAAGCCTTCCAAGCTTGAGACGAGGGTTCGACTCCCTTCGGTCGCTTTTTCCAGTCTTTTTCGTTGCATTGGTCAGGCAAAGGCATATACTTAAGACCGATGAAATATCCAGAAAGGTCAAAAAACAAAGAAATACTCAAGCCCAAATGCCGAGACGCACTGTTGCAGGGGCTTTTTTATCCTGCCGATGCCCAGGAACTGAATGAAAAGTTGGGAAGGCTCCTTGCGCAGACGCCTTCTGAAGGCTTTGGGCTGGGGCTCGCAGATGGGGCCGGCAACGAAGCTTGCATACAAACAGGTAGAATACCGCAGGGTCACGTTCGTGCCATCATTAGTCCACACGGCAGCCTGGATTATTCAGGGAATATAGCCGCCACCGCATGGCAAAGCATAGGCGCGACACAGTTTGACACTGTTGTGCTCCTGGGTGCATCACATCGGGCGTACGTGCCGGGCGTTTTTCTTTCTGAGTCAGACTTTTTCTCTGTCCCTGGCAAGGATGTGCCTGTAGACCGTGCGCTGACTCGCGACCTTGTTTTGAGCAACACCAGTTTTCTGGAAAACGATATTCCGCATCTGGAGGAACAGGGCCTGGAGATGCAGCTTGTTTTTGTCGCAAAGCTCCTGCCGGCCTGCAAGATTCTTCCTGTCATCGTGTCCGACGTATCCAGTCTTATGATTGATCAGCTTTACACAAACCTGTACTTTAGTTTACAGAGTCGGCTAGACTCGACCCTTATTGTCATCAGTTCAAATATGGCGGTGAACAAGGACGCAGCAGCGTGTGAAAACGCCACAAAAGTTTTTGTGAGGTCTATACTTGCTGGCGATAATGATGCTATCGATGCGCTAGACAATGTAGACTCTTCTTTCTGCGGTTCAAAGCTCATAGCGGGGTTCATGCGAAGCAGGTTTTCAGGCGGGCTTAAGGCATCGTGTCTGGGGATAAGTACATCGGCGAGTTGTGTAGGGCCCGAGGATTTGGCGGTCGGCTATGCGGCGGTGTGTTTTGGAGACGAGTTATGACACTTCAACTTTCTGATGAAGATCGACGCGTTCTGTGTGCAATTGCAAGAGAGGCAATAGCTTCTGAGATGGAGGCGCGCAGCCCGGCCTACCCTCCGACGACGGCGGGGTGCGAACAGGTTGCGGGGGCGTTTGTGACGCTGACTATTGAGGGGGAATTGCGGGGGTGCATCGGGACGATGGTAGGACGGGCTGCGCTTGGCGAGACAGTAAAGGCAATGGCCAAGGAAGCTGCATTTGGAGACCCGCGTTTTGAACCGTTACGAAAAGATGAGCTCGATCTCATAGAAATTGAGATCACGGTTCTTGGCCCAATGAAGCCAATTGCCAGTCCCGCAGAAATACAAATTGGAGTACATGGAGTCTATCTCACCTATCATGGGCGATCAGCAGTCTTCCTGCCACAAGTACCTGTGGAATGGGGATGGGATGTCCCTACCCTTTTGGAAAACCTTTGTAGAAAGGCAGGTGTTGCTCCAAATGCCTGGAAAAGCCCAGATGCCGAGCTCTATGTATTTGAGGGTTTGATCTTCAGCGAAAAAGACTTTCAGTGAGCCTGTTTTTGGTGTTTCCGAAACAGCTTCTTTACCGACTTATACCAGTAAAGCCGAAGCCCCTCAGCTGAACGGAAACATTTATAAACTACAGGAGCTACGGGATAGTCAATTGCGCCTATTCGGTGGACCACTCGTCCGCCAAAGCCAGTCTTGAAGAAATACAACCCTGCCATTGGATGGTTCGGGTCGTCAGTAGGCGGTATTCCAAAGAAATCGTAATCTACGCACCCGGCTTCCTTTGCCGCTAAGATAGCATTCCATTGAAGCGCATAGGCAGGCATAAGGTTTCGGTTTTGATTGGATGAGGCGCCGTAGAGATAGGTAGCGTGTTTATTGAAGAATAAGGTTATGATTGCTGCAAGCGGCTTCCCTTCGTACTTCGCTGTCCAAACAGAAAGATCAAGTGGCAATTTTTCCTGAGACCTGAACTCCGCTGCTACCAAGAAAAGCGCCTTGTAGTAACTTGCCTCGTGAATGGCTATTTCGTCCCTTTTGGCCGTTTCTTCGTAGAGCTTCTGGAAAGCACCGAGAGCCTCTGCGCCCTCTCTGACCACCTCAACGCCCTTTTTCTGTGCAAGCCGTATGTTATATCGCCACTTAGGCTTCATCGATGCTAAAAGCTGTTCGGGCTCATCCTCCAATGGCAAAACGACAGTATCTGGAACCTGAACCGGCGTACCAGGGGTCAGGTTCGTCTTCTTTTTATTACTATTGTGAGTATTGTCACTATTGTGAACAGGACTGTTGCTTGCTTTGTTTCTTTCGGGAACATTCAAAGCTTGAGAAAGATCTACCGCCATTGGCGTATCACATTCCCAAGCCAGGTCGAAACGGACGAAGATGATTCTACTGCGAACTTGGCCCTTAATTGCATCGCTGATGGCTCTCCCCAATGCTTCCAAATACTCCTTGGGCGAAAAACCAGAAGGGACACTAGCCGGGCCGTGCGGAACATAGCAAAAACAGACATGTGCCTTTAGACTACGTACGAGTACATACAGGATGCTGTGCTCACCTGCTGATGTGACTTCGCATTCAAAGGACAACCATCCCGTACGAGACTTGAACACGGCCCAAAATGCCGACTGCATGAAACTGTCGCTTGCGGGTAGTGCCACTTCCGTGAGGTCCGCTGTACGAAGTGTAAGGGACCCTTGAAAGTCTTGGATGCGGCGTGCGATGACCGTCACGTCTTTAGTGTTCATCCAATCTCGCCATCTTGGACTTTTTCCAGTGTAAGGTCCTTACCAGCCGCAGAGAGGTGGCCTTTCCCAACAACTGCAAACCCCTGTTGTGCCCGAATTGGAACCGAAAAAAACATATCCGCTGTGATAATCTCTGGGGCAGACGTATCATTCCATACACCTTCAATAACAGATTCTGAGGACGCAACGGGTTTGCCGCCAGATCCTTCACTGACAGGCTTAGAATTCGATCCTGATAGAACAACTTTTGTGCCTGGTTCCGCCCATGGCGCGCTTAGGACCTCGACAGCTTCCTTACCTTCCGACCCAACGATGGAAGCTGCAAGCAGCATGCCCTGTGACTCCACTCCGCGCAGTTTTGCAGGCTTCAAGTTGTTCACGAGCACAATATTCTTGCCCAAGAGCTCTTCTTCCCGATAATACGGGACAAGGCCAGAGACGATGACTCGTTCCTTTCCGGTCCCATCGTCCAAGTGCTCGATGTAGAGCTTGTCAGCCTTAGGATGCCGCTCAACCCGGACGATTTTTGCGACTCGCAAGTCGATCAGTTTTTCAAAGCGCTCTTCGTCAGGAAGATCTGCGTAGGGCTTTGGCGACAGGTTGGCGCTCTTCTCCTCCTTGATCTCAGTTGACGCCTCTTTTGGACTTTCATTGCCAGCCTTTTGATTCTGGACCTGGTCAATGCCAGTGTTCGATCTTTCTTTCTGTGAGCCAGAATAGCGTTCCCGCAGCTTATCTATTACTTCTTCTTCCAATTTGCTGAAAAGTACTTCTGGCTTGCCGATTTGGCCTAACCCTCTATGCTGCCCTAACATGTTCCAGTCGAGCCCATCTTTGCCTATCGTGAGCCCCAAGAACCCGGCCAGCCTTTCGGCCGTGTTCGGAAGGTAAGGATGCAAGAGGATAGCAAGATCCCGCAGGGTGTAACACAAGTCTTCAAGCAATCCGGCAGCTTTCTCAGGCTCGGATATCCTTGTTTTCCATGGTTCGCCATCCTGGAACCGCTTGTTTGCAATATCGGAAATCTCAAAAATGGCATGGAAGGCATCGCGCAAGTCGGCACGTTCCAATGCGTCGGTGACCTTAGTTTCCAAGGTGGTTATTTGTTCCCAGTATAAGGAATTAGGACTGCTCACAGGTACGGTGCCCTCATAATATCTGCTCACAAAAGTTAAGGTTCGATTGACCAGGTTGCCAAGATTGCCTATGAGTTCGCCGTTTACCTTGTCACGAAAGTCCGACCATACAAAGGTAAAATCTGACGTTTCCGGTCGGTTCCAGAAAATATAGAACCGCCAAACATCAGCAGAAATGCCGGTTTCCATGACATCGTTCCCAAACACCCCGATACCCTTCGATTTGGAGAACTTCCCTGACTCATAGTTCAGATATTCGGTGCTGGACATATGATGAAGCATGGTCCAATTCCTACCGGAACCAAGCAGGCTGGAGGGAAACACAACGGTGTGGAAGGGGATGTTGTCTTTCCCGATGAACTGGAAGAGTTCCACCTCATTGGGGTTCTGCCACCAGGATTTCCAATCAAATCCCTTTTCTTTGGCGAGCGCGACAGTCATCGAAATATAACCAATTGGGGCGTCAAACCAGACATAGAACACTTTATCTTCGTACCCAGCCAAGGGAACAGGAATCCCCCACTTAAGGTCACGTGTAATCGCACGCGGCCTCAGGCCGTCGCGCAGCCAAGCCTGTGTCATCTGAATGGCGTTATTCGACCAAAAACCTTTCTTACTCGTTTCCTGGATCCAGGGCTCCAGTTTGGGCAGGATCTTGGGCAAGTCAATGTAGAGGTGCGTGGTGGCCTTGAGATGCGGCGTTGAACCGCATGTAGAGCACACGGGGTTTATTAGGTCAGTGGGTTCAAGCAATTTGCCACAATTTTCACACTGATCTCCTCGTGCGCCATCGTAGCCGCAGTAAGGACAGGTACCTCTTACATAGCGGTCAGCAAGGAATCGTCCACATGAATCACAATAAAGCTGCTCAACTGTCTGGCTCGTTATGTAACCATTGTTATACAGATCCAGGAAAATGCCTTGAGTCACTTCAGTCTGTTCGGGAGCGGAAGTGCGTCCGAATTTGTCGAAAGAAATATTAAACCAATCATAAATCTGTTTGTGCAGGGCATGGTAACGGTCGCAGAGTTCACGAGGCGTAACTCCTTCTTCTTGGGCCTTGGTCTCTGTTGCGGTTCCATATTCGTCGGTTCCGCAAATATAGAGGGTATCATAACCTCTCAACCTGCAAAAACGTGCAAAAACGTCGGCCGAGAGTACCTGAATAAGATTGCCAAGATGGGGAACATTGTTGACGTAAGGCAGCGCAGAAGTCACAAGTCTTCTTTTCATAGCTAAGCACAATAATCAAGACCCAAAGGGGGTGTCAAGAACGTCCGGGCATGCTATTATTGAGCCGAAATGGTTGTATCGATGATTCTCCTCATTGTGGAGCTTCCGGAGACTTCAACATTGAAGGACAAGAGATCCATAATTCAGGGCATAAAGAGCAAGTTACATCACAAATTTAACATCTCCAGCGCTGAGGTAGACCTGCAAGACACGGCCGCATTTGCGGAAATTGGCGGTGCGCTCGTTTCGAATTCCAAAGTTTTCGGCGAAAAGGTCATGCATAGTGCGGCTCAGTTTGTTGAAGACTATTTTCCTGTGCGAATCCAGTCTTTACAGATTTATTCCGAGACTTTTGACGAGAGAGGTTCCTATGAGTCATATGAAGCAGAAATCCACTAGGTTTCTTCTGAACACCGGCCTTTTGTGTGTTGCCCTGGTCTTATTAGCTTCCTGTGTAGGCGTTGACGCCAAGATCAAGCTTGCCGATTCAGGATCAGGAGACTTAATCGCAGAATATCGCGTGTCCAATGAGCTTCTTTCGTTTGGGGAACTGGACGAAAACAAGGCGCAATTACCACTACCCTTGTCTCGATCAGACGTGGAAAGCAGTTTAGGGGGAAAAAGCGGCCTTGTGCTTAAGTCGTGGTCCAGCTCAAAATCAGGGAAGGACACTGTCATCAAAATGGATATAGGTTTTAGCAGCATTGATGCGCTTATTGCCTATCTGGATCCCGAAGGAAAGTTGGCACACTACGACAGGGCCAATGGTGTGACATCACTTTATTTCAGCCTTGGAAGTGATTTCGCACCACTCGATTCAGATGGCAAGCAACTTGCAATCGAAGCGTTTGACACTTACACATTCAGGCTGACAGTGGAAGCGCCAAAGGCAATCAAGATGGCCAACTCCAGCAATGCAATCGTCTCCGCCAAGATCGATGGCAAGACCGCATCGTTTTCTGGTGCGATGAAGGACATTGTTACTTCGGAAAAGGCTCCTGCATTCAGTGTAAGTTGGTAACAGATCCTGCGTTGTTCTTAAAAGACTCCTGCGCAACAAGTAGCCACAAGGGTCTAAAAGCCTTTTTGAGTATTCTTAAGTATTTTCCCAACGTGAAGACGTGTCCGGCTTGAAGACGTGCTCCACGTAAAGACGTGTGTTGAAAGTTTCATGATGGAGACTTCTTGGCGTGCAAGTCGCCCAAAAACCGGGCACGGGTTATTTTCCCCTTACCGCCTTCCTGGAGTTTTAGTATTGCCTGTTGTGCGGTGCGTTCTTTGTCATGCCCGTTATCAAAAAGCTCCGCCTGCAAGGTATCTTTGGATTGAAGATTGAAAAGCCCCATTCCTACGAGTCGGAGTGGTCGGTCCTTGTCCCAGTATTTATCAAGTAAGGTCACCGCGTCGTCATAAATCTCTTCTGATGCTCTATATCCTGAAGAACGCAGACACTGCCGATTCGTAGAAGAAAAGTCGTCATAACGCAGTTTAATCCCGAGGGAATAAGACACTGCCTGCTCTGACCAGAGTCGTGCAATCAGCTCATCAGAGAATTGACGCAAGAGATCCAAGACCATATTTCGGTCAAAAGTATCACGCTGAAAGGTGCGCTCTGTACTGATAGAATGAGAGACTACCTCGTCTTGAAAAACTCCTGAGTCCTGTCCATAGGCGGCAACATGCAAAAACCTCGCTCCAGCCTTGCCGAACTTAGTTCTCAAGCGTTCTTCCGAAATCTTCTGCAAATCGGCAATGGAAAAGATGCCAAGCGAAGCCAATCCCTGACGTGTTTTTTCTCCAGCGCCCCAGAGTTTTTCTAAGGGCAGACTTGCCATAAAACCTTGCTCTTCTCCTTCTGCAACGATCGTAAGCCCATCTGGTTTTCTATACCCGGACGCCACCTTAGCGACATATCGATTAGCGCCAATTCCAATAGAAACCGTTAATCCAAGTTCTTCACTTATCCTGTTCTTTATTTTGAGAGCTGCTTCTTTTGAAGTGCCCCAAAGACGTTGTGTACCGGTCATATCAAGCAAAGCCTCGTCAATAGAGAGTTGCTTAAGGTCTGGAGTAAAACTACGAAGAATTGCCATTACCTGTCTTGAAACCTCGGCATAGCGCTCCATTCTAACAGGTAAGAAGATGCCTTGAGGACACCGCTGCAAAGCTTCCGAAACAGGCATAGCAGAATGCACGCCAAAAGCCCTTGCCTCATAAGAGCAGGTTGATACAACCCCCCGCCTACCAGGCAAGGCTCCCACTATGATCGGTTTGCCTGCAAACTGTGGATTGTCCCGCCTTTCAACCGAGGCAAAAAAGGCGTCCAGATCTACATGGAAAAACACTGATGCCATATCTAATCATGTAGACCTTTGCAGGACTTTAGTCAATTATTTATTGGTGTGGCCTATGTGTCGTACAACGCGAGATTTGATTCCTTGACACAGAACATGGTTTTGATTAGCCTACATGTCGATATTTTGTTGAATGATGTGAAGTTCCATTCACGTCCGGGACATTGTATATACCGCAAAATGTCTCGCAATTCTTAAATCCCCGACGGGAGGAAATGCAGAATGGCTAGGAAAAAATTCGTTTATTTCTTTGGAAACGGCATCGCTGAAGGCGATGGCTCCATGAAGGATCTGCTCGGTGGCAAAGGCGCCGGGCTTGCCGAAATGACAAAAATCGGATTGCCGGTCCCGGCAGGCTTCACAATTACGACTGAGGTCTGTGATCTGTATTTTAAAAACGGCAAAAAATGGCCGGAAGGACTCGAGAAAGAAGTAGATAAGAATCTCAAGTTGCTCGAAAAAACCGTTGGTAAAAAACTTGGCGATCCGCGAGATCCTCTTCTTGTATCGGTCCGTTCTGGCGCCGCAATCTCGATGCCCGGCATGATGGAAACCATACTAAACCTTGGTTTGACAGATGCCTCAGTTGAGGGACTTGCTGCCAAAACAAATAACAGGCGTTTTGCTTTGGATGCCTACAGACGCTTTATAATGATGTACAGTTCAATTGCAATGGGAATTGATCGGGCACTTTTCGACGAGGCCTTTGAAGAGCTGAAGAATAAGGTCACTCGTGTCAGATTGAATGTACCCGCTGGCGCAAAGATTCTGGATACAGATGTCAATGCGGACGAGTTGAGCACCTTAATCAATACGTTTAAGGCTATTTACAGAAAAGAAATCAAATCAGATTTCCCACAGGATCCCCGCGAGCAGCTTATTGGTGCCATCAATGCAGTATTCGATTCGTGGATGGCTGAGAAAGCAGTCACATACCGCAAGGTAGAGAAGATTCAAGGCATTCGTGGCACTGCGGTAAACGTGGTTCAGATGGTGTTCGGAAACATGGGTGAGACTTCAGGTACTGGTGTTTGCTTTACGCGAGATCCCAACTCCGGCGAGAATGTCTTCTATGGTGACTACCTTGTTAATGCACAGGGCGAAGACGTCGTGGCAGGCATCCGCACGCCTATCAAGCTTTCTGAATTTGCTAAACGCGACCCGCAAGCCTACAAGCAGCTCTGTGATGTGCGCACAAAGCTTGAGCGTCATTACAAAGACATGCAAGATCTTGAGTTCACCGTCCAGGAAGGCAAGTTGTACATGCTCCAGTGCCGCACTGGCAAGCGAAGCCCAATCGCCGCGTTCAGAATTGCGGTCGACATGGTCAAGGAAAAGCTGATTACCAAAGAGCAGGCCATCACGCGGATCAAGACGACCGATATCGAAGGTATTTTCTACCCAATGATAGATAAGTCAGATCCCACTGTGCTCAAGAACAGCTTCCTCGTACAAGGCATCGACGCCGTCCCCGGTGCAGCGGCTGGTAGGGTCGTGTTCAATGCAGCTACTGCTGACGAATGGAACGCAAAGGGCGAGAAAGTCATATTGGTACGTAAAGAGACTAGCCCCGAAGATGTTGGTGGCATGCATGCGGCACAAGGGATTCTTACTGCCACCGGCGGCAAGACGAGCCACGCGGCAGTTGTGGCGCGCGGCTGGGGCAAGTGCTGCATCGTCGGTTGCGAGAAACTCGATATCGACTACGAGAATGGGTACTTCAAAGTAGATTCCACCGTCGTAAAAGAGGGCGACTACATAACATTGGATGGTTCTACAGGAAATGTCTATGTTGGAAAGCTTAAGCTTGTGCAGCCGCAACCGCCTGAAGCCTACAACACACTAATGTCCTGGGTGGATAAAATCCGTACCCTCAAGGTCAGGACCAACGCCGACACGCCATACGATGCAGAAAACGCGCGCAGGCTCGGCGCCGAAGGTATCGGACTTTGCCGCACCGAACATATGTTCTTCGATTCCGAAGAGCGCATCCTAGCCATTCGGGAAATGATCATTGCAGACGATGTCGAGACCCGCAAAAAGGCGCTCGCAAAGCTTCTGCCATTCCAGACCAAAGACTTTGAGGGCATTTATAAGGCGATGGACGGCTTGCCTGTCACCATTAGGCTTATCGATCCCCCACTTCATGAGTTTGTACCTCATGACTTAGAAGGACAGAAGGCGCTTTCCGATGCAACTGGCGTTCCACTTGAGAAGATAATCCAACGTGTGGATCAGCTGCACGAAGCCAACCCAATGCTTGGACATCGTGGCTGCCGCCTGACCATCACCTATCCTGAAATCCTCGATATGCAGGTCACGGCGATTATCACCGCTGCAATTAATGTTGCAAAGAAAGGCATAAAAGTAGCGCCCGAAATCATGATTCCGTTGGTTATCGATGCCAAAGAGCTCAAGATTCTGGAGACGAGGACCCGACAAGTGGCCGACGCCCTCATTGAGAAATCAGGTATTCCACTTACGTACATGGTGGGCACAATGATTGAGGTGCCACGCGCTGCCTTACTTGCGGATCAAATAGCCTCCGTAGCCGAGTTCTTCTCCTTCGGCACGAACGACCTTACACAGATGACGCTCGGTATGTCGCGAGACGATGCAGGCAAATTCCTACCGGATTATGTCGACGAAAAGAAGGCGGGTATCTTTAAGGCTGATCCGTTCCAGAGCCTCGACCAGGTCGGCGTCGGCATGCTTGTAAAGATGGGAATCGACAAAGGGCGCTCTTCAAGACCCAAACTCAAGGTCGGAATCTGTGGCGAACATGGTGGAGACCTCGACTCTGTCAAATTCTGCCATCGCGTAGGCATGAATTACGTGTCCTCGTCACCGTTCAGGGTTCCGGTTTCCAGGCTTGCAGCTGCACAGGCTGCGATTGAAGGTCCTGCAGGAGTTATGAACCCGCAACAAGCTGCCCCTATGGCAATGCCAGCCGCAAAGCGAACAAGAAGGACGGCAACTCAGGCTCTGAAGGTCCCAGCGAAGCGGGCTTCTTCCAAGGCAGCTGCACCTATTACGCCTAAGAAACGAGGCAGACCAGCCAAGGCCCAAGCGCAAACCAAAGGAACACAGCCGAGAGCAACACAAGCAAAACGGACTGCAGGCACGACGACACTAAAGGAGTCCGCCACAAAATATGCTTCGAAGTCCTCATCTGCACGTGGCAAATCCAAAGCTTCTCCTGCTCCAGCAAGAAGCAGTCGTGTAACAAGTGCTTCAATAGCCAAGGGCACTCGTTCAACGAAGACGAGCGCGGCTTCATCTGCTAAAGCGAAAGCTCCCGCACGAGGGACTTCGACGGCCACGAAGGCGACAAAAACGGCTGGAGCCACCAAGACGGCATCTCAAGCGACGTCGGTAAAGCGACCAGTAGGTAGACCTCGTTCGAGCACAAAGAAATAAGAAGAAACAAAATAGAAAGAATAGAATAACAATGAGAACAAGTTCTTAGTGAGAACGAATTAGAATAAAGGCTTTGCACTTGTGCAAAGCCTTTATTTTAGAGATGACGGACAGGTGTTTTTGTATACGCTCTTAAGCCATCCGTTCAAAATGGATCTCAAAAGAGTCTCTTTGAGTCGAGCAAAATCGTTATGGGACCTTCGTTCGTGTATGAGACCCTCATTATCGCACCAAACACTCCACGCTGGACCTCCACGCCCTTTTCCTTCAACTCGTCGCAGAAGGCATCGTAGAGGCCATAGGCTTTGTCGTTCGGTGCAGCCTCGGAAAAGGAAGGCCTTCTGCCTTTTCGGGCATCTGCCAAGAGTGTAAATTGTGAAATGACAAGGGCTTGATATCCCAAATCCAAAACTGACAGATTCATTTTTTGGTCTGCATCCATAAAGATCCTAAGATTGGCGATTTTTTCGGCAAGATACTTTGCATCATTAACACTGTCGGTTTGTGCCACACCCAAGTATACGAGAACCCCTGAATCGATGTGGCCCGCGACGGTCTGTAAGTCTTGCGTCCCCACACTTACGCTTGCATTAGAAACTCTTTGCACCACCGCGCGCATTGCAGTTACCTGTCAAGAACCAGCTTCTAGCAAACTGCAGAGGTAGCCAAAGCTGCCTTCACATTTTGCACCAGCGCCACTGGATCAGGCGACTCAAAAAAAGCAGAGCCCATTACCAGGACATCTGGCCGAACTGGAACGATAAGTGGCATTGTCTTTGCGGAAACTCCTCCGTCGATAGATATTTTGAAACTCAGTTTCATAGATTTGCGCAGCTCCTGCAATTGCTGAACTTTTCTGAGGCAGAATTCCAGAAGTTTTTGTCCACCATACCCCGGATTGACCGTCATCACCAAAACAAGATCCACAAAGGGCAAGATTTCCACCACTGAAGAAATCGGCGTGGAAGGAACGATCGAAATGCCTGCGGACTTCCCACTTGAATGAATAGCTTCGACCGTTCTGTGTATGTGCACGCATGCTTCCGCATGAAACGTAATAATATCTGCGCCAGCCTCTGCAAACTCCACTACCATTCGTTCTGGCTGCTCGACCATCAGGTGCACATCCAGGGGGAGTCTACAGCTCTTTCGAAAATCCGACACCATCTTTGTACCAAAGGATATGGGCGGTACAAAGTGACCATCCATTACATCCAGATGAACCCAGTCGGCCTGGGACTTCTCTATCATCGCGAGCGCACCTTGCAGGTCAGTAAAATCAGCCGACAGAATTGAAGGTGCAACTATAGGGTTGTTTATGTTCATATACTGATTGTACCACGATCTGTGGTCATCAAGCTACTGCATTGTCAATTTTGACCTCTTCAAAAAACCGTAACGATTGACTCATTCGGCGGCTATCGGATAGTATGATAAGTTGAAACAGCCACTAGGATTGGGTACAAATGGATAATCGGGATCGCGTCTCAAGTTTACTCGTACAAGGTTATGAATGTCTCAAGAACGTAGACCTTGGCAACGCCTCTCGATTTTTCGACGAAGCTCTTCATATGGACTTTGATGATTCAGAAGTTCTTTTTGCCCTCAAATGTTCCGAGTTTTGGTCTGAGTGTCTGGAATCGTTGAAGAAGATTGACCCTCCGCTGCAGCGGGGAGACTTTGTTCTGGCACAGTGGAAGAGTTTTTGCACATTTATCGTACGAATTGGCGGCGATTTTGAAAGAGCTAAGTATGCATTTAGGCGTTTTGCGTTCGGCATGGCCCTCGATTTTTTTCTATCGATCCCTGACGAACAAAAGAAGGCGTTGGGCATTGAGCTGGAGTTCCGTCTTGGCAGGTGCAGAAAGGCTTTAGGTGATTACGAAACCGCGCTCATTCACCTTGAAAGGGCCACAAAGATCCGCAAGGACAACGCGGTTTGTCTTGCAGAACTGGCTGATTGTTATGCCCTGTCGGGAGAACAAAATGCAGCCAAGATTCTTTTTCGTGAAGCCTTTTTTCTTGATCCAGACAAAATTGATCTCGATTTTATAGAGTCCGATCTCGTCCAAAAAATTGCAGATCGAGTGCGACAACTTAATTACCCTGCGGACAAGATTGCAGAATGGATTCCGGTTTACGCCGAAATCGAAGGTGTTTTTAGCGTCAAGAGGGAGCTCACAGCTCAAGAAAGCTCGAGGCTCAACTCTTCCATGTTCAGCCTGGAAAATGAAATACGAGAGAATCCATCCCGCGCGGCCGCTCTTAAGCCCCTGCTTCTAAATCGCTATTTTTGGGTTTTGGACAATTACAAAGCCACGAATGCGGATGAAGCCAAGATTGATAAACTGTTGCAGAAGGTTAGAGTTCTTGATAAAGATATTTATAAGCAGTACCTATCTTAAAGAGGAGAAAAGCTATGTCAGATAACCAGCTCACTGGTACGCTCCAAGGAATGCTCAATGAAGAAAAGTGGACGCGCCAAACGCTCCCCAACTATTCTATAACCAGTCTTAAGGAGCTGGATGCGCTCATGGAGTCCGCCGCGGCTCAAGGTTTGAGCGACGAATTCTTTAATATTTGCAAGGAGCATCTTGAGCATGCGAAGAATAGTGTCATTGCACTTTACATTGCAGGCATCTTAAGTCTTGCAAAACAACCTGCTGACGAATCTTATCTGGTGCAGCTCATGGACTTATTTGCGGACAGCGGACGCAACAATATTGTCGAGTATTTGTGCCAAAGAATTCTGGATTATGGCGAGAATCAGATTGCGCTTTCCAGACTGGCCACCTGTTATCAGGCAGATGGTCGCACCGATGAGCTTTACGCCACGTGGAAGCGCCTTGTTAAGGTGGATTACGAAGAGGCAGATATTGTAAAGAATATCGCCGAACACGAAGACAAGCTCGGAAATCGGGATGAGGCGATCGAATACTACAAGAAAGCTCTACTTCGCTATATTGCAAAAGGTTTGCCGACCAACGTGCGCGAGATTTGGCTCAAACTTGTAGATTATTGCCCGGAAGATATCGATTTCTTCTTCCATGTGGAGAAAAAGATAGCGACACAGATTTCAGAAGACAAGGCTGCTACACTCCTCATGGATCTCTACAACACGTATAAGGGCAAGAAAGACTGGGACATTGCGCTGACCATCCTTAAGCACGTCGTAGAATACGATGACAAGAGTCCGGCGATACGAAAAGAACTTATAGAATGTTATTCCGGCAAGTATGCTGACCATTCCAGACTCCAGGATTGCCTAAAGATCTCAAATATCAGCCAATCCTATCGTTCTCTGCACGAAGCGATCGAAGAATTTGAAAAACATATCGCCTTCGATGTGGGAAACTACGTATTCCATCGGACATGGAATATTGGCCGCATCGCAAGCGTCAAAGGCGACGAAGTGACAATCGATTTTGCTAAGTCGCGCAACCACAAGATGTCACTCAAGATGGCTATCGACAGTCTTATCCCCCTTTCCAAAGACCATATCTGGGTTCTCAAAGCGACATGGCCCAAAGACAAATTGCACGACAAAGTAAAAGACGATCCAGTGTGGACATTGAAGACCATAATCAAAAGTTTTAACAATGAAGCCGATTTCAAGCGAATCAAGGCCGAACTAGTGCCGAGCGTTTTGTCCGTGAGCGAATGGAATTCCTGGAGCACTAAAGCGAAAGAAGTCCTTAAGACAGATGCGTCGTTTGGCAACGCACCAGACGATATATCTACCTACATTGTTCGTGACCGGCCTCTCTCGTTCGATGAAAAACTCTATATCCAGTTCAAGGCAGAAAAAAACTTCTACTCACGTGCTCAGTGTTTCCGCGATTTTGTCGACAAAAACGATCTGGATTCGGAGTATTTCTCAGAAATGCTTGCCTACTTTACGAGCTTTCTCAACACTTTTCAGAGTTCAGAGGCTTCTGTGCCCGCCGATGAATTTGTCGTTTCATCCTATCTACTGCTAAAAGATCTTTCCGCAAAATACCCACGGCTTCAACAAGCACCCACAATGAGCTTCCAGGCGCTTTTCGGGCGGATTGAGAATCCAGTATCGGTCTATCAGAACATTAAAGACACGGAGCTGAGGAATGCCTTTGTACAGCATATAAAGCTCTTCGTTCCAGAATGGTCGGATATCTATATCAAATTGCTGCCTTATGCGCGATCTATGAAAATGATCGACGACCTCAAAAACGCGCACTACGACCAAAAGCTCAAAAAAATGGCCATGGATGTTGTCGAAGACTACAAAGACCACAGGGAGGCCTTCATCTGGCTTGTCAAGGATCTGCGTAACGAACCTTGGTTTGCAGAGCTCGGAATTGTGCGTGAAAAAATTATGCTCACGCTGCTTCACATTCTCGACATCACCTTCAAAGAAATGGATAACCATAAAGACACCACCGAGAACAAGAAGATCAACAAGCTCGTGCAGAGTATTCTCTTCAAGGATAAATACCTCGAAAATTTCCTGCTTGAGTCTACGCCAGAGACGGTAGAACGAGTCTATGCGCTTCTTATGGACATAAAAGAAATCGATCCCAGCATCAAAATGGATATCAAGCACAAGATCTCGGAAAAGTTCCCAAAACTACATTACTTTGGAGAAGAAGAAAAGCTGACGGTATTGTCTCGTGGCCTTATGGTTACCGCCGAAAAATACGAAGAAAAACAGAAATTGTTGCAGACGATAATGGAAGTCGATGTTCCACAAAACCAGAAGGAAATTGCCTTTGCCCTGTCTTTAGGGGACTTGCGCGAAAATGCTGAGTACAAGGCGGCCAAGGAAAAACAGGATGAGCTCAACGCCAAAGTCGGAAAACTTAAGAATGAATTGGATAGAGCACAGATTTTTGACAAGTCCACAATCTCGACATCCAAAATTTCTTTTGGGACTAAGGTAACGCTCTACAATGAAATCACGAAAGAAAACGAAGTCTACACAATCTTGGGCCCATGGGAATCGGATCCTTCTGCAAACATAATTTCGTATCTTTCTCCGTTGGGTAAGAAGCTCACGGGGCACAAGGTCGGCGAAGAACTTAAGTTCTCTATTCATGAAAGAGAGTTCCAATATAGGATCGATGCGATAGAAGAAGCAGAGTTCTAACGATATATCTCTTACCTGATGCCTTTTTCTGATGTCTTTTGCTCACATCAAAGCCTGCCAATCTTTGAAAGGCAGGCTGTTTTTTATTAAGCTATGTCCAGAGTTTTACCATGGGCTTATGGGCTCATGAGGTTATGGGGCTCTTAAGTAATTTCACTGCCCTGTGTCGCTTTCACAGCCAGGGTAAAGGCATCTGACTGAGTGAAGGCGTGAGCGCCAATTCCCCTCAAAAAGGCTGGAGATTATCACCCCCGTGCGTGCTCCTTCTGAAGCCGCGTGGATAAAAGTGGATTCGCTCAATGCTAACCCGACATGGTAAATTACATTGTTTCGTGCAAAGAGAAGAATACAGCCAGGCTTGATGACCTTTGTCGGATAACCCCAATGAGCATAGTCTTCGCTCGTTCGTGGGAAAGGTGCCTTTTCCGGCATTGATGTGATAAGAACATTACTCAGGAAGCCCGAACAATCAACTCCTGATCTGCTATACCCGCCCGCCCGATATGGCGTGCCTAACCATGATAGCGCCGTTGCAATAAGCTGCAAGCCATTAAGTGAATCCTGATCTGGGGCGACTGGCCCTTCGTTCGGCACACCGTGAGGTTCTTCAGAAAACGATAAGCCCCGCACTGGCGGAAGCACCTGTTCAATGTTTTCTATGTCAGGGATTCCGCTGTGCACCATGGCTTGAGGTAGCGCTCTTGGGCCAACGGAAAGTCCTAGCAAGAGGCAAAGAATGGCAAGGCGACGCGTTGCGCTCTTCCCCTCAGTTCTATTCCAGCTATCTTGCATCGGCGCTCTTTCGTCAGTCACTATTGTCGCAATTCTCCTTTATCTGATATTTTGCAAGAAAACGAGAACGAAAATCTTCAAATCTGTCCTCGCTTATCGCAAACCTCGCCTTACGTACCAAATCGGCCAAGAAACTCAGGTTATGACGAGTCGCGAGGATAGAATAAAGAATCTCGCCATTACGGTATAAATGATGCAAATAAGCCCGACTGTGGTTTAGGCACACTGGGCAACGGCACTCAGGATCGATTGGACCAAAATCTTTAGCATATTGACTTTTCTTGATGCTTATTTGCCCAGTGGAAGTAAACAAGAGTCCGTTCCGTGCCGTCCGCGTTGGGTAGACGCAGTCGAAAAGATCAATCCCATTGTGGATAGCTTCTAGGATATAGTCAGGCGTTCCTATACCCATAAGATAACGGGGCTTATCTGGCGGTAAAAAGCTCGCGGTATAGTCCAAGAGCTCACAAAAAACTTCTTTTGGCTCTCCCACGGAAAGCCCTCCGATCGCCAAACCTGGAAAATCTGCAGCCAAGGTCTCGTTGGCGCTTATTTTTCTGAGTTCTTTGGAAAAGTTGCCTTGAATGATACCGAAGAGCTGCCCTTGATAGCCTTCCTCATCTTTGGCGCGTAGCCATGCCGCTTTTGCGCGCCTGCCCCAATCCAAAGTCAGATACATCGTTCTCATTGCTTTTTTCTCTGGTTCACCCCAAGGCGAGCAGATATCAAGCTGCATCTGTATGTCTGAATTGAATGCAGTCTGAATTTCCACAACCTTCTCTGGTGTAAGGAAATGGGTCGATCCATCAATATGGGAGCGAAATTTTACTCCGTCGTCCGTAATTTTTCTAAAAGGGGCCAGGGAAAAAACCTGAAAGCCACCGGAATCTGTCAGAAAATTCCCATTCCAACCGGAAAACCCGTGGAGACCGCCTGCCGACCCAATGAGTTCGTGCCCGGGGCGCAGGTACAGGTGGTAGGTATTGGCGAGAATCAATTTGAAGCCCATGGCCTGCAGATCTTCTGGAGGAACCGCCTTTACAGTCGCGTTCGTACCTACTGGCATGAAGGCCGGTGTTTGAACAAGCCCATGGGGAAGTGCCAAAGTTCCATTTCGAGCTCTGGAATGGGCATCTTGATGCTGTTGTGTATATATCAGTTTCTCCATCGATAATCCTCACCTTCTTATTTGAGTATTCAACGCTTCAGCATATGATGAATGTCAAAACACACGAGCTCACTTGGCGCCTTAAGTCTTAGCCTTGAAAAAACCGAAAATTGAGATTGCGAGAAAAGCCAGAGTAACAGGCCAAATACCCACTGCGGGTTGCACCCACCCTGTTTTTGCTGCTATTCCACCCACCATTTGAGCAACGTAGTATACTGTGGCAGAACCGAGGCTGAAAAGCATACTCATCAAGAGAGAATTTCTCCTAAAAAGGCCAGAAAAGGCGATGGATAGTCCACAGACAATGAGTGGAGTCAGGCAAAAAGAAAAACGCTTATGGTACTCGGTCTCAGCCTCAGCAAATGGTAGACCGGAGCTCTTGAGGAACTGGACATAGTCTCGAAGCGCAGACCTTGTCATGAACTTTGGATCGGCCGCCAATGTTTCAAACGAACTGGGGGCTTCGTCTAAAGACTGATTCGTGTAGTTTGAGACTGTTTTGATAGTCCATTCTCCATTTTCTTGCAAAGAGTAGGTCTTAGCATTCTCAAAAACCCACATCTGGCCGTTCCAGCGAGCGGAATCGGCGACGACCCTAAGGACAGGAGCCATTGTCCTATCTCTTTCTACTACATCAACATTTATCAGTCGCTTTTCTCTCGAGTCATAAAGGCCGACATTGTAAAGCCACTCCCCTGATTTCGCAATTATCGTTATATTGGAGATTTGCCGAGCAGTTGCGTCTTGTCCTGTCATTCGCTTGTAAAGATTATCTCTAGCCGATGTTGTGGGAATAATGAGGTGATCATTCCCCCAAAAAAGCCCAACAGACAACAAGGCTGACATGATCAGGGCCGGGACACAAAGGCTCCTTATGCTCACACCTGCACCAAAAATCACCAACAGTTCTCCGTCGGCATAAAGTTCAGACAATGTAAACGTTATTGCAAAAAGGAGTGCAACAGGCAGCGCTTCCGAACCATGGGCAGGTATCCCTTGACAAGTCCAAAGCAAAATGTGCCCCAATGACACATCATAGGCCAAGAATCTCCAAATGTTCGAGAACAAGTCTGCCAGCAACAAGAGCACAACCAGCATTCCTTCAGCACCGAAAAAGAACTTTAACACTGAACGAAGCGTCATAGAACGCAATTTGTGCGGCGTTCTTGGTTGTCTCAAAAGGCCAGCAAGGCTATCTCCTATCACAAACCGACTCATGCAAGCCTTCTTGAAGAAAGATGGCGAATCAACACGAGAATCAAAGTGGCAGCAAGGACAAGAAAATTGGGAGCCCAGATAGAAAGCCATGGCTCGATGTGGCTCTTAAGCCCCCACGTTTGACCTGCAAAGAGCATCCCCCAGTAGACAACGGAAAGAACGAGCGCTATGCCAAAACCTGCAGTCCGACCAGCTTTGCGTGATCCCAAGCCCAGTGGAAAAGCCAACAGTGCAAAGAAAAAGCCAGCCGCAGGAATAGCATATTTCTTGTGATACTCGAGTTTATAAATCTGTAAAGACCGGTCCATGGGCACACTTGCCTTAGCTTCCTTGTACGCCCGCAGGCTATCTGCAATATCGCCCTGCGCCGAATAGTCTGCAATGAGGACAGCCCGCGTCGAACTTTGACTACTAAATGCTTCCTTTTCCCTAGCTTGTAGAGAGCTCTGTTTAATTCGGATTCTATTCCTCAAGTCCCCAGACGCCATGTCGCTCGGCCCCGTACTGGAAAACCCGACAAGAGGTTCTCTGAATTCCAGCCTATAAAGCACTGAGTCAGCTTTAGAAATCGAGAAACGATCTCTTGAACCAGGCGCAACCTGCATCGCCCAGACATCGTTGAGCGAAACGTTTGCACTGTTCTGATCGTTACCCATGAGAATCGTGGCTGTCCTTGCCGAAATGACATTGTCAGGCGAGTCCGGGGCAGATTGGAAAATAAGTACATCTCCTGCAAGATTGTCTCGAGCCGCCCCTGTGACTAAAGTAGTGTTCGGATACTTCTTTACTGTGTATGGTTGAAGCTCCAAAGATGCAGACTCGGCCAATAAGTCACGATACACCTCCTGGAATTTGCGCGAACCGAGTGGCAGAAAGTAGTCGTTCATTGCAAAGGAGACCAGGGAAATACCTAATCCAATTACAGCAAAAGGCACATAAAGGGTTGAGAGCGATATGCCGCCAGCCGAAAAGGCGAGAAGTTCGTTGTCTGCATTGAGGCGCCCTGCAGCCATTAAAGCCCCTGCAAGCGATGCAAAGGGAAATGCAAGAGCAAGTACCGACGGGAGCGAATATATAAGCAAAAGCATAGTTTTGGAGAATGATACATTTTTTGAAAGAATATCTTCCGCAAGTAACAATACTTGATTTATCAAAAAGACCACAAAGAAAAAAACAAAGGCAAGAAAGAATGAAACCAAGTATTCTTTTGCCAAATAGGAAGTTGCTCGATATGGAAAACGAAGCAATTCAGACGTCTTTGCGTGGGACTTCATGGCCGCTTTCCTTTAGCTCTAGCCGATGCCTGTCGAACCAAAACCTCCACTACCGCGATTTGTTGCAGCGATATCGGTTTTTACATCGATAGTTGCCCTAGTATACGGCGCAATCACAAGTTGCGCTATCCTATCGCCATTTTTAACAACAAAGGGTTCGTTACCGAGGTTTATGAGAAGAACACAAACCTCGCCGCGGTAATCGGAATCGATCGTTCCAGGGCTATTGAGGCAGGTAATGCCATGTTCAAGGGCAAGCCCGGATCTTGGACGAACCTGTGCTTCGTAGCCATCCGGCATTTGCAGACACAGGCCTGTCCGAACTAAGGCACGACTACCTGCTTGAATTGTAAGCGGTTGCGGCAAAAAAGCCCTCAGGTCCATGCCCGCAGCCCCACTAGACTGGTATTCTGGTATCCGGGCACCTTCTTCGACGGTTACAAAGATGACCTTAGTGTCCACGAACACCCCCTTGTCACAATAACGCACCGGCATAGTCATTTAGGCTAAGTCGGTGCGCGCAAAGAACTTACATTTATCTGTTTCTATTGCTGCTTCTGGTATTTCGGCTGCTGTCTCTTCTTTCGCCGTCATATCGGCGATTACTGCGTTCATGACCACCCGAAGAGCCTGAGGATCTAGAATCGCTGTGAGACGTCTGTTCCGGTAGCTCGCCATTCTCGTCGAGGGCGTCGACCATGGCCAGATTAAGTCTACCCATATGGTCGATTTCCATAAGCTTAACCTGTACCCGGTCACCCTCCTTGAGGATGTCCGTCACTTTTTCTACTCTGTCCTTGGACAGCTTGGAAATATGGCAAAGGCCTTCCTTGCCAGGCAGGATCTCTACAAAGGCCCCAAAATCCATTATACGCTTGACGGTACCCGTGTAAACCTTCCCGATCTCCGGTTCTTCAACCAGGCCAAGTATGGCGTCGCGCGCGGCATAAGCGTCCTTCTGATTCTTGCCGTAAATGGTGACTTCGCCTTCTTCGTTCACATTGATCTGAACGTCGTATTTCTCGCTCAAGCCCTTAATGTTCTTGCCAGACGGTCCGATGATCATTCCAATTTTGTCTTGGTCTACCTTTGTGCTCACAACCTTGGGCGCAAAGGGAGAAATATCAGTGGCGGGTTCGGCAATCGTTTGTTCCATGATCGAGAGGATGTGCAACCTGCCTCTTCGTGCCTGTTCGAGCGCCTTTCGAAGTATTTCAGTGGAAACGCTCGAGATCTTTATATCCATTTGGAAGCCGGTGATACCATCGCGGGTTCCGGCCACCTTGAAGTCCATGTCACCAAGATGATCTTCGTCGCCGAGTATGTCTGAGAGCACTGCATATCGATTATTGTCGGTGATGAGTCCCATAGCAATACCGGCCACAGGCTTCCTCATTGGCACTCCCGCGTCCATAAGGGACAAGGAGGAAGAGCACACCGTCGCCATGGAAGACGAGCCGTTCGATTCCAGAATCTCGGACACCTGCCTGATAGTATAGGGGAATTTTTCTTTTGGCGGGAGCATAGGTTCAATAGCCTTGCGTGCCAAATCCCCGTGGCCGATTTCGCGTCTGCCTGTTCCGAGCCTGCCCACTTCGCCCACCGAATACGGTGGGAAGTTGTAATGAAGCATGAATCGTTCTCGGCGGTCGCCTTCGATATCATCCAGCACTTGTTCGTCATCCACCGTGCCAAGGGTGGTTACTCCAAGGCTTTGCGTCTCGCCACGCGTAAAAAGCGCAGAACCATGAGTCCTGGGCAGAACGCCGATCTCGCAAGTGATTGGTCTAATATCTTCCAGTCCGCGTCCGTCGACGCGCAGTCCTTTGTCCAGAATACTGCTTCTCAGAATATTGTATTGCAGCTCATCCATAAGCCCTGAAAACAGCTTCTTTTGTATGTCGTCGGTGAGGGCATCGGCAAAGGCGGCTTCTGTTTCTTTAATTGCCGCCGATACTGCCTTGGCTCTTTCCTGTTTCGCTTTGGTAAAAAGCGCTACTTTGAGTTTTGGCTCGGCAAATGCTCTGATTTCGCCCTCGCGGTTCAGTTTGATTGCAAGAGGTGCAAGAGGCAGCTTCTCTTTACCCGCAAGCGAGCGAAGCTGTTCGATGGCAGCGCAGATTTCTCCGATGGGCTTCTTTGCGCATTCGATGGCGGCGAGCATTTCTTCCTCAGTCGCTTCCTGAGCGCCGCCCTCAACCATGGTAATTCCAACCGCGGTTCCAGCCACGACGATCTCCAATCTGGAGGCTTCAATCTGAGCAAACGTTGGATTTACAATGTACTCATCACCTACCAGGCAAACGCGTACGGCAGCGATAGGACCAGCAAACGGAATATCCGAAATATGCACTGCAGCACTTGCGGCATTCACGGCCAAAATGTCGGGAGGATTTACCTGATCCGCAGAAACACAGGTTGGTACAACCTGGATTTCTCGTCCAAAATCCTTGTTAAAAAGTGGACGCATCGGGCGGTCGATAATGCGCGAGACAAGAATTTCCTTGTCTTTTGGCCTTGCTTCGCGCTTAATAAACCCACCGGGGACTTTGCCGGCAGCGTAGTACTTCTCGTTGTATTCAACTGTCAGCGGTACAAAATCCAACCCCTCGGTCGCTGTACTTGAGCAGCACGCGGTAGCGATTATTGCACTCCCACCGTAGGTAGCAAAAACAGCGCCATTGGCCTGTTTTGCCATCCGTCCTGTTTCCAGGACCATTGTTTCGCTGCCAATTTGACAACTCACTGTGTGTTTCATTGTGTTTCCTTTTTGTTACCAGGTAAGGTGCTCAAAACCATATGCACAAGAGCATCCCTGGCAAACAACAAAAGGCCCGTGCACTTAAGCGTCCGGGCCTAAATTGAAATCTTTCGATTGCGTCACTTCCTGATCTGAAGTTTTTCGATTAGGGCTCGATACGCTTCCAGATCGGTTCTCTGCAAGTATTTTAGCAGTTTTCGCCTCTGTCCAACGAGTTTTAGAAGACCGCGTCGCGAGTTGGTATCTTTCTTGTTGACCTTAAAATGTTCTGTCAGATCGGCTATTCTGCGTGAAAGCAACGCAATTTGTGCTTCTGTTGACCCGGTATTTTTCTCGCTTTTTCCGTATTCAAGCACAATTGCGGCCTTTTCATCTTTGGTCAATGCCATGTTCTTCTATCTCCTTCTACGCTTCTTTTGGTACTCTTTCAAATATCTTGACCCGTAAGACGGGACTGTCAACTATCTCAGGAAGACAAATCTTCCCATCGGCAATGCGCGCCCTCATTAACTTTGGCGTACTGCCATTTCCCTCTATCCCTATATTGTAGACTCCATAAGGAGGCAAGACGACATAGGGATCATACTGAAAGCAAAACTCACTCCCCAGGTTCCCATCGCCAGACGCCTGGCTCTGGCTATCTTTACTAAGCCATATCTCATAGGGCCGGCCCAGCATTGAACGCGCTTCGTCCAGATTGCCTTCCAAAATAGCCTTGCGAACTCTGCTTGAACTCACAGGGAAACCCTTGTAAATCACAGGCTCGAGTATCGCCACCTGCACACCAATCTCCTGTCCCAGAGCTGCCAAATCGCCGGCACTCGTGTCCATGTTATGGCCACATCTAAAATTTGGCCCAATACACAAAAAGCGCACTCCGGCCCGCGAAAGCAAGCTCAAAAACTGCTCGCCTGATTGTTTACCGAAATCTGGAGAAAAGTCAATGAGGACGCAGAGCCCAACGCCTGTAGATGCAAGATTATCCAGTTTCTGCTCAAGACCGAATAGGTTCCCCTTGAACGAACTTTTATGAAGGACATCTTTAGGATTCTGTGCAAAAGTTACGACGCAGCTCCTCATGGCTGGTTCCTGGGACAAGACCGTCTGAATCAGTGCCTGATGTCCCAAATGAAGTCCATCAAAGACTCCGACCGTGGCCGCTATGTCCAAGGAAGAAACAGAACCCACAAATTCGTCCCAAGACTTAACGATCATACTGACTCTCACCTTCGTTCGAGCCTAACGCATCCATCTGCATTACGACTTTATAACGATAGCCTTTTGAAGTCTTCTGCACTATGCCCAAGAAATCTCCACACTCCGAAAAAACCGCCACATCTGTCTGTTGCGTCGTCACGGCGCCAATAGATGAAAGCGCTCCAGGATATCCATGAATGAACTGTTCTTCAAAATCATGTGGAAGATATGCTACTGCAAGGCCAAGTTGCCGCGCAGTCTCTGCAGAAAGTTTCTGCCAAACGGGCAATTCAGACGATGACGACTTTGTGGAGGTTGCATCTTCCAGCCTACTTGTAACCACGGCAGGCCAAGAAACACAGCTCTGATCCTGGCTGACAGAATCCAGTGAGAATGGACCGATACGGGTACGCTTGAGTGCCGAAACATATGCACAACTTGAACAAGCTGCGGCTATATCCCTTGCAAGTGCACGGATATATGTGCCGGAAGAACAAGAGACCTCAAGGACAGCATTTTCTCCATCGTAACTGACGAGCTTGAGTTCGCTTATCTCAATGCGTCGCGATTGCAGCACAGGATGTTGTCCTTTTCTTGCCAGCGACGACGCTCTTGCACCATTGTAGTGTACTGCAGAATACTCAGGAGGTATTTGCTCCTGCACACCGATAAAACTGGGCAAACAGAGTTCAAGCGCTTTGCGCGATGGTGGCTCCCCTGTCATGACAATCTTGCCATCTGAATCGAGCGTATCGGTTCCAGTGCCAAACCGAATTTCCGCACGATACGACTTATCCAAACCTTGAAACCAGGGCGTGAGCCTAACATAAGGGCCGGCCAATACGACAAGAAGTCCAGTCGCAAACCGGTCCAGCGTCCCGGCATGCCCAAACTTTGTGGTCGGCTCCAGACGCTTAAACTCAGAAAGTGCATCGAACGATGTCCGCAAGGCTGGCTTGTCGTAGAGCAGGAAGCCCGAAGCATTCATTCCTTTTCCAAACCCTTGAGCTTCTCGGTCATGGCAAACCCTTCGCCGATACCCTTATCGGGAATAAACTGCAAAACTGGAGTGAGGCGAGTATGGATGCCCTTTGCTATCTGCGACTGAATAAAGCCCGCCGCATGCTGAAGCCCCTGGGCGGCCTCGTCAAGACTGATATCCTGTCCCGGCAGCACACTAACCCAGACCTTTGCATGCGAACCATCTCCCGACGCCTCAACACGAGTAATCGATACAAATGGCGTAACACGGGGGTCCTTGATTTCACCACGGCTTATCAGCGCAGCAATCTCCTCGCGCAGCACTTCTTCCAGCCGCTTAAGCCTTTTCTGATCCACTGCTCTCCGCCTGTTTGTTGCTGGTACTGCCAGCGCTACCAGCGCCCTTGGTATCTTCCTGCTTGCCGCCCCCAGTCTTATTTTCGTCGGCCTTGGCTTGAGTGCCAGTGGCCTGACTCAAGGTCCTTGCCACTTCAATTGTTTCGTAAATCTCGAGAATATCGCCCACCTTAAGGTCGGTGCAATTCTCTATGCCAATTCCGCACTCAAAGCCAGCTGTCACTTCCTTGACATCGTCCTTGAAGCGCTTAAGCGAGTTTATATTGCCCTGGAATATCTCAATATTGTCCCGGACAACCCTGACCTGGCTATTGCGTCGGACGACGCCCTCAAGCATGTAACAGCCCGCAACGATGCCAACTTTTGGCACCCTGAAGATTTCGCGGACTTCGGCTTTGCCGATCTCCTGCTCTTTAAGTTCAGGCGACAGCATGCCTTCCATTGCCTTCTGTATATCTTCCTGCGCTCTATAAATGATGTTGTATTTTCGGATATCAACTTTTTCACGTTCCGAAAGGGCCTTGGCTGACGGAGTCGGTCTGACATTGAATCCAATAATAATGGCATCAGAAGCAGAAGCCATCATTACGTCGTCTTCGGAAATTGCCCCTGCAGCCGCACGAATCACATTGAGACGTATCTCTGGCGTGGACAGTTTTTCCAGCATGCTCTTGAGCGCTTCTACTGACCCTTGTACGTCGCCTTTGATAATAACCTTGAGCTCTTGTACTTCTCCAGCAGAAATCGTTTCGTACAAATTGTCCAAAGTCACTTTCTTGACGTTCTTACCCTCTTCGTATTTCTTGAGTTCTTGGCGTTTAGCAGAAATTTCACGAGCGTATTTTTCGTCCTCAACGACTTCAAAAGGATCGCCTGCATTCGGAATGCCTTCAAAGCCCAACACCTCTACAGGCATGGAGGGCTCTGCAATCTCGACACGCGCACCTTTGTCATTGAACATTGCTCTTACTTTGCCAGGGAATATGCCCGCAACAAACGGATCACCAATACGAAGCGTGCCATTTAGTACGATAATAGTGGCAACGATGCCTCGACCCTGATCAATTTTGGACTCGATAACTTTCCCCTCTGCCAGGCGATCGTAACTCGCCTTGAGTTCGAGCACCTCAGCTTGCAGAAGAATTGCATCCATGAGTTCATTGATGCCTATCTTTTGAAGTGCCGAGACTTCACAGAATTGTGTGGTTCCACCCCACTCCTCTGGCTGAAGCCCAATCTCCGAAAGCTGAGTCTTGACCCTATCCACATTTGCATCAGGCAAGTCGATTTTGTTCACCGCAACAATAATTGGAACACCTGCAGCACGAGCGTGATCGATTGCCTCCTTAGTCTGAGGCATTACGCCTTCCACTGCGGACACGACCAAGACCACGATATCAGTTACCTGTGAACCGCGCGCACGCATTTGCGTAAAAGCGGCGTGTCCAGGAGTATCCAGGAAAGTGATTTTCCCATGTGGCGTCTCTACTTGATAAGCGCCTATGTGCTGCGTAATTCCACCATATTCGCGGGAAACCACGTCGGTCTTTCGTATCGCATCGAGCAGTTTGGTCTTGCCATGATCGACGTGTCCCATAACGGTCACAATAGGTGGACGTGGCTTCATGGCAGCAGGGTCTTCGCTGGCTTTTTCAATTACTGTCTCATCGAAAAGGCTGACAATACGGACTTCACATCCGTATTCGCCTGCGAGTATCGTAGCAGTTTCGGCATCGATTTTCTGGTTTATGGTGGCCATCACTCCAAGGCTCATCAACTTGGCGATCAGTTCCGCAGGCTTTATATTCATCTTTTTTGCCAGATCGCTGACAGAGATGTTTTCCATTATGTCGATGGATTTGGGTATCGCAATGGCTCTCGATTCGGCCTTCTTCTTGAGTTGAAGCTCTTTTTCCAGCTCGAGATCGTCTTCGTGTCGTGCAAAAGTAGTCTTGCGTTTTGTTGCCGGCTTCCTTTGGGCTGTCTTGCTGCTCTCCATGGGAGAAGGACCAGGTGCAGCCCCCCTTGAACCTCCAAGGCCGCGCCCCGAGCCGCCGGCATTCGGTCTGTTGCCAAATCGGTTCTGCGAATAAGGATATCCGCCCGGTCGACCGGCAGATCCTGGTGCACCACCCTGAGGTCTTGGCCCACGAGGGTATCCCCCTGTGCCTTGCCCTTGTTGCACACCATAGCCTGAACCACGCCCTGGGCCTTGCTGGCCTTGATATCCGCCTTGCGGGCCAGAATAAGGCCTGGAACCCTGATACCCACTTCGATTGCCCTGATAACCTCTGCCCTGATACCCACTCTGATATCCCGAACCTGCTCCTGGCGAAGAGCCAGGGCCGGAAGACGAACCACGTTGGTATGATCCAGTTCTTCCCTGACCCTGGTCGGAATAGTATCGTCCCTGGTTTTCTTGGGAACGATAAGCACTTTGATCGGCAGGTCTACCCGATACGATACCCACAGGGCCGGTCGAACGCGGCCTCTGAGGCAAACCGTTTTCTTGCCGCCCAGATGGCGGCGCCGCCGGCGCTCGAGGTGCAGAAGGTGCATGTGGGCTCGTAGGTGTTTTGTGGTCTTCCTGTCCTTGGGTGTCCGCGCCTCCCTGGGTAGTGGTGCGGGAGGTGACTGGTGGAACGCTCGATGCAGACCCTTGAGGCCTGCTCTGTTCCGCATGCGCTACAGCATTGCCTTTTTGCTCTTGCTGCTGTTCGGCCTTCTCTTTCGGTGCTTGTGGCGCCGACTCAGAAACACCGACCTTTGACGTCTCTACAGCAGGAGCGGCTTCCACAGATGTGGCTTGGGCCAGCACAGGCTGAGCAGAAGACAGCTTTTGGGATTCTGCTTCGGCCTCTCCAGGCTCGGCATCGTGATGTGCAACCACTTTGGCCGCTGCTTTCTTCAACACAACTTTTTTCTTAACGACTACGACTTTTCGCTTCTCCACGCCTGACTCTTCGTCCGGCTTCTCTGGCTTAACAGAGGGCTGAACCGGAGTCTCGGCCGATGCTGGCTTTGCTTGCTTAATGAGATGAACTTTTTTCTGTGCGTCGTCGGTGTTATCCGTCATATCTTACCTTTATGCCCCTTGATCGTCGTCACTATATTCAAAACTCAGTTCAACGCCACAATTGGGGCAATGTTTCATATCAGGAGTAACCACAGTCCCACAATCGGGGCATAGATACTCTTCACCTTCCTGGGCGCTTGCCTCGCCTTCTTCCTGGACGATTTCGATGTTCTCTTCGATGACCCCACGAACTGCCTCAATATCCGCCGCATCAAGGCCAGACTTCTTGACCAGTTCGTCGTCATCGTACTCAAGAAAATCTTCTACAAGGACAATTCCAGCCTGCGAAAGGGCTTCTATCCATTCAGGTTTCATGTCTGGCAAATCAGCAAGCCGCACGGCCTCTTCTTCCACTTCAAGGGCGGCTTCCGGTTCGGCTTCAACATTCTCCCCAAAGAGACTATTTGCCGCTCTCTTGAGCTCAAGAGTCCTTACGTCCTGCATATACTGCTCTTCAGTCTTAACATCGATGTTCCAATCACACAGCCTGTTAGCGAGCTTAACGTTCTGGCCCATCTTCCCAATTGCTATTGATAGTTCTTTTTCGGACACTATTGCAAGAGCTGTATGCTTGGCTTCATCAAGTATATACACAGACTTAACTTCTGCAGGAGAAAGCGCATTCTTTATAAACTGCCTTGGATCCACGTCATATTTTACAAAGTCTATTTTTTCACCTTCAAGTTCCTGGCTTATGAGCTGGCTCCGTATTCCCTTGGGACCAACACAAGCGCCAACAGGGTCTATGTCATCACGCTTGGAATAAACTGCAACCTTCGTCCTATAGCCGGGCTCTCGAACAATCTTGAAAATCTCAATGGTTTTATCGTAGATCTCAGGAATTTCCAGCTCTAGAAGTTTTGTGACAAACTCCGCATGGCTTCGCGATAGAACGATTTGAAGCCCGTTCTTCCCTTTTTCAACCTCATAAATAAGAGCCTTAATTCGGTCTCCAACGTGGTAAACTTCTCTGGGCGACTGGTACTTCTTGGGGAAAATGCCCTCAACCTTCCCCAAATCCACATAAATCACCCCATTTCGTTCGCGTTGATAATACCCAATTACCAGTTCACCTTGCTTCGATTTATACTCCGCATAAAGTGTATCGCGCGAGATGTCGCGGAAGTTTTGGTGCGTCGTTTGTTTGGCTACTGTGACAGATTGAAGATCGAATTCCTGAGGATCGATGGGCAGTTCCAGGATATCTCCAATCTCTGCGTCCTCAGCGAATTTTCTTGCCTCTGAAATAGTTATCTGCAGAACATCGTCGTCCAAATTATCGTCCGCAACGATTTCTTTCTTGGCATAGATGTCGACACCTTCATAGTTGTCACGGAAGCGTATAATCGCGTTTTCGCTCGTACCATACTTTTTCTTGTAAGCGGCCAACAGAGCATCCTTGAGGGTGTTAACCACAAGCTCTTCAGGAATACCCCGCTCGTTGACCAGCTCTCTAATAGCTTCGGCCATGTCTGACGCCATTGGCTTACTCTCCCTTATAACTGGAATCCAGCTTAGCCTTTGCAATAGCTGAAATCTCTATAGCAGTTGAGATATCGTTTTCTATGAAATCTATTCTGTTGCCACAATACTTGCCAAGCTTTCCGCTGCGCCATTCATTTTCCGACACCAAGAGCAATTTGATCTGCTGCCCTTCAAAGGCCTGCCACTCTTTTGATGTTCGGATTGTACGGTCAATGCCAGGACTTGATACTTCAATTTCAGGGTCTTGTATATTGGCAGTTCGCCGCAACTCTGCCTCTATAAGACGGCTCGCCTTGGCACACTCTTCCGTACCAGTCCCCGACGGCGAGAAAACAGTGGCCGTTACTTTTACATTTCCCTTGCGCTGTGAGACGGAGAATGTCAATAGACGCATTCCTGCCTTCGCAAGTAAGGCCTCAATTTCATCTTCCAGGCCAGCCTGAATAACCACCTTCTAAAATCCCTCCAAAACAGAACGAACCTTGAACACGTGGCAAAAAAAAAGAGTCGAAAACCGACTCTCCTTATTCCTAAAAAGAATCTTTTTATTTTTACATACTTTTATACTAATAGTTCGCTCTTTCTTAGTCAAGCGCGGCATTCGTCGAACTAATCCATTGCAAGCACGAGTACTGCAACTTTCTTTGTTCCATTAGTGAGGAGGGCCCTTGAACAAGCCTCTGCGGTCGCTCCGGTCGTATAAACATCATCAAAGAGCACTACTAGCTGTGGGGCGTCACAATGATATTCTGGACTATACTCGTACCCTTTTGATGCGTTCGCTTTGCGTCCTTCCCTGCCCAGCGATTTTTGCTCCTCGCTTGCCATCCGTACGAGAGGCCTAACCACCGGAACTCCCCTTTTCTCAAGCCTTGTGGCAATAGCCTCGACTTGATCCCACTCATGCGTTTTGATTTTTTCTGGTCGAGGTGGAACGGGCACAACAACATACTCTGGCCAACGTTGCTGCAAGACTTCGTATACCAGATTCGCCCAAAAACTTGCCAAGGACTTCCTTTGAGACATTTTGTAGGAGCGAATAAGCGTTGCCGGAGCATCACGATAGCGAAACAGGGGAAAGACTTCTTCATACGAATGGGTCCTGTTGCGACATGTATAACAAATCTCATCTTCACCAAAGAGTTCCGTACCACAAAAACGACATCTCAATAATGGGCTGGGTGGTAGATTGTTGGCGCATGACTTGCACAATGGTCCGCTGACGGCTCGTTGTTGCCCATGGATACGCAGCCCGCATAGTACACAGTACTGCGGTGCTATCCAGTCTAGGATGTAGGTGCTCATATATATGCAATCCACAAAAGAGAAACGCCAAAGGCTATGTGCTTTGCTTCAGCATTTCTAAAACATCTGCCAACAGTTCAAGCGCTTGAAGGGGCGTCATCCTGTCGATATCAGCGCTGCGAATCTTCGCGAGCGCCAGATCTTCGGGGCTAAAAAGTTCTGCTGAAGTACTGGTACGAATCGAAGTATCAGCGTGAACCGACTTAGCTTCGGCTACTCCTAAGTCATGCGGTACATCCAAATCATGTGGCTGTAACTCCGCCTGTGTAAGACTATGTTCAAAATGGACCATTTTGCTTTGCAAGCTTCTTGCGTTGTTCAACACCTCTTGCGGTATGCCGGCCAGACCTGCAACATGGATACCATAGGAACCCGCAGCAGGCCCATTTACGAGCTGCTTTAGAAAGACGATTTCACCTTGGTTTTCAAGTACCGCCATGCTTAAATTGACCAGGTGGGGATTTTCCATATTAGTCAGTTCATGGTAGTGCGTGGCAAAAAGAGTTCTGCATCGAATTCGATCAAGGAGATACTCGCTGACTGCCCATGCAATACTCACACCGTCTAGCGTGCCCGTACCCCTTCCGACCTCATCCATTATCACAAGGCTCCTAGGTGAAGCAGTGTTCAGTATGTAGGCAGTTTCGTGCATTTCTACAAGGAAGGTGCTTTCTCCCCTTGCAAGGTTATCCTGAGCTCCAACGCGGCAGAAAATTCTGTCCACTAGACCAATCGAAGCAGATTCTGCAGGCACGAAGGACCCAATATGGGCCATCAACACTATAAGGGCGGTTTGCCGCAAAACTGTAGATTTGCCAGCCATATTTGGTCCGGTCACAAGTGCAAAGAACTGGTTTTTGGTGTCGAGCTTTATGTCGTTGGGAACAAACGCACCTGCAGGCAGACATGCTTCTACGACAGGGTGTCGCCCTTGCCGTATGTCGATTATGCCCTCTTCACAAAGATCAGGCCTGCAAAAACCCTGTTCTGTAGCAGCCTGTGCCAAAGACACAAAGCAATCGAGACGCGCTATCGTAGCAGCCACGTGCTCCATGGCAGTAAGGTATGCCTTGCTGGCATCTCGCACTTTAAGAAAAATGCTTTTTTCGAGATCGATGATTTTCTCGGTTGCCCCGTTGATTTCACTCTCTAGAGCGGCAAGTTTGTCCGTAGTGTAGCGTTCGGAACCAACAAGTGACTGTCGCCGAATAAAATGGGATGGCACTGAGTCCAGTTTGCCTTTGGTCACTTCCAAATAATAGCCTATGATTTTGTTATAGCGGATACGAAGGCTCTGGATTCCGGAGGCTGCCTTTTCCTCTTCCAGATAAGCATCGAGTACGCTTGTCGAATTCCGTTTGAGCGCCCGCAGTCTGTCCAACTCCGCATCGTAGCCATCGCGTATGAGGTTCCCCTCAGTTATGAGTATCGAAGGATCTTCTTTGATTGCGCGCTCAATGGTATCCGCAGCTTTTGCACTACCGTCTTCGTCCTGTTCTGAGATGTTCATATAGGAACCAAGCGAGAACTGCCTCTGTCGTAAGAGATCCACTATGTCAAGCGAGGCCTTTAGAGAGTCTCTTAAGGCAAGTAAGTCCTTAGCGTGAGCCTTATCCATTGCCAGGCGAGCTATGAGGCGATCAGAATCCAATACGCAGGCAAGACGTTTGCGAAGCTCAAAGAGCAGGAGCTGGTCTTTATAGAGACTGCTCACTATTCCCAGGCGCTCATCTATCTCCGGCTTGCTCCGCAGAGGTTGAAGAATCCACTGTTGCATCAGGCGACGCCCACCAGCTGTCTTGGTCCTATCCAAAACCGAGAGCAGTGTGTCTCTGTGGCTTGAATCCGAAAGATTCCTTACAAGTTCGAGGTTTCTTCTTGTTGCTTCATCCAGCGCCAAGAATTGGCTTTGATCATACTTCAAGAGACTTTGAATATGTGGACTTTGTGTCTTGGAATTTTCTGTTACATAGTCAAATACTGCACCTGCAGCAGCAAGTTCAGGTGCCTCATCATCAAATCCGAATCCTTTGAGCGATGCGACCTTAAAATGCTCTCTCAAGTGCTCATAAGACCGCCGAACGTCGAAATACCAATCCGGCTGGCGCTGTACGAGAGCTGTGTCGAACTGGCGTAGGAGCTCCGGAACACCAGGCCTTTCACATAGCGACTGCTGAATTATTATTTCACGTGGAGAAAGCCTTGAAAACTCAGAGCGTAAGAAATTCACACAATCAGCCGGATTGCCATTATCGGCAACCGAATAAGCCCTAAATTCAGCTGTTGAAACATCGAGGCTTGCTATACATAAGTAATTATTTATAGAACAAATACTTATTAGGTAATTGTTCGTCGCCTGGTCCAAATACTCTTCGTCTATGGTTGTTCCAGGGGTGACTATTTCAATGACATCGCGATCTACCAGCGTGCCAGGCTTTGGCGCAGTAAGTTGTTCGCAAATTGCAACCTTTTTGCCGGCCTTCAGAAGCTTGGCGATATAGGGTTTCGCGGCATGGTAGGGAATGCCGCACATGGGCTGGCCTTGGCGTTGAGTCAGCGTTAGGTCTAGCAAGACACTGGCTTCTTGTGCATCCTCAAAAAACATCTCATAGAAATCGCCCAGTCTGAAGAACAGTATAACATCCCTATACCCGGCCTTGATCCTGCGGTATTGATCCAGCATTGCCATGTGTTCACTCATAGGCTAAGCGGTATTCTCCCTGGTATTCTCAGATACAAGAAAAAGCCAGCGGCATTTAGAGAGCCTATTGCCCTTGTCTTAGAGCCAAAATGACTTCATCAGTAATGTCGATAGCAGTTGAGTTCCATACAATGATGTTATTGGCGTCTTTTGGCGTCAGATTGAGCACAATAGAGTACCCCTCGGACTCGGCTACTTGACTGACACATGAGTCTATCTTCTGCAAGAAGGAGTCCGACGCGCTAATGGCCTTGGCCATTATGTCGAGCTCGTTCTGCCTTGCTGCCACATAGTCTTTGAGTTCTGCCATCTTTTTTGTGATTTCGGTATCGATAGACTGAGCAAGCCCGGTGTCGGACCTGCTTTGTGCCTCCGCTTTTTTTGCCTGAAGTAACTTAATTTCGCTGGCTCTCTTGTCAACCTCGGCTTGTATCTCTGCCTTCTTTTGCGCAAAACTGTTGACTGCAGAAGCACTATTGGAGAAAGTATCCAGAATTCGGCCCATATCTATCACTGCTATTCGCGTCATTTGTTGCGCGGCAAGCGGCTGAATTTCGAATTCCAACAGGACTAGGGCCACTACGAGCAAGGCTTTCCGCACGTCTACCGAACCCATGCGCCGTATTATTCTATTCATACATCACAAAGCCTCCATGCAACCCATCACATCAGCAAACTCCAAACCCACCCCAGGCAACAGGAAATCAGTAGAGCGGCTGTGTTATGCTCAAGACAAAGTCAAAGTTCAAGCCTTGCGTCTTCCAGTCGATTGTCGCTCCATCAAAGGTAAAACGTTTTACAAGATAAAGCCTGAATGGGAACTGCGCAATTATGAATCTTGCCCCCAAGCCGGTACTGAATGCAAAGTTGTCCCAATCCAAAGAGAAGTTGGTTTTGGTAGTATCTACCGTTGGCTTGTCCCCCGTCATCTTGATCATTCCTTTTTGTCCCAACATCGCACCGGCGTCAAAGAACATGTCCAAGGCCACAACGTTCGGAATCACAGGAAGACGCAGTTCAACCGAATTCTCCCACAACATCGTGCCTTTTGAACCATAAAGATTTGTCCAGCCACGCACGTTAAAAGTGCCGTCAAGGCTGATCCAATCGCGTGTCACTTGAAGTTCCGAGGACCAGGGCGACTTAAGGAGAGCCTGAAAACCTGTATGCAGCGCCAGAATTCCATCTAACTTGTAGGACTCCGAAAATGGTATGGTGAAGAGCTTAAAATATGCATCGGCACGTGTGTCCGACTTGATGTAATGCTGACGCTCAACAGGCAGAAGCCCGGTTATGGTAAGGCGCTCGCTAAGGAATGTCCCGGACGAAGGGTTGTACCAATAATCTGTACTATTGAAGTATACACGGCCCAGCAGTTTGTTTGTCCAAAGCCATTGGTTGTTCGTCTCCCGCAGTTCTTTTTCGTACGGTCTGTACTTGTCCGCATCGTAAAAACTTCGCCCGAATCCAGTGGAAAGGCCTGCACTCGTGCCCAGATCGCCCTTCCCTGACTTATGTGTATATCCCAGACTTCCAGTAAGCGTAATATCTATGTTGTCGTACGGCATTAAGTACTCATTAGGAATGGCGGACAGAGAACCCGTCCATTGATTAAGACCTGACCCCAATCCTGTGAAGGGGTCTGGTATGTCTTCTTCTGTATAGATTGGTGCAACACTGTCCTGTCCAGTTTCCTCAAGACTATGTCCGACATTCAGTCCCAAACTTCTTGAGATTCTCTTACCCCACAGCCAAGAATCGCTCAACGCAACCCCGACTGACTGTTCTGTTTGCGAAAGCATCACGTTGGTTTGGAGATTCTGTCCTGTACCCCCGAGGTTTCTATCGTTCCACTTTACAAACCCGGAGAGGGGGAAAGCGCTTTGCTTTCCTAAGCTGCTCAAGGTAACACCAAAATTGACTTCTGCCGTACTAATTTCTTCCACATTGATGACAAGATCCATGAGGTCCTGTGTAGACCCCTGGTAGAATTCCGGCGACACCGTAGAGAAATACTGGAGGTTATAGAGATTCCGTAGCCCATCCAAGACCTTAGTCTTGGAGAAGACGTCTCCCTCTTCCAAAGGCATTTCTCTCTTGATCACATAATCTTTGGTTTTTGTATTGCCTTTAATGGTCAAGTTTTCAATATGGGCTCGCCCCATTTCCACGATGCTGACCGAATAAGAGATCTTTGCAGAGACTTCGTCCCTAACCGGCGTAAACGTAATCTGATTGTAAATATATCCCGATTCAAAGTAGAGATCCTCAATTTTTGCCTTATCCTGCTGGAACTTCTTGTAGTTGAGAACTGCTCCTGGCTTCAAAGAGATAAGACTCTGTAGTTTTTCAGTAGTAAAAATCTGATTTCCAGTAAAACTGACTCCCCCAAAAATCCATTGCTTGCCTTCGGAGATGGAAATCGTAAGGGTTAGCCAGTTCTTTCCAGTTTTGGCATCCTTTTCGTAGTCTTTGACGACATCTACTACCCGAGCATCAACATATCCTTTCGTTGCATAGAGATCAAGAATAGCTGCCTTGCTTTCCTCAAGTTTCGCGTCCGAATATACGGAGTCCTGGAAGAGGCCGTTTTCTTTAAGCGTCATCTTACCTTTTAGTACGTTGGAAGGAATAGCATTATTGCCGACAAATTTGATGCTCCGAATGGAGACTTTTTCTCCTTCAGAAACATGAAACACCACTTCGAGCAGATCAGGATCTCCGGCAGAAGGCCTAACCTCATGGGTCACTTTTGCATCAGGGTATCCTTTGTCTTGGTAGAATTTCACAATGGCGGCATCGTCCGAATCGAGTTTGGCTGGGTTATAGAATTCTCCTGCTTTACAAGACGCTGCGCCCAAAACATCGCTGGTTCTAACCGAATTGTTACCGTCGACCTTCAGCAATAGAATTGAAGGCTTTTCTTTAACAATGAAACGAATTACGAGGCCATCTGTCCCGCTGTTCGAAGCAATCGCCTGTGGTTCGATGGAATCAAAATAGTCCAACCCATAGAGTTTGCTTTGAATTTCCAGCCAAAGATCTTCCGTAAAGGGTTTACCAATATATCCTCGCAAGACTCCATCCAAATCATTTCGATTCGCCTTCTTGAGCCCTTCCCACTGCACTGACTCAATTGGCTTATTCCAGAACCAGTCAGGATTCGCCTCTTGAGCGCCGACAGCGACAAGTAGAAGTACACTAACACCAAGTACAAGCAGGGTTCGTTTCATAACAAGTTCCTTTTCCTATCAGTTTTCCTATCAGTTTTAAGTCAATGCCTATCAATACGCATAACGCCAGCTCAAACTAAGTTGTTGCCCAATATCGAGTTTGCCATTTTGATAAGTCGGAAGAATACTCCAGTTCATAAGTCCAAACGGCGTTTCCAACTCTACTCCAAACTCGGAGTCTAGGCGCAAACGGGAGGAACTAACAAGAGGGTTCTCTCTAAATACAAAATTGCCATACAAGAAGGTCGAGTCTGTTACATATTTACCCATAAAAAGTGATGTCTGATTGAGATAATGGGCAAGCGGATCAGTGGCCAGAGGAATACCTACAGGCTTCGTAATATCCATAAGCCATCGCTGAATGAAAGTCGTACGCAGCAAGAGAATGTCCAAGCCCAAAGCCCTTTGTATGTTCTGTTCAAAAGAACTCAAGAACCGCAGTTGAGGGAGAAACTCAGAGGACGCAATTGCTGTCTCTACAAGGTTCAAGGATCTGTCAGTATTGGTAGACAACACCCCACCTGAGATAAAGGCCATAAGCTGAGCCTCGGTCATTGCCGGCTGTGAACTCAGGCGGAAGTGCATATTATCAAAGGGGGTTCTGTCTGCGGACAGCGCTACCCTTACTAGACCATAGCTTCCGGAAGACTCGCGTAATTCTGCTTCGATCGAGAACAGAGGATTAAATCTGGTGCTGTCCTCATTAAAGTAAATGCTTGCACTTCTTATAAAGAAGTTTCTCAAATAATAGAAGAAGTATCCAGACCTAAAGTCGACTTGCCCATCAAGTGTGTAGTACTGACTTTCACTATCGTACCCAAATTGAAGCTTGCTGCTTGGATCCAAGAAACCATGCAGAACAGGAATATTACGGTCAGGGAAATACAGCTCCAGCTTCTTGCCAAAGGTGATCGCAACGTCTGCATGGAACTGCAGGGGTTCAGATACAACGTTAGGAGATTCCGCTGCAGAAACAGTGGCTGCAGCGCTTGTTGTGTTGATTCCCGCCAATGCCTGAAGATTAGTGGAAACTTGCCCTTCAAGCAATTGGACCTTTCCACCAACAGAGAGAAGCCCATTCTCGAAGCTCAAGTCCAAGTCCAACTTGGCCAAAACCTTATCCAAATTGACTGGTCCCAGAGAAGTTGTAACCAGCAGTTCACTGTCTTCAAGCGTTTTGACCTTTATCTTGGGATCGATCAGTGCCCACTGCTCAAAATTTGCCTGTGCAGAAAGATTTACCCCACCTTTGCCCAAAGGGACGAACGAATCCGGAACAACTATGAGGTTATCAGCGATGTTTATACTGGAGTTAAGAGGACCTATTTTACCAAACTGACCAAGACCTGTCCTGAATACTCCATCTTTTAGGTACAGTTTCCCGTCAAGTGTGGGATTTGCGAATGTCCCACTGACGATGAGATTGCCTTGCATCACGCCTGCTTCGATAGCAAAGTCCTGACTGGAAAGGAAGGGGTTGAGTGTGGACAAGTTCAAACTGATGTCGTCCACTCTCGCATCGATGCTCTGGTTTGACAGTTGCCCCCTGATGGCTGCTTTTATGGGCATCGAGCCACCAAGTTTTGCTTCAAAGGAGCCATTCTTATTCAAACTTACTCTCATCGCATCCTGTCCGCCCACAAAGGTAAAGTCTCCTGCTTCGTACTTTCCAGAAAACGCCCAAGTATCAGTCAAGGTTTCACCATAACGGATATTTTGAAATTTTCCATTAAATTCCGCCGAGTACTTCGATATGTTGAAGGTAGAATTCGCGATGCCATTCGGGCTATGCAGCAACCCGTCCAAGACTAAACTTGCCTCTATAGGATTTTGACCAAGGCCAGTCTTTAATCGACCTTTCAGGCCAAGTTTCCCATCCAATAACGAGGCAGTGAGCTGTACATCGTCTATACTGGTGCCCGCGTATTCGATTCCGGGAATAGACAATTCTAGAATTCCATTGGCCAAACGACCATTCAAAGTTCCATCAAGTGGTGTCTTTTTATAAAATGCGCTCACCAAGTCGAGGTTTAGAGTTACCAAAGGCAAAGTTCCTACATTCAGTTTGCCCGATTCGAGCATAGTTGAACTAAGTTCCCCTTTTGCTTCAAGTGTACCCTTTACCGTGCCACTTACATCCGCCCCAAGTAACTGCGAAAGCGGGAACTCGTTTATCGCAGCTTTTGCATCCACGATCTTGTCGCTGTATCGCAGGGCAACGCTTAGGACACCTGACCTTGCATCAGCATTCTGGAACTGACCGGTGGCTTCAATAAGAGGCTTGCCTGCGAGACTTCCTAAATCCACCTCAAGTGTCCCGGTATAGGCATACCCCGGCCCTGCAACGCGCACCTCCTGTGCCCGTAACTTCCCCCCACTGCCCGTTAACCCCTTCAACCCTGCCTCTGTATACCCGCC